>Ga0181525_10000650_pt1 | contig 30170 bp, 27 predicted proteins | sample PEATcosm2014_Bin_48_FD_121100 | JGI IMG/M metagenome (GOLD analysis project Ga0181525, IMG submission 121100) | Peatland microbial communities from MTU Mesocosm Facility, Houghton, MI, USA - PEATcosm2014_Bin06_10_metaG | ecosystem: Environmental > Terrestrial > Soil > Wetlands > Peat | place... | reverse complement strand
TTCCTCTCGTGTGGGTGGCCAACACGTGGGGATTCTTGGACGCGCTAAACGTATTACGCACCGTCTTGCGGGTGAATTTGCCGAGCTTCAACCTAGGTACCACTTGGTATATCTATACGTTTTACGCTCCCTTGGTACTTGTCTCACATTTGATGATCTATTGGATTTTGATCAAGTCTCGGTCTTGGAAGAAATAAGGTTTCGGGCTGTATGGGAGATAGCTGCATCGGCCCCTGTGTTTCGGTCCGAGCGTTAAACCCTGGATCAGCGCCAATTCCGAAAGATGCCCGTGGGCTGGCGCTGTGAAGTCGAAAATTCCGAAAGTGAGAAAGAAAATGTCCAGCCGCCTAAGCAAGGCCTTATCGCTGTTCCTGGGAGTTCTGATGTTCCTGTTCGGATTCCTGAAATTCTTTCAGCCATTCCATGGATGGTTTGAAGTCCAGATTCAACAGAGTCATCTACCTCACGAGGCGATTCTCGCGGGCAAGCTGGGGGAAATGGTCACCGGCATCCTCTTCTTACTGCCATGGCTTTGGAGATCGCTGACCGCAAAAAGCAAAGATCTACTCCTGCTGCTCGCGTCTTCGATGCTTGTTGCCCAGATGGGCATGGCGATCTATGTCCACCTGCAGCCTCAGGTGCCTGCAAGCGTTCTTCCTCTCGGCATCAAGACCCCTGTGATTCCCGCCTTCGTTCTCCTCCTCGCATTGCTCACTGCTTTCGACGTTTGGAAGCAGCTGCGAGCAGAAAAGGCTTAGCGAGTTGCCGACTCATTTCCCCGAACAGATGCGAAGGCGGAGCCGAGGCAAGGAACGGGTAAGTAAGGACAGAAGGCTGAGAGGCCGAGATATGGATGTGAACCCGCTCGCAAACCAGGATCGCGCTGCATAGTGGTCCGCAACCGAGTGAAGGGGGAATTTTCAAGAACATGCGAAACGACATGGTACCTGGAGCCCGTTTTCCTGATTACGAGCTAACCGACCACACAGCAACACGGCGGAAATTGTCCGAACTTCAAGGAACGGACCCCATGATCGTCGTGCTGAGTCGCGGAGGCTTCTGCCCAAAGGATCGACGCCAGAATGAAGGGCTTATCCAGCTACACCGTGAAATGGAAGTAGGGTATTGCCGACTTGTCACCATTAGCACGGATACCCTCACGGAGACGAACGAATACCGTAGCGGAGTCGGGGCACACTGGCCTTTTCTATCCGACGCGGGCCGTGTTGTCCAAAAGGATCTCGACATCGCCGAATATACGGACCCTTTGCACAATCCAATGATCCCTCACATTGTTGTTCTTGAGCCGGATCTCATCATCCACAAGATCTACAGCGGGTTCTGGTACTTTGGAAGGCCCACCATGGAGGAATTGCGCCAGGATTTGCGCGCTGTCAGCAAGAAATGCAGGCCGGATTGGGACATTACGACGCCCGAAATGAAACGTGCGTGGCAGGAAGGCCGCAAGGAGCTGTTCTACCCATACGGCAAGACATACTCCCAAACGATCCACGAGCAGGATTGAACCGAGCGGGCGTGTCGAACCTGACAGGGGTTCTTCACCGCCAGCGCATCACAAACGACCACTGCGTCACTAAATCAACGGGAGCACAATATGCCAAATCTATTCGAATCTATCCAGCTTGGGTCTTTGGTCCTGGCAAATCGCGTCTTCATGGCGCCTCTTACGCGTAACCGCGCAGACGCCGATGGCGTCCCGGGCGAACTCGCGGCGACTTATTACTCGCAGCGCGCTTCGGCTGGACTCATCGTGACCGAGGCGACGCAAATCTCACCCATGGGCAAAGGGTACTTCAATACTCCAGGAATTCATTCCCCCGCACAGGTGCGAGCGTGGGGCCGAATCGTGGAATCCGTTCATACGAGTGGAGGCCGAATCTTCCTTCAGTTGTGGCATGTCGGCCGAATCTCTCATTCGTCCTTGTTGCCGAACAATGCGCAGCCAGCAGCTCCCTCCGCAATCCGCGCCAATAGCCAGACTCTAATTGCCACGGGTCTGGCACAGGTTTCGGAGCCGATTGCTTTGACGGCTAGTGGGATCAAAGAGACCTTGGACGACTATCGGCGGGCAGCCGGCAATGCGAAAGAAGCCGGATTTGACGGGGTCGAGATTCATGCGGCAAATGGATACTTGATCGATCAATTTCTCCGAACAGGAACGAATCAGAGAACCGATGAATACGGAGGTGTTGCGGCGAATCGAGTCCGATTTCTTACTGAAGCACTTCAACGCGTCCTGGAAGTCTGGGATAGCGGGCAGGTGGGTGTGCGAATCTCTCCGACCGGCGGTTTTAACGACATGTCCGACAACAACCCAATCGAAACCTTCTCCGTCGCGGTTTCAAGACTCAACAGCTATGGGCTTGGGTACCTTCACATCGTTGAAACGGCGCAGAACAGCAAAGGAAGCAGCGAGGAGGATCTCGCCATGTCGGCTAACCTGAGAACACTTTGGAAAGGCCTCTACGTCGTGAATGGCGGATATGACGGGCCTAGGGGAGAGGAAGCATTACGAACCGGGCATGCCGACGCTGTCGCTTACGGCCGCGCCTTTCTAGCCAACCCGGATCTACCAAGGCGGCTGCAACTCGGAGCCGCTCTGAATGAACCCGACCCAACGACTTTCTACGGAGGAGGCGCTGCCGGCTACACGAGCTATCCCGCGCTCTCATGAATCGTTCAGTGTCAGCATACGCGAGCGATAACTTCTTCCCTCACAGCATTACTCTGTAGCGAATGCCACAACCAGTCAACTCTTCACACCAAGGAGAATCATATGTCCTACAAGCAGGAAGCAGAAGCATACAAGGCGAAGGCCCAGGAAAGTTTGGGAGACCAGTTCAAAATTATTACCGATGACATGGATCGCGTCCGCTCGTCCGGTTTACTAGACCATGCGCTGAAAGTCAACGATTCCGTTCCTGATTTCACCCTGCCGGATGCCTTCGGCCATGAAATCTCGCTCAAGACGCTGCTCAAGAAGGGCCCGGTCGTGATCAGCTTCTACCGTGGCGAGTGGTGTCCGTTCTGCAATATTGAGTTGCACGCCTTACAGGAGGCCCTTCCGAAGATAAGCGGGCTTGGGGCTAGCCTGATCGCTATCTCTCCTGAGAAGCCTGACAGTGGGATCGTAATGACAGAAAAGAACAAGCTGACCTTCCCTGTCTTGAGCGATTTCAAGAATACGGTTGCGCGGCAGTTTGGGATTGTGTTCCGAGTTGGCAACGAACTGCAGGACCTCTCCAGGACTGTGTTCAAGAATGATCTTGCGGTCCGCAATGGGGAGGACACTTACGAACTTCCGGTTCCAGCCACATTTGTTGTCGATGTGAGTGGGATCGTTCGCTTCGCGCATGTCGAAGCGGACTATATGACCGGACGCGCCGAGCCGGCTGAGGTCGTGGCCGCTTTGGAGGCGATCGTAAGGGCCGTAGCACACTAGCAGTGCGGCAGATTGAGATTGGAGATCAAGTCTCGGCGAACTTATGTTCACGGTGAGGCAATATCTTGACCTAAACCGTGCCACTCAATTCGTTTCGACGATGCACTGCTGATGGAGAACTGCCTTGCTCGAACAGGACGCGCCAGCCAATGCTCGTCCACAGAATGATGTGAAGCGCCGCTCTTGGGTCATTGGACTCACCAGCCTGTTCTTTATCTTGCTCCAAAGCGCATGCACAGTCTTCATGGCGATCAGTGGTCTTCGACTTTTCATTGGAATCGGTTCTTTGGCCGCTGCGACAGCCGGTATGAATTTGCTTGCCTCCATCCATGGCACGCCGATCCGAATTCCCATGGAGATCGTCGCGGTTGCCGGGTCTGCGATCAACCTCTATGCGATATGGCGCGTAAGGTCGTTGCGCGCCCGACCTTCTGCTCGATGGCGAGTGGGTCCAGTGCCTGTCAGAACAAGACGCGCTGAATGGATCCAGGTCGCTCTTGCCATCCTCACCCTGGTCTTGGTGGCGATCGAATGGGTGATCCACATTCACCTGCGCGGTTCCATCTAGCCCTGCCGGCGATGTGCGGCTCACCTCGGACACGTCTTCGACGATGGAGCACCCGACCGAACTTCGCTATTGCATGAACTCTACAGCGATGCGATTTGAGGAGGCGGCCTGATCGGCGATACTGCTACAGCGCAGTCAACAAATCCGGTAGCCCTTTGAGCACACGTTCGAAGCAAGCTGTGTCTCCCAACACCCTCGCGAGGATCAGGGAACCTTCGAGGCGCACGATTGCTTCCTCCGCTTTTGACTTTGCGGCGGCTGAACCATGTCCGCTTTCCTTTGCGATCTGCGCAAAAGCATTCAACAAGGCCTGCATTGCCGCCTTGAGCGCGAGTTGAAGCTCGTCGGACCCTCCGCGAATCGAAAGAGCGTCCATGATGCAGGCCTTTGATCCCCCGGCATAAAACTCCCGCAGTTTCTCTGCGGCAAAAGACACGCGCTTGCGTGGGGGCCCGGGTTCCACCAGAGGGGCGAGCACGTTGGCCTGAAGCCACCTGACTGCTTCGCCCGCAACCGCCATCGCGATCGCATCCTTACCACCTGGATAACGGTAGTACAAGCTCGCCTTCTCTAGTCCGGTCGCGTCCGCGAGCTGCTTCAGACTTACGCCTTTGAAGCCGTAAGTACGAAACAGATCCAATGCCGTTGCGAGAAAGACTTCATCGCTGACGATACGGTGTGCCATAGGATCGATCCTCTTCTATTTATATATGCCGAACATTCGGTGGGGATTCATGTCGGTCGAAAATCTAAAATTAATGTGTATCTTTACCGAACGTTCGGCAATCATATAAATGCAGCAAAGAAACGGCGCTCAGAAGGGGCGGCCGAAACTCAAAGGAGAAACAACATGTCACGCTTGAAAACGATAGACCCGTCAGCCGCCACCGGAAAAGCCAAAGAACTGCTGGACGCAGTGAAGGGCAAACTCGGGCTTGTGCCCAATATGACCAGAGTGATGGCTACCTCGCCGGTAGTGCTGGAGTCCTACCTCAACTTCAGCGGAGCGCTCGCCGGTGGGCTCTTGGAAGCCAAGACGCGCGAGGAGCTTGCGCTGCTGACGGCACAGCAAAACAGCTGCGACTACTGCCTGTCCGCGCATACGGCTATTAGCAAGATGGTTGGACTCAAGCACGAAGAGATCGTCGCCAGCCGCCAGGGCAATGGCAACAATCCCAAAACGACTGCAGCTCTGACCTTTGCGAAGCAGGTTTTGGACACAAAGGGCCAGATCAGCGAAGCCGAGCTTGCCGCGGTGCGTAACGCGGGTTTCTCTGACGGTGAGATCGCGGAGATCATCGCGCATGTCGCACTTAACGTCTTCACCAACTACTTCAACATCGCGGCTGGCGTGGACATAGACTTCCCCAAGGTATCGCATTCGGAAGTTGCCTAAGACGGAGGACAGGGCGCCGGGGCGGCGGATAGTCGCGCCCCGGTGAGGTGTCAATATGCATGTACAAGCACTATGGCGTTATCCCGTGAAGAGCATGCGCGGCGAACGGCTTACCGAGGCCAGTCTCCAAAAGAGTGGTATAGAGGGAGACAGAAACATTGTCGTGGTTTCGAAGTCGAGGAACAATATTGTTACCGCTCGTACCCATCCCAGATTGCTGGGGCTCCAGGCATCGGTCACTGCGAAAGGTGTCACCACCATAGAGGGACATCCCTGGCACTCACCAGAGGCACTTGCCTTGACCTGCGAGGCAGCCGGCGAGTCGGTGTCCCTCGTTGACGCCGGTGAACACACCGAACGTTTTGACGTATTGCCTTTACTTGTTGCTACTGACGGAGCGATCCAAGAGCTTGACATAGATATCCGACGTCTACGCCCCAATGTTGTGATCGGCGGAGTTCAAGGTCAGGCGGAGAGAGGCTGGCCTGGCGCTCTACTTCGCAGCGGCGAACTTGCCATACGTGTAGCGCAGTTGAGGATGCGGTGCGTTATGACAACTTACGATCCTGACACACTTCGACAAAACCTCCGCGTCCTTCGAAAGATCGTCAAGGAGGCAAGCGGCAAGTTGGCTCTTGATTGCGCCGTTGTCGCCCCTGGCGTGCTGCGTGAGGGCGACCCCATTATCCTCTCGTCATAACCCACACTTGGAAAGGAATTCCTATGAGTAGTATCATCGCCCCGCCATTCATCGATCCCGAACTCGCAGCCCAGAAAGTGCAAATTGCGGAAGATCTCTGGAATACCCGTGATCCTGAGCGCGTCGCAGCCGCCTACACCGAGGACACGCAATGGCGGAACCGAATCGAGTTCCTCTCCGGCCGCGCGGCGGTGGTTGAGTTTCTGAAGCGAAAGTGGGAACGCGAGTTGGACTACAAGCTCAAGAAGGAGCTATGGGGCTTTCGCGGCAATCGCATGGCAGTGAAGTTCCAATACGAATGGCATGATAACAACGGTCAATGGTACCGGTCGTACGGAAACGAGCTATGGGAGTTCGCACTATCGGGCCTTATGCAACGCCGTGAGGCCAGCATAAATGACCTTGCCATCACGGAGGCTGAGCGTGCGTTGTAGAGCTCGTCGAGCTAAGCCAGTACTGAGTTTAGACAGACAGAGGAGGATCGGTAACGGCAGGTGGTCTTGTGTTTACTCACCGTCCGCGTTACGAATCTCAACTGGCGCCTTCAGGCCAAACCGCGTTTCTAGAATGGTCGGCGCGGGATTCAACACTCGGCGATTTTCCGTTAAATGATGTTGGCCATCTCATGCGAATGTCGTGCACTAACCTTTGACTTCCCGATCGTATTGAAATCGATTTTCTTCAGCCTTGTATTGATGGGTAGCGCCAAGCAGCAGCCCATAGGCGCAGAAGAATTGCGATGGATACGAAGATTGAGCGGGGCACCTGTGAATGCATTCTTGTACGCATATTGACAAGTACATTGTCAATATGACAATATGGTTGTCATGAATGCCAGCCAATCTACTGCCTTGCTTCGCCTGTTCGATGAGATTCCGGCAACCTTTCACCGGCTGAAGGTGGTTGCGGCCGACGTGCATGGCCAGGACGTTCCATCCGCCGGCCGGCGAGGAATCCTGCGCAGCCTGGATCGATTGGGACCTCAAACCGTACCTCAGCTGGCAAGAGCGCGGCCTGTTTCGCGGCAGCATATTCAGGTCCTCGTAAGCGGCTTGCTCCATGATGGCTTGGTCGCAACTGAGGAGAATCCGGCACATCGCAAATCCGCACTGGTGCGACTGACCGCTAAAGGCAGGCGCCAATTGCTTGCCAGTCAAAAACGGGAGGCGCAATTGCTTGCGCACGTTACGTTCGAATTGACCGCAACTGAAATCGACCGCGCAGCAGGCGTGCTTCGCTCACTGCGCGCTCTTCTGGAATGCAAGAAATGGAGTGACTATGCCGCAACAATCGATTGAGATCCCCGTTCCGGCGTGCAAGAGCGACTCAAGCTGGCGCAGCCAGTTTAGTCACCCAAGCGGCTGGCGCGGCTGGATCGTGGGCCGCCTCATGGCTGTAAAGAACAAGACGAGGAGTTCGTGGGTGCTATCGCTTCTCCAACTGCGTCCTACCGATCATGTGCTGGAACTGGGATTTGGCTCGGGCGCTGACATCCGCCGGGTTGCCGCCCGCGTCCCGCAAGGGTTTGTCGCAGGAGTCGACCACTCCGAATCGATGGTGCGGCTGGCCACCTCAAAGAACGCCGCGATGATCGCCGCCGGGCGTGTCCGGGTGTTGCAGAGCTCGGCGTCCCGCCTGCCATTCGAATCAAATTCCTTCGATGTGGCATTTTCCATCAACGTGGCGCAATTCTGGAACAATCCAGCGGAGGTGGCGCTGGAGATTCGCCGCGTCCTGAAGCCGGACGGATGCGTGGCCCTTGCAGTTCAGCCGCGCAATAAGGGGGCAAACGAGACTGATGCTGACGCCACGGGCGAGAAATTGATGCAGGCACTGGCCGCGGCGGGGTTCACCCTTCCGCGGCTTGAACGTAAGCCTTTGAGGCCCGTCTCGGTTGTTTGCGCCATTGCCAGCAAATAACGGATGGCTAGTCACGGACAAAACCGAAACCCAACCTCGTTTGATGCCAACAGCCCAATGCGCTCATCCACCGGGTTACGGCGCTCGCTCGTGCCGGGCCGAGGCGGGCCGGTTCCGGCCCCAAAACATTCCAGGATGGTTCCATCCCGGCCCGCTTAGAAACGGGTGTGGTGCGGGCGGAGGGAATTGAACCCTCACGGCCTTGCGGCCTGCGGATTTTCATACCACTTCGGCTTTCGTCGCCCCGCAAGTGCGGGTTCGTGGTCTGGACTATACCTTCACCATTCCCCACACGAGGTTTAGGTGCTGCCCGTCTAGTCTCTACACCTTCCCGGAAATACTTCCGGGCTTGGCTCGGGATTGCCATTTCAGGTTTCCCCGACTTTGAGCAGTTCTACGCCGTCGGTTTCCCGAAGGGCACTCAAGTTGCTTAAGTCCGCTGCGTCTGCCATTTCGCCACGCCCGCGGGAAATTGGCCACAGCTGCATCATAATTCAAGCGGACTTTTAAGTCCGCTGCGTCTGCCAGTTTCGCCATCCGGGCTTCGATGCTTTGGCCTGTACGTTTTATGGTACCTGAGGCAGCAGCCCTATCTCCTCGCAAGATTCGCAACGCAAGAGCCAGTCCGGCCTCTGCCTTCTGAACAATCGGTGGTAGCGCGTGGTGTCACACGGTTCCTGCCCGGCTGCGGATGCACAATCGCCGGCCCGATTCAATAGCGGACAATGAGGCGCGCTCTATTGAACCTTGCGGAAGCAGATCGCTTCCCCGTCCAGCCGATACTCGGCCGAACAGAGGTCGCCCCCGCATATCAGCGTCTCCCCGCCGCACAACTGGCGACGTGTGATGAGTCCCAAGGTTCCGCAGCGGGGACAGGACATCACGGCTACGAATGGGTTTTGCGCGTGACCCAGCTTGGCTTGGTTTTCAAGCACGAAAACCGTTCCGGGGTCCATTCTTTCGGGAATCCATTCTTCAAGAAACTGCAAGTCGGCTGACATCGTGCCCTCCGGTGGGTTGATGTAACCGAGCCGCGTCCGATGCTTCCAGGCCGGCTCCGTTGTGCAACAACAGCAGGCTGCGAATGGCATACCGGGGGCGGGGGATGCTCCGGGCAATCTCAGTGTTGACTTGGACGGGGGAGATGTCAAATGGAATCGTAACCAGGGAGTATCGAGAGGGATTCCCCAAATCTCAGCCCCAGCAACAAAGACCTCTCGCCCGGCATCCCAAACCGGGATTGACGCAACCCTCTTTACCGGGCCGCGGCCGTCGCTGCCCCGGCGCGCAAACCGGCAAACTCGTCGATCGCTCTGTAAGTTTCCATGTTGCGAAGAATCGCCTCGACGTATTCGCGGGTCTCAGTGAACGGAATAGACTCCACAAACTCGTCGATGCCCTGATAGGGGCCAGCCGACTGCCAGTCAACCACACGCTCGTCGCCCGCGTTGTAGGCCGCCAGCGCGTACTCCTGTACCCCGCCAAACTTGTCCAGCATCTTGCGCAGGTAGCGTGTGCCCAGGCGAATATTCATCGCAGGATCGAGCAGTTGGAAGGTCTCAAAATGGCTGATCCCTTCTTCGCGCGCCATCGCTTTGCCCACCGACGGCAGCAACTGCATCAGCCCGTAGGCGTTGGCGTGGGAGATGACCGAAGGGTTGAACTCCGACTCCTGGCGAATCAGCGAAGCCACGAAGTAGGGATCGAGGTTGTTCTTTGCCGACTCAGCCTTGATCGTCTCCCACCACGGCTCGGGAAAGAGAATGCGCCAGTACGCCAGCGGGATGGACTTGATCGAAGCCGTTGCGACGTAGGGCAAAGCCTTCTTGAGAGAACGCATGGCGCGATAGGTCTCGCCATAGGACGCGTAGATCTGCGCCTCGGCCAGCGCGCTCCATGAAGATGAGTCCGGATCGGCGGCAATCTCCTGTGCGATGTAATCGTTCAACCCCGCATTGGCCAGCAGCCGCGCCTTGGCCAGATGCGGGCTGTCGACCGGAAAGCTCTCCGCAAGTTGCGGCACCGGGACAGCTTGCAGGCGATCGAGTTGCGGCTGCGCTACAGGCTGTGCATCCCCCAGTGCGGCCAATCGTTGGCGAGCCATCTGGGCATAAAAGTAGTGCTGGTAGGCTCGCACAATCGTGCGGTAGTTGGCCGCGGCGCTGGCCGGCTTATGATCCTGCGCCTCGAAGAGGCGTCCACGCCAATAGATGGCGGAGACAGTCTCCTTGGCGCCGGGATAGAGTCGAATCTGTTCGTCGAACAGGCGTGAGGCCTCGGCATACTGCCCCTGCCGGTAGCTGAACCAGCCCGCCCGCCAATGGGCGGCCGGCGCATTGGTGCTATCTGGAAAGTGCGTGGCCAGATAGCTGTAGTAATTCACCGCGGCGGGATAATCGCGACGCAGCATATACATGTTGGCGCTGGAGAAGAGCGCCTCCGCCAGCCACGGACTGCGGGGAAAACTCGACTCCATCCGGGCCACAATCTGCTTTTGATTCTCCAGGTCGTCGCGGTTCCGGGCCAGCTCCATCAGCAGATAAAGCCGGCGCGCCCCGTTTTCGTCGTTCGTGTCGGCCAGTGCCTCTGCCTGGGCGGTGCTCAGCCGCTTCAGCTTCAGGTCGCAGGCCGCCTCAGCCACGGCAAAGCCATTGCGGCCCTGAGCATCCAGGCCCGGCGAGCGGGACAGAGCGCGGTATTGCTCAGATGCCTCTTCGTAGCGTCCTGCGTTGTAATAGGCATCGCCCAGGCTGCGCAACTCGGCTGCCGTCAGGCTCGACTCGGTGCCCATCGCCGTCAGTTTTGCGCGTGCAATCTGCGCATCGGAGTTCAAAGGGTGCCCAAGCAGCAGCCGCTTGAAAATGCCCTCTGCCTCCTGCGTCTGCCCTTGCGCAAGAGCCACCTGCCCCAGCGCCAACTGGAAGCCCGGTCGGCTTGCGGCAGCCGTGCCGTCGGCTTGTGCCAGAACCTGCCGAGCAGCCGCCGCATTGCCCACGGCCAGCAAGACGGTAGCCTCGAGCTCCGGCGCTTGGACAATGAAGATGCTGTCGGGATAGCGGCTTGTGAACCCGCGCAACAGCGTCTCGGCGGCTGACTCGTTCCCCGCCTCGTGGTCCGCTTCGGCGCCCAGAAAGTCCGCGTAGTCGGCCAGCTCCTCGCCTGCCTGGCGAGCCAGGTGCAGATTGGTTTCAGCCTCGGCGTAGCGCCTGTCCAAAAGATAAGCGTGGCCCAGCGCCAGATAGGCGGCCGCGGCAGCCTCCCCGCTGTGCTGCCGCGCATATTTGCTCACGCCTTCATACGCGGCGGGAGTGCGCAGCGTGGCCAGTTGCTGGGCCATCGGCCGCAACTCCGTCGAAGCCACAAATGCCTGCCTGATTCTTGCAGTCCGGGCAGCCCTCGCCGCCCTGCCCGACCGGCTGGTCGCTCTTTTGCCCTTGGCCCCCGGCTTGGCCGGCTTCTTGGTCTTTTTTGCCTTTGCGGCTGCGGCGGCGTAAGGCTGTCCAGGCGAGTTGGACCCGCTAGACGAACCGCTCGTGGTTTGACCGCCGGCGGAAACCACCGCCATCACCACGGCAAAAGCACCGGCCAGCCATCGCTTTTGCCGCGGAGCCAGAGTTGGGGGACACATTAACTTCATGCCTTCACTCTAAGCTCCTTTTGGCCTGCGGGAGAAACCCGGAACCACTGACGTTACCGCCGAACGTGCAAAACTATGAGACGGCGTCCCGCTCGGCGTCTCCCAGGTTCTGAATCTTCACGTTTGGCCTCCGCACCGCAGTCGACTACACTCATCTATTGTGGGCTTGCTGCAATCATCCTCGGTAGGCTCAAGGAATTCCGCAACCAACCACCATGTCAGCCATCCAACCTATTGCAGGCGAACTCGAACCGCATCCCGACGTAGCCCTGGTTGCCCAGGTACGCGGTGGTGATGTCTCGGCCTACGATACGCTGGTCCGAAAGTACGACCGGCAGATCTTCAGGATCGCGCAGCACATCACGCAAAACCGCGAAGATGCCGAAGACGTGATGCAGGACGCGTTCCTCAAGGCGTATGAAAAGCTCGACCAGTTCCAGGGGAATTCGAAGTTTTACACATGGTTGGTTCGCATTGCAGTCAACGAAAGCCTGATGCGCCTGCGCAAGCGCCGCACCGGCAAGATGGTCTCAATCGACGAGGACATCGAGACCGAGGAGGGCAGTGTCCCGCGCGACCTGGCCGACTGGGCTCCCGACCCGGAGCAGAATTACAATCAGGCCGAACTGGGGGAGATTCTGCGCAAAACCATTCAGGGACTGCCCCAGGGATTTCGTATCGTCTTTGTCCTGCGCGATGTCGAAGGACTCTCCACCGAAGAGACAGCGGAGACGCTCGGCCTGAGCATCCCGGCCGTAAAGTCACGCCTTTTGCGCGCCCGGCTGCAACTGCGCGAACGCCTGAGCCGCTACTTCCACAGGAAAAAGGGCCCCGGAGAAACGAGGAATGACAAGTGACCTGCACTGAGTTCCTCGCCTTGCTCGATGACCTGATCGACGACACCGTATCCCCCGAGATGCGCGCCGAGTTGCAAGCCCACCTGCGCCGCTGCGGGCACTGCGAGGTCATCCTCAACACCACGCGCAAGACCATCGAAATCTACCGCTCCCACGAGATCTACGACCTGCCCGCCGGCCTCCGCGAGCGCCTCCACGCCGCCATCATGGCCCGCTGCAAAAAAGGCTGCTGAGCCCTGTCAGCTAACTCGCCAACTTGCTAACCCCGCGCAGCGGGGGCCAACTTGCAGCATTTTCCCCATCAATCTACGCGGCCATTCCGTTTATATTGTTCAACTTGAAGGATAATCTTGATCTTGGCTCATCAATTGAGCCTTTGTCATCTTTGGCGGGTGGCGCACCCTAAGCTTTTCAGAATTTAAACATTCCTTCAGAACTGGGTGCCCCATCCTTTCCGCGTTTTTTGCGGTACGGGTGGGATACCACAAATCCCGACAACTGACCCCTGGAGCATTTCCAGCCTTCCCCAAAGCAGACGCAGCCGGTCTTGCAGAAAATTATCCCCCTCCGGCGCACAATAGAAGTAGGAGGCAGTGCGGTGTTTCACTGTTCACTAGTTCACCTGCTCACTAATTCACTTGTCCACTGCCCACTGAAACAAAGCCGCCAAACCGAAAACTCATGAAAAACATCGCTGTAATTTCGCCCGTGTACCCCGCCGCCACCCCAAAGTCTCGCCAAATCCGCCAGCGCACATCCCGCCCCTGAAAGTCGCGTTCTCTTGACTGTCCAACTGTGCCGCCACCAGCCTAACCAACTCAGAATCAATCACTTCAAAAATCAAGCATCACCGGAACACAGAAACTGTCAACCTTTGCAACTGTCCGCCTTGCCCGTGCTCGCCTCTACCCGTCGAGGCCCCGTTTTTCCCGAAGAACTTCGCCAGAATTCGCATCGCTCCGCGCAACTTCGTATTTCGTTTGGCGTCTCTACAGGTGTCAGGTTCACGCCGCGCAAGAATTCCCCGGCCATCCCTTCTCGTGGAGAACCATCGATGGAACGCTTCAGAGGATCTTTAACCGCGCTTGTTTGCCTCAGCTTAGTGAGCCCATCCGCGCCCGCATGGCCTGAAACCGCTTCAGCCCTCCCCAGCCAGCCGCCAAAACACTCTCCGGTACGCCCTGCCTATCAATCTAGCCAGATGCACGGCGACCAGCGCATCTTGCACGCCCTCAACCGCTTCACCTTCGGACCACGTCCTGGCGATCTCGAAGCCGTCCGGGCGATGGGTTTGGAACAATGGTTCGACCAGCAGTTGCACCCCGAGTCGATTGACCAGACAGCCCTCGACGCCCGGCTCGCTCAATTCCCCGCCATGCAAGGGAGCCCCGAAGACCTGCTCTTCCGCCTGCCCAGCAACGCCGTGATCCGCCAGGTAGCCGATGGAAAGGCGACCATTCCGGAAAACCGGGGGCTGCAAGTGATCTATGAAAACGAGCTTGCGCGCGTGAATTTGCGGCGACAGGAAAAGGATCAAAAGAACCAGCAGGTGGCGTCTCTCTCGACCAACGGCGTGACTCCTGTTCCAGCCAAGGCCCCGGGTGGAACCCAAACCATGAACAGCCCAGCCATGGACGGCGAAGGCTCCGGAAAAATGGCCTCGGAATCATCGGAGACCCCTCAGCCCAACCAGATGAGCACGGTCTCCGCGGATAACATGGCCGGCAAGCCACCCACATCTGAGATTCAAATCCCCCCATCTCTGATCGACGAAGTTCTGAATCGCCCTCCCCAGCGGCGCATCGCCCGCCTAGCCGCCATGCCCCAGCCCGAGTTCGACGCCTTCCGCAAGGCGCTCAAGCCGCCGCAGCGAACCGCCCTTCTCGCCGGCCTCGACCCCGACCAGCGTGAGTATGTTGCCGCGCTTGAAAGCCCCCAGCGCGTGGTGATCGATGAACTTGCCTGGCAGCGGCTGACCCGCGACATCTACTCCAGCGCGCAGCTCCAGGAAGTCATGACCGACTTCTGGCTCAATCACTTCAACGTCTTTCTGCACAAGAACGAAGCGACTCCCTACTATCTGGTCAGCTACGAGCGGGATGTAATTCGCCCGCTCGCCCTGGGCAAGTTTGAAGATCTGCTCGAAGCCACAGCGCACAGTCCGGCCATGCTTCTCTACCTCGATAATGCGAGCAGCATGGGCCCGGACTCCCCGGCGGCCGAGAAGCAGAAGGCCAGGGAGGCTCGCAGTCCGGATGGCAAGCCGAAGACTCGCGAGGGCCTGAACGAAAACTATGCCCGCGAGTTGATGGAACTGCATACACTCGGCGTGAACGGCGGCTATACCCAGGCCGACGTAACTCAGGTAGCACGCGTCCTCACCGGCTGGACGGTCGATCGCCCGCAGCGCGGCGGCGGATTCAAATTCGACGAAAACCGCCACGAGCCCGGCGCCAAGAAGGTGCTCGGGAAGAAGATCAAGGAGAACGGCGAGCAGGAGGGCCGCGAACTGCTGCACATGCTGGCTTCTCGACCAGCCACCGCCAAATTCCTCTCGCGCAAGCTTGCGGTCCGCTTCGTCGGCGACGACCCGCCTGAATCCCTTGTCGATCGCATGGCCAAGTCTTACCTGTCCAGCGGCGGCGACATTTCAGTGGTGCTCAAGACCCTCTACCACTCGCCCGAATTCTGGGCCGCCTGCGCATATCGAGCCAAGGTCAAGACGCCTATCGAATTCGTCGTCTCCGCGGCGCGGGCAAGCAATGCGGCAACGGATAACCTTCAGCCGCTGGTCAACACGCTTCACGACATGGGCATGACCATTTACGGCGCGGTTCCTCCGACTGGCTACAACTGGCAATCGTCTAATTGGGTCAGCACTGGCGCGCTGGTCAACCGGATGAACTTCGCGCTTTCACTTACCGCCAACCGGCTGCCTGGCATTTCGGTTGCCTGGACCGACAAGCCGGATTCGAGCGCAAGCGCTGCAAGCCCCAACGCGAGTTTGGCTTCAAATCCGGCAACTGAAGAACAGCGCTTGGAATCCCTTCTTGTCGCCGGTGGCCTGAGCGAGTCCACCCGAGCCGCTGTGCTCGACCAGTTCCAAGCCCAAGCGCCGGCCCAATCAGCGCCAATTCCTTCGTCCGCGAAGCCGCTTCTGGTGAATGCCAAGCCAGTTAACCCGTCACAGGCCGCTTCGGCTCTTGAAAAACAGGATCAACTCCTCGCTGGGTTGCTGCTGGGATCTCCAGAGTTCCAACGCCGGTAAGCGTCCGTCTAAAGGTTAAGGGAGGTAAACCATGCAATCCAACCGGAGATTCTTTCTGCACAAAGGCGCATTGGCCATTGCCGGCGCCGCAGCCATTCCGACCCTCCCCAGCTTCCTTGTCCGCTCCGTAATGGCCCAGGCCGCAACCACACCCGGCAAGCGGCTGGTTGTCATCTTCCAGCGGGGAGCAGCCGATGGCCTCAACGTAGTCGTCCCTTACCGCGAGCGGAATCACTACGCCATGCGCCCCGGCATCGCGATTCCCGACAACCAGATTCTCGATCTGGACGGCTTCTTTGGCCTGCACCCTGCGCTCGCCGCCTTCAAACCGCTCTATGACCAGGGCTATCTTGCTATCATCCATGCCGCCGGCTCGCCCGATATGTCCCGCTCCCACTTCGACGCCCAGGATTACATGGAGTCAGGGACACCCGGCGTCAAAAGCACTGAGGACGGCTGGCTCAACCGTGCGCTGCAGGCCGAAGACTTCTGCTGCGGTGCGCGCCATCGCCAGGAACACACGGCCTTTCGCGCACTCGCCCTCGGCTCCGCGATTCCGCGCACGCTGGCCGGCAAGATTCCCGCAATAGCGCTGTCCAATGTCAATAACTTCACCGTAGGCGCTCGCGGCCCGGCTCCCTCACCGGCTGCTAATGCCTTCCAAGCCATGTACGGCGACAGCGGAGACCATATCTTCCACGCCACCGGAGAAGAAACCTTCGAAGCTGTCAAGATGCTGCGCGATGCCAATCCGGCCCAGTACAAGCCCGGCCCCGGCGTCGAATATCCGAATTCCGAGTTTGGCAACAACATGAAGCAGGTTGCCCAGTTGCTCAAGGCCAACCTCGGCGTCGAGGCAGCCTTCACCGATGTGGGCGGCTGGGATACCCATCAGAATCAGGGCGGAGTCAACGGCCAACTCGCCGATCGCCTGCGCGACTTCTCCTCGAGCATCGCCGCCTTTTGGCGCGACCTGGGCGACAGCGCGGAAGACGTCACTCTGGTCACCATGTCCGAATTCGGCCGCACAGCTCGCCAGAACGGCACTGGCGGCACCGACCACGGCCACGCCAACGCCATGTTCGTGCTCGGCGGCAAGGTCAATGGCGGCAAGGTTTACGGTCGCTGGCCCGGGCTGGCAGACGAACAGCTCAACGAAGGCCGCGACCTGACCGTGACCACCGACTTCCGGCAAGTCCTCGGCGAAGTCGTCAACAAGACCATTGGCGCTAACAACCTGGATCTCGTCTTCCCTGGTGCGAAGCTGCGAAGCGACCGCTTCCTGCGCCTTGTGTAAAAACGCAAACGGCGGGTCTGCTGACCCGCCCACATCCGGCCCCGGTTCTCTGGCCCTCCCCCTGCCGCATGATTTACCCTCATACACGGCATGAAAATCAAGCACAAGCTTCTCATTTCCGCCATGGGAGTGGCTGTGGCCGCCGCTGGCGCCTACTGGGCGCTGGCCCAGCAATCGACAAAACCGGCGACCGAACTGCCAGACGCGCCTCAGGCAACTGCCGCCGCACTCATCCATCCCAACGGACCCACCGTGGTGATGGATACCTCCATGGGCCGCATCACCTGCCAGTTTTATCAGCAGCAGGCCCCTAAAGCGGTAGCCAACTTCATCGGCCTGGCCGAAGGAACCATTGACTGGACCGACCCAACTACCAAGAAGAAGCAGCACCATAAGCCGTACTACGACGGCACAACGTTCCATCGGGTCATTCCCGAGTTCATGATCCAGGGCGGCGACCCCACCGGCACCGGCATGGGCGATCCAGGGTTCAGCTTCAATGACGAGCTCGATCCGAACTTGAACTTCGATCAGCCTGGCAAGCTGGCTATAGCCAACTCCGGCCCCAACACCAACGGAAGCCAGTTCTTCATCACCGAGCAGGCCTACGACTCGCTCAACCAGCACTACACCCTCTTTGGCCAGTGCGACGATTCGAGCGTTGAGGTGGTCAAAACCATCGCCCGCGTGGAGCGCGACAACCAGGACAAGCCCCTCACCCCTGTACTGCTCAAGAAGGTCACCATCGTCCGCGAAGGCCAGCCACTGCCGCCCTCTGCGGCAGCCGCGGCGCCCAAGCCTTAGTCCAAACCTTTCAAACCCGCAGATTCGGGTGCCCCAGTTCTCGGTTATTAGACCTGGACACCCTGGAAACACAGGAGTTCTCATGGCCCTTGCAGCAGGAACCTACGCCGTCTTCACCACTAGCGAAGGCAAGATCACCGTCCGCCTCTTCGAGACCGACGCGCCCATCACCGTCAAGAACTTCATCGAGCTGGCCGAAGGCGCCAAGGAATGGGCCCACCCCACAACCCGCGCCAAATCCACCAGCAAGCTTTACGACGGCACCATCTTCCACCGCGTCATTCCCGACTTCATGATTCAGGGCGGGGACCCCGCCGGCACCGGCATGGGTGGCCCCGGCTACCGCTTTGAGGACGAAACCAAGGGTGCCCCGCACAAATTCGACAAGCCCGGCAAGCTGGCCATGGCCAACTCCGGTCCCAACACCAACGGCAGCCAGTTCTTTCTCACCGTCGCCCCCACGCCCTGGCTCACCGGCAAACACACCATCTTCGGCGAGGTCGTTGAAGGTCAGGAGATCGTCACCAAGATCTCACTCGTGCCAACTGCCGCCCAGGACAAACCCCGCAAACCGGTCGTTCTCGAGTCGGTGGTCATCGAGCGCATCGCCTGACGCCGCCTCACATCCACATACATTGAACCCCCAACCTCGGTTGGGGGTTCAACGTATTTCTGGGTTTAGGTGAGATTACCCCCGGCAGAGCCGGGGGCTTCATTTTGTGAGCCGCTCAAAGCGGCTTGAGCGGGGTCGCTAACGCGGCCCCGGTTGTGTTGAGCCCCCTTGTCGGTGGCAGGTCATCGCCACATAATTTAGTTGGTCCAGCCATTTGTCTTGCTGTTCCTGGTTGCGGATGTATTCCGGGATCGTGGTCTCATCTCAGCCAACCGTCGATACGAAATATCCGCGGGCCCCGAAATTCTGCCTTGCGTAGTTCGGCTTCCGCTCTCCATACACTCGCGCAAGATGAATCGCGCTCTTGCCCTTGAAGAACCCGACCACCCGCGACACGGAATACTTCGGCGGTATCGTGATCGTCATTTGAACATGGTCGGCCAGCAGATGCCCTTCCTCAATCCGGCACTCCTTCTACTCGGCCAGTTTTCGTAACACTTCGCCCAGATGCCTGCGCAAATTCCCGTGCAGTACATTGCGCCGACATTTCGGGATAAAGACAATGTGGTACTTGCACTCCCACTTCGAGTAGCTTAAGCTCTCATAGTCGTCCATCCGGGATTCTCCTTGAAGTATGCTTGGCGGCTCACTTCTCGGAGTCTCTTGGACGGACTCCCGCAAATGTCAAACTGCTACGCCCCCCGCACAGCCGGGGGAACTCCCGTTTGATTAGCCCCTCCATCGTTCTGGTCACTGGCCTACGGCGCTCTTGCTACAATAAAACTTGGCAAAACACGCATAGATCGCAGGTTCCTTTACCTTGAGCGGGTCCAAGGGAATGGATTTGGCTTTGTTTGGGGAATTCTGCTTCAGCCTGCCGAATTGGCTCAGGCCACCCATCATGGGCTTTGTACTAAGCATCCTCTATTTCGTCATATACTACCTCACGCCGGTCACCCTGTTCGGGCCGCTCGCGGAATTTCGCATCGAGCTGATTCTTGCTGCCCTCGTGTTCTTTGTCTCCGCGCCCAGAGTGGTGGGATCGTTCACGCTGAGGACACCGCAGTCTCCAGCTTTGATCGGGTTGACGATTGCCGTTTTCTTGTCAGTGCTCATCGAGATGCGTTGGGCGGGTGGAGGCGTTCATGCGTTACTTGGATTCATTCCTAACGCTTTTGCGTATTTTCTCGTATGTCTGCACTGCAACTCCAAAAGAAGGTTGCAGGTTCTGGTCTTCATGATGCTCTTTGTTTGTTTGTTTGTGATCGCGCACGGGAGCATCGATCTGCTGAGTGGAGTCCCGGAGAGCGCCGGGCTCCAAGCTGGGGACACGGGTACACCTTATCTTCTGGCAATGAGGAGCGAAGCAGGAGAGTGGTTTTATCGGCTGAGAGGACTAGGAGTGATCAACGACCCTAATGACTTTGGGCAGTTGGTCGTCTGCGTGATTCCGCTGGTGTTCATCTTTTGGCGGCCAAAGAGGATGCTCCAGAACACCGCATGTGTGGTGCTCCCAGTGTGTGTTCTGTTGTATGGGATATTCCTCACGCACTCTCGCGGTGCTCTCGTAGCGTTGGTGGCAGTAGCGGTTGTAGCGGCGCGCCGGCGCATCGGTACGCTGCCTTCGCTGTTGGTGGTGGGCGGACTGTTCGCAGCGGCTATAGCACTGAACTTCACGGGAGGGCGGAATATCTCTGCCAGTGCTGGCGAAGACCGCACGGCTCTTTGGGGTGAAAGCCTGGAATTGCTGAAATCTCATCCGTTTTTCGGAGTGGGTTTTGGAAATCTGCCGAGTTATCTCGGCCTAACCGCGCACAACTCGGTGGCAGTCTGCGCGGCGGAACTTGGCTTGTTCGGATTCTACTTTTGGTCCCTGTTTCTGTTTCCTACCATCAGGGACGCTCTGGCGATCGCTTCGCCGGAGAAGGTAAGCGAAGGGGAGCCGATCGTTGCCGAGGAAGGACTCTTCCCAAATGAAACCAGGCAGATTGAGTCAATCGACAAGGCGGAAATCAATCGCTTGGGACGTTTGATGGTATTGTCGCTTGTGGGCTTTCTGGTTGCGGCGTGGTTTCTGTCGCGCGCTTTTGTCATGACGCTGTTCCTGCTGGGAGGAATGGCAGAGGTGATTTACGAAATGGCGTTACAGAGAGGGATGATTGCGCCCCGCTTGCGACTGGATCGCGCACTGCTCTATGCGGGTGTTTTCGCGATCTCGTTGTTGCTGCTGATTTACGTTATGCTGCGAACTCTGCACTTGATGCACTGATACATGTGATTGAAGAGCTTACCGGTAACTTTGCTGTGGACAGTTCACAGACTGGTACCGAGCTATGGGAGGCATAGCCAAGCCGCATGAAGATTGCGCACGTGGTAGACAGCATGGAGGTGGGCGGCGCCGAAACGGTCGTGTTGCAGATGTGCCGCCTGCAGCGGGAAAAGGGGCACGAACCGGGAGTCTATGCTGTTGCGGCTCTTGGCGCACTCGGCGAGCAGATGCGGAAGGAGGGCTTCGCCGTGCGACCGAACGTGGGCCGCCACTTGTTGGACGCTTCGCGGAGTTTCTATCGAGCTTTCAAAGAGCTGCGGCCGGACGTTGTCCACCTTCATAACCCGACGCCGACGATCTATGCCGCACCGGCTGCCAGAATGGCGAGCGTTCCAAGCGTTGTGTCAACCCGGCATAGCCTGGTGGCCCCGCCGCGCCGGATGGCCGTCGAGTTGAAGTACGCATTGGCGGCGAGTTGCTGCGACTGGATCGTGGGCATATGCGACGCAACGGCGGACAACATGAAGAGCATTCACAGCGTTCCGGCGCAAAAGATTGCCCGCATCTACAATGGCACAGTCCCGCTGGAGCGAGCGGCAAAGGAACAGTGGCCACCTAAGAGCGGATTCACGCTGGTTTATGTCGGCCGCCTTGCGCCGGTGAAGAACCATGCGCTGCTGCTCAATGCCTTTCGCGCCGCGCACTCAACCATGCAGGGTCTGCGACTGTGGATGGTGGGCGATGGCAGTGAACGCAAGGCGCTAGAGAACTTGTCCGCCGATTTGGGCATCGCTGCGCACGTAACATTCTGGGGGCAGCAACTCGACGTGGCCCCTTTCTTCTCCGCAGCTGATGCCTTCATCATGTCGTCGAAGTCGGAGGGGTTGCCCATCTCGCTCCTGCAAGGGTTCTCGCTGGGCCTGCCGGCTATCGTAACCGACGTGGGCGGAATGGCGGAGGTCGTGCGACTGGCAAAAGCAGGATTTACTGTGTCTGCGACTGATCCCTCCGAGATGGCAGCGGCGATTCGGCGGCTTGCATGCGACGATGCGGAGCGGAAGTTATTCTCGAGGAACGCGGAAGCTGCGTTCCAGGCGCGATTTACCCTCGAAACCATGGTCGATGCCTACATAGACCTTTACCGAAGCACGTCACGAGCTAGACTCCCGTAGCACCGTCTGTGCGCCGGAATGGACAGTACACGCGTTCCTGTAACATTCACCTTGCCCAACGCGAAGGGCAGCTGTAGCTCAATCGAGTCACTGTTCGGTCGGAAGCGCTTCATTTCAGACGCAACAAGAAACTCCTCAAGAGCTCCGCCAGCGCGTTTGGTGTGGGCCGCGCTAGGCCGTACTTCCCCAGGTCGGGCGAATGTGTCACCGATCAATTGGCCTGATTCAATGAGCCAGAATGGTCTCGTTGCCGAGGATCCGGTAGAGGGTCGAGCGGCTGATGCAGAGCTGACGGGCAGCGCGCAGCTTGTTACCGCGGTTCAGGTCAAGGACGTACTGCACGTGATGGCGGATGACCCCATCGAGAGACAGGTTGTCGGTTCGACTGGCAAGATGGGGATCCGGGGGCGTCTCCTGGCAGGTGGGCAGAGCCAGGTCGTCGGCCCGGATGACGCCATTGACCGCTTCGAGCAGTGCTGTTTCCAGAACGGAGGCCAGTTCGCGCACGTTACCAGGCCAGTTGTGCTGCAGAAGCCGTGCAAGTGCTCCGGGGCCGAGCATGACGGGGCGCTGCTGGTAGCGGGTGCAGATGCGCTCAAGCAGGAACTGGGCGATCGGGGCAATATCTTCACGCCGCATTCGCAACGGGGGAATGGCGAATCGGATAGCGGAGAGCCGGAAGGCCAGGTCGGGCAGTATGAGTCCCTGGCCGACCATCTGGCGCAGCGGCGTCTGCGAGGAGGCCAGCACTACAGCGCGACCCGGCGGGCGGTCCTGGAGCGCTTTGAGAACGCCCAGCAGCAGCCCCTGGCCTGGAGGGGCCAGCAAATCAACACGATCAAGATAGGTAAAGCCCCCAAGCGTGGCCGGATCGGCATCGGTGACCAGCCATTCACGCGCGTCGCGTCGCTGGAAGCTCGACCCAGACAATGGTGAGCAACTGAAAAGATAGCGGGCCAGGGTCTGCTTGCCGGTGCCGTGCTCGCCCTCGATGGCGGCCACCTGCAGATGGGGCGCGGCCATCTCTGCCTGCATGAGCAGTTTGCGCCAGGCCGCGCTAACGCCTACAACCTTGGATGAAGGCGTCGAGTCTACCTCAACAAGCGTGAGGCCAGAGACCGAAGGCTGAGGCTTGAAGGACTGGGGCTGGAATTGAGCGGCGCTCTGCATGGATCTCAACGTGCCTCGCCTCCTTGGCCCAAACCGGCAGTACCGGGCCAACAAAGGTCTTATCGGCGCTGAGGCAAAAAGCATGAACCGGAGAGATTCGGTTATCTCTCCGGTCCAGGGTGCGCAAATCTTCCTGTTTTTTCGGGCTTTCGCGATTGTTCTAGCGGAAGCGTTTGGATGGCTCATCGGAAAAAATCTCGCCGTCGCGGATATGCACGACGCGATGGGCGTATTCGGCGATGTCCGGCTCGTGAGTGACCAGCACGATGGTGTTGCCTTGGGCATGCAAGGTGTCGAACAACGCCATGATTTCGAGGCCGGTCTTCGAATCCAGGTTGCCGGTGGGCTCGTCGGCCAGGATGATCGAAGGCCGGTTGACCAGCGCTCTGGCAATGGCCACACGCTGGCGCTGGCCACCGGAGAGCTCGTTGGGCTTGTGATACATGCGCGATTCCAGGCCAACGTCGGTGAGCGACTCCTTGGCGCGGGCTATGCGGGCAGCTGCTGGCGTGCCGTTATAGATCAGCGGCAACTCCACGTTATGCAGCGAAGAAGCCCTGGCCAGCAGGTTGAAGGTCTGGAAGACGAAGCCAATCTCCTTGTTGCGGATGCGCGCCAACTGGTCGTCGTCGAGTTCGCTGACCAACTGGCCGTTTAACCAATAGCTGCCCCTGGAGGGAGTATCCAGGCAGCCGATGAGGTTCATCAGGGTCGACTTGCCCGAGCCCGACGGGCCCATGATGGCCACGTACTCGTTGTGCTTGATGCGCATCGAGACGCCGCGCAGCGCCTGCACCTGCTGCTCAGAGCCCATATCGTAGGTGCGCCACAGATCCTCAACGACGATGACGTCGCCTTGCGGCATATCCACCGGTTGCACAAGTTCTTCGCTGCGTATGCTGTCCAAAGCCATCCGAATCTCATCCTTTGCCCGGCTGATCTTGCCGAGCTCTTCAGTTCAGTTTCTTCAGCCCGATTCCGGCTGCCTGGGAGTCGAGGAAGCCCACGCTCTTGGGGAATCCCTGCCCCGTCCAAACTGCTGCTGCCGCTAAGAAGACGAGCCGGAGGCCGGTACGACCGGTTTGGCTGTGTCTCGCTTTACCAGCGCGTTGCTCTTCAGTGCGCGCAGAGTCTTGAATGGGCCGGTCACGATCTCTTGCCCTTCAGTAAGGCCGGACAACACCTCAATGTCGGTGGCGCCCGTAATGCCGGTGGTTACGGGAACAAACTTGGCCCGCAGCTTGTGGTTTGCGTCCTTATCGACCACATAAACTCCCTGTATCGGCGCGCTCTTGGCCACAGGCGCGGCAGGACCCGATGCGGCTTCAACGCCTCCCTGGCCCTTGGCCTTATCGTCATCCGGATTATGCATGGTCAGCGCCTGAATCGGCAGCGAAAGCACATTGGCCTTGTGAGCCGTGGTGATCTTGGCGGTGGTCGAAAGGCCTGGACGCAGCTCGCTTGAAGGCGCATCCAGCGTGACAACTACCTTGAAGTCCTTGGCCTCTTCGGTGCCGCTGGTCGATTGCGAGGTGGCGATGCCCGTCGAGCGCAAGAGCGCCTGATCGCCCACCAGTGTTACGTGTCCCTTGAAGACCTTGCCAGGCAATGCATCGACCGTGACCTCGGCCGGCTGACCGAGCTGAATATTGACAATGTCGGTCTCGTCCACTTTCACTTCGGCCGTGACGATGCTCATATCGGCTAGGGTCATCAGCGTGGAACCCTCCGCGTTTTGAATGCCTTCCACCACCGTCTCCCCTTCGCGGATGGGCTCATTGGTCACGATGCCGTCAAACGGGGCGATGGCGATGGTTCGGTCGAGCAGATCCTGATTGAAGCGGAGGCTGGCTACCTGCGTTCCAAGATGGCCTCGGGCCGAGTCGGTCTGTGCCTTGGCTTGGTTGAGCTGAGCGACCGCTTGCGCTACTGAAGCAACATCGGTGTCATAAGCGGCCTTCTTGGCGTCGAAATCCTGCTTGGCCATGATCCCGGCTAGGTAGAGTCTCTGCGCGCGATCCCAATCGAGACGCTTCTGTTCCAGATCGGCCTTGGCATGTTCGACGTTGGCCTCGGCGGTCTTTTCGGCCGCAATATAGGAGGCAATATCGGTCTTGGCTGCGGCAATGGCAGCCTGCTGGCCGGCAACATTTGCCTCTTGCTGCACATGCTCGATCATGGCCACCGTCTCGCCCCTTTTCACGGCGTCCCCCTCTTTGACGTAGAGGTGGGTGACGCGGCCCATCGCGGTGGCGCCCAGATTGACGTAGGTCTTGGCCTTGATCTGGCCGGTGCCGCTGACGACCGTGGACAGATCCTGCTTCACGAGTTTCGCGGTCAATACCTTCGTGTAGCCCGACTGCTGTTTGTAGACCATGACGCCCACGAGTACCGCAGCCACAACCACGCCGAGAACAATCAAGAGTATCTTCTTCATGTTCGGTTCGTGCTCCAGATCTCTCCAGCTTCAGTGTACGCAATCGTGCCCGGTATGGTTCCCAGTGGCAGCAAAATCGATTACGCACTGGCCGGGGCGGTCCTAGCCGCCAAAGGATATCGTAGGGATGCCTCCTCGGGATAACCCGGCTGGCAATTCCGGTAGATGAATATCACCTTGGCTCCGGTATTCCTTTTGCAGAAGATAACCCTCCGCACGCGCACAATTGGAATAGGAGGAATAGCGGAGCCTATGAAAACTATCGTTGCTACTGCCCGGGTGGAAATTTCGTCCGCGTGCCCGCCGCCATCCTGGGTTTTCCCATCATTCTACGCCGCCCCAAAATCGCGTTTTTTCGACTGTATAACTGTGCAGCCCAATTTAACCCTTGCAGAATCAATGATTTTCACGGGCAAACGGAATAGAGGCGCATGAATTGTGTAACCGTCCAACTGTGCATCCTCCAGCCTAACGAGCCCGAAATCAACCAGTTGCAGAAGCAACTTACCCAGAAACACATAAATTGCGTTCCTGCGTAACTGTGCTCCCAGCGCACGCATGTAGACGGAAATCCAGCCTCCGTTCGCCCGCGCAAGATCGATATTCACCTTCCGGTTTATGGGGATCTCGGAAGTACTGGAGCAATGTTGAATCTTCAGAACTATGTCAGCTATTTCGACGGCTGAATAGCCCGCTCGGTTTCGTCACACCATTTTTTAGACGAATTGCCCCCAAGAGAGGTAGCTACCCCGGTAACCTTTATAGCTTTTCCAAGTCCAATCGGTGGCCTACTCCATACGGAATCTTGCCCAGCCCCACCGGGACCCGTAGAATAAAGGTTCGCAGGAGTTTTGAAGGCAATGACGTTTTACGATCGTACTTTTATCTTCGCCGCGCTGGGTTGCAGTCTGGCATTCACCCCCGCTGCCGGGCTCCGGGCCCAGCAGGCGGCCAATCCATCCGTTCCGGCACAGCAACAGGCCCAGCCGTCTGCCGCGCAGGATCAGGGAGCGGGCCAGGAACCGGACCCCCTCAAGCGCCAACGCTCCGATAAAGAGCAGCTCGCGGCCAGGAAAGCATACAAAGGTGAGCTCCACGGCGCCTACAAGACCTGGCTCAATCAGGACGTGGTCTGGATCATCTCCGACGATGAAGCCAAATCTTTCAAGACCCTCAGCAACGATGAGGAGCGCGACGCTTTTATCGAGCAGTTCTGGCTGCGCCGCAACCCCAATCCGGACTCGCCCGATAACGAATTCCGCGAAGAACACTACCGCCGCATCGCCTATGCGAATGAACACTTTGCCGCCGGCAAGCCCGGCTGGAAGACCGATCGCGGCCACATTTACATCTCTTTTGGCAAGCCCGACTCTATCGACTCCCACCCCTCCGGAGGCAGTTACGAACGGCCAATGGAAGAAGGCGGCGGCGAGACTTCGACCTTCCCGTTCGAGACTTGGCATTACCGCTATCTCGAGGGCATTGGCGAGAACATCGACCTCGAGTTTGTCGATACTTGCCAGTGCGGCGACTATCACTTCACCATCGATCGCGGCGAGAAGGACGCTCTGACCCACGTTCCCGGCGCCGGCGAGACGCAGTGGGAGCAGATGGGACAGGCCAAGAAGGGCGACCGCATGAAAGGCGGACTCGAAACTCTCGGCACGGGCCCGATGGCGTCTAGCCAGCAATCGAAGCAATTCGATCGGATTGAGCTTGCCGCCAAGCTCTTCGCCCCGCCGCCGATCAAGTTCGCGGACCTTGACAACTTTATCTCTGAGCACAAGCTGCTCAGCGGTCCGGTCTTCCCCTTCGATGTGCGTACCGATTTCATCAAGGTTACTGAAAACACGGTTCTGGTGCCGGTGACATTGCAGTTGAAGAACCGCGATATAACCTTTGTGACCAAGGACGGCGTAGCCAAAGGCTTCGTCAACATTCTGGGCAAGGTGACCACCTTGACCCACAAGACGGTGCAGACTTTTGAGGATACGGTGCAGGTGGAGCAGCCGGCCGAACTGCTCGAGAAGAGCCTGGACAGGAAATCGGTCTACTGGAAGGCCATTCCTCTGATTCCCGGTCTCTACCGGTTGGATATTGCGATCAAGGACGTTAATAACTCAGATCATGTTGGCCTTTACGGCAGCAGCCTCGAAGTACCCGCCTATCACGATGAAAAGCTGGCCACTTCTTCGCTGATCCTTGCCGACGAGATGAATACAGTCTCCTCCCGGGAGATCGGCGCGGGTTCTTGCGTCATCGGCAATACGCATATTTGCCCGCGGGTCAGCCCCAACCGGGCTACTCCGGTCAGTTTCAAGCGCGGCCAACTGCTCAACTTTTGGATGCAGGTCTACAATCTGGGTATCGACGACGCCACGAAGAGCAATCAGGCAACAGTGACTTACCAGATTACCCAAACCGCGACTGGGGCTGTGATTCTTGAAAAGGAACTGGAATCGAAGGATCTGGGGGCACACAGCGACCAGTTGACGGTGGAGAAAACTCTCCCCATGGCAGGGCTCGAACCAGGAAAGTACAAGGTGACGATCAAAATAAACGACACAATCTCGAAACAAGAGATTGCGCAATCGGCCCCTTTTGTCGTGGAATAGTATGCAACCAGTGCAGCTGGGTTATCGGACTCAAGATTCGGAGACCCGCGCGAATTTGAATTGCAAGCGTTATGCCAGGGACGCCGCCAGGTCACCTAATGTGATGATGCGCAGGGTCCATCTCGTCTTCTTCGCTATGCTGATTGCCATGGGTAGCGTTCCTGTCCACGGAGCGGCCCCAGGGTCGGTTTCGGGCTTGGTGTGTGACTCTGCCGGGGTGCCGCAGATCGGCGCGATTGTCCAGCTGCTGAGCCCAGATCTGACCGTTATCGCAAGCGTATACACCAACAGCGATGGTCGCTTTGCCATCTCTTCTGTGCAGCCTGGCCGCTATGCGGTCAAGGCGATGGCGATGTCCTTTTTGCCGTCTCTGCGAGAAAACGTACGCGTACGTGCCGGCACTGTTGTCAACCTCACATTGAGCACCCTTTACGAAGTGATGCAGTGGCTACCCTCTGAGCCACGCGCGGGCAACGCCCAACAGGACGACTGGGCATGGACGCTGCGTTCAGCCGCGAACAGGCCCCTGCTGCGCTGGCTCGAGGACGGGCCCCTGGTTGTAGTCTCAGATGGCTCTGGAGCCGCACCCAAGCTGAAGGCCCGCCTGATGGCAACAGGTCAGGAGGGAACATTTGGCGAGAGTGGCGAGAGGTTCTCCGCCTCTGTAGAAGAAACGCCTTCCGACAGCCGTGAGTTGCTGGCGCGAGTCGATTTTGCCCCGGACACGGATGCCGGCATGGAATCGATGCTTGGCTTCCGCCAGGATTTAGGTTTTGCCGGCTCAGTTCAATCGGTTGCTGCGGTCGCCATTCATCCGGAGATAGACGCAGCCGGGGCCCAGGGGCTGGACGAGGCCGCAATCCGCACCTGGGAGACGTTGCATCTAGGCGACGAGATTGAGGCCGAGCTGGGTTCCACGCAGGTGCTGGGCCGTTTTTCCGATCGCTTCTCCAACACCGGGGCCCCCAGCGCCGCATTCGCGGCGCTCCCATTTGCCTCTGTGGGCTGGCGCGATGGTGACTCCGCCTTTAGCTACCGGATGACGACTTCCATGCCCAGCGCCCGAAATGCAGATGAAACGCAAGCTCAGGCGTGGCTGCCCCAGCTTTCAGAGCGCAATGGACATCTGGCCATCGAACATTGCCTGCACCAGGAGATCGGATGGGATAGGCACACCAAGGCCTCCGGCATGGCCGTTTTGGTGTTCGACGACCACATCGACAATCCAGTCATTGAGGCTATGAGCCACTTTGCGGTGGACGATTCCGCGGCGGGCACAGGAGCCTCGGTTGCAATTCCGGCGCTGTTCGACCGCGCAAGTGGGCTCGTGCGAACTGCGGGGCCGAATTACTCCACTGCCGGCGTCCTGGCCACCTTAGATCGCCGTCTGCCGGGGGCCAACGATATCCGCCTCAGCTACGGCAATGGCAATGCTCTGGTGATGGGGCAGTCTTCCGGAGCCGCTGGACTGGCCGATCTGCTGGCCGCAGTCCATACCCGGCGCGCCCAAACCTACTCGATCTCGCTCTCCGGCACCCTCGATGGCACCGGGACACGCTGGCGGGCAAGCTATCGATGGCAACCAGAAGACACCGTCACTCACGTTGCTCCGTTTGCAATGGATGCAGCCGAGCCATATCTCAACCTTCATCTCCGTCAGGCTATCCGTTTACGGCGTGACGGAGCCACCGGAATCGAAGCCTTGGTCGATCTGCGCAACCTGCTTGCAGAGGGATATCAGCCCTTCCTCCTGAGCGATGGATCCGTGCTCGTGTTTGCCCAGGATCAGCGTAGCGTCGGCGCCGGCCTCGCCTTCACCTTCTAACGCCCTCTCTTCAGCTTTCTCGGCGGAGGTCCAATCCTGTCAATACCCCCGGCAGAGCCGGGGGCTTGATTGTGTGAGCCGCTCAAAGCGGCTTGAGCGGGGTCGCTAACGCGGCCCCGACGTTGTTGGGGCCACCTTTCGGTGGCTACTTCCACATCT
>Ga0181525_10000649_pt1 | contig 30193 bp, 21 predicted proteins | sample PEATcosm2014_Bin_48_FD_121100 | JGI IMG/M metagenome (GOLD analysis project Ga0181525, IMG submission 121100) | Peatland microbial communities from MTU Mesocosm Facility, Houghton, MI, USA - PEATcosm2014_Bin06_10_metaG | ecosystem: Environmental > Terrestrial > Soil > Wetlands > Peat | place... | reverse complement strand
TCAGGCGCGAGGGCAATCTTCGATGATCTCCATACTGCTTTCGAGCGCGTCTTTTCACGACTACCGCGGGTACGCAGCCGCGGTTGCAACGGCCAGGGGCTTTCAGACCATTCACCGCCACCTGATCAATCATGGCATCCTGACGCTGGCGAGTGGCGGAACGTTTCTGTCGACGCCGATGGGCGACCGCGAAATCGACCACCTGACGCAGACTTTTTTGGACGCTCTGCAGGCGCTCAAGGCAAAGCGCGCGGCCTGAGGCAACGCCGGATGGCCACATTTCTCCTGCGTCGACTAACGTTCCTGGTCTTTGTGCTGTTCGGCGTCACGGTCGTCACCTTCGCCATCTCGCATATCGTACCCGGCGATCCTGCGCGGTTGCTCGCGGGCCCGCGGGCGTCTGCGTCCCAGCTGCGAGAGATCCGATCCGAGCTCGGGCTCGATCAACCTCTCACCACGCAATATCTTCGCTATATGAAACAATTGGCGCATGGCGATCTGGGCAATTCGCTGGTGACCGGGCGCCCTATCCTGACAGAACTTGCCGATCGCCTTCCTGCAACACTGGAGCTGATGTTCTGCGCGCTCATTTGCTCCCTCGCTGTGGGAATTCCGCTGGGCGTTCTTGCCGCGACCCGAAAGAAGAGTTGGGTCGATCACCTTGTGCGAGCAGGCTCGGCCGCCAGCGTGTCCGTCCCGGCGTTCTGGCTGGCGCCGCTTCTGATTCTTCTGTTTTACAGCAGGCTTGGTTGGCTTCCGGGGTCCGGGCGGCTTGACGTTGATCCTCCGGCGGCGTTCACCGGATTCCTGCTGGTGGACACTTTGCTTGCCGGCGACGGACGCGCGTTTCTCGACGCGGTCTCGCATCTGGCGCTCCCGGTACTCACGCTGGCTCTGCTCGATGCCGGCGCCGTCGCACGCCTGGTGCGCGGACAGATGATCGACGTGCTTGGCGAAGATTACATCCGCACGGCGCGCGCAAGCGGGTTGCCGCCGCGTATGGTCATCGTTCGCCATGCGCTTCGCAATGCCCTGATCCCTCTGGTCACGGTTCTGGGCTTGTCGATCGCACAGATGCTGTACGGCTCCGTGATAATCGAAAGCCTTTTCGCATGGCCGGGAACAGGCAACTATGTGGTCACGGCGATATTCAATCTCGATTTTCCTGTCGTGATGGGTTTCGCGCTCCTCGCCTCCATTGCGTATGTCGGCGTGAATCTGATCGTCGACCTGCTCTACATGACGCTCGATCCGCGCATTCGCGAGGCCGGTTGATCATGACTTTGCGCCTCAATGCGTCGCTGGTTGCCGCCCTTCTCATTCTCGGAAGTATCGTCTTCGTGGCGCTGTTCGCGGGCGTCGTGGCGCCTTACTCGCCGAATGCCATCGACGCCGCGCACATCCTTGAGCCGCCCTCCTGGCATCATCCCGCGGGAACCGACGAAGTGGGCCGCGACCTGTTCTCGCGCATATTGTTCGGTGCGCGCCCCTCTCTGCTGGTGGCTTTTTCGATCGTCGCTCTCGCCTCGACAGGCGGTGTGATCGTCGGTTGCGCATCGGGGCTCGCCGGCGGATTGATCGACACGATCGTCATGCGGCTTGTCGAACTGGTCATGGCGCTGCCGGGTCTCGTGATCGCACTCGCACTCGCGGCTGCGTTGGGGCCAAGTTTGGTGAACCTCGCAATCGTGCTCGGGCTTCTCGGCATTCCGTTTTACGCACGCGTCGCGCGCGCCGAAACGCTCAGTCTGCGCGAGCGCGCCTATGTGCGCGGCGCCCGCACGATGGGTGCGGGTACGCTGTTCGTCATGAGACGCCATATTGTTCCCAATCTCCTTCCGACCGTCATCATCTTCATGTCGCTCGGATTGTCCGGCGCACTCCTCGGCGCCTCGGCGCTTTCGTTCATCGGATTGGGCGCTCAGCCGCCGCTCGCCGAATGGGGCGCGCTGGTGAACGCGTCGCGCACCTATATGCTGGACCAGTGGTGGTACGCGGCGTTCCCCGGCGCCGCAGTCGCCGTCACCTCTTTTGGCTTCACGCTCCTCGGCGACGGCCTGCGCGATGCACTCGATCCGAAGAATGTCAAAGCGTGAGCGCGGCGCTGTTGCAGATCGAGGATTTGCGTGTCCGGGTGGGACAAAGTAGGCGCCAATTCGAAGCCGTGCGGGGAATCACGCTGCGTGTCGAAACCGGCGAAATCGCGGGCCTCATCGGCGAATCCGGATCCGGCAAATCGCTGACCGCGGCCGCCGTTCTCGGCTTGCTGCCACAGGGCGCGGGCCTGACGGGAAGAATCCTATTCGAGGGCGCCGATCTTCATGCGTCGCTGCGGAGCGGAACGGTCCGGCTCGGCCGTGACATCGGCTTCGTGCCGCAGGAGCCGATGTCGGCGCTCAATCCCACATTGCGCGTCGGCCACCAACTCACGATGCCGCTGCGTTATCACGAGCGCCTCTCCCGTCGGGATGCCATGGCGCGCGCGTGTGCCATGCTGGAGAGAATGCAGGTTGCCGACGCGCGCCGCGTGCTGGCTGCTTATCCATTCGAATTGTCGGGAGGACTGCGTCAGCGCGCGCTGTTGGCAAACGCCTTTCTGATGAAGCCAAAATTGATCATTGCCGACGAACCGACCACCGCTCTCGACGTCACCGTCCAGTCCGAGGTGCTGACGCTGCTGAAGAACAACGCGCGCGAATTGAACACCGCCGTGCTCTTCATCACCCACAATATGGGCGTGGTGTGGCATCTCTGCGATACGGTCAACGTCATGCAGGCCGGCGTGATCGTCGAGCACGGACGTTCGCGTGACGTCCTTTCAAATCCGCAAAACGCCTACACGCAAACGCTGCGCGCCTCGCTCCCGGAACAGGCAGGCTATCGACAACGAATTGGAGCGGCCTGATCGTGCGCGAGTTGCTCAACGTCATTGGGCTGGGCGTCGATTTCTCGCTGGGATCGCAAACCCTTTTCGGCGGTCGTCGCAAGCTGGTCGCATTGGACGAACTCTCGTTGACGGTCGGCGAAGGCGAATGCGTCGGGGTCGTCGGCGAATCGGGATCCGGAAAATCGACGCTCGGCGCGTGCATCTTGGGGCTGGTCGATCCCACGCGCGGTGCGATCCGCTTCGACGGCCGGGACGTGACGCGGCTGCGGCGCGACAGAAATCCGGATGTCGCCAAGGCCATCCAGATCGTTTTCCAGGATCCGAGTGGATCGCTCGACCCGCGCCTGCCTGTCTGGCAATCCGTTGCAGAGAGTTTTGAAATTCACGCAAGCCTTCGCCGGAGCGAACGAAGGGACGCCGCCGCGGCCCTCATGCGTTCGGTCGGCCTCGGTGAAGATATGCTCGACCGCTTCCCGCACGCGCTCTCCGGCGGACAGCGCCAACGCGTGGCCATCGCCCGCGCGCTGGCGACCAAGCCGCGTCTCATTGTCCTGGACGAGCCGACATCGGCGCTGGACATGACGGTGCAGGCGCAAGTGCTCGACCTTCTTCTCGACATTCAGGAACGCACCCGGGTCAGCTATCTGCTCATCACCCACGACATGGCGGTAGCCGGTCACCTGTGCCACAGGATCGCGGTGATGCGGTCCGGGCGGATCGAAGAATCCGGTGATGCACGAAAGATCGTGACCGAGCCCGAGACCCCCTATGCGCGCGCACTGGTCAATGCCACGCCCAGGCTTGGCGCATGAGGCGGCCGTATGGCGTTGCAAACAGAATGAGATTATGTTTTGAGCAGGGTTGGCGTTAGAGCGGGCTTGAGCCGTTCTGGATCGGGGAAGGGGCAAGCCCAATGATTCGCATCTCATTTGCCGCAGCCGCGGCGCTGGTGACGATGGGGCTCCTCGCCTCGTGCGGTCCTGGCACAAACAAGGCGGACGACAAAACCATCATCGTTGCGCGCGCCGGGGACAACGTATCTCTCGACCCGGCTGTGACGGTGAATTCCGGCGACGGAACGATCATCAATCAGTGTTACGACACGTTGACGTCGATCGATTTCACGAGCGGCGACGGCGCCGCGCAAGGCGATCTGGCGGCCTCCTGGTCGACGAGCCCCGATGGCCTGACCTGGATTTTCAAGCTCAAAAAGGGATTCCGATTTTCGAGCGGCGCCGAAGTGACGGCGCAGGATGTCGTGTACTCGTTCCTTCGTGTGGCGAAGATCGGCAGAGCGCCCGCCCAGGGTCTTTTCTGGATGAAGTCGGTGACGGCGGACGACGCGCAGACGGTACGCTTTGCGTTGAACTTCCCGTTCCCGGCCTTGCCGAAAATCCTCTCGCTGACGTCGGGAGCAATTGTCGATTCCAAAGCGATCGCTGCCAACAGCATCAACGGCGATCTCGGAAAGTCCTGGCTCTCCGAACATTGCGCCGGTTCGGGGCCTTACACGGTGCAAAGCTGGCAGCGCGGTCAAAGGCTGTCGCTGATCGCCAATCCCCATGCCGTGCGGAAGCCGGCCTATTTCCAGCGCGCCGTTTTCAAGACCGTACCGGACGCGTCGTCGCGGCGGGAACAACTCGCCAAGGGCGACGTCCATCTCATCGATACGATCGGCGCCGCCGAAGCGGCTTACTATGCCGCCCTTCCCGGTGTCGTGCTGAAAGAAACGGACGCAAGCAACACGCTGAACTTCCTGACGCTGAACACCAAGCGCGGCCCGCTGCACGACGTCCGCGTACGGCAGGCCATAGATGCCGCGATCGATTACGCGGCGATCCGCGATCGCGTGCTCAAAGGGAACGCCATCCTTCTGAACGGCCCCATTCCGCCGGGTGTACCGGGTTATGATCCCGCTCTTCCGCAGCCCGCGAGAAATGTAGGCTTGGCGAAATCGTTGTTGGCACAAGCGGGCTTGCGGGACGGAATTGACCTCTCGATGATTGTCGGCACGCCCGGCCCGGTCGCGGAGCTCATCCAGAGCAATCTCGCCGACGTCGGGATCAGACTTCACCTCCTCAGGCTCGCGCCGTCCGCTCTCGATTCGGCGCGCGCGTCAGGCGATTACGACGTCATCTATGACGGCTGGATCATGGATTTCCCCGATCCGTTCATCTTTCTCAATCTGGCTTTCGCCTCGCCGTCGGCCGGCGGCGTGGGCAATTTCTCCCACTATTCCAGCCCCGAGCTCGACGGGCTCCTAGAGCAGGCCATGAGCGAAGCGGACGCTACAAAGAGAACCGAACTTTATCGGCAGGCGCAAAGAATCATTGTGCACGATCAGCCGGTGGTCCTGCTTTTCGCCCCGAAATCCATTGCTGCAGCGCGTCAAACATTGACGGGCGTGCGGCTTAACCCCTATCAACCAAACTATCTGAATATTGCCGCGATGGGATGGAGATAGGCATGGCCAAGCCCTCGAACAAATCGCCAAAAGCGTCGGGGGAAAAGGCCGATGGGCGCGAGTCGAAAGGCGCGCGCACCCGTCAGATGATAAAAGACGCGATCCTTGCTCTCATCGGCGAACGCGAGAATCCCGACATCACGCTCGAAGAAGTCTGCGCGCGAACGGGCCTCACGGTAGGCGCTTTCTATTTCCACTTCCCCAGCAAGGAAGCGGCAATCCGCGAGATCGTGATCGATCGCTTGCGCTCGTATTTTCTGAACATCACGGAGATGCCGCCGCAATCATCGGTGTTCGCGGAAGTCTACGCGATCATCTCGCACAAGCTGACCGCGCTTCAGGAGAACCCCGCCGCTTTTCGGTTGCCCTATCAGATCATTCCGACCAACTGGGATGTTTACATGGCGTGGCTGGAGGCGCGCAGTTCGCTGATCGAGCGGCTGGCCACCACGATTGCGCGTTCCCGCGGACACGGCCAACGCGCCGAAGGCCAGGACCATTTGGCGGCACAGTTCCTGATGGCCGGTCTCGAAGGCTTTCTGGAAAACGCGTTTTTCGGTCAGGACGAGATGATCAAGAAGATCGATCTCCGGCCGCCGATGCTGGCCCGCGATTTGGCCATCCTTTGGCATAGGGCGGTGACCGGAGCCGAGCCCGAGCCGCGGCTCGTGCGGGAGATCATGCGCGCGTCGGGCCAGACCGATGAAGCGCCCCGGATCCCGCGTCGCGGCCGGTCGAAATAGCCCATATTTCGGGCGATCCCCCTTCGAAAACAGAATGAAATTATGTTATTTTGGCGACCTCGGTTGGGGGACGGCCATTTGACCATTGCAGACACAGTTCCTCTCTTCATTTGCACTTTTCTTTCAGGGCGCGCGAAGACCCTGAAATTTCGGAGCCGGATATTATGAGATTGCTTGGCGCGTCTGGTGCGGCGCTCGACCTGCCGAAAGCGGCCGGGGAATTCGAGCGCGTGGCTTCCGATCTGCACAAATCAAGCGGAGCACCGGGCCTGACCGCTGCGTTTGTTCTTCCGGATGGCTCCCGCCATCGCTACGCGTTCGGGATCGCCGACTGCGAAGCCGAAACGGAAATGCGGCCCGACGCCCGCATGCCCGGCGGCAGCACCGGCAAGACGATCGTGGCCGCGACCGCGCTTTCGGCTGTTCTCGATGGCAACCTGTCTCTGGACGATCCTCTGAAGGCCATTCTCGGCGACGAAGATTGGTATGCGCGCGTGCCCAACGCATCGGGCCTGACGTTGCGAAGGCTCTTGAATCACACCAGCGGCGTACCCGATCACATGGGCTTTCCCGAAACGCTGGGCTTTCTCGTCGAACACCGCCAGAAGGGCGGCGTGGATTGGTACCTTCCTCCGCGAGACGCGGTCGCGCTTGTTCTGGATCGTCCGGCGGTAGCACCGGCGGGCCAAAGCTTCTTCTACAGCGACACGAACTACATCCTGGCCGGCCTCGCGATTGAAGCGGCAACCGGTGAAACGCTTTATGGACGCGCGCAAAGGCTGTTTCTGAAGCCGCTCGACCTGAACGATATCGAGCCCGCGCTCAAACGCCATTTCGACCGCATCGTGCCGGGTTACACGGATGCGCCGCCCGACTCGCCTCTTCCCCGGAAGACGATCATCGCTGACGGAGGGCTCGCCTACTCGCCGCGAACGGAATGGGCGGGCGGAGGCTTTGTTTCGAGCGCTGCGGACCTCGCTTACTTCCTTTGGAATTACGCGGGCGGGCGCGCATTCCGCGAAGACTATTTGAACGAGGTCCAGCGCTGCGTTCGCTACAGCTGGCGCGAGGGCGTCGTTGGAGGCTACGGACTGGGGCTCTTCTCAGCAGATTCGCCGCTCGGCGTGACCTACGGCCATGGCGGTTACTACCCCGGTTACATCACCCAGATGAGCTATTATCCGAAATTCGACATCGCCGTGGGCTACCAGATGAACAAGTCCCAAGCCTATTCGGGCTATGCGAACATCGTCGCGGCAAGAGTGGAAGCGGCGCAACATCCGATCGGACCGGACATTCCGTTGACCAGTGTCACGGACTGGTCCGCGCGCCTTGCCGCCGCCGTTGTCGGATTGGAACTCGACGCATGACAAGGCTCGACGATGTCCTCTTCCCCGTCGTGCCGAAACCCGATCGCGAGGGGCGGATAGACGTCGACGATGGGCACACAATTCATTGGGAGGAAATCGGACCGCCGGACGGAATTCCGCTTGTCGTCCTGCATGGCGGGCCCGGCGGCCGTATCAAACCCTATTACCGCCGGCTGGTTGACCGATCGAAGTTTCGTGCGGTGTTTTTCGATCAAAGGGGATGCGGGGCATCCACGCCTTTCGGTTCGCTGGAACACAATACGACATGGGACCTCGTGCGTGACATCGAGACGCTGAGAACGAGCCTTAGCATCAAGCAATGGATGGTCCTCGGGGGATCATGGGGTTCCACACTCGCGCTTGCTTACGGCGAGCGGCATCCGCAGAGCTGCCGTGGATTCGTTGTTTCCGGCATTTTCCTCGCCCGCGCGGCGGAGCAGGAATGGACCTGGCACGCGGTCCGCGCCGTCTATCCGGAAGTCTGGAAGGAGCTCCAGGATTTTCTTCCCGTGGAAGAACGAAAGGATCCCCGCCGTCATATGATCCGGCGCGTTCTTGATCCCGAGCGCAGCATTCACGGCCCGGCCGCAGTGATGCTTTCAAAATATGAGACACAATTGCTCGATGTTCGCCCGGATGCCGATCTCATCGAGTCCATTCGCGAAGACGACGGCACCATCGCGTCATCGCGCATTTTTGCCCATTACGACCGCAACGATTTCTTCCTGGAAGAAAATCAGCTGCTGCGCGAAATCGGTGCGATCGCGGACCATCCGGGCGCGATCGTTGCGGGTCGTTTCGACATGTGCACGCCGCCATCCGGCGCGTTCGATCTCCATCAGGCGTGGCCGGGCTCGAGACTGACGATCGCCGCCGATGCAGGCCACCGGTGGAACGATCCCCCGCTCGCCACCGCCATCATTGGCGCGCTGGACCAAATCGCGCGGGCATCCCGTCTCTGAGATTCACGGAACAGGTCAAAAGAAAACGCCGCGGCCATGCCGGCCGCGGCGCATTTCTCGTTACCAGCCTTAGAATTTCGCGCGAAGCGTAATTCCGTAGGTGGTGCCTTCGGCGTTTTCGAAACCTGTTCCCGGACCTCCGTCGGCGTAGGAAACCAGATATCTGTCGTTCGTGATGTTCTTCGCCCACAGCGTGAAGCTGTAATTGCCGTATTCGACGCCCGCCCGCAGATTGATCAGATCGTAATTGGGCGCCATCGAAGGATTGTAATAGGGAGCCGAGGGCGGCGTGTGCTCGACGTTGAACCAGGTGTGATACCGCTCGCTCCAACTCGCATCCGCGACAAACGTGGCCGCGCCGTCGAAGATCGGATGCCTATAGTCGGCCGTCAGCCCGATCGTGCGTTTTGGCGCATAGGGAAGCTGATTTCCGTTGAGGACTGTCTCGCCTCCGGGACCGAAAGCCGCGTTCTCGACGCCGTTTGTGATATGCGCGTCCATCAGTGCCAGAGACGCGTCGAGGCTCAGCTCGTCGGTAACCTGCCCCTTCACTTCGAATTCTGCGCCGCTGGTGGCAGCCGTTCCGGCGTTCTGAGAAAAATCGAATTGGGCGGCGGTCAGATCGGATTCGGTAACAATCACGTGGCTCTGATGCATGTGATACAGAGAAATGTCGGTTTCCAACCGTCCGTCCCAGAACGTCTTCTTGGCACCAATTTCATAGTTGATGGACGTTTCGGGATTGTAGGACAGAAAGCTCGGATTGCTCGCCACATAGTTGAAGCCGCCGTCCCGGAAACCGCTTTGCACTTTGGCATAAAGGCGCAGGTCGTCGCCTGGTTTCCAGGTGAGCGAAGCGCCCGGAGATAGATTGTAGTTGGTCGAGCTTTTGGTGCTTGCGTAGCAAAGTCCGTATCCGCACAGGAATGCGGTCGCGCCCGTCGCGTTCGCCAGATAGTCGATGCTGTTCGTGTCCTCGGTATACCGGGCGCTGGCGGCGAGTTCGAATTGCGGAGCAAAATCGTAATAGACCTCCGCGAACGCGTCCCAGATCTTGTCGTCCTGGTGGTTGTTGCGGAAGAATTGCCCGAGCACGGTGCCGAGATCGGTGGCCGTCGGATAGACGTTCACGGAGATATCCGTAAAGCCCGAATTCGTCAGATAGTTGGCGCCCGCAACCCACCGCAATGGCTGGTCGTCGCGCGATACCCAGCGGAACTCGCTGAAATAGCCGGTGAAGTCATCATGCCGGTAGATGACCTGCGCAGGCGGGACCGCCGTGAAATCCTGGTCGCCATGGCCATGATTGTCATAGGTCTTGTACGCCGTGATGAGCTCGAACGTGCCGATGTCGGTCTCATATTTCAGCTGCGGCGAGATGCGATTGGTATCGAGCGTCATGATGCTCGAAGTGTCGCGCTGTATCGTCTTGGGCGTCTCGCCGGCCGCCGGAATATAAAAGTAGTTTTCCGGCGTCTGGTTCTCGGTCGACTCCACGATCAGGGTCAGCTGCAGCTTGTCCGTCAGCTGATCGACGCCGACGAAACGGCCGCCGGCGCTGGAATTCGCATCGATATAGTCGTGCCGAAAGGAGTTGTAATATTCGCCCTGGGATTGGTTGGTCCACCAACCCGTTGCGCGAACAGCCAAGCCGTCGGTTATCGGGGCGTTGACCGTCGCTTGCAGCTCCTCGCGGTCGTAATTCGCATAGGTCGCTTCGAAGGATGCGCCGAACTGATCGGTGGGCCGCGCGGAAATGAAGTTCATCGAGCCGCCGACGGAGTCCTGCCCGTAAAGGCCGCCTTGCGGGCCGCGCAGCACTTCGACGCGCTCGAGATCGTAATATTGGGCAGGATTGACGACGATTCCGCCCATATAGACGTCGTCGACGTAGTAGCCGACGCCGGGATCTTCCAGAAGCACCGGCGTACCAACGCCGCGAATAAACACGCTGCGATTGATACCGAAGCCGGACTCGGACACGGCCGCGCTGGGGATCAGGGAGGTGAAATCCTCAAAGTCCTGCAGACCCAGGGCCCGGATTTTCTCGGCGGAAAACGCGGTTACGGCATCGGGAATATCGAACGCCTTTTCTTCGCGCTTTCGGGCTGTGACCGTCACGGTCTCGACCGCGTCGTTGCTCGCCACCTGGGTGGAACCGGAAGATTGCCCGGCAGCCCCCGTGGTCTGTGCCATGGCCGGCACGCTGAGCGCCGCCAGAATTGCCGATCCGAGCAAAAGCTTCGTGCGCATGAGTGCCCCTCTTTTTTTCAACTGTCATCGTCAGGACGCCCCCCTGACGCGAAAAACATAACATAATATGATTATGTTTTAAAAAATCTGTCAACCGGGACGTTGGACAGCACTGTTGCTTCGGGGCAACGATTGCGGCTTGCCTATCTGAAACATAATGTCATTATGTTTTTCCAATTTCGCGGGTTTCGATGACACGCTATTCCGCCCTCGCCCTTTTGCACGGCGCGCTTCATGGCGGCCGGAGCTGGACGCGGGCCTGGCGCGATCCCGAGCCGAAGCCGAGCTACGACTTCGTTATTGTGGGCGGCGGCGGCCACGGTCTGGCGACGGCCTATTATTTGGCGAAGAACCACGGAATTCGACGGGTAGCCGTTCTCGAAAAAGGCTGGCTCGGCGGCGGCAACACCGGCCGCAACACGACGATTGTGCGCTCCAATTATCGCCTGCCGGAAAATCAGCTGTTCTACGACTATTCGCTGTCACTTTGGGAGGACCTTTCGCGCGAGCTGAATTTCAACGTCATGTTCAGTCCGCGCGGTGTGCTGTTCCTGGGCCACAGCGATCACGATATGAGCCAGCTGGCCGAACGCGGCAATGCCATGCTCGCGCAAGGTATCGACGCAGAGTTGCTCGACCGGGAAGCCGTATCGCGCTTCGTGCCCTTGCTTGATTGCGCACCGGATGCACGCTTTCCCATCCAGGGCGGCTTGCTGCAGCGTCGTGCAGGGACTGCCCGGCATGACGCCGTCGCGTGGGGTTACGCGCGGGCCGCCGATGCGCTGGGCGTCGATATCATCCAGAATTGCGAAGTGACCGGCTTCGAAACAAATGCCGACGCCATCACGGCCGTTCGCACGACGCGGGGCGCGATCGCGACACGGTGCGTCGGGCTTGCCGTCGCCGGACATACGAGCCACGTCGCAGCGCTCGCGGGGCTGAGGCTGCCGATCGAATCGCACCTGCTTCAGGCCTTCGTGACCGAACCGCTCAAACCGATGATCGACACGGTCGTGCTGTCGAGCGCAATCCATTGCTACGTGTCGCAGACGGACAAGGGCGAAGTCGTGATCGGCGGCGATATCGACTTCTATCCAAGCTATTCGCAGCGCGGGTCGGTCGCGCGCATCGCCGAAACCGCTGCACAGGCCGTTTCGCTGATGCCCGCTCTCGGACGCCTCAGGATGATGCGCGCATGGGCCGGAATCATGGACATGACCATGGATGGCAGCCCGATCATCGGTCCTACGCCCGTTGACGGCCTCTTTCTCAACGGAGGCTGGTGCTATGGCGGCTTCAAGGCGACGCCGGCGTCCGGCGTGACCTTCGCGCACACGCTCGCAACCGGCACGCCGCATGTTCTCAATGCGCCGTTCACGCTCGATCGCTTCGAGGCCGGTCGCCTGTTGGACGAAAAAGGTTCCGGCGCGACGCCGCAATATCATTGAGGCTGACATGCATCAATTCAACTGCCCATTTTGCGGACAGAGACCTGAAACGGAGTTCACTTACATTCGCGCGATGGAGTCGATTCCGCGGGACATCGTGGCGGACGCAGCCCAGGAACTCGAGAGAATTTATTACCGGACGAATTCGCGCGGCCCGAGTTCGGAACTTTGGCAACACAGTTCCGGTTGCCGTTCGTGGCTTGCCATCAACCGGGATACGGTGACTCACGCCGTCCTCGAAATCGCTCCGATCGGACCACACGCAATCGCCCCATGACAGGCAGACGCACATCATCTTCGGGCGAGATGCCTTCCAAAACGCTGACGTTCACATTCGATGGGCGCCCGCTGCACGGCGTGGAGGGCGATACGCTTGCGTCGGCGTTGCTCGCCAACGGCGTGGGCCTGGTCGGGCGCAGTTTCAAATATCATCGCCCGCGCGGGATCCTTACCGCCGGACCGGAAGAACCGAACGCCTTGCTCGAGATCGGCGAAGGCAATCTGCGCGAACCGAATACGCGCGCGACCGAGGTGCGCCTTTACGACGGACTTCGGGCCCGCAGCCAGAACGCATGGCCTTCGCTTCGTCGCGACGTTCTCTCCATCAATGATATCGCTTCGCCGCTCCTGCCGGCGGGCTTCTACTACAAGACCTTCCTGTCACCCGCCGGTGCGTGGCCGCTCTACGAACGATTTATCCGTCGTGCCGCGGGTCTCGGCCGCCCAACAGAGGATGCGGATCCAAGCGATGCGGACGAAAGATGGGCGCATTGCGACGTATTGGTTGTCGGCGGCGGCCCCGCGGGCCTTGCCGCGGCCCGCGCAGCGGTGCGCTCCGGTCTTCGGACAATCCTGTGCGAACAGGATTTTCTGCCCGGCGGAACGCTTCTCGCGGGCGCGCCGCCGATCGAAGGGATGGAAGCGCGCGCGTGGATCGCGCATGTCACGCGCGAGCTCGATGCAGCCGGAGCACGGACGCTGCTGCGCGCCGTGGCATTCGGCGTCTATGATCACAATCTCGTCGCGATCTCTCAGCGTTTCGTCGAACCCGGTCAAAGCGCAGCGGACGGTGGTCCGGCGCACAGGCTCTGGTTTGTGCGCGCCCGCAATATCATCGTGGCGTCCGGCGCCATCGAGCGCCCGCTTCTGTTCGCGAACAACGACCGTCCCGGCATCATGATGTCCTCGGCGGCGAGAGCCTATGTGCTTCGTCACAACATCGTGCCGGGCCGCCGGATCGTGGTCGCAACCAACAACGACAAGGCGTGGCACGACGCCTTCGCCATCCATGACCGGGGCGCCCCGGTCTCGGCGATCGTGGACAGCCGCGAGGAAATCGTGTCGCAATTGCTGGAGGGCGCACGATCCCGCGATATCGCAATTCATGCGAATTCCGCGGTGACGGATACGAAGGGACGTTTTGCCCTTGCCTCGCTCGCCATTGGCAATTTGCGAGACGGCACATTCACCAGGCTGGCAGCTGATCTGCTTTGCATGTCCGGCGGGTATTCGCCCACAGTTCACCTTTACGCGCATGCACGCGGAAAAGTGGCCTGGAACACTGCGTCGTCGATGTTCACACCGGCCGACAGCGGATTGCCGATTGTCTGCGTGGGCGCTGCGCGTGGCGTTTTGACTCTTGGCGAAAGTCTCCGGGATGGGCACGACGCAGCGTGCCGCGCTGCTGCGGCCGCAGGCAAGCTCCCTCCCCCCGCGCCCGCCTATGACGTGAGCGATGAGCGCTTCGAACAGAACGGCGCAGCGCCGCGCCCCACGACCGTCGGATCGAAGATATTCGTCGATTTTCAGAACGACGTGACCGCGAAGGACATATCGATCGCGGCGGGCGAAGGCTATGTCTCGGCCGAGCATCTCAAGCGCTACACGACGCTTGGCATGGGCACCGATCAAGGCAAGACGAGCGGAGTCAACGGTCTCGCGGTTCTTGCCGGCTTGAGCGGGCAGTCGATCAGCGGTGCGGCGCTTACGACCTTCCGGCCGCCCTATCTTCCGGTTTCGCTGACCGCGCTGGCGCGGGGAATGATAGCCAGCAAGCTCGAACCGGTCCGCCGCACGCCTCTTTCAAAGCTGCTCGAGGCCGAGGGCGCCGAATTCGTGAACTCCGGGCTTTGGCGAAGGGCGCGATATTTCCGGAGCAGCGGGAGCAATCTTCATGCGGCTGCAATTCACGAAGCGAAGCTTGTTCGCGGCTCCGTGGGCATCACCGAAGTCTCGACGCTCGCGAAATTCGAGATAGGCGGCCAGGACGCCGCAGTTTTTCTCGACCGCGTCTACGCAACGCCGGTCTCCAGCCTCAAGATCGGGCGCGCCCGCTATGGTCTTATGCTCCGCGACGACGGTTTTGTTTTCGATGATGGGACCATTTGGCGTCTGGAGGCAGATCGCTACCTGGTGACCGGAACCACGGCGAACACAGGGGCGGTCCTGCGCCATCTCGAATTCTGCCGTGACGTCGTGTTTCCCGACCTTAGCGTCAACATTGTCGATGTCACAGAGCAATGGGCAGGCGTCGCGATTGCCGGACCGCAATCGCGACAGGCGCTACAAATGATCTTTCCGGATTGCGAACTTTCGGATGCGGCGCTTCCCTATCTTGGCCTATTCGAGACGACCTTCGCGGATCGCGGCTGCCGCATCGCGCGCATCAGCTTTTCGGGAGAACGGTGTTACGAGGTCTATGTGCCGTCGCGCCTGGGCGCGCAATTGTGGTCCCAGCTGCGCGCGCAGGGCATCATGCCCTACGGTCTCGAGGCGCTCGAACTCTTGCGCATCGAAAAGGGTTACCCGGGCGTCGGCCAGGAAATCAACGGCCGGACGACGCCGGCGGATCTCGGAATCACGCTCGGCAGCAAGGCGAAGGCGGCCTTCATCGGGTGCGCCGGGCTCCGTCGCGACGCATTCGCGGAGGCGGGACGGCTTCAGCTGGTCGGTCTTACAAGCGAGGACGGCCGGGAGATTTCCGAAGGCGCCGTGCTTCGCGAACCGCGCGCCACGGGCGCCTCCGAGGGACATGTCACCTCTGCCGGCTTCGGTGTCGGTGTGGGAGGCCCGGTGGCTCTGGCGCTGCTGAAGGACGGCGCGCGCCGTCACGGAGAAATTCTCGACGCGGCTGATTTGTTGCGCAAGCGGCATGTGCCGGTGCGCGTCGCGAATCCAACGCTGTTCGATCCGGCAGGAGCACGGTTGCGTGGTTGAGCCAACAAAATCGTCCACAAAACCCGCGGTGCTACGGCTCGCGGCGATTTCATGCGTGAAGATAGCCGGTCGACCACGGATTTCGCCGGACAATGGTCCGCTCCCGACCGCGCCTCTGCATTGTTCGGAAATCGACGGCTTCGCGGTCATGCGGGTATGGCCCGACGCGTGGCTGTTGTCTTCCGACACATTGACACCATCGATTTTGCTGGCGCGGGCTGAAGAACTCGCGGACCGCAGCGCTTCGCTCGTGGTCGACGTTTCCGATTTCTACGAGGCTTTCGATATCGAAGGGAGAGCGGCACGCGACGTCATCGCGTCCGGTTGCGCTGTGGACTTCGAGACCTCGACGCCGCCGATGGCGACCGCTGCCCGCCTTTCGCATTTTGACGTCATCATCATATTCCGCGCGCCGGAACGTTTCCGGGTCCTGATCGCGAGGAGCTATGCCGACGATCTCGAGGAGTGGCTCATTCGCGCTGCGAAATACGCGCACATGCCCGATTCCAACGGAGCGACGCAATGAAAGAAGACGCTGACCAGCAATGGGATTTGTCGGCATTCTTCCCGGATGCCGACAGCGCCGAATTCCATTGCTATGTGCAAGCGCTGCGCGACGGTATCGCAGAATTCGATGTCGTCGTGGAGAAAGCGCTGGCTCCCGGCAGTTTCGATGTGGAGCGTTGGGCCGATGCGCTCCTGAACCTGGAAGAGCTCGAGTCCAGACGCGACCATCTCTTCGCCTATGTGGAATTCTACAGGGCCGTTAATCCCGCAGACGACGTCACGACGCGTACCGTGAATAATTCTCTTTTGACAAACGCGGCCCTCAAGGTTTCGCGAGCCCGCCTGCTGTCTGCCTTCGGTACGCTCGACGACGATGGGCGCCGGGCACTCTACTCTCACCCGCGTCTCGCCGATGCGAAGCTCGTCCTCGACATCTTGCACTTCGAAGCGGCGAGCATCCTGCCGGAAGGCGAAGAGACGCTCGTTCACGCGCTGGCGATCGACGGCCTTCACCGTTGGTCGAGATTGGCCGCCGCCACGCTGTCTGCGACCACCGTTCCGATCACATGGCCGAACGGCGAGCGCGAAGACGTCGCGTCGTCGCTGCGCCATGAACTCCTCTGGGATCCCAGCCCCGAAATACGCCGCAGCGCCTTCGAGGGCATGAACCGGGAGATGGAGCGGCAATCGCTCGTTCTCGCCAATTGCATCAATGGCGTGGCGGGGTTCGAGTTGAGCATAGCGAAACGTCGCGGGATCGATATGGTCGAAACGGCCATCCGGCAAAACGGCATTCGCCGCGCCACCGCCGAAACGATGTTCGCGGCCGTCAAACGCTTCGCACCAACGCTTCATCGCTATCTGACACTAAAGGCAAAGCTTCTCGGGCTCGAGGCGCTCGGCATTCAGGACCGGTCGGCGCCGATTCCGGCACGCGAACTCGAATCCTTCGTCTATGCGGAAGCGCGCGAACGGATTCTGGGATCGCTGCGCGGCGTATCGGACGGCCTCGCAGAGCACGCCACGGAATTGTTTCGCGCCCGGCATATCGAAGCCGTGATGCGGCCGGGACGGCAATCGGGCGGCTTCTGCATGAGTTCGCCCATCGCGCGGCAATCGCGCGTGTTCGTGAACTATGGCGAATCCTTCAACAGCGTTACGATGCTCGCGCACGAAATCGGACACGCCTTCCACAACTACGCCAATTTCGGTCTGCGTCCCTGGCGTCAATTGCCGCCCAGCACAATGTGCGAGACGGCGGCCATACTGTATGAGCACATCTTGCGCCGCTCGATATCTCACGACGAATCCGCGTCGCCCGAGGCACGCCGGGGCGCCCTCGGCGCGCATCTGGATGCGGCCGTCAACTATCTGATCCGCCTTCCGCGCGATTTCGAGTTTGAAGTCGAGTTCCTGAACAGGCGCAAAGATGGCGATCTGAGTGTTTCGCAATTGTGCGAATTGGCACGCACGATGCACGCAGAGTGGTTCGGTTCCGCCCTCAAGAACGACGACGGCGACCAATGGGGATGGGCGTACAACCGCTTCCTGATGGATCCCGATCTTCGCCTCTACAATTTCCCTTACACGTTCGCCTTCCTGCTGAGTATTCGCATCGCCGACCGCTTCGAAGCGGAGGGCAATGCCTTCTTCGAGACGTACCGCGCCTTCCTGAACGCGTCCGGCTCGGTGCCGGTGGAAGAAGCCGTCCTCTCGACGCTGGGCTACGACATAACGGACGCATCTTTTTGGGACGACGCGCTGTCCCGCGTTGCTGCCGATATCGAGATCCTCGAGGCCTTCTAGAACGCTGCCGACACCGGCATACGGATAAGACAGATGATCAGAGCCGACTCCGCATTTTTCCCGCCGCTCGCACCAAACCGAACGGGCATGCTCCCCGTCGACGATGTGCATGCGATCTACTGGGAGGAATCGGGGAACCCGGACGGGATTCCCTTGGTCGTATTGCACGGCGGTCCCGGCGGCGGCACGGCCGGCGGCATCCGCTGGTATCACAGCCGTATCGCCGACCCTGCCCGGTTCCGGATTGTCGCCTTCGATCAGCGCGGCTGCGGAAAATCGACACCCTTCGGTTCTCTGGTCCGCAACACGACGCAGCATCTCGTCTCCGACATGGAGGCGTTGCGTCGCTATCTCGGTATCGAGAAATGGATCGTCCTCGGAGGCTCATGGGGCAGCGCGCTCGGTCTCGCTTACGCTGAGACGCACCCCACGCAGTGTCTGGGACTTGTCATCTTCGGCGTCATCGTCGAACGCCGCGACGATCTGTGGTGGTGGTGGAACGGGACCCGCTTCATCTATCCCGAGGTCTGGGAAACATTTCGCGATGCGCTTCCCGCCGATGAGCGCGACGATCTTCGCGCCAACTACGTCCGCCGCGTGCTCGATCCTGATCCCGCGATTCATGGCCCTGCCGCGGCAGCGTGGCTGTTGTACGAAGCGCAAACTCTGGACGTTTGGCCCGATCGCGCCTTTTTCGAAAACATCGTGGTCACCGACGCGACGATCGGCGCCGCGCGGATATTCGCGCATTTCGACCGGCACGATTTCTTCTTCAAGGAGGAGGAGCTGCTGCACAATGCGAAGCGGCTCGCAGGAATTCCCGGATGCATCGTCAACGGCCGCTTTGACATGTGCACGCCGCCGCGAACGGCGTACGACGTGCACAAGGCGTGGCCCGGCTCAGAACTGACCATCGTCCCCGCAGCGGGGCACCGGTGGACCGACGAGCTGATCGCGCGCAGCCTCGTTCAGGCGGTCGCACGGGTTGCAGACAGAGCCTCGCGTACCTGATGCCCGTCTGTCAGGGCCTGTCATAGTAGGAATAGGATCCTTCCCGCGCATGTCTCTCGGCATAATGTTTCAGCGCCTGACGGTCGAGTTCGACGCCCAGCCCCGGACGGTCGGGCGGGCGAACGCCGCCGTCGCGAACCACCCAATGCTCGGTGGTGAGCGTGTGCTCCATCCAGTTGATGAGACACTGCGCCGGATGATCCATCGCAGGACTCGCAATCCCGACATGCGCAAAGGCCGCGAACGCGATTCCAAGCTCCGAATGCGACCGAAACCAGTAACGCCGCCCGTTCCGCGCGGCGATTTCCGCGACCAACAGATTTCCGGAAATGCCGCCATCGCCATGGAGGTCTCCGACAACGGAATCGATCAAAGGATAGGGAGAGAGTTGATCGAAGTTCGAGCAGTGCGTGGAGATCGGGACGCCGAAATCCGCACGCAAGCGGTTCATGCCCGCCAGAGAGCACACCGGCTCTTCGAAATTGGAGATTCCGGTTCCGCGCGTGCCTTCGAGAAAACGACGGGCCTGATCCGTGCTGTAGAGAAGGTTGGCATCGACGCCGATACGGGTATGCGGTCCGATCGCCTCGCGCACCGCATGGACCGTCTCGATGTCGCATTCCACCGAATGGCGTCCGATCTTGAATTCGAATATGGCCGATCCTGTCGCAGCCACCAGATCGCGCGCGATCTCAGCGATAATTCCCGGTGTTTCCCGTTCCGACGACGCCGAGCGTTCCTCGGTCGAATAGGCGTACGCGCTGAACAGAGCCCGATCCCTGACCGCCCCGCCGAGCAGCTTATAGACCGGCATCCCGACGCGTTTTCCCGCGATATCCCACAGCGCCATTTCGATCGCCGCAAAGGCATAAACCGAGCCTGCGTCGTTCATCCCCGCGAAATCCGAAGCTTTTCCGAGGCACTTCTCGCGAAGGACACTGCGCTCCCAGATATTCGTGCCGATGACACGCGCACCGATGCGGGACTTTATCCGGCTGGCAGCGTCTGCGCCGGGTGCTTCCCCCAAACCGACCAGTCCGTCGCGCGTCTCGACTTCGATAATCGTTCGCGTTGTCCCATCGGTCGCACCGCCCGACCAGGCCAGCGCCCGGCTATGCGGGACATTGACAACATGCGCTTCGATTTTCGCAATTTGAGAATCCATGCTCATCCCACTTTGTGTCGTCTGACTGCCGATCGAGGTTCCAAACCTCTTCATACCTTATGGCTTGCCGCGAATTTTTCATCCATCGAAATCAACATTGCTGCTCAGAGAGTTTTTCATGACACGGGATGACTCACGCAAGCTCGCCGACATCGCGCCGGAACTCGAACGCATACTCACGCGCGGAGATCTCGCGCCCGCCCGTTTTGAGGCGGCGGACATTCGCCGCTCCACGGTTTGGGTGACGATGCGCGATGGAATTCGACTCGCGACCGATATCTATCTGCCACCGGTTTCCTCCGCGCCGACAATAGCAATGCGCACGCCTTACGATCGGGCGAATCCCAAATTGCTCGACACGTTTGTCGCACTCGCCGAGCGCGGTTATGTCGTTGTCTCGCAGGATTGCCGCGGCACCGGTGCGAGCGAGCCGGATGCCTGGGATTATTACGTCTTCGAGCGCGAAGACAGCTTCGATTTCGTCGAATGGGTGACTGGACAGAGCTGGTTCGACGGCTTTGTGGGCGCTTTCGGCGGCTCTTACGGAGCGCAAACGCAGTGGTGCATGGCGACGCATCCCCGAATGTCGGCGGTCGTGCCCGAGGTGGGAGGACTTGGAATCGCTTTTCGCACCGCGCGCCTCTACATGTTTCTGAACGCTTATGCGCGCACCATTGGCAAGGGTGCGGACAAGGTTTCGACGCCGCTTGAAACGCTCGAAGGCGAGATGCTCGAAGAGACATTGGCCGGCGGCTATTTCAACGAGCCCCTCTTTCAACGCCTCCCCGAGGCCCTGCTCCGACGCTATCCCGATCTGGGCGCACTTCCACCCTCGCAAGCCAGACAAGGGCTGTGGGAGGAATATTGCGCGCTAGGTCCGGCGGAACGCGCGGAGCTCATCAAACAGATTTCAGGCGATGAGAATGTCACAGCGGTCGCAATCGAAGAGTCGCCGGCAGTTTTCGGCCATCGCATATCTCATGACGCCCACACAATCCCGCACACCGATCCTCCCGCACTCAGTCGATTGATCCAGGCCCCGGCATTGTTCGTCACGGGCTGGTACGATTGGGGGCTCGACGATGCGCTCGCGACGTGGTCTCTCCTGATCAGCGAAGCGAACGAGCCCGTGCGATCGCATAGCCGCCTGATCATCGCGCCGAGTGCACACAACATGCCCGGCTATCACGAAGGCAAAGAGACCTCTCCCGAGCTCGAACGAAATTATCGCTCGGCCAACATCGCCGATCTGCTGCTGCATTGGTATGCGGCCGTTCGCGACAACACGATCGCAGCGTGGCCGCGGGCGATCTATTATTTGATGGGTGCAAATGAATGGCGCGCCGCCACCGCGTGGCCGCCACCGGACGCCGAGCCTCTCTCTCTGTATCTGCGAAGCCACGGCGCGTTGGCGCTCGAGCCGGCTCCCGAAAATTCTGCACCCGACAGTTACGTCTACGACCCGAAGGACCCGACGCCGACGCTCGGCGGCAGCATCGTATCCCATGTTTATCCGCCGGGCAGCGTCGATGTCAGCGAAGTCCAGAAGCGCGGCGATGTGCTGACCTACACTACGCCGATGCTGGAGCAGGATCTGGACGCGGTGGGGCCTCTCCGCATGGTGCTCTATGCGAGTTCGAGTGCTGTCGACACGGATTTTTCCGTGCGCCTGAGCGATGTTTTTCCCGACGGCCGCGCCATACAGCTGCAGAGCGGCATGCTACGGGCGCGCTATCGCGGCGTTGATCCCGAATTGCTGGAACCCGGCCGGATCTATTGCTTTGAGATCGATATGTGGGCGACAGCCAATCGTTTCAAAGCCGGGCATCGTTTGCGCGTCGACATCAGTTCGGCCGATTTTCCCCGTTTCGACCGCAATGCCAATCGTGGCGGCGAGCTTGGGCCGCCGGTCTCCGCAGTGCAGACCGTATTTCACGACCGCGAACATCCTTCGCATTTGCTATTGACGGTCCTGAAGCGGGGACGCTGATCAGCCGGTCAGGCGCCACCGAACGGCCGGGGGTAGAACCCCAGGGCGAAGCGTGCTAGCCAACAGATGTCCTTTGGGGAGTAGCCGCCCGGCATCGTGACCGGGCCGCGCGTCAACATACTTGGCGGCAACGCCATGGCGCACGGGGCTCATTCGAGCATTGGCGAGACCAACGGTTCGTTCCGGGCGCGGCCGAGCGCCGGGATGCGACCGTTGTGCTCATTGCTCGGCCCGGAAACATGCATCATGGAAGCCTTCCTCGTCGCGCTCTCAACGATTGCCATCGCCGAAATGGGCGATCGCACGCAACTTCTGACGCTGGTTCTGACCGCGCAGTACCGAAAGCCCTGGCCCATCATCGCCGGCATATTCCTGGCCACGCTCGCCAATCATACGGCGGCCGGATTCATCGGTGTGTGGTTCGGGCGCTATCTGACGCCTGCGGTACTCGACGCCGTGGTTGGCGCCAGCATGCTCGGGATGGCCGCCTGGACGCTCATTCCCGACAAGCTCGACGGCGAGACGAAGGCCGGGGGACGCGGCGCGTTCGTGGCGACGCTCATCGCCTTCTTCATTGCGGAGATCGGCGACAAGACCCAGATCGCAACGGTCGCGCTTGCGGCCGGCTACTCCAATCTCTTTGCCATCGTGGCGGGGACGACGGCCGGCATGCTCGCTGCCAATGTGCCCGTCGTGTTCCTCGGAAGCGCTTTTGCATCCCGCCTGCCGATGAAAGCCATCCACTATTTCGCGTCCGGATTGTTCGCGGTGCTCGGCATCGTCTTCCTCGTCAGGGCGATCATGTAGTGGACGGGGGCCTAGGTGCAGGGCGATCAAGCCAGGCTATCGACGATCGCCTGCGCCTCGCGCTGGATCTGTTGCAGATGATCCTTGCTGCGAAAGCTCTCCGCATAGATCTTGTAGATGTCTTCCGTGCCCGACGGCCGCGCCGCGAACCAGCCGTTTTTCGCGATGACTTTGATGCCACCGATCGGTTGATCGTTCCCGGGCGCCTTGGAGAGCTTCGTCTCGATGGGTTCTCCGGCGAGTTCTTTGGTCGTGATGCGGTCCGGCGAGAGATTCTTGAGGAGCGATTTCTGCTGCGCCGACGCGGGCGCGTCGATGCGTTCATAGAACGACACGCCAAGGTCTTGCGTCGTGTCCGTGTAAATCTGGCTGGGATCTTTCTTGAGAAGGCCCGTCATTTCGGCGGCGAGAAGGCCCATGATGAGGCCATCCTTGTCGGTCGACCATACCGACCCGTCGCGGCGCAGGAATGAGGCGCCCGCGCTTTCCTCGCCGCCAAAGCCAAGCGAACCATCGATCAGCCCGGCGCTGAACCATTTGAACCCGACAGGAACCTCGACGAGTTTGCGGCCGAGTTTCTGCACGACGCGATCGATCATGCCGCTGCTGACGACGGTCTTGCCGACGGCGCTGTCTTTCCGCCAATTCGGACGGTCTGTGTAGAGATAGGAGATCGCGGTCGCGAGATAGTAATTGGGATTCATCAGGCCGCTCGACGGACAAACGATGCCGTGCCGATCGGAATCGGTGTCATTGGCGAAGGCGATGTCGAATTTCGTACGCAGGCCGACGAGCCGCTCCATGGCATAGGGCGAGGAGCAATCCATCCGGATCTTGCCGTCCCAATCGACCGTCATGAAACGGAATGTCGGGTCGACCGCGTCGTTGACGACGGTCGCCGCGATCTTATAGCGGTCGATGACCGGCGCCCAATAATCCACCGCTGCGCCACCCAAGGGATCGATTCCGATTCTCACTCCGCTCGCGCGTATCGCATCCATATCGACGACGTTCGCAAGATCGCCGACATAGGAATCGATGTAATCGAACGCATGGACGGTAGGCGATTTGCGCGCACGCGCGAGAGGGATGCGCTGCACGCCTTCGAGCTTCCTTTCCAGAAAATCATTCGCCGTTTTCTGGATCCAGTCGGTGATGTCGACATCGGCCGGCCCGCCATTGGGCGGATTGTATTTGAAACCGCCGTCTTCGGGCGGGTTGTGCGAGGGCGTGATGACGATGCCGTCGGCGAGCCCCGTCTTGCGGTTCTTGTTGTAAGTCAGGATCGCATGCGAAATGACCGGCGTCGGCGTGTAACCGTCTTTCGCGTCGATCATCGTCTCGATGCCGTTCGCCGCAAACACTTCCAGAGCGCTCGCAAAGGCGGGCTCCGCGAGCGCATGCGTGTCCTTTCCAATGTAGAGGGGCCCATCGATGCCCGCGCGTTTCCTGTAAAGGCAAATCGCCTGCGCGATCGCCAGGATATGCGCTTCGTTGAACGCGCAGTCGAACGCCGAACCGCGATGGCCCGACGTGCCGAACGATACGCGCTGCGAAGGAACGGCCGGATCCGGCGTGTCGGAATAGTAGGCCGTTATCAGACGCGGGACGTTGACGAGCATCGATGCGGGCGCCGGTTTGCCCGCCAGCGGGCTTATCTTTTCTGCCATTCGCCGCCTCCCAGCACATAATTCTGCACGGCCTTCGCGAAGCCGTCATCCGTATTGGGCGCAGTGACGAATTGCGCCTGTTTCTGGACGTCGGGTCCGGCATTGCCCATGGCGATACTGAGTCCGGACCGCTCGAACATCGCAACATCGTTGTTGCCGTCTCCGATGACGGCAATCTCTTCCATCGGAATGCCCATCAGCCTCGACAACGCCGTCACCCCGTCGCCCTTGTTGGCAAGCGGATGGGTGATATCGAGATAGTAACGCTGCGAGCGGACGACCGAGGCGGCGTTGCCGAGTTTCGCGCGCACCTCGTCCTCGCACCGCGAGAGAAGATCGAAATCATCGCTGACACCCACGATCTTGTGGGCTGCGCGGAGATCGTCTTCGAAGTCGGCGACAACGCTCGGGGGGAATTGCACGGTGCGGATCTCACGATCGACATAGAGGCCTCCGGGATCGCGCACCTGCCAGCCATCGCCGCCGAAAATCCACACCTCGACATCGTGGCCGGAAAGTATGTCGACCGCTGCACGCGCCGCTTCCGGCGAAAGGATATGATCCTCGATCACCGCCAGCGCGGGCGTGGCAAGGATGCCGCCATTGAAGCCGGCGATCGGCGCGGTGATCTTGAGCGGCTCGATCAGCATGCGCAGGCCGCGCGGCGGCCGGCTGCTGATGATCGAAAACGCAATACCGCGCGCGTGAAGATCGGCGACGGCGGCAATTGTGGCGTTGGTCAGCGCCTTGTTGTCGTCCACGAGCGTGCCGTCGACGTCCGAAATGAGGGCCGAAATCTTTGCCGGACGCGGCCGTTCGCTCATACCGGTTTCCCGCGGCATTTGGGGCCAAGCGGACGCTGGCGCCTGGGCCCGGCGCCGTCGGCTCTGTGGCTCGGCGGTTCTATCACGCGGTCTTCCTCCAGGCATCGGGCACACCCCCCGAGGGCCACAGCACGTCGTCGTTCGTCGCAACGGGCTGACCTCCAGGGGTTCGTCACGCTTGTAACGCTCGCCGGCCCGAAAATGCACATCGGGACCGCACAATAGGCGCCGCGGCATTGAAGGTACCGTGCCCGCCACAACCCCTAGCACGTGTCCAGACCGCGTTCTTGGACATTCCTGCGCCGATTCGGCGCGGAATGGCACTCATAGGCACCATTGCACGTTGCATCTCGAGAAGAGCCTGGGAGCGCCGCAATCCCCTTTGCGAGCGGAGTAACGATTTGAACTATTCCATACCTGCGCATGGGTTCGCGACACAGCAGCCCGAGCCTGCGGACGAGCCCATTCGCTCGGAGCTCTTCAGCGTCGAACGGCTGGAGCAGCATGCCGAGAGCCTGGCCGCCGCGCAGCGCGTCGCCTGGAACGCAGGCACGCCCAGAACGCACACGACCCGCCTCGACGACAACACCAAGGTCCTGGTGGGGTGCTATCGCGCGATTGTGGCCGCCACCCATGCCCATCAGCCGATCACGCCGGCGGCGGAATGGCTGCTCGACAATTTCCACGTCGTCGACGAACAGATCCGTGAGATCAAGGACGATCTGCCGCCGGGCTTCTATCGCAAATTGCCGAAGCTCATCGACGGCCCGCTGGCCGGTCACCTCCGCGTCTATGGCGTCGCCTGGGCGTTGGTGGCGCACACCGACAGCGCCTTCGATGTGCAGAAGCTGACGCGTTTCGTCACCGCCTATCAGCGCGTCGAACCACTGACCATCGGCGAATTGTGGGCGATCGCGATCACCCTGCGCTTCACGCTGGTGGAGAATTTGCGGCGTCTGGCCGAAGCGATCGTCGTGCGCCTGGAAGCCAGCCGGCAAGCCAACGCGTTGGCGGACCGGATTCTGGGAACGGAAAAGATTGCTCCCGACGCGACGAGCACGGTCTTGCGCGAGCTCGATCAGAGTCCGTGGTCGACCGGCTTCGCCGTCCAGCTTGCCCAACGCCTGCGCGATCACGACCCCAACACGACGCCGGCTTTGCGGTGGCTGAACGAGAAACTCGCCGCGGAACAGACGACGACCGACCAGGTCGTGCGCGATGAAGTTCAACGCCAAAGCGCTATGAACGTGACGGTGCGCAACGTCATCACGAGCATGCGGCTGATCACCACGATCAACTGGGCCGAATGGTTCGAAAGCGTGAGTCTCGTCGACGCGACATTGCGCGCGGCGAGCGACTTCGCAGAGATGGATTTTCCGACCCGCGACCACTACCGCCGCGCCATCGAGGTGTTGGCTCGCAATTCCGAACACAACGAGATCGAGGTGGCACAGGCCGCGGTCAATGCCGCCAGGCAGGCCGCCTCCGTCAAGCCGGGGGCGCACCGTGAAAACGATCCCGGTTTTTACCTCATCGCGAGGGGGCGACAGGCGTTCGAGGCGCGCCTCGGCTTCCGTGTCCCGCTGAAAACACGCATCTTCCGCGCCAGCGCCGGCTGCGGCGTCTACGGCTATGTCGGGACGATCGCGTTCGTCACGGCGTTGGTCCTCGCCTGCGGACTGATCGGTCCTGCCTTGCTGGGGCTCAATCCCTGGGCGGTCGCGCTGCTTGCCTTCCTCGGAATCGTGCCGGCTTCCGATGTGGCCGTGGCGTTCACCAACCGCCTGATCACGCAATATGTCGGCGCCGCCCCCCTGCCGGGCCTCGAATTGCGCAAGGGCGTGCCGGACGAGCTGCGCACGATCGTCGTCGTGCCCACGCTTCTGACCAAGCGTAGCGCGATCGAAGAGCAGATCGATCGATTGGAAGTTCACTACCTTTCAAACGCCGACGACAATCTCCAATTCGCGCTTCTGTCCGACTGGATGGATTCCACCGCCGAGATTTCGGTGGAGGACGACAAATTGCTGGCGATCGCCAGAGAAGGCATCACCCGTCTCAACAAAACGCACGGCCCCGCCAAAGCCGGCAATCGCTTCTTCCTCCTGCATCGCCGGCGCGTGTGGAGCGCAAGCGAAGGAAAATGGATGGGGTGGGAACGCAAGCGCGGCAAGTTGCACGAGCTGAACCGTCTCCTGCGCGGCGCAACCGACACCACGTTCCTCGATATCGACGGCAAGTCCCCGGCGCTTCCGCGCGACATCCGCTATGTCATCACGCTGGATGCGGACACCCGGATGCCGATCGGGACAGCCAGACGCCTGATCGGCAAGATGGCGCACCCTCTCTGCCGCCCGCACGTCGAACCGCAGCTTGGCCGGGTTACGCAGGGTTACGGCATTCTGCAGCCGCGCGTCACGCCGTCGCTTCCCGTCGGTCAGGGCGGATCGCTGTTCCAGCGCGCCTTCTCGGGCCCGAACGGTCTTGATCCCTACGCGTTCGCCGTTTCCGACGTCTATCAGGACATGTTCGACGAAGGCTCCTATGTCGGCAAAGGCATCTATGATGTCGACATCTTCGAACGCTCTCTGAAGGGGCGCATTCCCGAGAGCATTGTGCTCAGCCACGATCTTCTCGAAGGAATTTTCGCCCGCGCGGGCCTCGCCTCCGATGTCGAAGTCGTCGAGGAATTTCCCGCGGCCTATGTGGTTGCCGCCATGCGCCAGCACCGCTGGGTTCGCGGCGACTGGCAATTGCTGCCGTGGGTCTTCGGCCGGGGACCGGGCGAGAAGGCCGATGACGGACACGACGCCCTCCCGCCGATAGGTCGCTGGAAGCTGCTCGACAATTTGCGCCGCTCGCTTTCGGCGCCGGCGACCCTGCTCGCCTTCATCGTGGGTTGGCTGCTGCTTTTCCATTCGGCGCTGATCTGGACGATCTTCCTTGTCCTCACACTCGTCTTGCCCCCCATGCTGCCCGTCATCATGGAAGTCGTTCCGCGACGGCCCGGCATCTCGCTGCAAAATCATTTGCGAAGCCTGGGCGAAGATTTTGCGCTGGGCCTTCTGCAAAGTGCGTTTCTCCTCACCTTCCTCGCGCACCAGGCCTGGTTTATGGTCGACGCTGTCGGGCGGACGCTCTATCGCCTGCTCATTTCGCGCCGGCGCCTGCTCGAGTGGACCACGGCCGCCGAGGCGAACGAGAACGCGCAATTCGACAAGCGCCCGCTCTGGATTCAAGTCACGGCGAGCCTTGCTTTCGCCGTCGTGGTCGGCGCGGTCGTTCTCTGGCTCGGTCACGGGACCTGGGAGATTGCCACGCCGTTTGCGGCGTTATGGATTTTTTCTCCCGTCGTGGCGCGCTGGGCCAGCCAACCGCCCGAAACGCCGGGACATCTCGTCATCGCGGAGGGCGACGCGCGCGCTTTGCGGCTGATCGCGCGGCGAACCTGGCGCTTCTTCGAGGCCTTCGTCACGGCGCAAGACAACATGCTTCCGCCGGACAATTTCCAGGAAGAGCCGCAACCCGTCGTCGCGCACCGAACGTCACCGACGAATATCGGACTCTATCTTCTGTCGATCCTCGCCGCGCGCGATTTCGGCTGGCTTGGCGTGCACGACGCGCTCGACCGGCTGGATGCGACCTTCGCGACACTGGAGAAGCTCGAGCGCTTTCGCGGGCATTTCTTCAACTGGTACGATACGCAAGACCTGCGCGCGCTCGAGCCCAAATATGTGTCCTCGGTCGACAGCGGCAATCTTGCCGGTCATTTGATTGCGCTCGGCAACACCTGCCACGAGGTTGCGGCCGCGCCCGTATTCGATTCGCGCTGGCGCAACGGCCTCAAAGATACCGTCGGGCTCATCGAGGAAGCCCTGCGGGGTGCCCCCCGAAATGCAGCGCCATCGAAGCTGCCGCCCCTGCTTGCGGAATTCAAGGACAGGCTCGAAGCCAGAGCGGACGACGCCTGGTTCATGGCACCGCTTGTGGACGAACTGGCTCGCCGTGCCGACGAAATCGTCGAAATGGCGAAGAGCGCCACCAACGAGCCGTCGAACGAAATCCTCGTCTGGAGCGAAGCGCTTCGCGCAACGCTTCACACCCATCAACGCGATCTCGGGACGCTGATGCCCTGGGGGGCCGTTCTCGCGGCGGATCCCGCCCTGATCACGAACAATCCGGCACTCTCAAGCCTCGCCGGCATGCCGACACTCGAGCGTCTGCCGAAACTCTGCCACGCCGCGCTCGGCGCGCTTCACGCCAAAGAGGACACGTCCTCCGTGTCGCCTGCGCTGATAGCCGCTCTAGAGCAGTCCGCGCAGACGGCGCTTCTGCTGCAGCACCGGCTTGTCGCGCAGGACGAGATCGCCAAGGCGATGTTCATGGCGATGGAATTCGGCTTTCTCTTCGATCCGGACCGCCAGCTTCTTTCGATCGGCTATCGCGAAGCCGATGGCAGCCTGGATTCGAATTTCTACGATCTGCTCGCGTCGGAAGCCCGTCTCGCGAGCTTCATCGCCATCGCCAAAGGCGACATTCCCGCGCGGCACTGGTTTCGGCTGGGACGCACACTGACGCCGATCGACGGCGGCGCAGGTCTGATCTCGTGGTCCGGCTCGATGTTCGAATATCTCATGCCCGCGCTTGTCATGCGGGCGCCGGCCGGCAGCCTTCTCGCGCAAACCAATCGCCTGATCGTCTCCCGGCAAATCGACTATGGCGATGAACTCGGCATTCCCTGGGGCATGTCGGAGTCCGAATACAACGCCCGCGATATCGAGCAGACCTATCAATATTCGAGCTTCGGCGTTCCCGATCTCGGCTATAAGCGCAGCCTGAGCGAAAACACCGTCGTCGCGCCCTATGCGACTGCGCTCGCAGCAATGATCGATCCGAAGGCGGCCGCGCGCAACTACAGGCGCTTCCTGGGGCTTGGCGCGCTCGGCCATTACGGCTACTACGAAGCGCTCGACTACACGCGTTCGCGCGTACCCGAGGGCGCAAGTTTCGCCATCGTTTACGCCTATATGGCTCACCATCAGGGAATGAGTCTTGTCGCAATCGCGAACG
>Ga0181525_10000648_pt1 | contig 30193 bp, 16 predicted proteins | sample PEATcosm2014_Bin_48_FD_121100 | JGI IMG/M metagenome (GOLD analysis project Ga0181525, IMG submission 121100) | Peatland microbial communities from MTU Mesocosm Facility, Houghton, MI, USA - PEATcosm2014_Bin06_10_metaG | ecosystem: Environmental > Terrestrial > Soil > Wetlands > Peat | place... | reverse complement strand
ATCATCCGGAGCAGTTTCCGGTGGTCGCCGCCGAGAAGATTGAGGTAGCGGACGAGCTGAACGTGACGGGCTCGGTGAATCCGGACATTGCGCGCGAGATTCCGGTGATCTCGCTGGCCAGCGGGCGGATCGTGGATATCCGCGCGCGTCTGGGCGACCACGTGAAGAAGGGCGAGCTTCTGCTGAAGGTGCAGAGCCCGGACATCACCAATGCGTTCGACACCTGTCTGAAGGCGGCGAACGATGAGCTGCTGGCGAACAAGGCGCTGGTGCGCGCAAGGGATCTGTTCGAGCATGGAGCCATTTCGCAGGCGATGCTGGAGCAGGCGCAGGACACGGAGGACGATGCGAAGGCCGATTTGATGGCGGCGGAACAACAGCTCGACACGCTGGGCGTGAAGAAGGATCATCCGTCGGACATCGTGAATGTCTACGCGCCGATCTCGGGCGTGATCATTGCTCAAAACGTGACGAATGCCGCCGCCGCCGGCGTGACCTATTCGGGATCGGCCACCGCCTTTACGATCGCCGATCTGTCGGAGCTGTGGATTCTTTGCAACGTGTACGAGAACGACCTGCCGAGGGTCCACTTGGGACAAACGGCACAGATTCGGGTGAACGCATATCCGGACAAAGCGTTGACCGGGCACATCAGCGACGTCGGACCGGTGCTCGATCCGAATCTGCGCACGGGTGTGGTTCGTATCGAAGTTACCAATCCGGATAATCTGCTGCGGCTCGGCATGTTCGTGACGGCAACATTGTCCAGCCGGACCACGCATATTCACGCTGTGGTTCCCGCGTCGGCCATTCTTCACCTGCACGATCGCGACTGGGTGTATGTGGCCGCCGATGGCCATCTGTTCCAGAGGATCGAGGTGACGACAGGCCCGATGCTGTCGGGACGCCGGCAGGAAATCCTCAACGGAATTCTGCCTGGGCAGCAGGTAGTTGCCGACGTACTAGCGCTGGAAGAGAAGCTGGAGGCGCAATGATCCGGAAGGTGGTCGACTTTGCGCTGCAGAGCCGATTTCTCGTGCTGGCGATCGGGATCCTTCTGTTTGCGTGGGGTATTGTCTCGTTCATCCGGTTGCCGGTCGAGGCGTATCCGGACGTGGCGAACAACTATGTCGATGTGATTGCGCAGTGGCCGGGGATCTCCGCGGAGCAGATCGAGCAGCAGGTCACGATCCCGCTGGAGACGGTGATGAACGGCATCCCGGGGATCGCGCATGTGCGGTCGTGGTCGATCTTCGGGCTGTCGACGGTGGAGATGGTGTTCGGCGACGAGACCACCGACTTTGAGAACCGCGAGCGGGTGATGGAGCGGCTGTCGCAGGTGACGCTGCCGGCGGGCGTTGTGCCGCAGATGGGGACGGACTGGAGCCCGGTGGGACAGATTTATTTCTACACGCTGGAGAGCACGAATCCGGAATTCGACGTGATGAACCTGAAGACGATCGAGGACTGGGTGATCGAGAAGAATCTGAAGTCGGTTCCCGGGGTGGTTGATACCAATCCGTTTGGCGGACCGACGCGAGAGTACCAGGTGCGCCTCGATCCGGACCAGCTGATTGCGTACGGGCTGAGCATCGGGCAGGTGGAACAACAAATTGCGAACAACAACGGCAACGCGGGCGGCAGCTTCATCCAGACGGGATCGCAGCAGATCAATATTCGGGAAGTGGGTCTGGTGAAGGATATTCAGGACATCGAAAACACGGTAGTGACGACGAAGACCGGCACGCCTCTGCGGATGAAGGACATCGCGGTGGTGTCGCAGGGACCAATGATCCGGCTGGGCCAGTTCGGGCGTGCGATTCGACGCGACGACGGGAGGGTCATCGACAACGACGATGTGGTGTCGGGGATTGCGCTGCTGCAGAAGGGGGCGGACGCGCAACCGGTGCTGGACGGGATTCACGAAAAGGTCAAGGAACTGAACGATCAAATCCTGCCGGCGGGAGTGAAGCTGATACCGTTCATCGACCGCAGCGACCTGCTGAAATTCACGACGCACACGGTGCTGCACAACCTGGGTGAAGGCATCGTCCTGGTCGTAGTCATCCTGTTTCTTTTTCTCGGCAATTGGCGCGGCGCGCTCATCGTAGCCATCACGATTCCTTTTTCCCTGCTGTTCGCGGCGATTTGTCTCGACCTGAAGCATATCCCGGCGAATTTGCTGTCGCTGGGCGCGCTGGATTTCGGCATGGTCGTGGACGGCGCGGTGGTGATGGTGGAAAATATCGTGCGCCACCTGCATAAGAAGGACGATACGGGGCGGTCGACGCAGGTCCGGATCGCCGAAGCCGCGCACGAGGTGCAGCGGCCGGTTTTCTACGCCATCGCCATCATCATCACGGCGTACCTGCCGATCTTCACGCTGCAATCGGTGGAGGGTCGGCTGTTCAAGCCGATGGCGTGGACGGTGGCGTTTGCTCTGCTGGGCGCGCTGACCTTTTCCATGATCCTCGCGCCAGTTCTGTCGAGTCTGTTGTTTGCGAAGGGCGCGAAGGAGTGGGAGAACCCGGCGATGGAGTTCCTGCGGAATCGGTACCGCCGCGGAGCGAGCTGGTGCATTCGACACACGGGAATCACGATCGGGGTTGGAGTGCTGGCCCTGGTCGTCGCAGGCTTTCTGGCGTTCAGCGGAGTCATTGGGTCGGAATTCTTGCCGCATCTGGACGAAGGCGCGATGTGGGTGCGGGGCACGCTGGATCAGAGCGTCGGGCCGGACGAGAGTGTGCGGGTTGCCGACCGGGCGCGCATCATCCTGTGCTCGTTTCCCGAGGTGACGGTGTGCACCAGCCAGACGGGTCGGCCGGACGATGGGACCGATCACACCAGCTTCTTCGACACCGAATATTTCGTGGGCCTGAAGCCGAAGGAGGAATGGCGGCCTCTGTTCGGGGAGGACAAGGACAACGTGATCGCGGCGATGAACGAGCAGCTGACGAAGGCGTTTCCGGGTGTGATCTGGGGTTTCTCGCAGCCGATTGAAGACAACATGGAAGAGGCGGTGAGCGGGGTGAAGGGCGAGCTGGCGACCAAGGTGTACGGATCCGATCTGCACGTGCTGGAAGACATGGCGAATCGGATCGAGGGGGTCATGAGCCGGGTGCGGGGCATCACCGACCTGGGGGTTTTCCAGGTGACGGGTCAGCCGGACCTGGATATCGTCGTTGACCGGCAGAAGGCGGCGCGGTGGGGCATCAACGTGGCCGATGTGCAGGACGCGGTGCAGACGGCGGTGGGCGGCAACGCGCTCACGCAGGTCCTGCGGGGCGAGGAGGTCTACAACCTGACGCTGCGGTATCTGCCGCAATACCGGGACACGCGCGAGGCGATTGAGAATATCCGGCTGCTGTCGTCGTCGGGAGAGCGGGTCTCGCTCGCCCAGCTATGCACGATTCGCGAGGCCGACGAAGGATCGGAAATTTACCGCGAAAACAATCAACGCTATGTGGCCATCAAGTACAGTGTGCGCGGGCGGCCGCTGGGCGACGCGGTGAAGGAGGCGATCGGCAAAGTGGATGCGCAGGTGAAACTGCCGCGGGGCTATCACCTGGGGTGGGAGGGCGAGTATCAGAGCGAGCTGCGTGCGGAAGCGCGCCTGGCCATTATCGTGCCGATCACGGTGCTGCTCATCTTTGTTCTGCTTTATACCATGTACCGATCCTTCAAATGGGCCCTGCTGGTCCTGGCCACGGTCGCGATGGCGAGCATCGGAGGATTGCTGGTGCTGCTGATCACAGAAACAAACTTCAGCGTGTCGTCGGAGGTTGGATTTCTGGCGCTGTTCGGAGTCTCGGTGCAGACAGGCGTGATCATGCTGGAATACATCAACCAGCTGCGGGCGCTGGGGAAACCGGCGGCCGAGGCGGCTGTGGAGGGCGCGGTGCTGCGGCTGCGTCCGATCATGATGACGATGCTGGTGGCCACGCTGGGCCTGCTGCCCGCAGCGATGTCGCACGGCATCGGCTCGGACTCGCAGCGGCCGTTTGCCATCGTCATCTGCGGCGGCCTGGTGATGAACCTGATCATGAGCATCTTCCTGCTGCCCACCTTGTATGTATGGGTAGCGCGGGACACAGACATCCTTCCCCAGCCCGAGATGGAGTTTGAGAACTGACCACGGAGAAGCCGGAGGTTTGAGTACGCATGAGCGCACCAGGGAATACAGCCCCTCGCCGCCAGCGAGGGCCGAGCCTCGATCCGTTTCCCCGCCTGCTTTACTGGATTGGCCTCACCATTGTTTCCACTTTCGTACTGTGGGCCATCGTGCTGGTGTTTTGTCAGGCTGTCAGTCAGTGGCGCCGGTGAGCGAACACCAATGGAGTACACCGAACTTCCTCAAGTCGGGCCGCGCCGACCGGGACCTTTTCCCTCGCTTGGCACTTCGAGACCCAAAAGGAGCTTTCATCCGGCGCCGACGGTCCGCGAGCTGCGAAAGCAGCCATCCTTCCCCCCTGCCCACAGCCGACCCTCATGATCGAAGGGACGGTTTGTATCCAGCCAGCGAACATCAGGGATGCGGAGCGGTAGTTGTCCAGCAGTTCTCCTCCACTACTGAACCGGCTGATACCGTTGGGGTAGGTGGCGACGTAGATTTTCTCCATGGGAGCCCTCTGCCAGCGAGGCGCAGAGCTCCAGCGGCCCCAGCGATGGACTTTCAAGCGCTCGTCGCCGAAAAACTGCAAGTGTTGGGATTCCAGGAACGGTGGAGCAATGATCTCGATATTGGTTGTCGACGACTCCTCGCTGATGCGCAACTGATTCGCTCGGCCGTGGCCGAAGTCAAAAAAGTCGAACTTTGTAGAACACAACCTGCACTCGTGCTTTCTCTTGACAAAGACTTACATGGATGCTGGCAAACCGTCAGCAAAGTGACGAGATGTGCTCGCGCCACTCAACGAACCCGGGAGCCTCCGTGCCAGGTCTCCGACTGTCAGCAGTATGTTGCCTGGCCTGCGTCGCCTTACGGCTTTGCTCCCGTCGTCCCGCCAGCCGCAGCCGTCGCCAGCGGAGCCACCGGCGCTGCCGCTCCCAGAATCCGCGTCACGCTGCTGTTCCCCGTGTTCGCTATCCAAACACTCCCGCCCAGATCCACCGCGATCCCCTTCGGCGTCGACAACACCGACGGGTCCATAATCCCACCCGCGGGCGAAATCGCCGACCCCGCATTCGAGAACAAGCTCACAGCATTGTTCCCATCCGTCACCCAGACCTGCCCGTTGCCATCAATCGCAATCCCCGCCGGCGCATCGAGCCCGCCGCCTGAGGAAATCGGGTTCGCATGGCTGCCCACCTGGCTGGTCTCCTCCAGCAGCGGTCCCGCTCCCACGCTCCACACGTTGCCCGCGTTGTCGATCGCCACCGCCAGACTCGCCCCAGGATAAGCGCTCGACGAGATCCCGTATCCATTCCCCGCCAGCTCGCTCGTTCCGCCGCCGCCGTCCACAATCCACACGCTTTCCCCGCTGACCGTCAGCGGGCTGGTAGCGCTGTTGGTGTTGTACCCGTTCGAACTGGGATTGAAGGTCGCGGTTATGGTGTAGCTGCCCGCCACCAGCGTCGTCGTCGACGCAATGGCGGTCGGCGACCCGCCGCCCGGCGTCGCGGTGTAGGTCATCGTGCCACAGCTCATGCCGCAGCTCGGCGAAGCATTCAGCACATTCGTCCCCGCACTGCCGAAGATGATCGTCGTCGCCGGTGTCCAGTTGATCGTCGGCGTAATCGCCGTGTTCGTCAGATTAAAGGTCGCCGTTGCCGATCCCGCCGTCACACCCACGGTGTACGAACCGCTGTTGAGATTGGCGGTGAAGGCCCCCGGATCCGCCACCCCCGAGCCATTAGTGTTCAACGTGATCGTCCCCGTGCTGTTGGAGAACGTTCCCGTCGCTCCCGAGCTGGCCGTGCTCGCGGTAAATGTCACCGACGAATAGTTAGCAATGACGGCGCTGTTGGCATCCTTCACGGTGACGGCGAGGCTGCCGAATGCCGACCCAATCGGTGTGGACTGCGTCTGGGTTCCATCGATGGCGATCGTCGCCGGAACCTGGACCACGGTTACGGTGTCGGTGTTGCTGGCTACCGCCGATCCTGGATTCGTATGCGTGACATCCCCGCCACCGTAGGCACTCGCCGTATTCTGGACTGAAATCGGCGAGGCGGCCGGCACATCCACAGTCAGCGTCAGCGTATTATACGACGCCCCCCCGCTCACCCCCTGCGACGAGGTGCAGCTGACATTAGCCGTTCCACCACCGGAACACGTCCAGCCAGTTCCGCCGTAGTTGTTCAGCGTGTAACCGCTCGGCAGCGTATCGGAAACCGTCGTCGCGCCCATGGTGATACTGCCGGAAGGGGCGGTGTTGCTGACCGTGATGTCCCACTCGGCGGTCTGCCCCTGCGTAAAGGTTCCGGTATGCGTCTTGCTCACGGCCAGCGCCGGGGCCGGCTCGATGGTGACCGAATCGGTGTTCGAGCTGGTGGGAGTGACTCCGCCGCCGGTCACCGAGACCTGGTTGGAGGCAGGGGAGGCGGTGTTCGCAGTCGGACTGACATTCACTTCGATGGTAAGCGGCGAGTAACTGCTGCTCTGGGCCACGGCGGAGTCGTTGGTGCAGGTCACCGTCTGCCCGACGGCCGAGCAACTCCAGCCCGTACCGGAGTAGCCCGCGTAACTGAAGGCGGTGTTCAAGGTATCGGTGACGGTCAGGGGATTGCTGCCGCCGGTCGGGTCGCCGGTGGGCCCGGTCCCGTTGTTGGTAATGTCTACGGTGAATTGCGCGCCCTGCTCGCCCTGCTGGAAGTTCCCGGTGTGCGACTTGGTCACAGTTACGGCGGGCAGATTCTGCGTCAGGTTGACGCACCACTTGGCGAGGGTCGATACCTCTCCGCCTCCGTTCGGGCCGCCGTCGTCCAGATACAGGCTCCAGGTTCCGTTTCCATTGATGCCGCCAAAAATCGAATCCAAACTGCTGCTGCCGGTTGGCGCGGCCTTGTTGGGGGTGGTCGCCAGCAACGGCGGTCCAACGTCTTCCGTGCCGCAGTCAGTTACGTTCTGCGGGCATTCCGGGTAAACGAACGACGTGTTATGACTCGTCGGCTTGTAGGTCCCGCTTGCGACCGGATCCGCAGTTACCTGCGAACTCGCCGAATCGGCAAAGATGAGGTTAACGGGCGAGGAAGCGAAAGCGCCAACCGTACCCGTCTCGGAGAAGAAGTCGAGGTTCGTATTGCCAGGGCCGACGAGCAGCGACAGCAGATCGTTCTCGTCCGGCGTGTCCAAAGAGTCGAGCGCGACCGTCACCGTGTTCACCGTGCCCGGCAGGTTCGTCACGAAGATGTTGGAGGGATACGGCGCGGCTGCGCCGCTGTTGTAATTCAGCCCCGGAACTGTGACGGCTCCAGGATTGCAATACGTGTACGGCCCGGCGCCCGATCCGGTGGCCTGAGTCGTGGCAGTGTTGACGCGCTCGTCGTATTTCCCGGTGCTGATCCCAAACTCGGTGCCCATGTCGGTGCCGTTGTAGGTGGCCACGATCTGGTGCGTGCCTTCGCCCAGCGATGCCCCCAGAGTGGCGACACCGGTACTGGAAACATTGCTGGTGCCCAGCGTCGTGGCGCCGTCAACGAACGTCACCGATCCCGCGTTCACCTCCAGGCCCATGCCGTCGGTGGTAGTCACGGTGGCCGTAAGCGAAACGCTGGTGGTAGTTGCCGGGGGCGTGATGGTCGCCGGATTGGGCGTTGCGCTCGCCACCGTCTGCGTGGGGTGCGCATTGGCTTGCAGGGTCAGATTTACGCACCATTCGTTGATTTGCCCATAGGGAATACTCCCGTTGTTCGACGGGTTCATCGACGCCCAGTTGTTGAGATACAACGCCCAGTTACCGTTCGGGCCTGCGCCGCCGAACTGGTTGGCGAAGGTGCCGTTGCCGGCCGGATAGGCCCGGGTGATGGACGAGGGGGCCGGAGCGGGAAATGTGTCGTCATCGAATGACTGATTAAACTCGGGGAATTCGTCGGTGGACAGGCACGGAGCACTGGAGCAATCCACTGAGTTGTTGTCGTTGACCGAGTCGTCTCTGAGATTCCCCGATCCGGTGTCGGAGAGGGTTAGGTTCAGATTCGTGAGAGTCGCCGGGTTGTTGCCATAACCGCCATCGCCGTCCACCCAGGACATAAACTCAAACGCATTGCCATTGCTCGGGGCCTGCAGCAGCAATCCCAGCTCCTTCGGGTCCTGCACCTGCATTCCATTGATCGAGACGGTCAGGTCCTGGATGGTCCCCGTGAGGCCGCTCAATACCAGCTGCGACGGGTAAGGATACCCGCCCGTGCCGCTCGCCGCCCCTCCGTTGTCGTCCTCCACCGTGACCGGACCGTTGCAGTACGTATCGGTCGAGGGGCTGTAGGTATGGTTGACCGTCACCACGGTTGCGAAGCCCGAGGTGCTTCCCGCATCGCTGGCATCTCCGCTATAAACCGCGGATATGCTGCGCGAACCCTCTTCCGTACGCGGAAAAGTGACGGCTACCGCCGCCACGCCTGAACCGTTGACCGAGTTGCTGCCGAGATTGGTCCCGTTGCCGGCCGTCGTACCGGTGCTGTCATAGAAGGTGACGGTACCGCCGCTCGTGACGGGTTCACCGCCGGACGTCACCGTCGCGGTGAGGGTCACGCTCGTCCCGGCCAGGCTGTCGCCGTTCACGTCGCCGGTGGTAAATACATTCGAGGTCGAGCCGTTTGGATTGGCTGAAATCGATGTCGCGGTCGCCGCCGCCGAGACCGTCGTGAACGAAATGGACCATGACGTGAGCGTGCCCGACGGGTTGGCGAAGGAACCCTCGGTGTTTTGACTGGCGATATACAGCTTCCAGGTGCCGTTAAACGCAGAGGCGCCGGCGGGAAGTCCGAATGCGGTAGCGAAGCTGTAGCTGCCGCAGGTTATTTCGTATTCGCTCTCGCACGTGCTGTTGCCGGGGCCCGCGGTATTGAACGTGGAGGGCCCCGTCGAGCCGTCCATGTCGAAGTATTCCGTCTGATAGTTCGCATAGTAATCCGCAGCGAGGTAGGTGCCCGACAACGAGCTGGGGCAGGTGCCGCCCTCAGTGGGAGGGAGGCCATCGACGTTGTCTGTACCGTTGTCGCCTGTATCCGCCAGCGTAAAAGTAGCGCTCCCCGTGTTGCAGACTCCCCCCAGCAGATCGAATGCCGTGCCGGTTGGGGGCACGAGCGCGATCGACACGCTGTTGAAATTCGCGATGTTCAGGCCGTTCAAGGTCACTGAAATAGCGCTGACGGTTCCGGAAAGGCCGCTGACCGCTGCCGTGGTATCTACGCCATCCCCGTAGGTGCTGGTCACCGTGAGCGTCCCCGACGAGGTGCACGTCGTCACGTTACCCGAAGGCGTACAAGTGGCCCACGCCTCCCCAGGCAGCAGAAGCGCCGCGACAGCAAGAACCAGAAAGCCGAAATGCAGACGGACAGACCGGAGAGGCAACAACGAAACCGGGGTGGAACTCATGACGCTGACACCTCGCACGGTGGGCCCGATGGGCAGGTTTACAGAGAAACTGGCCCGGCCGGCCCACGTACGGGTCCGGAATCGGGCAATACACTGCCGTCGCAGAGACGAAATCCCGTCCGCTGCGCTTTCCAACGCGGTTGCCGACAGCAGGATCAACGTGCGCCCGCAATCTATTATTGCAGTGTGCACTCAGCACTATCGCGCCGATATCACAAGTGTCAAATCTATTGTGAGCTACCTTGCGCGACGCGATCCTGGCAAAATGAACACACCAAGGTCGCGGAGCCGTTCGGCCAGCTAAATCTGGGGTGAGAGAAAGGGTACTACATCGCGGAGGCTGATGTAACAAATTTATTCGACATTCACACGGGCTTCCAGGGCCGTTATCGGCAAGGCCACTTGCAAGCCAATCGCACCCGTGTTAGTGTGAGTCGCCGCTTCTTATCCTCCAGGCAAGTTGCTTTAAACACAAGGAGTCGTCACGAATGGCCAATCCTTACGTGGGTGAGATTCGCATGTTCGGGGGGAACTTTGCCCCCGCCGGCTGGATGTTCTGCCAGGGCCAGTTGCTCGCCATTTCCCAGTATGAGACCCTCTACAACCTCATCGGGACGACGTACGGAGGGGATGGACTAAGCACCTTTGGCCTGCCGGACCTGCGAGGCCGCCTGCCCATCGACGTCGGACCGGGATTTGTTCTGGCGCAGAGCGGCGGCGCTGAAACCGTCACGCTTACCACGAATCAGATGCCTGCGCATTCCCACACCGTCTCCGCCTCAACAGGCCAAAATTCAGCAACGTTGCCGGGCAATAGCTTCCTGGCAACGGGACCCGATATCTACGAGCAGAACACGCCCGGAAACACAACCATGGCCGCTACCATTTCAAGTGTCGGGGGAAGCCAGCCGCACGACAACTTCCAGCCCTATCTGTGCCTCAGCTTCATCATTTCTCTCTTCGGAGTCTATCCGAGTCCAAACTAATCCAGCAGGCGGGAGAAACAAGGATGGCTACACCGTTTTTGTCCGAGATCAGGATCTTCAGTTTCAATTTCGCGCCCAAGGGGTGGGCTCTCTGTGACGGAGCGCTCCTGCCCATCAATCAAAACCAGGCCCTCTTCTCTTTGCTGGGAACCACTTACGGAGGCGACGGACGGGTCAACTTCGGCTTGCCCAATCTGCTGGGCTCGACTCCTGTGCATATGGGGAACGGTCCGATCCTTGGACAAAGGGGTGGCGAACAGGCTCACACGCTCGTCATCGCCGAGATTCCGAACCACACTCATACGTGGGGAGCCACCAATGCGGCTGCCAATCAGCCCGGCCCCGGCGGCAATATGCTGGGCTCGGTGGCCGAATATAACTCCTCTGCGGCCAATCTCACGCCGATGTCTCTCGCGGTTCTGTCCACCGCAGGCGCAAACCAGCCCCATCAGAATATGCAGCCCTTTCTTACGCTGAATTTCTGCATCGCGTTGCAGGGAATATTCCCCAGTCCGAACTAGCCTCACGGAGGGCAAAGCATGGCAAACCCGTTTGTCGCGGAAATCAGAATCTTCCCGTTTTACTTCGCGCCGTCTGGATGGGCATTTTGCAACGGCCAGATCATGACCATCTCCCAGAACACCGCGCTCTTTTCGCTGCTGGGAACATACTACGGCGGCGACGGAAAAAGTACCTTCGGCCTTCCCAATCTGCAGGCCCGCGCTCCCATGTTTTATGGCCAGGGTCCTGGCCTCAGTCAGCACAATATAGGCGAAACCGGCGGTACGGCCACCGTATCCCTCATTGCTTCCCAATTGCCTCAGCACTCGCATGGAATCAATTGCCTCGACACACCAAGGACCAGGGGACAAGTCGGGAACCCGGCCAATGCCATCCTGGCCAAGACGGGAGGCAATCCTGCCAACGCCTACACTTCCGGCGGCGCGCAGAACCAAACCATGGCGCAGGGCGTGATTGGGCCGGTGGGCGGCAACCAGCCCCACAATAACCTGATGCCGTATCTCACGCTTAACTTCTGCATTGCCCTGCAGGGCGTATACCCGTCGCGAGGCTAGCCGACTCTTATTTCGGGGACCGGGCGGACAGCCCGGCCCCATCGACCTCGGAGCCATGTCTACTGTCATCGTTCGTCCCGCACTGCCTCAGGACGAGATTTTTCTCTTCGACCTTTATTCGGCCATTCGCGAACCGGAGTTCGCTCTCGCAGCCATCACCGCCGCGCAGCGCGTCGAGCTGATCCGCATGCAGTTCCGCGCTCAGTTATCCGCTTACACTGCGGCCTACCCCAATTCCTGTTATCACCTCGTGCTGCTCGATGGTAAGCCGGTAGGAAGACTGTGGGTCGCGCCCGGCGACGGCGAGTACCATCTGGTCGATATCGCCCTTCACCCTTCGGTTCAGAACAAAGGGATCGGAACCGTAGTGATCCAGCGGCTGCAGCAGGAAGCGGCAAAAGCGCACCTGCCTATTCGCTGCACCGTCTTCCGCTTCAATCCAGGATCGCTGCGCTTTCACCAGCGTCTTGGGTTCCACATTGTCCGGGAAGATCAGACGGAGTTCCATCTCGAGTGGCGGCCAATCGCGTGGCTATAAATCGGGTCTCCCCTGAACACAGCCTGCCACCGCCCTCTCCGCCAGTCCAGCTCCCTTTTCGGCCAACGGATCGATTCGCTACTTTCGCTGTGACACCAGGACCAACTCTGAAGTTAGCGGAGATGGCAACGCAATCGGGAGGCCATCCCGCATGAGTTGCGCACCCGACGCTGCGTTATCGGGCGAGCTGCCATCCTCATAGTGAAAGCGGTATCTCGATCGCGGATCAAGGCCCATAAGCCGGAACCGATGTTCTGCTTCACCGGATGATCCGCGAAACGCGAACACCACGCCCTCCCGCCGCTTGGGATCCCAATATTCCATCCCGTCCCAGTTCACTCCATCCGGGCGCGGAGATATGTGATACAGCCGAGCATCGCGAATCAGGGGACGGAGTTTAGTTTTGTAAAGCTCGATAGCCCTCCGTGCCGCCGCGTGTTGCTCCGGCGTCCATTCATTTGTGTCCTGCATGACTGAAACCCAGCCCATCATCCCGCTGCGCAGCATATACAGGAAATTCCCAATACGCGGCGCTGGCCATTTATCGACGTAGGTTTCGAGCATGGCTGGAGGCAGCACAAAACTGGCATCGTAGAATGCGCGACGATTCGACAGGGGATCGTAGCTGTCGGTAATGGAGAAATAGTCGCCATGAGCAGCGCTCCCGAAGTCGACCATACGGCCGCCGTCGTTGCAGATCTCCAGCAGCAGACCCGGATGGTCGCGCCGCAACTCCTCCTGAATGCTGTAATAGGCCTCGACCGCGTGATAACTCACATCGGTCGAGTTAGAACTGAGAACGATGTCCTCGCCATCGTAGTGGCTCACACTCATCCGGCTGGAGTCCGGCGGGACGTGCGGATGATCGTCGCGCGTGCATCCCTGGGCAACCACATAGCCATCGTGCTCCAGCATGTCCACGTGGTAATCGGTGACGATGCGGTTCGCTTCCATCGCTGCATAATCGTGCGCAGGAGGATCTCCCAGGTCGATGGTCTGGCCCTTGAAGTCCTGCGGCTTCCAGCCGGGGGGCACGTCTGCCACCAGCCAGTCGCGTACTCTGGGATCGCGAAGGTTCAGCGCCCCGGGCGCGGTATCAAGGCCGGCCTGGGACCAGTCAACCCAGAGGCCGAAGCGCATCCCGTGCCGGTGGGCATCCTCAGCGACCGGCTCGAGGCCGCGGGGAAACTTCGTCGGGTTCGGATACCAATCCCCCACACCGCGAAACCATCCCGCGTCCATGTGAAACATCTCGAACCCAAGCGACGCAGCATCGGCGATCATCTTGCTTGCTGTGGCCTCATTCACTGTCATGCCTCCGCCCCAGCTGTTGTTCACGGTCAGCGGGTAGCGGGGGTCGCGCCACGTTTGCGCGGAGCCGAGCACCGTTCTGACCCATGGCCGCAGCTGATTTCCCGCGCCATCGGGCCCCCCTTCAAACATCCCGATGAAGACGGCTGGCGTGGCGAAACTACCCCCTGGCACGAGCCGCGTGAGCACCGGCCCGGGTTCCGGATCGAGACCCAGGTCGCTGACGAGGCCGTCTTTCTTGCGGCTCAGGGTGATCCTGATTCGGCCACTGAATTCGAGGCCAGCGTACCATCCGGCCTCTTCACCAGCCGGAGAAAATACCGCCTCCCAGGGAATGATCTCGGCTGGACTGCCTGCGACTGGATGTGCAAAGGTCGTGGACCAGCCTTTCCAGTTGTAGCCCGCGGTGATTTCCTCCAGATGAGTGCCAATGGCCGTAGGACCGCCCGCACCCTTATCTATATATATGTGGCGCAGCCTGGTCTTGGCGTCGGCCTGCACATCGAGTTGCAGGCTGTCCATTGCAGGCAGCCAGTATTCGACCCCGCTGAGATTCTGGATAACGATGCGGTGTTCAACCGGGCCCGTCTTCGCGCGCGCTCTCCATTCCCAGCTAAGCCTCAGATGGGGTTGCTGCGACTCATAGATGAAGGAAACGCAGTCGGCTGTTACATCCTCGCCTAGCAGGCGCCACGTCAGAGACAGGCGCTCGCCGTTCCGTTCCACATACGCCGGCAAGATCTCCTCTGCGCGATTCCGCCACGGCGTCTGGCCGTGACCTCCGAGCAGCACAAGCCTCGGGGCTCGTTCCTCGCTTGCCAGTTGAACAGTAGTGTCTGCGGTCGCGAGCTTTGCTGTCTGGCCGAGCGCAGGAAGAGCGCACACCAGCCAGCCGGCCAGCACCAGGAAATGCACTCCCCTCTGAAGAACCGGAACCGCTTTCATGGCGTTTGAAGCTCGAGGCTCATGGTGCGGTGCGCGTAGTGCGGCGTACCGGTCGCATCCACGTCGGAAAAGGTCAGGCGAGTCCAGCCGTCGTTCAGCGGCGCGGCGGATCCGCCTTGCACGCTCGCGATTGTCCATGGGGTACGCACTTCGATCGACGCCGCGTCCGGCGAAAGCACATCCGCGTCCAGCGTTAGCCGCCGGCCTTCAAGGCGTGCCCCGGTCAGCTTCAGCCCCTCACTGATGTCGCCGATCGCGGGCTCACGTATCGGCACAACCACCTGGACGCCGCCGGCATACGTAACGATGCAATGCACAGAACCGCCGGCAGGAATGTCCAGCTCGACCCGAGCGTGCTCATCCTGCGCGTGCATCTCCGCGGCAACCGGGATAGACCGCCCGTCGAGCGAGGCGCGCACTGAAACTGCGCCCAGCGGAATCTCCGGCGCAAAGCTCACGTGTACCGCGCCTCCGGTGGCCGAGACTGTGACGTCCAGTTCCTGCGGTTTCTGATCGATCTTCACGGCGACCTCGGCAACTTCCACCGGGATCCGCTGCAGCGAAACTTCACCCCACCGCGGGTCGAGGTGCGGAGCGAGAATCAGGCGGTGCTGCGACGCATCGACCTCGAGACCGAAGAGGCCGCGCACGGTTGCGTGGAGAAAACCGGCCGAGGACCATGTCTGTTCCGGCACCGACTCGACCTCGGGATGAAACAAGTTCCCTGCCAGCACCTCGTGCAGATGGCCGAGCGAATCGAGCCGGAACCATGGCAGAAGCGCGTTCCAGATGGACGCCGCAGTTTCGGGCCGGTGGTCGCGCCAAAAGGCTTCGGTCATCTCCTCCGTGCCTAATGCCCACACGCTGCCTGAGCCGTACAGGTCAGGGCTATAGCCCGCCGAGCGGGCGGACATGCTGCGTGTGCCCCAGTCGGTTTCGAAATCCGCCGACGCCAGGCGATCGAGCGCGGCGTCTTCCTGCGCGGTCGTGAAAAATCCCTCTCCCAACAGCTCAGCGTGACTGCGCTGGTCCGTCATCGCTTTGCCGTTCTCGGCAAAGCCGGCAATCCAGAAATCGTTCTTCGCGTCCCAGTAGCGCGCCGCCAGCGCTTTGCGTGCCGCTTCGCTCGCCAGCGCCGCCTGTTCCGCGTCGGTCCCGTGCCCAGTCGCCGTTGCAAGTTTCTGAAATGATGCCGCAGCTTCTGCCCAGGCTGCCGAAAGCCCGACATCCTCACGCATCCGGTCTTGTTCGTTGCCTCCTTCTTTGCCTGCGGGAATTTCAGGCAGCGCTGTCTTCGGGTTCACGGTCGACTGGCAATACGCCCAGGCCCCGGCGATCTGCGCCCAGTGCTCCCGGAGAAACTCAATGTCGCCGCTTTCTACATAGTAGTTAGCCAGCGTAGTTAGAAAGTCGAACGTGATATCGACATGAACATAGAGATAGGGGTACTTCCCGGCCCAGTCGATGAACCCGGCGCTCTGCGAGATTTCATGCCAGATCATCCCGTTCGTTTTGTTCTGATACTTCAGGATGAACTCCAGTTCCGCCCGGGCTCTCTCGTTTTCACCCACCCCCAGCAGCGCCCTGGTGGCCACCAGCCCATCCCCGCCGAAAAACCATGCATATTGCGGCCTCCTCATGCCGCGCGACGGTCCGTATCCGGCCACCATCCCGCAGCCGATGCGATCATTGCAGACCCAGGCCTGATCCAGCGCGAGCTTCGACCAGGTCAGCGCGCGGTTCAGCTCCGCATCCGGCGTGCGAATCTCGATCCCGCTTGCGGCGACGGTCGCTGCCTGCTCCTTCCATGCCGCGTGGAACTGAGATTCACCCCGCTCGAGCGTCTGCAGGCTCGATCCTTCAGGCGCCGAGATATCCTCGAGCGCGGCAAAGACCTGGGCGCGGCCTCCACTCGGATGGATGACCATCGATTGCGTTAGATCCAGTCGCAGAGTGCTGTTGACGAGTTGGCTATGTGCTGTCTCCTGTGGCGATGCAATCGTCCCGCGAAATCCGGTGCTGCGTTCCGAGATGACATATCCGGGGAGCGACTGATTCCAGGTCAGGTCCTGTCCACCGACTCCCGCCGGCCACATCAGATCGAGAACCGGCAAAAAAGTTGCCCGAAGATCCACCGGCCGACCCTCCAGCTTATAACTTAGGATGACGCCGGGTTGATCGAGAGGAACAAACAAAGATTCGCGCACCGTGAAGTCCGCGCCGACATAGGTGCGGACAATTTCATCGGGGTGATACTCGATCCGGCGCAGGATTGTATCTGCGTCAATGGCTCCGTCGCTTCCTTCGGGCAGGAATTGCACATGATAATTTCGGAAGAGTTGGAACGGGTACGCCCAGGCCTCGAGGCCCAGACCGGAATAGCCCATCAGCAGCGCGCGCTGGCCGTGGGCTGCGACAAAGCGATCCGCTACCGCATCCGTCGAGACTGCTAACCCCTGGTCTGTCGGCTGCTGGCCAGGAGCGCCCGCAGTAATGACGGCCAACAGCAGACCGGCAAAGATCCATGGTTGTTTCGCGATCTTCACCAGGACAAAGTTACCGTCTTTTCCATATAACCGGCCCCTTCGGGAAACTGCACCTCCAGCGATCGCATCCCCGATTCGAGGGAACCGAGCCTTGCATCGTTCGTCGTCAGACGGATGTTTGGAGCGTTCTCTCGCAATTCGAGCTTTTGTGTGCTCGCCCCCGGCGCCGAAAGGCGAAGCACAAGATTGTGTTCTTCATAGGTGTCGGAAAGCACTTTCATCTGCTGTGTCTCCGCTCCGAATTCCGGGAGATGCTCCTCGATACCGGCCTCCACGACGGGCAAAGGGATACGCAGTTCGCCGCTGCGGAAGGTTGCCCCAGGCGACCGGGATGCAAGGCGGACATTGCTGTCGCTGGCGCGGACGATCAGATCCTGGCCTTCACGCTGGAAATCGATATCGACGGTCTTTTCTGCGAAGGGCACCCTGCGCAACGCGGCTTTCGTCCAGCTTGCGGGCAAATGCGGCGTTACGGTCAGCGTATTCGCGGGCGCGTTCCATTCCACGCCGAACAAACCACGGAGTATGGGCGAGATGACCATTGCCGACGACCATAGCTGATGCGCCGTGCTGCGCCCCAGCGCCTGGTAGTACTGGCCGGACAATAGCTCCGTAACGTCACCCAGATCCTGGGACCAGGTCAGGTTCGCGTTCTGCATCAAATGCGCGTAACCCGACAGCGGATGTCCCGCGCGATACTCCGCCACCGATACCCACCCGGTAAACAACGGCCACACTGACCCCTGGTGATAGCTGATCGGATCGTAAAACGAAGTCTTTTCGCTTATGTCGCGCAAGCCCCAGTCTGTCGAAAACTCACTGCTCGCCCACCGTCCAATCATGGCATCGCCACGTTCCAGCTGATAGGTGCCGTCCCACCACGCAACCGAGGGATAAATGGTCGCCGTCGAATCGCGCTGCCCATTGCCATTCCAGCTGAACGCGTAGTTCTGCGCGTCGCCCAGATAATATTCTTTTTCGATGGTGCTGGCGATCGCGTCGGCTCGCTGGCGGGCTTGCGCCGCAAGATCGTCCTGACCGTTGACGCGGGCCAGATCGGCCATGGCGATGCTGGCCTGTTCATCCAGCGCAGCCTGGTAGATCTCCTGGTGCGGCATGGTCGGGACCCATGACTCGACCCAACCCGAACCCTGCGAGTTATCGTAGATACCGTCGCCGTCCGAGTCGTGCGTCGTCTCAAAGGTCCACGCCCGTTCCAGCCCGTCCCGGATCGAAACCACAAACTGCCGGTCGCCGCTGATCTTCAGGTAATCGTCGGCCGCCATCAGCAGAAGAGAGGTTGCGTCCGATGAAGCCCATTCGTAGGGCAACGACGACCAGTCCACCAGCCCCGCGGTTTGCGATCGCTCGTGCATGATCTTGCCGTCCGCGCGCTGGTGCCGCAGTAAGAACTGGATTTCCTGCCTGGCGGTGGCAAAATCTCCGTAACTATTCACCGCATACAGCGACCACAGCCCGTCGCGCCCAAAGAACCAGCCAAATCCAGGACGAGCTGCGTCGCCCGATTCCACAAAGCCCGCCGTCAGCGCCTGCTGGCTCCCGCCCGGCTCCGATTCGACGCGCAGTTGGTCGATCGCCGTCTCAGCCCACGCAAATGCCTCGTCCAGGCGCGCATCGGGCGTTTCGATCGCCGTGTGCTCGGCGAGAAACTTTCTGAAGTACTCCCGGTTCGCAGCGCGGATTGTGCCCGCCTCGTTCGCCAGAGCGGCAAGGCTCCTGCCGAAAGCCTCCTTCGTTGTAGCCGCGGAAGAATTGCCGATTTGGATCAGGAGCGGATAAAATCTGCCGGCATCTCGCCTCGGATCGAAGTGCAGGACAAATTGGAGAGGCCAAGATTGTGGGGCCTCCTGGTAAGGAGGCAGGATTCCAGGCTGCGCTCCGGGCATCGCCACTGCCGCAGCCTGCTCCGGCGTATTCAGATGAAGAATGTAGAAGCCCGATCCCTCCGGATTCGCAATCCACTCCGGGGACGGCCGGTCCGGTGAGGACGCCGGCCACATCCGCTGCATGACGGGATTGAAGCTCAGCGTCAGATCCATCGGGCGGATCGCCTCGATCTCGTAAACCACCATAGCGCCCGTCTGTTCCGTCGATTTCGGCGCTAGCATGATCTGGCGAATGGTGAAGTTTGCGTGCGCATAAGTGATAGTGGTGTGATCCGGCTCCACCTCGATCTCCGCCGCCTGCCGGTTCACATCGATGGGGACTGCATAATCCGACATCTTCACCGTCATGTGCACGTCGTTCAGGATCTTCCAGGGAAAGATCCACGCTTCGAACGATCCGTCCTGACGCCCGAGGAGGGCGCCGCGCGGCCCCACCACCGAGAATGGCAACACTGGGACTGCGAGGCGGCTGATCCTCATCGGCGCCGGCGCCAACCCATCGGTTAGCTTCTCCTGCGCATGGATCAACGCAGCTGCGAAGATGCCAAGTACCACGATGTACGCAACCCTGTTCCTGGCCAGCCTTGAGATCATGGCGGTGGTCCGCTCGCGACAACTCTCCATCGCCGGCAGTCTGCGCCCTTCACTCCCCTCGGTACGCGCGTGCCAATAAACGGCGGTCACCGAATCGTACTCCTCATCTCACCAGCGCAGCCAATTTTCGAGAAAATGGGGATGTCGGGCTCTGGGCCGGACATCCCCCGCCAGCGACGATTCAGAACTGGAACCGCGCGGCAAACTGCAGGCGCCGCATCGAGGTTCCATCCTGCTCGGAGAAGGTGCCTTGAATATAACCCGCATTGTTCGAGTCTCCACAGTCAATGCAGGTATTTGGATTTCCGTAGTTCGTGTGGTTGAAGACGTTGAACGCTTCGACGATCAGCTGCATCTTCAGGTTCTCGTAAATGGAGAAATTCTTCGCCAAAGTCGAGTCCACGTTAAAGAAGCCCGGACCCCAGAGTGCGTCGCGCCCGATGTTGCCAAAGGTATCCGCTGCCGGACGCGCATAGGCGTTGAATGAGTTATCCGCCTGTCCCGGGGGCATCAGCTCGTATGGGGATGGCTGCAGGTACGGCGTGCGCAAGGCTACCGGATCGAACTTACCTTTAGAGATTCCGAAGCTCTTGCCCGGCACCTTCACCAGGAAACATGCGTTGTCGTCGGCGGCAATATCGTTATCCTGGTTGCAGTCCTTGTAGTTCGTATTGAACGGTATGCCTCCCTGCAGCGTCAGGTTGCCGTTCAGCTGGAATCCGCCAATAATCTGATTCATCCATACGGGTACGGTCGAAGCAAACTGCTTGTCGTGCCCGAAGGGCAGATCGTAGTTTCCGGCGAACACCCAGGCTTGCCGGCGGTTGTAGTAGCTGTTGCCGCGCCCGATGATCGGATTGACGAGAAACTGGTAAGACTCATGATCGATGTCGTGCGACCACGTGTAGTGCGTCAGGAACTGGAGGCCGCTGGTGAATCGCTTATTCAGGACAACCTGCAGCGCGTTATAACTGCCCGTCGCCTGATTCGCCATGTAGTCGATGCGCTGCGTCCAGCCATGCGGCACACCATACCTGACCCCGAGCTCGGCCTGGGCGGTGCCGTCGTAGTACGGCTGACGCTCCGGATCCGTGTAGGGCGCGTTGGTCTTGGGATTGATCTGGTTGAATCCCTTATAAGTAATTTCATTGGCGTTGTAAGAAGGCGAGGAATCGAACATGTTGTGGTACGCCTCGCTTCCAACATAGGCAACCTGCACCGACAGACTCTTCGTCAGCTCATGCTGCACCGTCAGGTTCCAGCCCCCCACGGAGGGCAACCGCACCTGTGTGGGACGAGCAATCTGATAGATCCCGTCCGGTAACAGGTAGGCGCCGTTCGACGGAATCGGAGCGAAGGTATATCCCGGCGGACCCGGCGCAACCCCGCTTTCGGTTTGGGTCAGATTGAACACTGCGGCTGCATTCGATACTGGATTGACGCTCTGCTGGACCTGTGTCGGGAACGAAGAAGTCAGGACGTCGCCGAAACTGTCGCCAGCCCACCCCTGACCGTACACCAGTCCGTAGCCCGCGCGCACTACCGTGTTGGGCCGCACCTGCCACGCCACACCCAGCCGTGGCGCAAACATGGAAAAATTGTTCGTCACGTTCGCTGCGCTGTTGAACTCGCCCACGCCCGCGATGCCCAGAATGCCGGTCTCGAGGTTCAGCAAACCCCCTGCGCCGGATGCGGTCAGAGACTCGGGCGTGTAGAGCTCCCACCGCAAACCGTAGTCAACCGTTATGTTGTGGGTCGCTCGCCACTGGTCCTGCGCGTAAGTGAAGAACCGCGTCTGCCTCGACTGTGCGTCGACATTGGCCGTCTGCGTCCGCCAGAAAGTAGTGGTGTCGCCGATCAGGAACGTGGCAAAGCCAACCCCTGGAGACTGCGCCCCGCCCGCGCTGACCCCCGAAGTCCGAGAAGACGCGAAGAAGTAAGTCCCGGAGCGGAGGGCATTACTGGCAATCGTCACCGTCCAGTTCTTCCCATACCTGTAATCGACTCCGAACTTTATGTTGTGATTACCCAGCGAGTGCGACCAATTATTCACGAGTTGATACTGACTGGTTTGCTGTAACGTTGGGTTTGCTGAGGTTCCGTATTCGACGTTCTGCCCGCCATTGGCGCCGTTCGCGGGGATATCGATATTGAACTGCGGCAAGCCGCCGTTCAGTGAAAGGTTTCCTACGTTCGCATTCGGGATGCCCAGCTGGTTCCCCAGCGCCTGATTGCCGTTCGGGCCCTGCGTATTGTTGTAAATCCGATAGTAGCCAAATCTAAAATCGGTCAGCCAGTTCGACGAAACCACATAGTCGCCGCCCGACGCCAAACTTGAGTAGTGGAAGGCATCGGTTCCCGCGAATCCCCCCGAGCCAAACCCGAGACCGCCGGCTGCGCCAAAGAACGGGGCCCCGCTCAGAGCCCCGCCGAAGTAAGTGTACTTTCCAAACAGATGAAGCTTGTCACCGACTTTCGAATCGATGCGTACATCGGGCTGGTTAGTCGTAAAGACACCGGAGCCGGAAGCCGCATAGTTATTTTCGACCGCCGTTGTGGACACATTTGGTTTCGGCAACAGCTTGAAAAATGCCACGGCTGCCGCCGACAGATCCGAGGCCGGAATGATATTCCCGGCATAAGCCGTCCGCCCCGCATTACTGCCATCGGTCAGCGAATTCGGCTTATAGATCTGGCCCACGGAAAGATAATCGCTAAGGTCGCACGGGCCACCGGAGGTACAAGTCGTCTCGGCCTTCAGGGTAGGCACGGTCGTCAGAGTGGAAACACCCGTTTTCTCGCGCAAGCCCTGATAGTCCCCGAAGAAAAACAACTTATTGTGCAGGATCGGGCCACCTACCGAACCACCAAACTGATTGTGCAGAGTCGGAGCCAGGTTGTTATTCGGCGGCGCATTCGCAAATGGATCGCGCGCCTGCTGCGCATCGGAGCGCCGATATTCAAAGGCGCTGCCGTGAAACGCGTTGCTGCCCGAACGAGTCTGCGCGGTCACCAGACCTGCGACTGCCTTGCCGAATTCCGCGTCGTAGTTTTGCGCCGTCACCTTCATCTCGGAAACAGAATCGAGGTTCGGATTGATCACCGCCACGCCGTTCAGCGGCTCCTGATTGTCAGTGCCGTCCAGTTCGTATCCGGTGGCGAACGGCAGCTGGCCGTCAACTTCAATCGACTGGCTGCGCTGCGGATTGCCGCCGCCCTCCCCTGGGCCCCATCCGATGTAGGTCGTGCCCGGAGTCAGTAACTCAAACGCCGTGAAGTTGCGGTTCAGGTTCGGCAGATCTTCCACGGCGCGCTCGTTCAGAATCGTGGCCACATCCGGCCGATCCGTCTGCAGCAGCGTCGCCCCGCCCATCACCGTTACGTTCTGCGCCACCGTTCCCACCGTCAGCTGCAGATTCACCTCCGGAGAAGTGTCCGCATACACCACCACGTTGTCCACCGTCTCGGTTGTGAACCCTTTCGCTTCCGCCCCTACTCGGTACGTATCCGGAATCAGATGCTGCATCCGGTATTCGCCGCTCTCATTCGTCAGCGTCGTGGTCGAAGTCCCCTTCGAGACATCCGTGACGGTGATCGTCGCATTCGGAATCACCGCTCCGCTCTTATCGGTGACTGTCCCGTAGACCGACCCGTAAACCGCCTGTCCGCGTGCCTGCAACAAGCTTCCGCATCCAATCAGCAGGGCAGCGCACAGCATCGCCTTCCCCATGCCGCCGCTGACGCATTGCCGTAACAACCTGATTCCCTGACAAGATTTCCCGATCATCGCCTCATGCCTCCTGATGTGTACGGCCTTTTCCCGCGCTGAACGCGCTGTTGTTCGCAAACCTGGAGAACGGACCCTCTTCTAACGCCTGCGTGCGTGAGGCCGGAGCGCAGCGCCCAGCCAAACGCGCCGAGTATTCGCGCCCGCATACAGAGCTGACAACGTTTTTTACAGTGATTTGACCAGTCAATTACCGTGTGCCATACTTCATCCGATTGCAATGGTGGCCAGTAACGCACTGCCAGACGTCGATTCCTTAATCGTTGGCGATGAACGATGGACCCTGGCGAATCGTATCGCTGCAAGCCAGCACCTGAAATCATCCCCGCGTCTGTGCGAGTTCCTGTTTTACGTAGCTAAATGTGCAATTCGGGAAGCTCCCGAAGACGCCACTGAGCAGCAAATCGGCATCCGGGTCTTCGGTCGCCCCCCCGGCTACAACTCCAGCGAAGACAGTATCGTGCGCACTCACGCGCGCCTTCTGCGCCAGAGGCTCGCCGCCTATTTTTCTGAAGAAGGTGCCGCCGAACCCATCATCATGGAAGTCCCGAAAGGCCACTACCTTCCGGTTTTCCATATGCGCGCTGAGGCTGCCAACTCGCCCGATCTCACACTGTCCCATTCCACGACAGTTGCCGACCCCGTTCCGCTACGTCAAATTCCTGTTCCTTCTACACGTTTGCGCCTCTGGACGCTCGGCCTGGCCCTTCTCGCCTTTTGCCTCCTCTGCGCACTCCTCATCTGGCGTCCCTGGCACGCGACGGCTCCCGCTGATACTTCGGTGGAGAGCTTCTGGCGGCCCTTCCTCGCAGCCGATCCGCCTCTCGTCATCTACAGCAATGCGCTCTTCGAGGGCAATTCCACTCAGGGCCTCCGTTATGCCGCACCCGATTCGGCCAAAGAGCCGGAGGGTACCGGCTATGTCGACACCTACACCGGCATCGGAGAGCTAGCCTCCGTCTACACCCTCACCCGCCTCTTCGATGCCCATCATGAAACGTTTATCCTCAAGCGAAGCCTCCTCGTCACCTGGGACGAAGCCCAGCTCCGCAACCTCATCTTCATTGGCGCGCGCGTCGAGAATCCCTCGCTCCGCGTTTTGCAACCCACCAGCGACTTCACCATGGTGGCCAACCCCGACTCTGCCGGTGTGGTCAACGTTCATCCTCTCGCCGGAGAGCCCGCCGTCTATTCGCGCCCCGAGCGTCCCCTCACCACCGACTACGCCATTCTGGCCCTCGAGCCCGGTCTTCAGCCCGGCCGCCGCATGCTCGTCTTCAGCGGGCTCACGACCTTCGGCACCCAGGCCGCTGTCGACTATGTCTGCCAGCCCGATAGTGCCGCCCTGCTCCTGAAAAAAATTACGGGACCCAAAGGCGAGATTCGCCCCTTCGAAGCCGTGCTGCAAACGAATATCGGAGGCGGCGTTCCGCTCCAGACACGGCTGGTCACCATCCGCGTGCATTAGACCTCGATGCTCTTCCACGCACCGCCGGCTATTGCACCGGTTCCAGCTTCAGCTGGTTGTTCAGGTGGTTTTGCGCCGCCAACTCGTTCTCGCGCTTCGCTTCGTCCGCACTGCCCGCCAGCCGATAAGCCTGTGCAAGCGACGCGTGCGTGATGTAGTTAGCTGGGTCCATCTTCTCCGCGTGTTGCAGATACATGATCGCCGTCTGCGCTTCCTGTTTCCGCAATAACACCCGCCCCATCAGGATGAACGGCCCGGTGCTGCTCATGTCCAGCGCCAGAGACTTCGTCAGCGCCTGCTGTGCCTCGTCCAGCCGGTTCGCGCGCAGGCAGGCATCGCCCAGCCGCTCATAAACCGGCGCGTAGTTCGGGTTGATGCGTCGCTCCGCTTCAAACTGCTGAATCGCCTCGTCGATGTTCGAATCGACCAGGGCCACTTCGCCCAGCAGAAAGTGCGCCAGCGGCAGCTCCGGAGAAATCTGCAGAGCCTTCTGCGCCTCGGTTGCGGCCTGTCGCGGCAGATTCGCGTGATTCAGCATCGTGGCCAGCGTCAGCCAGGCCGCTCCGGAATCCGGCGGCTCGCCGAACTGCGCTGCAAACGCCTGGCGAGCATCGTCGTAGCGATTCGCGTTCAGGTAGCAGAGTCCAAGAACATAGTTCGCGTCCGTGCCCGCATCTGGCGTCCACTGGCGAACGCGTTCAAGATACGGAATCGCTGCGCCAGGCTGCCCCAGCCGATACAGCGTCAGACCCTGCATCTGCACCGCCTCGATGTCCTGAGCATCCTGCTTCATTGCGGCCGCAAACGCGTCACGCGCCTCGATGAGTTTCCCCGTGCGGTAGTACGCCAGTCCCAGCTCTCGCTCCGCACCTTGCGGTTGTGACTCGGGCTCGGTCAATTTCTTCAGGATTGCAATGGCCTCATCGGGATGATCGTGCTGCAGCGCTTCGTGCGCGCGAGCCACATCGTCGTTCGCAACGTTGCTGGACACATTCTGGGCGCGCAGTGTTGAAACCAGGACGAGCAGGAGCATCGCAATCATGGAGCAATTCATAACCCACCAGCATACTGCGCGTCTCACCAGTCGAGTAGTGTTACTATGACCCGCGTCATGAGATTTGGGGCTGTTGTTCCGGCGTTCTTCCTGATGGTCATCGCAACAGTCGCGCAATCCGGATCGAAGCAGACCGCGGATCGCCGTCCCACTCCCTGGCCCGCCGACAAGCAATATCCGCCACCCGCCTGGTTTGTGAATGTGGCTGCGCAGGCCGGCCTGGCCATGCACAATTACAACGGCGAAGCCGCGGCAAAGAATTACATTATCGAGACGACCGGAGGTGGGGTCGCCATCCTCGACTATGATCGCGATGGATGGCCGGATATTTTCCTCACCGGCGGCCGCACCCTCGACGGAGAACCCGCCTCGCCCGATACTCCCACCAGCCATCTTTACCACAACAACCACGACGGAACCTTCACCGACGTGACTGCTCAGGCTGGATTGGCCGAACCCGGCTGGGCGCAGGGCGTCTGCGTCGGCGACTACGACAATGACGGCTATGACGACCTCTACGTGACTTACTATGGCAAAAATCGCCTCTACCACAACGAACGCAACGGACGATTCAAGCAGGTGGCGGAGATAGCCGGAGTCGCGGGGGACGGCACAAAGTGGGGTACCGGTTGCGCCTTTGTCGATTACGATCGCGACGGCAAGCTGGACCTTTTTGTCGCTAACTATGTTCAATTCGATCTCAGGAGCGCTCCAAAACCCGGCGAGCGGATGAACTGTATCTGGAAGGGTATGCCTGTCGAATGCGGCCCGCGCGGTCTTGCCTTTACCAACAACCTGCTCTACCGCAATCTCGGCGGCGGCAAATTCTCGGATGTCACCAGCACCAGTGGCATCGCGAAAACCAACGGCCATTACTGCCTTGGAGTCGCGCCGCTTGATTACAATCGCGATGGCTGGCCGGATATCTATGTCGCCTGCGACAGCACGCCGAGCATTCTTTATCGCAATAATAAGGATGGCACATTCACCGATGTCGCCGTGGATAGCTCTGTAGCCTTCAGCGACGACGGCAATGAACAGGCGGGGATGGGAGCCACCGTCGCCGATTACGACGGCGATGGCTGGTCGGATATCTTCAAGACGAATTTCTCCGACGATACTTCCTCCCTCTATCGCAATAACCGGGACGGAACGTTCACTCCGAGCATCGTCGACGCCGGACTCAGTCTCAACACGCACTATCTTGGCTGGGGGGTTATGTTTGTCGATGTGGACAACGACGGGTGGCCGGACTTACTTCTCGCCAATGGACATGTATATCCCCAGGTCGATGCCGGTTCGGGCACAAGTTATCGGGAACCCAGGCTTCTCTACTGGAATCAGGGCAACGGCAGCTTCAAAGACGTCAGCGCGGCCTCGGGTCCCGGATGTACGGAGCCGATGCCTTCCCGGGGCCTCGCTATTGCCGACCTCTGGAATGACGGCCGTGAATCGGCGGTCGTCAACGACATGGACGAAAAGCCGTTGCTCCTCGTCAATCTGGCTCGAAATGCCAATCACTGGCTCGGCGTCCTTCTCGAGGGCACCCGCTCGAACCGCGACGGCATCGGAGCGCGAGTCACCGTCGCCGCTGGCGGCAAAACCTGGGTGCAGGATCTGCGTAGTGGCGGCAGCTATCTCTCTTCGAGCGACCTCCGCCTCCACTTCGGCCTCGGTTCCGCCGCCGCCATCGAGCATATCGATGTGTTGTGGCCGAGCGGCATCGAAGAACGCTTTCCGGGTAACTCTGCCGATCGCTACATCACGCTTCGGGAATCGTCCGGAACGCCGCTGAAGGCTATTGAGCCACCCAACCCGCATTAGGAGGCCCCTGCTATGCACTCGCGCAGATCATTTCTGGAATCCACTCTTCGGTGCGGCGCTCTCGCTGCTGTCGGCACTCGGTCGCCTTTTTCCTTCGCTGCGCTCGCCGAGGCGCCCCCCGATTTGCTTGGCGAGTTCGATTATGGCGATGTCGACCTCGCTCCCGGGCTCGCGCAGAACCAGTTCGAGCACACGCAGAGCATCCTGATGTCTCTGAATGAAGATAGTCTGCTTAAGCCCTGGCGTCTCCGCGCCGGCTTGCCCGCGCCTGGTCCCGAGTTAGGCGGCTGGTACGACGAGCTACCCCTGACCAAGACGGGTAGCGGCGGACATGGATTTGCTCCGGGTCACTGTACCGGCCAGTGGATCTCCGCCCTCGCGCGCGGTTACGCCATTACGCGCGATGCGCGCACCCACGCCCGCCTCGGCCGGCTCGTCGATCTTTACGGAGCCGCGATCTCCGGCCATTTCTATGCCAACTTCCGCTTTCCCGCCTATAACTACGACAAGATAGTTATCGGTTTGATCGACGCTCACCAATTCGCGGGTATTCCAAACGCTCTCCAGCTCCTCGATCGGACTACCGACGCCGCCGAGCCCCATCTTCCTCCCGAGGCTCTCGATCGCGGCGAGCCGCAAAGTCGCTGGCGCGCGTCCCGAGGCGAGAACCCTGGTGACAATTACGACGAATCCTACACGCTTCCGGAAAACCTCTATCTCGCCTGGCAGCGAGATGCCGGCGATCGCTATCTCCGTCTCGCCCGTCGCTACCTTCTTGATCGCACCTACTTCGACCCGCTCTCCGAAGGTATAAATGTCCTCGGCGACCATCACGCTTATAGCTTTTGTAACGCATTAAGCTCAGCCATGCAGGCCTGGATCGCCACCGGAAGCAACAAACACCTGCGCGCCGCCTCCAATGCCTTTGACATGATCGAATCCACCCAGAGTTTTGCCACCGGTGGCTGGGGACCCAACGAAAGTTTCAGTGCTCCCGGCAGCGGCGCCCTCTACGCGAGTCTGAGCGGAACCCATCGCGGGTTCGAAACTCCCTGTGGCAGTTACGCCCACTTCAAGCTCACCCGCTATCTGCTCCGCGTCACCGCTGATAGCCGCTACGGCGACAGTATGGAACGCGTCTTCCTGAACACCGTCCTCGGAGCGAAGCAGCTCCAGCCGGATGGCCGGGCCTTCTATTACTCCGATTACAATTTCTCCTCGCACAAGACATATTTCCCGGACGCATGGCCCTGTTGCTCGGGCACCCTACCTCAGGTCGCTGCGGATTATCGCATCATGACCTGGTTCCACGACCCCGAGGGAATCTTCGTGAATCTTTACCACCCCTCTTCGCTCCGCGCTGTCACGCCAGGTGGCGCACAACTGGTCCTCACCCAGAACGGTGACTATCCCTTCGACGGCAACATCCACCTCGGTCTGAGACTTTCGCGCCCCGATACCTTCACTCTGCGCGTTCGCATCCCAGCCTGGTCAATCGGCAACTCAGCCAGACCCGTCATTCGCGTCAATGGCAACCCCGTCGCCGCGCCCCAGAAGCGCGGCTTCGCCGCCATCTATCGCCGGTGGAACGACGGCGACAGCGTCCAGCTTCGGTTGCCGATGCCTCTCCGCCTGGAACACATCGACGCCGACCACCCCAACGTCGTCGCGCTCGTGCGTGGCCCGCTGGTCCTGTTCCTGCTTACATCGACCCCACCAGAGATCACGCGCCGGCAATTGCTCGCGGCACGTCAACTCCCAGGGCAATTTGCGTGGCAGGCAGACAACAACAGCGGCTCTCTCCTCAGGCTGCTCCCGTTCAGCCAATTCGAGGATGAGTCGTACACCACTTACGTTGAAGTTCATGCCTGATGGAATCGATCAAACGACCCCGGCACCAGCCGCGACCCGGTCTTGATACTTACTGAGCGTTGCAGCACTCTTTTGCGTCCACCAGGGCCGTTCCACAATCCCAGGTTGCCGGCCAGCCACCGTTATGGTTCGTCGCCGTCGCCGACGACGGTGCCTACCGAGCCGCCCTGCGCCATGGCGGGCGGGGCTGTCAGCGCTGCAACCACCGGCAGCAGCGCTGCTGCCGTCAAGCCGATCTTGCTCATCATCTCTCGTCGCGAAATCCCCTGCGGAAGAATTTCCACCGCGCCTGCCTCCACGAGCCCTTTCTCGCGCAACTCTTCGATCGTCAGGAGGACCAGATCCTCTGTAAATGGTGAACTCAGCTCTACAGCCGCCAGCCCCGCGATCTGCTCCACCGTGTTTTGCCCATTGCATAGCCGCCAGACACACGCCGAGCTGCGGTTCAGGCACCACGCCTTGTGGGTGCGCCCATCGTAAAGAAGCGTTTCCGTCTCCACATCCTGAACGGTGATCCCTTCACCCTGAATGCTGCGAGGCCGCAACGTCGACGTCATAATCAGGCTCCTCTTTCCCTCGATCCAGCTAAGTCAATTCTGCCGCATTGCAACACGCATACCCTTAATTACAGTCTGCGCAGTTGGCGTTGGCATTGCCGTTGATCGCGATCCCCGCCGGCGACGCGATGCCAGCCCCCGTGAACGGCGACCCGCTCAACGCCACACCCGTGCTCGTGAATGCGCTCACGCT
>Ga0181525_10000647_pt1 | contig 30233 bp, 21 predicted proteins | sample PEATcosm2014_Bin_48_FD_121100 | JGI IMG/M metagenome (GOLD analysis project Ga0181525, IMG submission 121100) | Peatland microbial communities from MTU Mesocosm Facility, Houghton, MI, USA - PEATcosm2014_Bin06_10_metaG | ecosystem: Environmental > Terrestrial > Soil > Wetlands > Peat | place... | reverse complement strand
TGAACATCGCGCTGCCCTCGGCGCAGCGCGCGCTGCATTTCAGCACGGTGGACAGGCAATGGGTGGTCACCGCCTACACGCTGGCGTTCGGCAGCCTGCTGCTGCTCGGCGGCAGGCTGGCCGACCTGCTCGGCCGCAAGGTGACGTTCCTCATCGGCCTGGTCGGCTTCGCCGGCGTCTCGGCAGTGGGCGGCGCCTCGGTCAATTTCGTCATGCTGATCACCGCCCGTGCCTGCCAGGGGGCGTTCGGCGCGATCCTGGTGCCGTCGGCGCTGTCGCTGCTGACGACGACGTTCACGAAGCCGGACGAGCGCGGCAAGGCGTTCGGCATCTACGGCGCGATCGCCGCCGCGGGCAGCGCGATCGGCCTGCTGCTCGGCGGCGCGCTGACCGAGTACCTGTCCTGGCGATGGACGCTGTACATCAACCTGTTCTTCGCCGGCGCGGCCTTCATCGGCGGTTCGATGCTGCTGCGGCGGCAGCCCTCCCAGGTCAAGCCGAGGCTCGACATCCCGGGCGTGCTCGCGGTCTCCGGCGCGCTGTTCTGCCTGGTCTACGGGTTCTCCAACGCGGCGACGCACAACTGGCACACGCCCTCCACGTACGGGTTCCTCGCCGCAGGCGTGGTGCTGCTCGTCGTGTTCGCATTCTGGCAGGGCCGTGCCGCGCATCCGCTGCTGCCGCCGCGGGTGGTGCTCGACCGCAACCGCGGCGGCGCCTACCTCTCGATGCTGATCGCGGCCTCGGGCATGTTCGGCACCTTCCTCTTCCTCACTTACTACCTGCAGGACACGCTCGGTTACTCGCCCGTCGTCACGGGCGTCGCCTTCCTGCCGATCGCCGGCGGGATCGCGGTCGCGGCCAACATGTCCACCATCGTGCTGATGCCGAGGGTGGGGCCCAAGCCGCTGGTCGCGACCGGGATGCTGATCGCCGCCGGCGCGGCGACCTGGCTGGCCCAACTGGGGCCGCACACCGGCTACGGGTCGGGCATCGTCGGCCCGCTCATCCTCACCGGGGTCGGCCTCGGCATGGTGATCGCTCCGTCGATCAACACGGGCACGTTCGGCGTGATGCCGCAGGACGCGGGCGTCGCCTCGGCGAGCGTCACCGTCGGCCAGCAACTCGGCGCCTCGATCGGCACCTCGCTGCTGAATACCATCTTCGCCAGCGCGACCGCCGCGTACCTGGCCGCGCACCTCGCGGAGGCCAGGACCATCGGCCGCGCGGCGCTGACCGGGCTGACGCTCGCACACGGCTATGACACCGCCTTCTGGTGGACCGCAGGCATCTTCGCGGCCGGCTCGATCCTCGGCGCAGTGCTGTTCCGCCGCGGGCCGCTTGTCCCACGGGACACCTCGGGCGAACCCGCTGCCGAAGTGAAAATCGGTGGTGGCATCTCCGCCTGACGGTCGGCCGAATTGGCGGCTGTCTCACTCCCCGGACTTACGTCCGCCCACCCCCCCCACGGCCTCGCCTCCAGCCCGGCTCATGTAAGCGTGATTACGTCCTTGTCCCCGAACGCGTCAGTCAGGTCTGTGTCCAGTCGGCCGACCGTGAAATCGGCGATGATCTTGCCGACCGCAGCTGCCTGGTCGGCAAGATCGGCCTGATCGGCCTGCGGCGTGCCTTTCAGCAGGCAAACCGGGATTCGAAACGCCTCGTCGTGCCGCCCGCGGGATACACCACGATCTGAGCGACCCCGAGCGTCTCCACCCGCTGCCAGGCCGCCGTCGGCTGGCTGCCGTCGGTTGCCTGTTGCATAACGGAAGTCTGTCCGTCGTCGCGGCCGCAGGTAACGGGAAATCACCGGACTTGGCGCGGGTTTCCACTCGGGTGGCCACGGGAATCCCCGATGGCACGCAGGCCTTGCCGTTCAGGGGAGGATCCATGGGGAAGACCGACATCTGGCCGACGATCCACGCCGAGCGCGAGGCCCTGGCCACTGACCTGCGGACTCTCGGCCGGGATCAGTGGGACACCGAGTCGCTGTGCGCCAGCTGGAGCACCAGGGACGTGCTCGCGCACATGACCGCCGCCGCCTTGATGACCCCGCCAGGTTTCTTCGTCAAGCTGGCCGCCTCCGGCTTCAGCTTTAACGGCGTACAGGAGAAGGGCATTGCCGCCCACAAGGGCGCCTCCCCGGCCGACACGCTGGCGCACTTCGACGCGGTGCTGACCTCGGTGAAGCACCCGCCGGGCCCGGCGGACACCATGCTCGGCGAGACGATCATCCACGCCGAGGACATTCGCAGGCCGCTCGGGATCTCCCACGACTACCCGACGCAGGCGGTGGTCCAGGCCGCCGACTTCTTCAAGGGCTCCAACCTGCTCATCGGCGCCAAGAACCGCATTGCCGGGCTGAGGCTGCGTGCCACGGACACCGAATGGTCCTACGGCGACGGACCCGAGGTGGCGGGCCCGATCCTGTCCCTTGTCATGGCCATGACCGGCCGCAAGGCGCCCGTTGACGACCTGACCGGGGACGGCGTGGCCACGCTGAGGTCGCGTTCCTGAGCCGTTCCCGCGATCATTGCCACGGTCATCGCGTAAAAAGGCTCCATGACAACACCGCACTGGGACGCGTCGTACGCGGCGGGCACGCTCCCGCCGTGGGACATCGGCCGCCCCCAGCCCGCGTTCGTCCGGCTGGCGGATGACGGCCTGCTGCGCGGGCAGGTGCTCGACGCCGGCTGCGGGACGGGGGAACACGCGCTGCTCGCGGCAGCGAGGGGCGCGGACGCGGTGGGGGTCGACATCGCGTCGAGCGCAATCGAGCGGGCACGCGGCAAGGCCGCCGAGCGGGGCCTGGCGGCACGGTTCGAGGTCGCCGACGTGCTTGATCTGGCCGGTCTCGGGATGATGTTCGACACGGTCATCGACAGCGGCCTGTTCCACGTGTTCGACGACGCTGATCGCACCGGGTACGTCGCCAGCCTGGCGGAGGTGTTGCGCGATGGCGGCCGCTGCTACCTGATGTGCTTCAGCGACCGGCAGCCGGGAGACTTCGGCCCGCGCCGGGTCAGCCAGGACCAACTGCGCGCTGCCTTTGACGGCGGCTGGCAGATCGCCAGCATCGCCGCGGAAACCTTCGAGATCAATCTCTTGCTCGAGCACACAGGCGCGCAGGCCTGGCTCGCGACCATCGAGCGGACGGCCGACGCCGCCCCGCCAACCGGTGCAGACTCGTCGGCATGACACGGCGGCGGCTTTACGCCTGCGTTGCCGCGCTCGGCCTGGCCTGCTCGGCGTGCAGCGCCGGGGTCAGCGCGTCCGACATCCCGGTGCCGCCGCCGTCGCCGTCGTCCTCCTGCCCGGCCCAGGTCTTCTCCCGGATGACCGAGGCCCAGCGGGTCGGCCAGTTGTTCCTCGTCGGCATCGCCGGGGACTCGATCTCCGAGGTCTCTAAGGCGGTCACGACCTATCACTTCGGCTCGCTGCTCTACGGCACCGACACCACGGCGGGCGTGACTGCGATCCGGGGGGAGACCCGCGAGATGCAGGCGCTTGCCTCCTCGTACGCGACCGCGGGGGTCCGCTTCTTCATCGCCGCCAACCAGGAGGGCGGCAAGGTCCAGAACATGCAAGGACCCGGCTTCGCTCAGATCCCTTCCGCACTTGACCAGGGCACGCTGACGTCAGGCGATCTGCAGCAACAGGCGGCGGACTGGGGCCGCGAGCTCAGCTCGTCCGGCGTCAACCTCAACCTTGCCCCGGTGATGGACGTCGTGCCGCCCGGCACGGCCGCCGAAAACCAGCCCATCGGTGCGCTGCAACGCGAGTTCGGCGATACGCCGGCCACCGTGGCCGATCACGGCGTGGCGTTCATCAAGGGCATGCAGCAGGCCGGGGTCGCGACCACCGCCAAGCACTTCCCCGGGCTTGGCCGGGTGGTGGGCAACACCGACTTCACTTCCGGCGTGGTGGACACCGTCACCACGCCCGACGACCCCTACCTGCAGACCTTCCAGGACGCCATCAACGCGGGAGTGTCCTTCGTCATGGTCGCCCTGGCCACCTACACGCGGATCGACCCCGGGCATCTGGCGGCCTTCTCCTCGCGGGTGACGCGCACGATGCTGCGTCAGCAGATGCACTTCCGCGGCGTTATCGTCTCCGACGACCTGGGCGTGGCTGCCGCGGTGGCCGACATCCCGCCGACGACCCGCGGGATCGACTTCCTGGCCGCGGGAGGCGACATGATCACGTCAGAGAGCCTGACCGTGGCAACCGAGATGGACGCGGGCATACTCGAGCACGCGGCCACGGATCCCGCCTTCCGGGCCGAGGTGAACTCCGCCGTCAGGTACGTGCTCAGCGCAAAGCAGGCGTATCACCTGTTGCCGTGCTCGTAAGGCTGGCCTTCTGCGGCTTGACGCCGCCGCCCGGCCACATGCCGAGGCGGCCGAAGAGCGCCACCAGGGCGGGTACCAGGAGCGAGCGGACGGCGATCGCGTCGATGATCACCCCGACGCCCATCGCGACGGCAATCTCCCTGAACTGCTCGAGCGGTATCAGCGCCAGCATGGCGAAGCTGGCCGCGAGCGCCACGCCGGCGGTGGTGATCGCCCGCGAGGCGGCGGGCGCGGCGACGGCCACCGCGTCCGGCACCGGCCGCCGCCTGGCCTCCTCCCAGATGCGCCCGACCACGAACACGTTGTAGTCCGAGCCGAGCGACACCAGCAGCACGCCGGCGGCGAACGGCACGAAGTACACCAGGCTGTCGAAGCCAAGGATCTCCCGGCAGAACAGCATCGTCAGCCCCAGCGAGGCGAGCACGGCCAGGACGCTGGCGGCGAGCAGGTAGACCGGCGCGAGCAGCGACCGCAGGAACAGCACCAGCAGGATGAGCGTCACCACCATGATCGCCACCGAGATGCGCCCGAGGTCGGCGGAGATGGAGCCGATGGCATCGCCGGTCAGCGCGGTCTGGCCGGCCACCTCGAACCGCACGCCGGTCAGCCCGGCGGAGCGGCCAAGGGCAGGAAGGTCATCCTGCAGCACGCGGACCGCCCCGATGGCGGTCGCGTCAAGCGGGTCGGTCCGCTCGACCACGAGAAACCGCGCCGCCCCGCCGGAGGCGGCCAGCATCGGGTTCAGCGGCCCGGCTGTGGTGGGCAGGCTTGCCGGTCCGGCCAGCTCGGCGACGCCAGGCTGCCTCGCCAGCTCACGCTGGAGCCGGGCCAGGGCCGCGGCCTGGTCGGCCACCCCCGGGCCGATCACCAGGATCTCGGTGGGGGACAGGATGCCGGGCGCGAGGCCGTCCCCGGCGGCGGTGGCCGCGCGCACGGCCTGCGACGCGGGCGGAAGCTCCCCGATCAGCGGCGATCCCAGCGGCATCGAGCGCACGCCGGACGCGGCCGCGAGCAGGCCGAGCGTGCAGGCCGCGACGATCAGCAGCGCCACGGGCCGGGTGGCGGCGAACCGCGCGGAACGTACCGCCAGGTTCCAGCGCGAGGCCTGCCGATCCACCGCCGCCAGGCCACCCTCGCGCCTGCTGACGCCGAGGCGCCGCAGCCGGGCCGGGACCGGCCGGAACAGCAAGCCGCCGAATATCGCCATCAGCGCAGGCCCCAGCGTCATCGACACCGCCACCGCGATCAGCACGGTGAGCGCCAGCCCCGGCCCGAACTCACGCAGCAGTTCGGTCTTGGCCACCGCGAGCGAGGCCGTGGCGGCCGCGACGATGAGGCCGGCCGTGGCGATGATCGGCCCGACCTCCGCGGTGGCCAGCCGCGCGGCCCGCACCCGCGGTTCGCCGTCGGCGAGCCGCCCGCGCAGCCCGTCGAAGAAGAACACGCAGTAGTCGGTGGTCACCCCGAGCAGCAAGACCACCAGGATGGGCTCGATGTCGGGGGGCAGCGAGACACCCACCCGCGCGGCGCCCCATACGACGATCCGTACGGCGAGCACGTACGCCGTGCCCGCACAGGCCAGCGCGGCAAGCGGCGCCTCCACCGACCTGAACCGCAAGCCAACGATCAGCGCGATGGCGAGCACCGTGAACAGCTCGACCCGGCTGAGATCACCGGCGATGATCTGGCTTTGGTCAAATTCCGCCGGGACTGGGCCGGTGACGCCCACCACGTCGTCGCCGGGCTGGTTGAGGAAGTAGTGCACGTAGGCCTGCGCGCCCGCTGTCTGCGCCCCGAACGACGTGCCAGGCCGGAAGTACAGGAAGGTAATGACCGTGGTCGAGTGCTCGCGCGCACCCGGGAGCAGGCCAGCGGCGTTGGGCAGCGGGAACACCCCGGCCAGGCCCGCGATCCCGCCGGGCGGACCCGGGCTGACCGGTCCGGACAAGATCCGCGCCGCGTCCGGCTGCCCCGCCGTGGCCAGCGCGGCCGCGGCCTGCGCCGGCTGGGCCTTCGGCAGCTGCCCGGGCTGGCCGGCCAGCATGCGGTCCACCGCCACGGCTTGGCGGATGGAGCGGTCCAGCGTGGCCGTGGGCATCCCGTGCGGGTCGCGCTGCACCACGGCCACGGCCGCGTCGAGCGGGAAGCCGAACAGCCGGGTCGCATCGCTCTCGGCGTGGGCCGCGGCCGATCCCGGCGGGATCAGGTTGGACAGCCCCGAGGACGAGGCCGCGTTCAGCGGCGGGAGGAACACGATGGCCGCCGCCACCGCCGCGGCCCACCCTGCGACGATGAAGTACCGCAGGCCGACGACCACGAATGCGTACCCGCGGGCGAGCAGGCCCGTGTCCGACCGCGGCCGGGGTGTTACGGCGGGCCCCGGTCCCGGACCCTGCGCTGGGGATGACACGAGGCTTGCCCCTACCCCGGGTCGGGCCGACTATCTCCCGGCCCGACCCGGGGTTCCGAGCTGTTCCCTTATGACAGCGGCTTGGTCAGGTCATAGACGGTCTGGCCGCCTACGGTTTCCTTGGTGAAGTGCGCCGCCACCCACTGCGCGATGGCCGATGAGCCCTGGCCGCCGCCGAAGCTCTCGCTGCCCTGGCCCAGGTAATAGTGCACCTCGTGGTCGGCCACGAACTTCTCGAACTCAGCCAGCGTGGGATACGGATCGGTGCCGTTGAACCCGCCGATGGCCATCACCGCGTCACCGCCGGTGGCCAGCTCGAGCGGAGCCGCCTCCTGCGATCCCTCGGTGGCCGCGACCCACTTGTACTTAGACGCGTCCTGCTCGAGAAGCTTCACCAGCGCGCTGCTGACCTGCGTGTCCCCGCTGAGTCCGCCGGCACCGCCGAAGCCTCCTGCGCCCCCTGCGCCTCCTCGTCCGGGGAAACCCGCAAAGCCCTGACCGCCGGCACCCGCAGCCCCGCCAGGCCGCGTGCCCGCCGTTCCGCCGGTACCCGTGCCAGCAGTTCCGCCGGTACGCGTACCACCCGCGCCGCCAGGCCCGCCGAACCCGCCGCGCGGGAACTGGCCCGTGGTCCCGCCGCCCAAGCCGCCTCCTGGCCTGCCGCCAAGTCCGCCGCCCGGTCCGCCGAACGCGTCCGTCTGCGGTCCCGCGCTCGGGATCGCCCCGGTGTGCGCGGTGTTAACCGTATCCAGCGTGTAGGCGGCCGGCCCGGCCAGCCCGGCGACCATCGCCAGCCCCACCGGCAGCAGCACAGCCGCCAGCCGCCAGCGGCGGGAACGCGCCAGGCCAGCCAGCCGTGGTCCGGCGAGCACCGCGAGTCCGCTGATCACGCCCGCCGCCAGCACGACCCAGCGCAGCCAGGGCAGCCAATCCGGCGTCCGGTCGAGCAGAATGTACGCCCACACCGCGGTGATCACCACGGCCGCCGCCGCCGCGATGCGCGCGACCAGGTTCCTTGGCCTGAGCCTGGCCCGCCAGAACTCCATCGCGCCGATGCCGACGAGCGCGCCGATGCCAGGCGCGAGGGCGACCATGTAGTAGGGGTGGATGATGCCTGCCATGTAGCTGAACACCAGGCCGGTGACCAGTACCCAGCCACCCCACAGCAGCGCCGCGGCCCGGATCCGGTCGGTCCGCACCGCCCGCCGCGACACCCACACCATGGCGCCGAGGGCGATCAGCGCGGCCGGCAGCAGCCAGCTGATCTGCCCGCCGAACTCGGACTGGAACAGCCGGATCAGCCCGGTCGCGCCGCCCCACCCGACACCTCCGGTCCCGCCGCCGACGGATCCGGTCTCGCTGCCGTCCAGCCGTCCCAGGCCGTTGTACCCGATGGCGAGCTGCAGGATGTTGTTGTCCGTGGAGCCGCCGAAGTAGGGCCGGTCGGCCGCGGGGGTGAGCTGCGCGATCAGCACCCACCAGCCGGCCCCGACGATGACGCCGACGCCCAGGAGCACCGTCTGCCAGATCCGCCGGCCGAGCCGGGGCGGTCCGGCCCACAGGTACGCGATCGCGATTCCCGGCAGCACCAGGAACGCCTGCAGCATCTTGGCCAGGAACGCGAAACCGAGCAGGACTCCGCAGAACACCAGCCACTTCGTTCGGCCGCTCTCGATCGCCCGCACGATCGCGTACGCCGCCGCGGTCATCAGCAGGACCAGGAGGGCGTCCGGGTTGTTGAACCTGAACATCAGGGCCGCCACCGGCGTGAGCGCCAGCACCAGCCCGGCGATGAGCCCGGCGGCGTGCCCGAACCAGCGGCGGACCGCGGCGTACAGCAGCAGCACCGAGCCGACGCCCTCAACCGCCTGCGGGACGAGCATCGACCACTTGTTGAAGCCGAAGATCCGCGCGGACAGTTCCATTACCCACAAAGAGGCAGGCGTCTTGTCCACGGTAATGAAGCTGGAGGAGTCAAACGAGCCGAAGAAGAACGCCTTCCAGCTCTTGGTGCCCGCCTGGACCGCCGCCGCGTAGAAGTCGTTCGCCCAGCCATTCCTACCCAGGTCCCACAGGTAGAGCAAGGCCGTCAGCGCCAGCAGCCCGAACAGTACGGGTCGCGCCCACCGTGGATCTGCCTCAGGTCCGCGCAGCAGACGCAGTATCCGGCTCCGGGTCGACATCGATCCGCTGCCGGTCGCGTACCGCGGAATAGAGGTAGTCGCGCTCAACAGGTACTCCTTGGGTTAGTGAGTTGTCATATGTGTGGCTGGATTCGCCGAACACCCAGTGCCTGTACAGCAGGAACCTGATCACCGTGGCCACCAGGTTGGCGGCGACGAGGACGGAGACCTCCGTCCAGCGACCGGGACGCGCCGCGCCCGAATGCAGGGCGGCCAGCGCCCCCGATGTCAGTGCCAGCCCGATGCCGAACGCGATCAGCCCCTTGAACTGCTGCCTGGCCGCGTGCGCCCGTCCGCTGATCCCGAACGTCACCCTCCGGTTGACCGCGGTATTGGCCACCGCGGTCGCGCCTAGGGCGAGCGCGTTGGCCAGCTGGGCCGGGAGAACCCCGCGCAGCGCCAGGTAGAGCAACACGTACGCGAGCGTGCTCGCCACGCCGACGGCGATGAACCTGCCGATCTGCCGCGGCAGTTCACGCGCGGCGGCGGGTTTGGAGTTCCCGTTGGATATCGCGAGCGAGGGCCCGCGCAACTGCGGGACGATGATCGACCCGCGACTGATGCCCCAGCCGAGCCGTGCCATGCCGCGCAGGTCTGCCAGTGCGGTGGCGACGATGTCCACCCGCGAGTCGAGGTCGTCGACCCAGTCCACCGGAACCTCGTGGATCCGCAGCCCGGCCCGCTCTGCGAACACGAGCAACTCAGTGTCGAAGAACCAGCCGGTGTCCTTGGTAAGCGGCAGCAGCACCCGCGCCTGATCGCGCCTTATCGCCTTGAAACCGCACTGTGCGTCGGAGAACCGCGCCCCCATGAAAACGTGCAGCAGCAGGTTGTAGCAGCGCGAGATGACCTCGCGCTTAGGTCCCCTGACCACCCGGGACCCGCGGGCCAGCCGGGTGCCGATCGCCAGGTCGCTGTGCCCCGACAGCAGCGGCGCCACCAGCGGAAGCAGGGCGTTCAGGTCTGTCGACAAGTCGACATCCATGTACGCGAGTACCTCGGCGTCGCTTTGCGACCAGATCGCCCGCAGCGCCCGCCCGCGCCCGGCCTGCTCCATCCTGACGGCCCGCACCCCGTGCAGCTCGCCAGCCAGCCTGGTCGCAACCGACCAGGTGGCATCGGTGCTGCCGTTGTCCGCAATCGTAATCCGCGCCGTGAACGGAAAGCTCTCCCGCACGTACTCAGCAAGCCGCCTGATGCTGGGCGCGAGATCCCGCTCCTCATTGCGGACCGGCACCACGATATCTACCTGCACAACGCTCATGACCTTGAGGTTCGCCGGTCATGCTTCGCCGCACCTGAGCCAACCTTATGCGCTAGCTATGAACGACCGCTCGCCTCCGCCACCCGCCGGGATAATGCCCGAAACACGGCGTGTCGCAGGGCTTCAAAGCACCTTTTTCGCTATCATGTTTGATAACAGGTAGAGCCTGAACTTCAAGATCAATTATCCAAACGGACGGTGGTGCGTGGACCAGGCACCGGCTCCCCAGGACCCCGGGCGGGACGAGACATCGCAAAGCCCGCTTCCTTTCTCCGCGCCCGACTGGCTAGATGATGCCGAGTGGGCGGCGATGGTGGCGGCTCGGGTGGATGAGGAGGAGCCGGCCGATCCGGACCTGGAGGAGGACCCGCCCGATTGGGAGAACCTGGACGCGGTGATCGCGGAGGCCCGGGAGATCTCGGCGGCCGAGGCCCGGGACGCCGCGTACGCGGCGCGGATGGTCTACGACGGCGGGTTCGGGGCGGTCGGCGCGGCGCCCGGTCCCCGCGGCCCGGGCAATCCCGGGTCGTCGGCGTCGTTCCCGGGCGAGCATGGGAGTCCGGCGGCTAGTTTCGGGTCGGGGTTCGCGCTGGATACCGCGCCGGGCTGCCTGGCGCTGGCCGAGTTCGCCGCGGCGGTGGCCGGGGAGGGTGACCGGTACCCGGGCGCCACCGACGACGAGATCATGGGCGTGATCTGCGCGCTGGACCGGGTCGAGGCGCACGTGGTGGCCTGCAAGCTGGCTGCTGTCGGGGAGTTCATCCGCCGCCGCCCCGGCCGGGACGACGATCCGCAGGACTGCGGGCAGGGCGGGGCGCACGGCCCGGCGAAGGGCGGCGGCGAGGCGGCGGTCGCTGGGGGGATGCCGCCGCAGGGGTGGGATGAGTTCGCGGTCAAGGAGCTGGCCTGGGCGCTGGCCGAATCCCTCGACGGCGCCGAGCGCCTGATGGCGACGGCGTATCAGCTGGAGGCCCGGCTGCCGGGTACGAAGGCGGCGCTGCGGGACGGCCGGATCCGGGCGTCCAAGGCCGCGGCGATCGCCGGGGCCACCCAGCTCCTGGACGCCGGGGAGGCCGCCGCGGCGGAGGCGATGGTGCTGGGCCGGGCGAGCCGGCTGACCCCGCCCGGGCTGCGGGACGCGATCGGCCGGGCGGTGATGGAGGTGGCGCCGGGCAAGGCCCGCAAGCGCCGCGAGGAGGCCGCGAAGCGGACCCGGGTGGAGCGGTGGGCCGAGGACTCCGGCAACGCCGGGCTGGCCGGCCGGGAGCTGCCGTCGGCGCAGGTCCTGGCGGCGGACCAGCGGATCACCGCGTGGGCGAGACAGCTGCGGGCCGCCGGCCTGGACGGCGACATGGACGTCCTGCGCGCCCGGGCGTTCCTCGACATCCTGCTCGGCATGGACTCCCGGCTCGCCGCCCGGGACGGCGCGGCCGGCCCCGGTGGCCTGACAGACGACGATGAGCCCGATCGGTTCGGCGGTGGTGAGCCCGATCCGTTCGGCCCGTCGGGCCTGTTCGGGCCGCCCGTTAGCCCTGGCGCATCGTTGCTGCCGCCGGGGTTCTGCGGGAGCATCAACCTGACCGTCCCGCTGGTCACCGCGCTCGGCCTGGCCGACCGGCCCGGACAGGCCGGCACCATCGGCCCGATCGACCCGTGGCAGGCCCGCGACCTGGTCGCCTCCGCCGCCGGCAACCCCCGCACCACCTGGTGCCTGACGGTCACCGACGAGCACGGCCACGCCATCGGCCACGGCTGCGCACGGCCCGAACCCGGGAGCCACAGCAAAGGTCCGGCGAAACGAACGACACCAGGCCGACCAGGTGGCCATGACCCGCCCAGCAGCCATAACAAGCCCGGCGGCCACGACCCGCCTGGCCCGTCCGGGGATTCCTGCGGTACCGGCAGCCCGCGGTTCTCCTTTACCGCTGCCGGCACGGACGGCCCGCCCGGCGGCTACGGTACCTGGCGGCTGTCCACCGGGACGCCCGGCCAGCCGGACCTGGTCATCGCCGTGCACCCGATCGCTTCCGGGGAATGTGATCACCGGTTCCAGGCCGCAGGCCACGATCCGGGGGTCCTGCTGCGGCATCTGTCCCAGATCCGGCACGCCAGGTGTACCGCGCCGACCTGCCGTCGGCCAGCTGCAACATGTGACTTCGAACATAACGTCCCGTACGAGGCGGGTGGCAGAACCTGCCTGTGTAACGGCGGTCCTAAGTGCCGCAGGGACCACAGGCTCAAACAAGACCCCCGATGGGAAGCCGACCAGCATCCCGACGGCACCTTCACCTGGACCACCCCGTCCGGACGGCAGTACCAGACCGAGCCCACCCGATACCCGATCTAGCCAAGCCAGCGGACGGCAGCGGGGCTGACCTTCGACACAGCCTCGTTGCCCTTCTGGTGCTCCTGATGGGATCGACAACGGCCGGGGGACCGGATCTCCGCACGCTACGATGTGTTACGCAAAACCCTGCGTCCGTGTTGTCGGAGCAGTCAACAATCCAGGCGGGGGCGGTGGTGTGGCCGTGCGATGGTGGGCTGCGTTGGCGTCGGTCCTACTGTTCGCCGTCGCCTGCTCATCCGGTGTAAGTCAGTCTGGCCAGGATTCGGCCAGCCTGGCATCGGCTGACAGCAAGGGACTGAGCGGCGCGGGCGCGCTGGCCGGGAACGGAGAACTTGCCTACGTCGCGGGCAGGCGGCTGTATCTGCTCGGCGGCAGCGCCGGGGCACTACGCAAGGTCAGCCTGCCTGGGGTGCCAAGTGCGCCTGGCTGGTCGCCCGATCACCGCTGGCTCGCGGTCCAGGTCACCCCTCCGGCTCCGGCCTCGAACCCGTACCAGGCCGAGCCAACCGTGCTCTATGTGCTCCGCGCCGACGGGTCGGGTGTCCGCCCGCTCACCCCGAAGAGCTGGACCACGCAGCAATACTCCTGGTCACCCGCGCGGGACGAGCTCGCGGCAGTGGTCACCCCGCCCGCTACCGGGTCGAGTATCCCGGCGTCCAGGCTGGAGACGATCAACCCGGTCAGCGGCACGGACCGGGTGCTGATGTCGGCTCCGGCAATAGTGGGGGAGGCCTGGTCACCGAACGGGAAGACGCTGGCCGCGGGCAAGGGGGAGACGAGCGGGAAGCCGGGCAGCAACAGCTTCCACTGGATCGGCCAGCTGGAGACATTGCAGGCCTCAGGCGGTCCGGCCGCAGTCGTGCGGTCCTGGGCCAGCGGCCTGCTCGAGCTGGCCGGCTGGTGGCCGGACGGCTCCGGCCTGCTGTACTGGCCCGATCCACAGGGGTCTGCGTCCCTCGCCGCCGACGGGCTGCCACTTGACAGCATCGGGCTGGGGGCCACCAGTGCCAGAAGGACCCTAACCGCCATCATGCTGGTGCACAGCTCATGGATCGCCTTCGCGCCCGGCGGGCACGAGCTCGCGGTGGTCTCCGGCGGGAATCGGGAGATCTGGATGGGCGGCAAGGCGATCACGGTCTGCAGCGAGACGGCCGGTTGCCGGTCGGTCCCGCAGCTATCCGGCACCGTGTCGACTCAGCCCACCTGGTCCCCGGGCGGCCGACTGACCTTCGCCCGCGGCTCGGCATCGGGGCCATTCGGTCCGAGCGGCGGAGCGGATTTCAGCCCGGCGTGGGTCGCCCGATGGGAAGCCACCCAGCAGATCTGGTCGGCTGCCGGCAGCGGCGCCTCGCAGGCGCGGCTGCCCGGCACCGGTTCGGGCGCGCTCGACCCGATCTGGGCGAAGAACGGCGCGCTGATGTTCGTCCGCAATAACTGGCTGTGGCTGCTGCCGGCCGGAAATAAATCCGCCGAGCGGGTGGCCGGACCGCTCAATGACATCACCGGCGCCATCTTCTACGGCTACGTTCCGTACCCGCAGCTAATTGCCTGGACGGCCGCTCGGCCGCAGGCGATAGCGGGAACTTGCTGAGGCATTATCGGAGGTTCACTGCAAGACGGCGGCGAACCTGTCCTCGGCGCGGTCGAGCTGGGCCAGGATGTGCTCCTTGACCTGCGCGTCCAGCGGCGTGTCCGGCCGGGCGATGAGGTCGCGCAGGATCGGGACCAGGGGCGCGTACTTGCCGGCCAGCTTGCGCAGCCGGGGGCCGGTGGTGTGGATCAGGCCGACGCCGTTGTCGGTGAAGTCGGAGGCCTTGATCACCCGCGCCCACGGGTTGCGCTGCAGGCTGTCGGCCACATGCTCTCGGTACTGCTCGTTTTCGTCGCGGCCTGCCGCCCAGGGCGGGTTGGTCACCGCGGCGACGAGCTCGGCGACCCGCGGGCCGAACTCGGCGGCGAGCACGGCCAAAGCAGCCCGCTGGCTCGGGTCGGCACCGCCTGCCAGCTCGGCGGGATGATCCTCGACCGCGTCGTGCAGCAGGGCCGCGGCGATCACGTCGGGGTCACGCACGCCGTAGTGCGACATGATCCGGATCGCCACCCGGAGCAGGTGGTTGACGTAGGGCTCGCGGTCCCTGCGGTCGGCAGCATGCAGCCGCGACGCCAGGTCAAGCGCACGCCCAAGGAAATCCTGGTCCGCGTCCGGCAACGCCGCGATCTCCAGCGTGAACCGCTCACGAAGTCCCGCCTCCCCATACGTCGAGGTGATCGCGTGCAGCGGCATCGTCGCGAGGAGCCGCTGACTGGCGCTGTCCATGAGCTAAGAACTAGCACACCGGCGACGTGGCTGGCTCACTCAGCAGCGGAAGGACGATAGCGAACCTGGTCATGCCGGGGCGGCTGGTCACGGTGATGCAGCCCGAGTGCGCGGCCACCACCGCGTCCACGATGGCCAGGCCTAGGCCGGTGCTCTTGCCTGCGGCGCTGGCCTCGCGTGATCGCGATGTGTCGCCGCGGGTGAACCGCTCGAATAGGTCGGGCAGCAGTTCGGGAGGGATGCCCGGCCCGTCGTCGGTGATGCTCAGCTCGACCCGTGGGGGCGGCGGCGGGGTACCTCGCTGTACGGAAGCCGCAGCTTGGAGTGGGGTGGTCGCGTCCAAAACAACGAGCGCGACGCTAATCGTTGAGCCGGGCGGGGTGTGCTTGCCCGCGTTGCTCAGCAGGTTGGCCAGGACCTGATGCAGGTGGTGCTCGTCGCCGCTGACGAGGACGGGATCGTCGGGCAGGTCGAGACGCCAGCGGTGGTCGCCGCGCGCCACCCGCGCGTCGCTGGTCACCTCGATGGCCAGCCGGGACAGGTCGACGGGCGCGCGTTCTAGCGGGCGGCCCGCATCGAGCCGCGCGAGCAGCAGCAGGTCGTCCACGAGGACGCCCATCCGCGCCGACTCCGACTGCACCCTGCCGAGGGCGTGCGTGACCTGCTCGGGCACCGGGCCGGGGTGCCGCAGGGCAAGCTCGGCGTAGCCGCGGATCGCGGCCAGCGGAGTTCGCAGCTCGTGGCTCGCGTCGGCCGCGAACCGGCGCAGCCGTGCCTCGCTGGCGGCGCGGCGGCCGAGCGCCCGCTCGACGTGGCCGAGCATCCGGTTGAAGGCCGCCCCGACCTGCCCGACCTCGGTCCGAGGGTCACTGTCGGGTACGCCCGCGGGCAGCGTGACCTCACCGGAATCCAGCGGCAGTTCGGTCACCCGGGTGGCGGTGGCCGCGATCCTGCGCAGCGGCCGGAGCGAGATCCGCACCCATACGGTCCCCATCACCAGGGCCACGAGCAGGACCGCCGCGAACACTATGTGCTCCTTGTTCTCGACGCTGTTCAGCACGGTCTGGACCGTGCTCAGCGGGAGCCCGGTGATCAGGATCGTGCCCGCCGCGACCTGGACCTTGGTGAGCATGTACTGGCCGTCGAGCGAGGTCGAGGTCAGCGTCCTAGTGGAGGTTGGCAGCGGTTGCTGGTCCGGCTCGCCGGGTCCGTCGGGTCCATAGTGTCCGGGCGGCCCGCCCTGCCCGGTCGGCTGGGCCTGAGTCGTCGGCAGGCTAAGCAGCGTCGTCTCGTCCGCCGCCGACAGCTGGCAGGCTCGGCCGACAAGGATGACAGAGCTGAAGGCGCGGCCGGTCAGCACCACCTCGAACGTCCCGGCGGCCTGGCCGTAGCAGTTCGGCGGCGGGCTTGGGCCCGTGTAGTTGTCCGAGTCGTCGTCACCCTGGGCGGCATGCACGCAGTCCATCCAGCGCGAGGTGGCGGACTGCAGTTGCTGGTTGAGCGACGACGTCAGCGAGTCGCTGAGCGCGTTTGCGGTGACCACGCTGACGGCGGCGCCGGCCAGCCCGATCAGGACGATCAGCCCGATGATGAGCCTGCCGCTGATCGTGCGCGGGGAGAGCAGGCCGGCCAGCCGCGGCCAGTGGGCCTTGCGTGCCAACACTAGCCCGCTGGTTTCAGCACGTATCCGACGCCGCGGACGGTATGGATGAGCGGAGGGCGGCCGGAGTCGATCTTCTTGCGCAGGTAGCTGATGTACAGCTCGACCACGTGGGCCTGGCCGCCGAAATCGTAGTTCCAGACCCGGTCCAGGATCTGCGCCTTGGACAGCACCCGCCTCGGGTTGCGCATGAGGAACCTGAGCAGCTCGAACTCGGTCGCGGTCAGGTCGATCAGCTCGCCATTCCTGCGTACCTCGCGGGCGTCCTCGTCCATGGTCAGGTCGCCCACGGTCAGCGACCCTTCTGCGTGCGTCCGGGTCAGGTTGGCGCGCCGCAGCAGGCCGCGCAGCCGGGCCAGGACCTCTTCGAGGCTGAACGGCTTGGTCACGTAATCGTCGCCGCCGGCCGTGATGCCCGCCACCCGGTCCTCGACCGCGTCCCTGGCCGTCAGGAACAGCACGCAGACCTGCGGTATCTCCGCGCGGAGCCGGCGCATGACCTCCAGGCCGTTGAAATCGGGAAGCATGATGTCGAGCACCACCGCGTCAGGGCGGAACTCACGGCCGGTCCGGACCGCCTCCGCGCCCGTGCTCGCGGCGCGGACATCCCACCCCTCGTACCGCAGCACGCTGGACAGCAGTTCGGCCAGGCTGGGCTCGTCGTCGACGACAAGCACGCGCACGGGTGTGCCGTCGGCGCGCTGAAGGCCCTCGTTACGGGCCGCGACCGACGTGCCTGTCGCTCGGCTCTCGTTCTCCACAACGCTCACATATGCCCAGTATGCCCAGGCAGGTCACGCGAATCTAAGGATCAGCTATGAATTCCCTCAGCGGCCGAGCAGGCGGCCGAGCTTCGAGGCGGATGACGACCACTTCGCGCCGGCGTCGAGCAGCAGCCGGTCGGCCGCCTCGAGCACCGTTGGGATCTCGGCGCAGTCGGGGCCGGCCTCGACCTCGATTTCGCGCCATCGCAGCGGCGGCTCGTCCGGGTCGCCGTCGGCGTCGAGCCGGGTAGCAGTCACGCTATCGTCGGCGACCTCCGCCAGCAGCTGACCAGCGGGACCGGTCAGGGTCAAGGTCGTCCGTTCGGTATCAAGGGTGGCAATGGGATGCAGCGCCCGGCCTGCGGTGATGTCCGCGACATGCTCGGACAGCCGCGCCGGCACGGCGTCGCCGTCGCCGAGCGGGGCGTGCAGCTCCTGTCTGGTGTCGGCCCGGACGGGCAGCTTGAGGTGCCAGCCCTCGTCGGCGCCGCCGACGCGCCGCCGCAGCGTGACCCGGCTCCCGGACAGGGCCAGGTCCTCGGTGTCGTAGTAGGTGGCGTGCAGGTGGTGCAGCTCCGGCCCGGTGACGTCGACGCCGGGCAGGCCGTCGAAGCGGGGCAGCACGAAGTCGGCCTCTGCGTCGTACTTGTGCTCGGTTTCCAGGTGGTCGCCGGTTGCATCGGTCACCCCACAAGGCTACGTGTGGTAGACGACGAACCTCGTATCGGCCCGGTCGATCACCAGCTCGGCGCCGGTCAGGTCAGGCACGTCGGCCGGCGCCCGCGGGTAGGCGTCCACGCGCAGGCCCGCAGCGGCCGACTGGCCGGCCTCTCGCCAGGCCCGGACGTGGGCGGCGAGATCGGCGGCAAGCTCGGGTCCGCGCGCCCCGAACCCGGCCGCGCTCAGCTCGAGCGCTCCCGCCGTGTGGCCCGATGCGGGCGTCACCGGGGACGCGGTGAGGATCGCGATGCCGCCGGAGTCAAGGATGCCCAGCGTGGTGCGCCAGCTGCGGTTGCGGAGCGGCGCCCGGGCGAGCACGGACCTGCGGGCGCTCCGGCGGCGGCCGCCGGCTCCCGCGGGGAGTTCCTCGTTCACCCGGCACAACCGCGGGTCCCTGGCCGCCAGCCACAGGCCCAGTCCCCAGAACACCTGGTCGGATCCGGCGCGGACGTCGATGCGCTGCATGGCGGGCGGCTCGGCAAGGACCGACGCCAGCACCTCGGCGTCGAGATCCTGGCCGTCGGCCAGTTTGCCGTCGGGCAGCAGGACGGACAGCCCGGGCTGGAGCAGCACGGTGCGCTCCGGTCCGGCGAGCGATCCGCGCATCCGCATGAACCCGCACGGTACCAGCGACTTGCTCCGCCAGTGCCCGCTCGCGGTTCGGCCGAACGCGATCGACAGCTGGGTGCCGCGCAGGTCCAGCGGGACCACGATCGTCGCGTCGGGGGTGGCCTGCTCCAGCCAGGCTCGCGCGAGGTCGCTGACGCCGACGGTGGCGATCACGCGATCGTAGGGCGCGCCTGCCGGGTAGCCACCGGCGCCGTCCGCGCACGCCACGGTGACGTCCGGGTATCCGGCGCTGTCCAGGTGAGCCCGGGCGGCCCCGGCGGTGTCGGCGTCGATGTCGATGCTGACCACCTGGCCGGATGGCCCGACGATGTGGGCGATGAGCGCGGCGTTATAGCCGGTGCCCGCGCCGATCTCCAGCACCCGATGGCCGGGCGCCAGGTCCAGCTGGTCCAGCATGATCGCCATGATCGCGGGCTGGGACGAGGAGCTGATTCCCTGCCCGTCGGCGTCGCGTTTGGTCACGATCGCGTCGTCGCGGTAGGCAGCCTCCGGCGGCAGGTCGGGCAGGAACAGGTGCCGAGGCACCGCGCGCAGCGCGGCGGCCACCAGGTCGCTGCGGGTCCGGGTGACGGTGATGACCCGGGAGGCGAGCCGGTCCCGCAGCCGGTCGAGCTCATCGCTCATGCGCGGCGCCAGACCCGCAGCGCCGCCACCGCGAACGCGGCCAGCGCGGCGAGCCCGGCCAGCACGAACAGGTTCCCCGCGAGCAGTTGCAGGCCGTGCCAGTGGAACTCGTGATACCAGGGCTCGTCGCCCCTCGCGAAGTAAGTGGCTGGCCCGTACCAGAATAGGCCCGCCGGGGTCAGCCCCGACTGGGACAGATTCCAGAACTGCGGCCAGGCGCCGAACACCAGCACCAGCCCGGCCGCGGCCGCCCACCACGCGGCCCGGACCGGGCCGGCTGCCCGCGCGCCCAGGTGAGCCAGCAGCGCGATCCCCGGCGCCACCCAGACCCAGTGGTGATCCCAGGTCAGCGGCGAGACCAGCAGGCCGGTCAGCGCGCACGCCAGCATCGCGGGCACCGGGTGGCCGGCCCGGTGCAAGGCGGCGGCGGCGAGCAGTCCGATGACGACGACCAGGATGCCGGCCACGATCCAGGGCAGCGTCCCCGACGTCACGCTGCCGGTCAGCCGGGTCAGGACGCCGCGCAGCGACTGGTTCCCCCGGGTGCCGAGGAACACGATCCGGTTGGCCTTAAAGACGAGCCCGTCCGCCCAGTAGGTCCGGGAGTCGCGGGGCAGCACCGCCCAGCCGAGCAGCACCGTCACGGCGAAGACCGCTGAGGCCGTGACGGCCTGCCGGTACCTGCGGGCCAGCAGCAGGTAGGGGATGAAGATCAGCGGCGTGAGCTTGATCCCGGCCGCGATGCCTATGCCAATGCCATGCCACCAGCGGGTGCGGTTGGCTAGCGCGTCGGGTGTTAGCAGGTCGGCGACGATAAGCAGCATCAGCAGGAGGTTGACCTGGCCGAGGGCGAGCGTCTGCTGGACCGGCTCGGTGAGCAGGGCCAGGCCGGTGACGCCGAGGGTGGCGCCCCAGGGGGGTATGGGGGGGCGGGCAGCCCCTCCATGAGCGGGGGGGGTCTGGGGGGGGTCGTCCCCCCCGGGGCGGCGCAGCGCACCGAAGGTGATCCAGAGTGAAAGGCCGAGGGCACCGAGACTGGCCACGGTCATCGCCCAGCGGAGCAGGGTCCAGGGGAGCACGGAAGCGACCGCGAAGACCACCGCGGCGAACGGCGGATACGTGAACTGGACGCCGTTCTGGCCGGTCCAGTCGTACAGCGGCGAGGCCCGGTGGCCGTCGTAGGCGGGGGCGATGTGCCTGACGATGAGCCCGCCGTTCCGGTACACCACCAGGTCGCGCATCGCGGCCATGACGGACAAGTGGGTGGCCAGGTCCGCCAGGTAGACGGCGAGCACCACCACGAGCAGGGCGGTCCCGGCAGGCAGCAGCCACCGGGCCCTGTCTAGCTCGGGCCCGGTGGGTGCTGAAGGCTCGGTTGTCGCCGCTGGCTCTGCCCGCACCGCGAACGCCCCTTCCTCAGGCCCCATCATCGGCTGGCACGTGCCGATGATAGTGGCTGGCTGGCGTCGGCGGCGGGGCCGCGGACAACCCCTAGCGGATGACCTCGGTCCGCTCGGTGTCCGCCGTGTCGTCCACCGTTTCCTCGGTCCGCCTGGTCTGCACCGGGACGGTCTCGGTCACCGGAGCCGTGCGAGCGTGGGCGCCGACGGGAACGATCCCGGAGGCCACGGACGCGATCCGCCCGGCGGCCGCCGCGGCCACGAGGACCACGACCACGCCGAGGCCGGAGAAGAAGCCGATCTGCTCCATGACCCGGATCAGGGTCGTGCTGCCGACCGGGGTTCCGGGGCTCATGCTGCCCGTGCTCCACAGCGGGCTGAGCACGGTGCCCAGGACGAACCAGGCACCGGCCGCGGCGGCCAGCATCGAGCCGAACAGCGCGACGTGCCTACCGGTGGCGACGAGGAGGAAGAAGCCGCCGAGGAATACCGCCGCGCCTGGCAGGATCTCCAGCCACAGGCGGGCCGTGTTATAGGTCCAGGCGGTATCCGGCGTGTAGGCGAAGTGGAAGTAGGGTCCGATGAAGGGGATGAGTGCACCCCACAGTCCGAGCAGGACCAGCAGGAATCCACTGAAGGCCCCGCGGCTGCGCCGCATCTGCAGCATCCCAGCCATGCCTATCACTTCCCGAGTGAGTAACGGACGATATGTAGTCGATGAACCTGACCGCCAGCCTCTACCCGGAGCTGCACGAGGTATTCCGGTTCGGCCGGCGGTATCGTTCGCGACGTGGACAGCAGGCGCACCGTGCCGCGTACCGACCTACTGCTCTGCGATCCGCGGCTGGTCGCCGCGGAGCGCAGGCTGGGCCGGGCGCTGGTCAAGGCCGCGGTGGGCCGCGCGCAGCAGCGAGCGCGCGAGGGGCAGATCGCGCCCGGCCAGGTCGCGGACGCGGCGGTCGCCGAGCTCCCGGCCGGTGCAGCCTCGCTGAGCGCGGTGATCAACGCGACCGGGGTGCTCGTGCACACCAACCTGGGCCGGGCGCCGCTGTCCGCGGCGGCGGTCGAGGCGATCGCTGCTGCGGCCGGGAACTGCGACGTCGAGTTCGACCTCGCGTCGGGCGCCCGGGCCCGCCGCGGCACCGGCGCGCTTGGCGCCCTGGCCCGCGCCGTCCCCGCCGCCGAGGCGGTGGCCGTGGTCAACAACAACGCCGCCGCGCTGGTCCTGGCGGCGACCGCGCTGGCCGGACCCGACCGGGCGGAGATCGTGGTCAGCCGCGGTGAGCTGATCGAGATCGGCGACCGCTTCCGGCTGCCCGACCTGCTGGCATCCACCGGCGCCAGGCTGCGCGAGGTGGGTACGACGAACCGGACCACGGCCGCGGACTACGCCGAGGCGACCGGGCCGCGGACCGCATTCATCCTCAAGGTCCACCCGTCTAACTTCCGCATCGAGGGCTTCACCTCGGCCGTGGCCGTCCCCGAGCTGGCCGAGCTTGCAGAGGCGCATGGCATCCCTGTCGTGTTCGACATCGGCTCCGGCCTGCTCACCCCGCACCCGCTGCTGCCCGGCGAGCCGGACGCGGCCACCGCGCTGCGGGACGGCGCGGCGCTGGTCACCGCGAGCGGCGACAAGCTGCTCGGCGGCCCGCAGGTCGGCCTGCTGCTCGGCCGGGCCGACCTGGTGCGCAGGCTCACCCGCCATCCGCTGGCCCGGGCACTGCGGGTGGACAAGCTCACCCTCGCCGCCTTGGAGGCCACCCTCGCCGGACCGGCTCCTCCGGTTGCAAAGGCGCTGGCCGCCGACCCCGCCTCTCTTTCAGATCGAGCCGAACGAGCGGTGGTGCTCCTCCGCGAGGCTGGCATCGACGCCCGGGTGGCGGCCACGTCCGCTGCCGTCGGCGGCGGCGGTGCACCGGGGGTGCCACTGCCCAGCGCGGCGATAAGCCTGCCCGAGTCGCTCGCCGGCCCGCTGCGGCGCGGCGATCCGGCGCGGCGCGGCGAGCACCCCGCCGTGGTGGGCCGCCTGGAGGCCGGGCGCTTGCTGCTCGACCTGCGCTCGGTGCAACCCGAACTCGACGACCCCCTCGTGGCGGCCATCCGTGCCGCTGCGCAGGGGTGATTTTCATGGCTGGTCGCGGAGCGCGGCCGTGCAGGTGATCGCTACTGCTGGGCATGTGGACCACGGGAAGTCGGCGCTGGTACGGGCGCTGACCGGGATGGAGCCTGACCGTTGGGCTGAGGAGCGGCGGCGGGGGCTGACGATCGACCTCGGGTTCGCGTGGATGAGCCTGCCCGGCGGCGAGCGGATGGCCTTCGTCGACGTGCCGGGGCACGAGCGGTTCGTGCCGAACATGCTGGCCGGGGTGGGCCCGGTGCCCGCCGTGCTGTTCGTGGTGGCCGCGGACGGCGGCTGGATGCCGCAATCCGAGGAACACCTGACCGCGATCGACGCGGGCGGCATCTCTCGCGGCCTGCTCGCCGTCACCCGGTCCGACCTCGCCGATCCAGGTCCCGCGACGCGGCAGGCGCTGGAACGGATCGGGGTCACCAGCCTGGGGCCGGTCGAGGCCGTCGCGGTCAGCGCGGTGACCGGGGCGGGATTGGATGACCTGCGGGCGGCGCTGGCCCGGCTGGTGGCGTCGCTGCCGGTTCCCGACCCGGCGGCCGCGGTCCGGCTGTGGGTGGACCGGTCGTTCACTATCAGGGGCAGTGGCACGGTGGTTACCGGCACGCTGCCGTCCGGGACCGTGCGCATCGGCCAGGAACTCCTGCTCACCCCGTCCATGCGCCCGGTCAGGATCCGCGGCATCGAGTCGCTGAACGAGCCCGCCGCCTCGGTGTCCGGGGTCGCGAGGGTCGCGCTGAACCTGCGCGGCGTCGCGGCGGACGTACCGGCGCGTGGCATGGCCCTGGTCGACGCGGGTCGCTGGAACCTGACCGAGCTGATCGACGTCCGGCTGTCACTGCCGGGCCAGGTTCGGCTACCGGCAACGATGACGCTGCACATCGGCTCGGCCCGCACGGTGGCGCGGATCCGGCTGCTCGGACCGGCTGGGGCAGGCCCGATGATCGCGCGGCTGACCCTGCGGGACGCACTGCCGCTGCATGTTGGGGATCGGATCCTGCTCCGTGACCCGGGCAGCGCGGGGCCGACGATCTTGGGGGCCACGGTGCTCGACGTTGCGCCGCCCACGCTCGCGCGGCGGGGTGCCGCCGCCGCGGCGGGCCGTGAGCTCGCGGCCTGGCCGCAGATCCCGGCCGCGGCCGACCTGCTGCGCCGACACCGGCTGCTGCGGGCCAGGGCGCTGAAGGCCATGGGCGTGCCGGGCGGCCCGCCGCCGGTCGCGGGCGAATGGCTCGCCGATCCGGTCACCTGGGCCGCGCTGCGGCACCAGCTAGCCGATGCCGTGGCGGCGTACGCCAGGCGTGATCCGCTGGCCATCGGGATGCCGCCGGAGGCCGCCCGGGCCGTCCTCGGCCTGCCCGACCGGAGCCTGGTCGAGGCGCTGACCCGACAGCCGACCGCGGACGAGACGACGCGGCGGGTCCGGCTGTCCGACGGCTACTTGCAGCTCGCGGCCGAAGGACAGCGGTCCGGCGATCAGTCCACCCAGTCGGAGCAGCCCCACGATCAGTCACCCAAACCGAAGCAGCCCCCCGCTTCGCAGTCATCCCAGCCTGCGCGGCCCCCCGCGCCCCGGCCGACCCAGCCTGCGCTGCCTGCGCACGTACTCGCCGGCGTGCGCGCGGTGCTGACCGATCTCGCGGCAGCGCCGTTCGTTGCGCCGGAAGCGGGAAGGCTGCGCGAACTCGGGCTGGACGCGCGGGGAATCGCGGCGGCCGCGCGCGCCGGGCTGCTGCTGCGGGTGGGCGAGCAGATCGTGCTCGCGCCGGACGCGGCGGTGCAGGCGGCGCGAGTGCTCGCGGACCTGCCGCAGCCGTTCACCACCGCCGAGGCCCGTCAGGCCCTCGGTACCACGCGGCGGGTGGCGATCCCGCTGCTTGAGTACCTGGACCGGGCCGGGATCACCCGGCGCCTGCCCGATGACCGTCGACTGCTGCGCTTAACTCGGCCCGCTGACGGTCTGCACGGATCACAGGCTGTGGAATTCGGGGGAGCGGCGGAGGGCGTCGGCCACCCGGCGGGCGGTACCGAAGGTGTTGGCGAGGCGGAGGACGATCAGGCCGCCGCCGTGCACGCGGAAGACGGACGCGCCTGGGGTGCTGATGATGGATATCGTCGCGTAGGACATCGAGCCCTTGCGCACGACGATGCGGCCGTGGTCGTTGTTTTCCACCTGATAGGCGGGACCCAGCCTGCGGCTGAGCACGGTGACCACCTCGCCTGGCGTCACGCCCTTGCGCGGAACCCTCACCTTCGGCATGGCCTTTAGGGTAGTGCGGACAGCCACGCGGCCGTATCGGGCGGCAGGCTCCCGTCCGGGAGCGGCTCGCTGGCCAGCAGGATCTCGCGGTGCGGCGGAAGCGGGACCGGAACGTCGCCGAGGTTCGCGGCGAAGATGAATCCCGGCTCGCGCTCGAAGCAGAGCGATCCGGGGTCCGGTTCGCCGAGCCAGCGGAGGGTGCCCGCGCCAAGCGCGGGGTGCTCGCGGCGCAGCCGGAGCGCCGCTCGGTACAGGCTAAGGAAAGACGCGGTGTCGTCGAGCTGGGCTTCGACGCTGTAGCGCCCCCAGTCGGCCGGCTGGGGGAGCCACGGCTGCGCTGGAGGAGCACCACCGCTCGTTCGGGAAAAACCAAGGCCTGCACCACAGCGGGACCAGGGGATTGGCACGCGGCAGCCGTCGCGGCCACCCAGGGCGCCGCCGCTGCGGCGGAACCTCGGATCCCGGCGGTCCTCGGGCGGAATGTCGGTGACCTCGGGCAGGCCCAGTTCCTCGCCCTGGTAGATGTAGGCCGACCCGGGCAGGGCGAGCAGCAGCAGCGCGGCGGCCCGCCCGCGGCGCGCGCCCTGCTCGGCGCGGGCGGGGCCGAGCGACATCAGCTCGATGATCATGTCGGGCGTGAACCCCTCGTCAAGCTGGTAGCGGCTGACCGGCCTGGGCACGTCGTGGTTGCCGAGCACCCACGGCGCGCGGGAGCCGCCGGTCAGCGTGAGCACCCCGTCGATCGCGCCGCGCAACGCGGCCGCCTGCCACCGCGCCAGGATCAGCTGGAAGTTGAAGACCTGGGGCAGGCCGCCCGGCTCGACGTAGGGGAGCAGCGTCTGCGGCACGTCGTACCAGACCTCCCCGACGGCCGTCCGTGCCCCGGGAAACCCAGTGGCCGGATAGGAGTCCAGAATGACCCGCCAGGACCGGTAAAGCTGGTGGAGTTCTGGCCGGTGGAGGTACGGGGAGGGCGCGTTCAGCGGGCCCTGGACCTCGATGTCGGGCAGGTTCGGGTCCTTGAACAGGCCGTGCGCGACGTCGACCCGCAGCCCCGCGACGCCGCGGTCCAGCCAGAACCTGATCACGTCCGCGAACATGGCGGACACGTCCGGGTTGTTCCAGTTCCAGTCCGGCTGGCCGGTGTCGAAAAGATGCAGGTACCACTGCCCCGGCCTGTCGTCGGCCTCGGTCACCCGGGTCCACACGGAGCCGCTGAACTGCGACACCCAGTTGTTCGGCGGCTGCTCCCCGCCATCGCCGCGGCCGTCGCGGAAGATGAACCTGGCCCGCTCCCGGCTGCCAGGAGGGGCGGCCAGCGCGGCCTGGAACAGCGGATGCGCGCTCGAGCAGTGGTTGGGGACCAGATCGATGATCACCCGGATCTCGTGCCCGGCGGCGTCGGAGACTAGGGCGTCGAAGTCCGCCATGGATCCGAGCAGCGGGTCCACCGCGCGGTAGTCGCTGACGTCGTAGCCGCCGTCGGCCAGCGGAGACGGGTAGAACGGGGTCAGCCAGATGGCGTCCACGCCCAGGTCGGCCAGGTAAGGCAAGCGGGACCGTAGCCCCGGCAGGTCGCCCACGCCGTCGCCGTCTGCATCGGCGAAGCTGCGCGGGTAGACCTCGTACACGACCGCTCTCTCCCACCACATACCACTCACAGTAGAGTCAGCGCGGAGGCGTCTGGGTGCCTGGTGGCCCCCCCGGTCTTCAAAACCGGTGGACGGCGCGCCGCGTCGTCGGCGGGTTCGATTCCCGTCCGCCTCCGCTCGCTCGGAACATCGGATGCGCGGGAGTTGTTGCGGGGTGCATGATCGAGGACGGGTTTGCTGAGCTGATCGCGGGGCGGCGGCAGGGGGTGCTCGTGACCTTCCGGCGGGACGGGTGGCCGCAGCTGTCGAACGTGAACTACGGGTGGGATCCGGAAGAGCAGATCATCCGGGTTTCCGTCACCGATGACCGGGCCAAGACGCGTAACCTGCGGCGCGATCCGCGGGTCAGCTTTCATGTCGCGAGCAACGATTTCTGGTCCTACGCGGTGGTCGACGGGCATGCCGAGCTCTCGGCGGTGGCCGCCGACCCGCATGATGCGGCCGTCGAGGAACTGGTCGCCCTGTACCGGGCGGTGCAGGGCGAGCATCCCGACTGGGACGACTACCGGGCGGCCATGGTCAGGGACGGGCGGCTGGTCGTGCGCATCAGGCCCGAGCGGGCCTATGGCCTGGTCCGGCATGGCTGATCGCCGTGGCTGACCACGGGCGCGACGCAGGCAGTACGAAGGCTCCCGATCGCAACCGGTTTTTGACGTCGCGCGTAGGCTTGGACGATGCTGGCTGACTCGTTCGGCCGGGTCGCAACCGACCTGCGCGTATCGCTCACCGACCGGTGCAACCTACGGTGCGCGTACTGCATGCCGCCCGAGGGTCTTGACTGGCTGCCAGCGCCCGAACTGCTCACCGACGACGAGGTAGTGCGGCTGATCAGGGTGGCGGTCGAGCGTCTCGGCATCCGCGAGGTCAGGTTCACCGGCGGCGAGCCGCTGCTGCGCCGCGGGCTTGCTGACATCATCGCGCGCACCGCCGAGCTGACCCCGCGGCCGGAAATCTCGCTGACCACCAACGGGATCGGACTCGACCGCGCCGCGGCGGGACTGAGCGCGGCCGGGCTCGACCGGATCAACGTGTCGCTGGACACGCTGCGGCCCGAGACGTTCCGCAAGCTGGCCCGCCGGGACCGGCTGCCCGACGTGCTTGACGGGCTGGCCGCCGCCGCGGAGGCCGGCCTTGCGCCGGTCAAGGTCAACGCCGTGCTGATGCGGGACCTCAACGACGATGAGGCCGTGGCATTGCTGCGGTTCTGCCTCGATCACGGCTACGAGCTGCGCTTCATCGAGCAGATGCCGCTGGACGCGCAGCACGGCTGGAAGCGGGCCGAGATGGTGACGGCGGACGAGATCCTCACCGCGCTCGGCAAGGAGTTCACCCTGACCCCGGACGACCCGGGCCGACGCGGGTCGGCGCCCGCCGAGGCCTACCTGGTGGACGGCGGATCTGCCAGGGTCGGCGTGATCGCGTCGGTCACCAGGCCGTTCTGCGGTACCTGCGACCGGGTCCGGCTGACCGCCGACGGCCAGGTGCGGAACTGCCTGTTCGCCAGGACGGAAAGCGACCTGCGCGGACCGCTGCGCGCGGGCGTCGGCGACGCCGAGCTGGCCTCCAGGTGGCAGCGCGCGGTCGCGGTCAAGCTGCCGGGCCACGGCATCAACGACCCGTCCTTCCTGCAGCCCGACCGGCCCATGTCCGCTATCGGCGGCTAGTGGCCGAGTTCGACGTTTTCCAGCACTCCAACGGCGTCGGGGACGGGACGCGAACTGTCGGCCAACGAGGCCATACTGGTAACATTCGGCTGAACTGAACACGCACGGGAGCTCGGGCTGACCGGGCTGAGAGGGCGGCTTCTCGCGCGCCGCCGACCGTCTGAACCTGTCCGGGTAATGCCGGCGTAGGGAGGCTGCCGTGGCGGCGACCGCCAGCGACACAGGGGATGCCTTCGTCACCGTCTCAGGAGACCGCCGGTCGGAGGTCCCCAGGACGCTGGCCGAGCCGGTGCCGCAGGCGCTGAGCCTGCTTGACCAGTTCGGGCTGTGGGGCAACCTCGGGGTGAGCCTGCTCGGCTTCACCGGGGCGATCTTCGTGCTGCAGCCCGGCGGCGCGGGAACGCCGGAGCTGTCGCTGGCCGCCGCGCTGACCGCCATCGTGGCGGGCACGCTGCTCGGCACGGCGGCGTTCGCGCTTGCCGGGCTGCCCGGTGCCAGCACCGGCGCTCCGGCCATGGTGCTGCTGCGCGGGCTCTTCGGCGCCCGCCTGTCCTGGATGCCGACCGCGCTGAACATCCTGCAGTGCCTCGGCTGGGGCGTCTTCGAGCTCGTCACGATCGCGACGGCCGCGCACACGGTGGCGCCCGCCTTGCCGCGGTGGGGGTACGTGCTGATCGCGGGGACGGCGACCGGGCTGCTGACCGTCAGGCCGCTGGGCGCCATCAGGGTGCTGCGCAGGTACGCGACGGGTGCCGTGCTGATCGTCATGTGCTATCTGCTCGTCCAGCTGGCGAGGCGCCCGCTGCCGGCGTTCACGCACGGCACCTGGTCCGGTTTCTGGGCGGCGACCGACACGGTGGTCGCGGTCGCCGTGTCGTTCGCTCCGCTTGCCGCCGACTACACCAGGCACTCCCGCAGCCCGCGCGCCGCCCTCGCCGGCCCTCTGGTCGGCTACAGCGTGACCCAGGTGCTCTGCTACGTCATCGGGCTGCTCGCGCTGGTCACCGTCGCGCGCGGCAACCCGGGCGACATCTACGGCGCGTTCATCGCGCTGCCGGTCGGATCGCTCGGCTTCGCCATCCTCGCGGCCAGGGAACTGGACCAGTCGTTCGCCGACGTCTACTCAACCGCGGTGTCCATCCAGAACATGCGCCCGCTATGGGATCGCAGGGTGCTGGCTGTGGCGATCGCCGCGCTGGCCACGGCGGGCGCGCTGTGGCTGAACATTGCCGACTACGAGAACTTCCTCGACCTGATCGGGTCGGTGTTCGTGCCGATGTCGGCGGTGCTGATCGTGGATTACTTCGTGGTGTCGCGGCGGCGCTGGGACCTGTCCGCGACGGCCCGCTCCCGCTGGCTGATGCTGCTGCCGTGGGCTGCGGGCTTCGTCACCTACCAGCTCATCAACCCCGGCTACGTGTCCTGGTGGGTTTCTGCCTGGACCGCGGTCGCCCGGGCGATCGGGTTCACCCCGGCGAGCTGGATGTCCGCGTCAATCCTGTCCTTCGCGGTGGCCGCGGTGCTGACCCTGCTGGTCGGCGGGTTGGGCGTCCTGTGCCGCCGACCCTAGTCCGCGGGGACGGTACGACGGGCCGTGGGCGTCGTCGCAGTGCTGCCAGTCGGAAACCCGGGCCCCGGCGTGATCGACCTGGAGGGTGGCGTGCGTGATGCCGTACACGCCGCTCAGGAACGCCTCCAGGTCGGCGCGTACGGCATGACAGTCATGGCCGGGAGCCACGAGCACGTGCGCGGAGGCGGCGGGCAGGCCCGAGCTGATTTCCCAGATGTGCAGGTCATGGACCTCGGCGACGTGCGGCCTGGCCGCCATCGCGGCGCCGACCGCCGCCGGGTCGAG
>Ga0181525_10000643_pt1 | contig 30373 bp, 25 predicted proteins | sample PEATcosm2014_Bin_48_FD_121100 | JGI IMG/M metagenome (GOLD analysis project Ga0181525, IMG submission 121100) | Peatland microbial communities from MTU Mesocosm Facility, Houghton, MI, USA - PEATcosm2014_Bin06_10_metaG | ecosystem: Environmental > Terrestrial > Soil > Wetlands > Peat | place... | reverse complement strand
TGAAAGGCTCGAACCATTTCCTTGAATTCCAGCTTCTGCCGGCCCAAATCTCCCGAGCTGCTATAGGAAGCTTTTGGCGCAAAGAACGTTACCGGGTCGTATCCCCAGTAGTTTCTCAACCGTTCGCGGGTTTGCGGATTACTGCGCGGGACGGAAGCGTCATTGAACTCCTGCACCGGCATCAGTTCCACGGCGGTTACTCCCAGATCTTTGAGATAGGGAATCTTCTCCGTGAGGCTCCGGTAGCTGCCCGGATGGTCGACGTCCGCATTGGGACGCATGGTAAACCCGCGAACATGCGCCTCGTAAATCACGGTCTTCGACCAGCAATGCCGCAAAGGCTGGTCTCCGCCCCAGTCGAAGGGTTCGTCGGCAAATACGCATTTCGGCGTCGATCCGGAATTGTCCAGCTTCGAAGGAACCAGGTCTTGCTCCGGCGCCGATGCGTCGTATCCGCGCGCTGACGCAAAATCCCAAAGGGGCAGCCGCGAAATCGCGGTAGCGAAAGGATCGAGCAGCAGCCGGTTGAAATTGAAACGGTGGCCTTCATTGGGCTCGTAAGGGCCATCCATGCGATAAGCGTACAGTTGGCCGGGGCCGATCCCGCGCACCCAAACGTGCCATACGTCGCCGGTGCGCTGGCGCGCCGCATCCAGATCCATCACGCGCGCGGGAGATGCGTCTTCGGGACGGTCGAACAATTCCAGCCGGACGCGGCTGGCGTGACGGCTGAAAACGGCGAAATTAACGCCCTCGCCGGATTGCTGGAGTCCCAAAGGCAGAGCGCGGCCCGGACCAACATCCACGTACCCGGAACTCTCCGCGATGGAATCGTGCGATTCGGGTTGCGCCGTCATCGTCATCGTTGCCAGAGGATTTGAACGGATTCCAGCGGAACCGCAACGCCGCTATAGCTCGGTATCAGGCGCGCGGTATAGTCGTTTGCCGGCCGCGCCGCGGACACGCTTGCCCGGTACGCGTACCCGTTGGACGCGCCTACCAATGGGGCCGCGCGCTCCATTTCCTGCCGCACGGGATCGCCGCCAGCGACGCCATCGGCGTAAAGCTCTACTCGCACCGCGTTCGGGTCCAGATCGTGGAGATAGGCCTGAACCTCAAAGACGTGCTGTCCGCCGCCGGTCGCGACCTCCACTTGGCCGAAGCGCAGCAAAGGCCACTCCTTTTCCACAGAGTGCCTCCAATCGACCATTCGCCCGCCTGCGGCACCCTTGTTGGCAGCGCGCTCACGGTAGGTTGCCGCACCCCGGAGGTAGTGTTGCTCCGTATATTCGCGCACCGTGCGGTCCGCGGAAAAGCGCGGCGTCAAGCTCGCCATGCTTTTCCGCATCCGCGCCACCCAGGCCGCCGGGATGCCCTGCCCGTCGCGTGTATAAAAGTCGGGAATCACTTGCTGTTCGAGCAGGTCGTAGAGCGCTTCGGCTTCGGCTGCGTCCCAAGCCGGATCGTCGCCATGCTCCTGCCCGTCCCCCAACGCCCATCCGACTTCAGGCGTGTAGGCCTCCGCCCACCAGCCGTCTAACTCCGACAGATTCAGGCCGCCATTGACCAGCGCCTTCATGCCGCTTGTCCCACTCGCTTCCCAGGGCCGCCGTGGTGTGTTAAGCCAGACGTCCACCCCTTGCACCAGGTGTTCGGTCAGGAGCATGTCGTAGTCGCTGAGAAAGATCGCATGCGGGCGAGTCTCGGGCCGCCGGATGAATTGAATCCATTCCCGAATCAGGTCCTGCCCAGCCTGGTCCGCCGGATGCGCCTTGCCGGCGATAATGAGTTGCACCGGGCGCTGAGGATTGGTCAGAATACGAAGCAGCCGCTGCGGATCGTGCAGCAGCAGGTTCGGCCGCTTATAGGTCGCGAAGCGGCGCGCAAAACCCAGCGTCAGCACGTTGGGATCGAAGAGATGTTTCGCGGCCTCGGCCTCCTCGGGCGGCGCCCCTGCCGCAGTCAGATCCCGGGACAATCGTTCGCGAGCGTACTCCACCAAAGACTTGCTGGCGTCCGTTCGGAATTGCCAAAGCCTGGCGTCTGAGGCTTTGCTTATATCCTGGTCTATGTTCCCGGCGGTTCCCAGCCAGCGGTCCTTCTGACAGTTTTCCGTCCATAGATCGTCGGCCGCAGCCGAGTCCCAGGTGGGCATGTGGACGCCGTTCGTCACGTGCCCGATCGGGATTTCGTCCTCCGGCCATCTCGGAAACAGAGGCAGAAATAGGCGCCGGCTGACTTTTCCGTGCAAGCGGCTCACCCCATTCACCGCCCCGCTCCCGCGGATCGCCAGATATGCCATATTGAATGGCTCCGACGGGTCAAAGGGGTTCTGCCGGCCGAGGGCCAGCAAATCGTGAAGGGCGATGCCCAGCTTCTTTTCGGCATACCCGCCTAGGTATTGCCCGATCAGCGCGGGCCCAAAACGGTCAAAACCGGCGGCCACCGCGGTGTGCGTGGTGAAAAGATTCCCCGCTCGTGTGACTGCCAATGCGGCTTCGAAGGGCTGCCCTGTCTCGTCCATAAAACTGCGGGCGCGCTCCAGCACGGCAAACGCCGCGTGCCCTTCATTCAGGTGGCAGATCTCCGGCTCGAGGCCCAGCGCGCGCAGCAGCCTCCAGCCTCCGATTCCAAGTAACATTTCCTGCTGGAGGCGCAGCTCGGGTCCGCCCCCATACAGTTCGCTCGAGATCCCCCGCCGCGCCGGATAATTCGCCGCGTCATTGCTATCCAGCAGGTACAGCTTCACCCTGCCCACCTTCGCCTGCCAGGCGCGCAGCCAGACCGAGTACCCGGGCAACGCGATCTCCAGCCGCAACCACTCCCCGTTTGGCTGGCGCAGCGGCGTAATCGGCAACTGTCCGGGATCGTTGTACGGGTAGAGGGCCTGTTGCTCTCCGTTCTGGCCGATCACCTGGCGAAAATAACCCTGCTGGTAGAGCAGTCCCACGCCGGCCACCGGCACACCCAGGTCGCTGGCGGCCTTGAGTTGATCGCCGGCCACATTGCCCAGTCCGCCCGAGTAAATCGGCAGAGCTTCGCTCAACATGAATTCCATGCTGAAATACGCGGCGCAGGTCAGTGGAGCTTCCGGATGATTCCGCTGAAACCATGCCGGTGCTTCCACGGCCTGCCGGCCGGCCTCGACCAACCCATCCACGGTTTTTCGGAAAGCGGGATCGGCTAAGACGCGCCCGATACGGTCGCGCGAGGCCGTCTGCAGGACCACCCAGGGGTTATGCGTGATCTCCCAAAGTTCGGGATCCAGTTGCCGCCACACTTCGTCGGTGGCATGATTCCACGACCAATGCATGTCCAAGGCGAGTTCCGCCAGCGAATCGACTCCTTCGATTTCCGTCGGCAGAAGATGATATGTGTGGTGCTTAACATCGGTTTGTTCGCTCATGATTTCTGGGCTTAAGCTCCTGCTCCGGCGTGCACGGTGTGCGCCTTCGATTCGATGCACAGCAGCAAATCGTTCCAGGACTTGACGAACCCCTCGGCGCCCTCGATCTGGAGTTGCCCGGCCAACTTCCCGGCGTCGATGCCACCGCGGGCGAAGCGCTGCAGTACCGCCTCGCAATCTCCGCCGTCGGCGGGTAGAGCGTTCAGAACGTGCCCATGATCGGCAAACGCCAGCAGGGTAGCTTCCGGCATCGTGTTCACAGTGTTGGGAGCCGCCAGGCCGCCGATATAGAAAGTGTCTGAAGCCTTCGGATCTTTCGTGCCCGTGCTGGCCCAAAGCAGCCGCTGCGCGGAGGCGCCTTCGGCCGCCAGTTTCAGCCACCGCGGCGAAATAAGCAGAGCGCGATAAGCCTTATACGCCTGTGCGGCAACCGCGATACCAAGGCGACCCTTCAAACCATCCGGCTCCTTACCCTCGACAGCCACGTCCCAGCGGCTGATAAAGATGGACGCCACCGAGTGGACCGCCGGATTCAGACCGGCTTCGATCCGTCTCTCGATTCCGCGCATGTAGGCCTCGGCAGCCTTTGCATATTGATCGCGGGAGAAGAGCAACGTTACGTTGACTGGAATACCGGCGAAGATGGCGTCTTCAATTGCGGAAAGGCCTTTCGGAGTTCCGGGAATCTTGATGAACAGATTGGGCCGGTACGCCGAGGCGAACAACTGCTCGGCGGCCTCGAAGGTTTTCGCAGGCTTGTCCGCGAGCAGCGGAGATACTTCCAGCGACACCCAACCATCCACGCCATTGGTGGCGTCGTGCACGGGCCGGAACAGGTCGGCCGCCTGTCTCAGATCTTCCAGCGCCAGTTCGAAGAACAGCGCCTCGCCCGTCTTCCCTGCCTGCGTCTTCGCGCAAATCGCCTCGTCGTAGAAATCGGTGTTGCGGATGGCGTGGTCGAAGATGCTCGGATTCGAAGTGAGTCCCGTAACCGACATTTCGCGGATATAGCGCTCCAGCGTGCCGCTGGCAAGTAGTCCCCGCGTGATATTGTCGAGCCAAAGGCTTTGGCCCATATGATGCAGTTTTTCCGTGGCTTTCATGGCTGTCTCCGATTCTGCGCGGTCCCGGCTTATGCGCCGCGCATAGTAAGCGACGCGTGTTCGGCTTGGTGCAGCCAATAGGGCGGCCGGCCGTAATGAAAGTACAGCCGGTTCTCATACTCTCGCGTAACCGGCATCGATTCGGTGTATTCCGGAGCGTTCTGGATGGCTTCCCGTGAGAGTCCGACATAGACTTTAGAATCGGCCCAGCTCACCCGGTCGATCCACGCGGGCGAAACCAGCACTTTCTTGCCCGGCCACCAATTCCGCGTGGCCACTTCGACGAAACGGATCGCCCAGGCTTCGTCGTCCACCACGAACCCGTCCAGGTGGCCGATTTCCCCGTCGGCCGCCTCAATGTTGTATCCAGTGACGGCTTCGGTGCTGCGGAGATGCGAATCCGTCAACTCTCCCGCGATTTTCTCCGCCAGCGCTTCCCTTGACGCGGCTGGTGAAACAGCCAAGCCGGCTGGGTAAAACGCCTCGCCCCACAGGTTGGGGCCATCCCAATAACAGGGATAGCCGTAATACCCATAATATTCGGCCTCGTGCTGCCGGGAGATGGGCTGGTGCACGTCGACTTTGGGGCTCTGTTCAACCTGCTTCTTGGTCAGCGCCACATCCACGCGTCTGGCTTGCCAGTCCGCATGCACAACCGAAATTGGCGAGATGAGGACTCGGCGGCCGCCCAGCCAGCCGCCGGTCTCCGCCACGAAGTAGCGGATGGCCCATGTCTTATCGTCGAAATACAACTGATCTATAGTTCCAAGCTCGCCGTCCGTGGCCTGGATCGCGAAACCCTTCAAATGGGCAGTATTTCTCAACATGGTGTTTGTCCTCCGGAACGTTTTCAGGCCTCCGCGCTACCGCGCCACGCCAGCCAGTTCGGGCGAGTGTAGTGTCACATGCAAAGGCCGCGTACCTTCAATAATATCCTTTGCTCTTTCGACCTCGCCCGACGTGCCATGGACCATCAGCAAGAATTTGTCCGTCTTGAGCGCCATTTCGTACTTAACCACACTATCCTTCGGAATACCCATGCTGAAGAGCCCCGCGCCGATGGCGCTCAAACCGCCCACTGCCACGGCGCCTTCCAACGCTCCCACGATCCACGCAATCACTGGGCCGGCCACCAGGATGGGACCGAGACCGGGAATGGCAAAGAACGCGGAGCCGAACAGCAGCCCCCAGAAGCCTCCCCAAAAGGCGCCCATTTTGCCCCAGTACTTCATCCGGTCGCCGGTATTATAATATCCCACCACGTGTTCATCGGTGTGGGTATCCTTGCCGATAATCGACAAGGTGTGCATGTCGATTCCCGCGCGTTGAAGTTCTTTCACCGCTTCTTCCGCTTCGACATGCGTACCATAAACTGCTACCACTGCGTTTAATTCAGACATTTCCTATCTCCTTTTGAATTTGTGACGCTCTTGTTAAATGCACCGCGCCCGGCACTGAATGGACGCGCCAACCCGGACAGCCCCTGGCTTTGGGACCGGTTTCCTAAACGGCCACTAACTGCTCTTGCCAAGCCAGCGCGGTTTCTCTAGCAAAGTCTTCATATCGCCGAGGTTTATGCCCCAAGAGATCCGTCAAGGTCTCGACGTCTCCGGCCTCCGCGCCGAAGCCACGTTCGAGATATCCCTGAAACATCATGCGGATGTCGAACGCCGACCACGATGGCGCCCGCTTGCTCATCTGCTCTTCGAACGCATCCATGTCATCTCCGGCATAGCGAATTTCCTTGTCCAGCAACCCGCTCCAGATGGATGCGATCTTGGGACCGCTCAGTAGGTCCGGACCGTTCAGGTTGTAGGTTTTGCCGAAATGTCCGCCGGAGGTCAGTGCAATCGCGGCGGCTTCGGCGATGTCCCGGATGTCGACTGCGGAGATGCCCGCCTGGCCGAGAGGCATGGGATAGATCCCATCCTTCGTGAGCGGGTCTCGCAAGGTTGCATCGTTCTGAAAGAAATAGTTCGGACGAATAATGGTAAACGGTACATCGAACTCCCGCATGGCTTGTTCGATGGCAAGCTTTGAGGCAAAGTGGGGAACGTCTTTGAAGCGGTCCACGGCGAAAACCGAGTGATAGACGACGTGTTTCAGCTTCAGGCGCTTGGCCAAATCGTAGGCGATGAGGCCTTGCGTCAGCTCGTCGGGAGCGACCGCGTTCAGCAGGTACAGCTTATCCACGCCGCGCAAGGCCATCTGCACGGAGACCGGATCCAGCAAATCGCCAACCGCGACCTCAACCCCCTGAGGCGTCGTAGCGGCTTCCTTCCGTACAAGAAGGCGAATGTTTGCCTTGCGTTTCTGCAACTCTTTCACGACTTCTGCACCAACGTTGCCGGTCCCGCCTATCACTAAAATCTTCATTTATTCCTCCTCGACAACCGCACAGATCATGGCCTCGGTCGTGAGCATAAGAGACGCGATGGAAGCTGCATTCTGCAGAGCCGTGCGAGTCACCTTGGTGGGATCGATGACGCCGCCCTTCACCAGGTCTTCGTATTTTTCCGTGTAGGCGTTGAAGCCGAAGTTAGGGTCCGCGTGGTTCTTGATCTTCTCCACCACGGTGGCGCCCTCAGTCCCGCAATTCAGCACAATCTGCCGGACTGGCTCTTCGCAGGCGCGGCGCACGATCGTCACGCCGAACTGCTCGTCGCCTTCGAGTTTCAGCGTCTTAAGCGCCATCGCGGCGCGCAGCAGGGCCACGCCTCCGCCCGGCACGATGCCCTCCTCGACCGCCGCGCGCGTGGCATGCAGAGCGTCCTCGACACGGGCTTTCTTCTCTTTCATCTCGGTCTCGGTCGCCGCGCCGACTTTGATGATCGCCACGCCGCCGGCCAGCTTCGCCAGCCGCTCCTGCAGTTTCTCGCGATCGTAGTCCGAGGTCGTCTCGTCGATCTGGGCGCGGAGCTGCTTGATGCGGCCCTCGATATTCTTCTGCGATCCGCCGCCGTCGATAATGGTGGTGGTGTCCTTGTCCACCGTGACGCGCTTCGCGCGGCCCAGGTCCTCCAGCTTGACGCCCTCCAGCTTGATGCCGGTTTCCTCCATGATGGCCTTGCCGCCGGTGAGAATCGAAATATCTTCCAGCATCGCTTTGCGGCGGTCGCCGAAACCGGGAGCCTTCACCGCGCAGGCAGTGAGCGTGCCGCGCAGCTTATTGACCACGAGGGTAGCCAACGCCTCACCTTCCACGTCTTCGGCAATCAGCATCAAAGGCTTGCCCACACGTACGACCTGCTCGAGAATCGGCAGCAGATCCTTCATGTTGGCGATCTTCTTATCGTGAATGAGAATGTACGGGTCTTCGAGGACGCATTCCATGCGCTCGGCATCGGTTACAAAGTAGGGGGAGAGATAGCCGCGGTCGAATTGCATCCCATCCACCGTCTGCAACTCGGTGGTCATAGTCTTGGACTCCTCGACCGTGATCACCCCATCCTTGCCGACCTTCTTCATGGATTCGGCAATGATGTTGCCGATGGTGCAGTCGCTGTTGGCGGAAATAGTGCCAACCTGCGCGATCATGTCGCCGGAAACCGGCTTGGAGAGCTTCTTAATTTCTTCAACGGCTGCCGCGACGGCCTTATCGATGCCTCGCTTGACCGCCATCGGGTTCGCCCCGGCCGTGACAGCCTTGACGCCTTCACGGTAGATTGCCTGCGCCAGGATGGTGGCCGTGGTGGTACCGTCGCCGGCTACGTCGGAGGTCTTCGACGCCACCTCGCGCACCATCTGGGCGCCCATATTCTCCAGGGGATCCTTCAGCTCGATCTCTTTGGCCACCGTCACGCCGTCTTTGGTGATCGTGGGTCCGCCGAATTTCTTTTCCAGAACGACGTTCCGCCCGCGGGGTCCGAGGGTGACCTTCACTGCGTCGGCCAGTTGATTGACGCCGCGCAGGATCGCGTGGCGGGAATTATCGCCATAGATAATCTGTTTTGCCATAAATTGTTTTCCTTGTCGGTCGATTGGAACTAACTGGCTTTCAGCAGGGCTTTGGGCGCCGCATCCAGAACTCCGAGCACGTCGTCCTCGCGCATGATAATGTACTCGGTGCCGTCCAGTTTGATCTCGTTGCCCGAATATTTGCCAAACAAGATGCGGTCGCCGGCTTTGACGTCCAGGGCGACCAACTTGCCATCGTCGAGCCGCTTGCCCTTTCCAATGGCCATCACTTCACCCTCCTGCGGCTTTTCCTTCGCCGAATCCGGGATGATGATGCCTCTGTGCGTGGTTTCCTGTTCCTCGATCCGCTTCACCACGATGCGGTCGTATAAGGGTCGAATTTTCATAATTGTGCTAGCCTCCAATGAGATTGAGTCTGTTGAAAAGTCAGCCGGAAAAGGTCAGGCCTTTCTGCAGATGCCGCGCGTGCGCGGAAACACTGACATAAGGCATTTTGAGAAACGTCTTACTAACTATTTGCGTAATCTCGATGCCGTTGTAATGGTGAGATTTGGCGTTCGCGATGAGCCGCTCTAAAGCGGTCCGCAACGTCTTTTGTTTGTCGAATCCGAAGGCGGCGGTCTTGATCCTTGCGGCCATGAAGAAAAAGGTCCAGCCGGCCTCCCGGACTTCCGTCTCGAACGCGGAACGGGTGACGTTGAGCGCTGTCCATCCACTCGAATCGGGAGCCCGCGGGAGCAGTCTGGAATTTGGCAGGCGCAGGCCACCGTCGACCAGAATGCTCCCGGCTGCGATTGGGTCGGTGGCCATTAGTTTGGGGCTCCGGCATGGGCGAGCCATTCCACCGGATGGCTGCGGATGCTGCCATCGCGCTCGGTGATGTCCGCCCACTTGGTGTCGGGTCGGAGGTGCAGAAACACGCCTTGCGTACCCTGGTAGGTGCCCGTCGCCAGCACCACCTCGTCGCCTTCGCGGAAGGCTGGATCTGTGGTCGTCATGTTCGTCTCCGTGTTACCGGGCTGCGATGGGCGTACCGATCTCGGTGCCAATCACCTCGCCGGAGATTACCAGTTCCACCCGCCGGTTCTGCTGCCGGCCCTCGGCGGTGTCATTAGAAGCCACCGGCTGAGTCTTGCCGAATCCCCTCGATGTGACTGAACCCGCCGCCATACCCTGCTCGGTCAGGTACGTGCGCACAGACTCGCCGCGCTGTTCGGAGAGTTGCTGATTGTAGTCGTCCCCTCCCACGCTGTCGGTGTAGCCTTCGACATCCAGCCTGAGACCCGGATGCCCGGAAACGATGCCGGCCACTTTGGCCAGTTTCTCGCGCGCCAGTGGCCGCAGCGAAGACTTGCCGGTGTCGAACAGGACATCCGACATGTTCACGATCAGGCCGCGGGCGGTATCCCGCGTCTGAAGAATGGCGTTGAACTGGCTGAGCAGCTGGGTTCGCAGTTCGGCTTTGTCGGCCTGCAACTGCGCCGTCTGCCGGGCGGCGCTGTCGAGGTCGGCCTGGCTAGCCGCTCGTTGCGCCTCGTTTTCCCGCTTCAAACGGTCTACTTCGGACGCAGCGGCCGATGCGCTGGTCATGTTATCCAGCTTCAAACGATCCGCTTCCGCTGCGGTAGCAGCCGCGCTCGCGTCATTTTCGCGTTTCACGCGATCGGCTTCCGCCAATGATGACGCTGCCTGCGCGTCATTTTCGCGTTTCAAGCGCTCCGTCTCCGCCTGCGCCGCGATCCGTGCCGCTTCGGCTTCCCGTATGACGCGATCCGTCTCCGACTGCGCGGCTGCGCGCCCGCTCTCGGCGCGTGCTTCGCGATCCACCGATTGCTGCCGCTCCGCTGCCAACGCGTCTGCATCCTGGCGCTTCACCGCGATCGCCCGCGAGTCTTCCGCCGTCTGCACCGCTTCCCGGGCGCTCATGATGACAGACTTATTGCCCGCGTGGCGATCCTGGTAAGCTTGGGCCTGAGACAGGCTGGCCTCGGCCTTCTGAAAGGTCTCGGTGGCAAAACGGTCCGCGCCTACGGAGCGGGCGATCTGCACCGCGTTGCGCGCCTCGTAGAGTTCCAGCGGCTGTTTCCGGTCGAAGTTCAGCGCCAGCGGATTCGCCAGGCGCTGATACTGGCCACGCTGCAGCAGCTCATACTTGGCGTCGATCTCCTCGATCTGGCCCTTGGTGTCCGGGCGAACGACATTCTCCATCACGATCAGATCGCTCGGCTGGGTCACCGCATAGTAAGGCTCGGCAGTGACCACCAATCCAAAAACCTGCAGTTCGGTGGTTACGTGCAGCTTGCTCTTCGTTCCATCCAGCAGGACCTCGCCCAGGTTAGCTGTGCGGCCTTCGGGGGTGACCGCCCACAACACATAAGTGAGGTACTCGGCTCCGTTTTGGGTCGCCGGCTGCAGGCCATCGAATTCCGCGTCGATTTCCATGTAGCCCCGCTTGCCCTCGACTTTGGCCTCGCCGCGAGCGCCTGGGAGGATCTCAGTTCCGCGGAAATCGATTCGCGTCGAGCCGCGGTGCCGGTAATTGATGGCCTTCACCGTCCGCTCAGTCAGCGTGGTGCGGTAGCTGGGCGTGTCTCTCGCCGCCATGGGAGCTGCGGCCCCGTTCTGGGGCTGCGGCTCCTGGGCGGGCAAAAATCCGCATACCAAGAGGAATGCGCCGGTAAGTTTCATTGGATTGACCTTCGTTTTGCGCCCGGTTGGGTTATTGGCTGCCGCCGGCTGACGCACTCGCGCGCTGTGCCGGGAACTTGTCCAGTTCGGCGATCAGTCTCGCGGCGGCCTTGGTCGGATGCACAGCCGTAGTCAGAATCTCGCGGTTATCGAGCTTCCGGCCGTACATCTGGGCATTATCGTCCAGATCCTGCCGCAGGGTGGCGCCTTCCAGCGCAACGCCCGCAAACAGGCCCTGCGACCGCGACCACGAGAGAATCTCGGCGTGCATTTGCAGGTCGGTCTGCGCTGCGGCCGTGCGCCCCACGGGCCCCGCGGCCACCGATGCGTCCGCGCCCAGCGTGAACTTGCTGGAAAGCAATTTGTCTTCTCCGCCCTGGTTCATCACAAGCATGATGGCGTCCGTTGTCGATCCGCCAATTTGGAAGCCGAAACTGCCGCCCTCGATAACCACCGTGCCCGGCGCGGACCAGCCGCCACCACGCCGGCAGGACACGTAACCCTTTCCGTACTTGCCTCCGAATATGAAAGCCGCGCTTTTCTCGCTGGGGACGATGACGATGCAATGGGCGCGCGCCAGCAGGTCCTCCGGGATGCCCTTATCCGGTGTCGCCATGATCTCGGAAAACACCACGGCCGCTGCATTGAGCCGCTTTACAGAATCGTTGCCTTTAGCCATCAGGGGCGTCATCGCCAGGGGCGCAATCGCCAGAGTAGCCGCTAGTATCATTCGCATTATTTGCCTCTTTCGTCGACCCGGTGAACCCGTAGGGGCGTTGGGTGACAGCTCTACCTTATGCACGAGTGTCACCAACCCCGTCTTCGTTGAGCCGGCTCGGCCGGGATGGCTGGCGAACCCCGGCCGGACGGGAAATGCGGCGCGGAGAATGACCGCCCATGGTCACTTGACGAGGCGCGGTCAAGGGCCGATGGATGATTCGAAGGCGCTTATGCCGCTTGTATCTGTGGACCGCCAGCGGAGGCCGCGCCGGTACCCGCGGCTGGCCAACGCCGTTCCGGCTTCCGGCCCGAAGCACCTGCCGGAATGCAGAACATGCACCAACATGCTGAATTTGCCGGACGGGCGAGGCCGCGGCGCGATTCTGACTCCTGACTCCTGCCTTCTGCCTTTACAGCTCTTTCCGCGAGATGCCCAGCTTGCGCATCATGGCGTTAAGCGTCGTCCGGTGCAGTCCGAGCCGGGTGGCCGCCGTAGTGACCACTCCGCCGCTCTCCCGCAGCACCCGGACAATATAATCCCGCTCCACTTGCTCAAGCGTGGCCCCGCCGGCCGCTTCCGCCGCATCCGGCTTTATTTCGGATAAAGGAGCCCGTAAACTTGCTCCAGTGGAAAGGATGACTGACCGTTCGATGAAGTTCTCGAGCTCCCGCACGTTCCCCGGCCATTGCCAGCTCACCAGAGCGTGCATCGTCTCCGACGGGATCTTGTCAATCTGCCTGCCCATTTTCGCGGCGTATTTCTTGGTGAAGTGCCGGGCAAGTATGGGGATGTCCTCCGGGTGATCGCGCAACGGAGGCGTCGTGATCGGAAATACCTTCAGCCGGTAATAGAGATCGCTGCGGAAAAGTTTATCTCCCATCATCTGCGTGAGATTCCGGTTGGTGGCCGCCACCAGCCGCACGTCGATGGGGATGGTTTTGGTGCCGCCCAACCTCTCGAATGCTTTCTCCTGCAAAGCCCGGAGCAATTTCGGTTGCAGATCGAGCGGAATATCGCCCACCTCATCCAGAAACAGAGTGCCCCGGTGGGCCATCTCAAATCGGCCGATTTTTTGCGACAAAGCGCCGGTAAAGGCCCCTCGCTCGTACCCAAACAACTCGCTTTCGAGAAGCCCCGTAGGAATAGCGGCACAGTTCAACGTGACGAACGGAAGGTTCTCACGCGGACTCATCCTATGGATAGCGCGCGCCACCAACTCCTTTCCGGTACCGGTTTCTCCCAGGATCAACACGTTCGCATCGGTTGGCGCAACCACTTCAACCTGCCGCTGCACCCGCCGCAGAGCCGCGCTGGCGCCGACAATCTCCTGGAAATCCTGTTGTTTGGGTTCGACATCGTCGCGCTCCACACTCTCGCGCCGCTCCCGCTCGCGGAGATCCTGCACAAACGTGATCCAGCGGAACGGCGAGAGCTTCAACACCGCCGTCGCAACCAGGACGGGGACTCGGGACCCGTCTTTTCGAATCAACTCCTTTTGAAAAGGCGTGCAGGCTCCGAACCTCAGACCTTCTTCGTGCGCCAGATCGTCCAACGGGCCGTATTCCGGCGGTGTGAGATCGGGCCAATGTAGCCGGCCCGCCGCCAGGTCCTCGCGGCTGTACCCGACCATTTCCAGAAACGCGTCATTCGCCTCGGGAACATGGTCGAATTCACCGGAAACGATGCCGGCAATCGTCGATTCCGACGGGACTGGCCGGACGCGCGCGCGACTGCGCCGCAGCTTCTCGTCCTTTTCGTGACGCTCGCTGAAGTCGCGCACCACTCTCGCATAACCTTGCAATTCTCCGTTTTCGTCTTTCAAGGCCATGGTAATAACATTGGCCCAGAATCGCGCCCCATCCTTCCTAAGGTGCCAGCCTTCGTTTCCCAAATGACCTTCGGACGCGGCCCTCTTGAGTTTTTCTTCAAGATTCACGCGGACCACTTCGTCGCCGGGATAGAGGAAGGACACATGTTGCCCAATGGCCTCATCGGTCTGGTAGCCGTAAATACGTTCCGCGCCCGCATACCAGGTGACAATCCGCCCGTTCCCATCTAACAGGAAGAGCGCATAATCCTGCACCCATGCCGGAATGCCAGCAGTGGAGCCGGAATCTGTTTCTCCAGGTGCGGTCTTGTCGCGCAGGACCAGGATGTGGCGCACGGGCAAGACGTTCGCTTTGGCCGTGTACTCGACATCCAGCGGATTTCGATCCGGCCCCAGCAGCCTGAGCGTACCTTCCTGTTGCCCCTGCTCCTGCAGGGCTCTCCAGAGCTGCGAAATCTCGGGCTTGAAACCGGGCTGGGCAAAGTCGCCGATGGGGCGGCCGATGATCTTTTCACGCGACAGCCCTAACAGCTTGCCCACGCCGACGCTGGCGTCCCTGGAATTGCCTTCGTCGTCGGTGATGAGGATGGGTGTGGAGGGGTGATAAAGAATGGCCCGGAAAAGGATCTCGAGTTCTCGTGGGCCGTTCTCCACCAGCCAGCGGGCGGCTGGTGATTCCAACCCAGCGGAGCACATCGCGTTTGCCTTCCCGCCGCCGATTCCCGCAGGCAGCTAAAGAGTATGTTAACACCCGGCAGCGATTTTGCAGTGGTTACCAGATTGCTTCTGCCTGAGTCGAAGGAGCACGAAATGCCGCTGATAAATCTTGTCGTTGTCTTGATCGTAGTGGGTGTGGTGTTGTACCTGATCAACCGGTACATTCCCATGGCTTCCAGTATTAAAACGATTCTGAACGTCCTGGTCGTCGTGGTCGTTTGCGTCTGGTTATTGCAGGCCGTCGGATTATGGGGAAGTGTAACCAGTTTCCGGCTGCACGGGTGATCGGCCGCACCAGGCAGCCGCCCGCGCGAATCACGGTAGCGACGCGGGCCAAGCAGGCCGCGAACGAGCCCGGCAAGGCCTGTTGGAGGGCGGGCAATGCTGCCCGCAGCCGGCTTTCTGCCGGCTTCTGGCCGCCTTAAAGGCGGCTGCGGCCAAGATTGGCCGCCCTCCAATTTCAATAACTCGCGGGAATCGGTGCGCTAGTCGCCAGGTCCCTGCCTACGGCTGTCAGGTGATTGATCTCCTCCTGCAGCCGGGCCCACTCGTTTTCGTTTGTCTTGGTCGCGATGGGCAAGCTGAGGTCCTGGTAAAAGGCGAGGATGTCGTTCCGCAGGTCTGGTGGCATATCCGCATATTGGCCTTCCAGCTTATGCAGCAGTTTTGCGTACGCGCCGTCAGCCAGTTTGTATTGGCCGGCCTTGGTAGTTTCTCCCATGTCCAGATTCTCGTTGGGCAGGCTGAGCCGCCCGTTGCCCACGCCGGCAAGCAACCCGCGATACGCGTCGATCGATGCGTTGAAGCTGGCCATATACAACTTCTCGGTCTCCGGCGTCAGGCGCTTAAACGCCAGCGCTTTAAATGGGCCCGCTCTAGGCACGATGTGAAAAAAGGCTGCCAGCATTTTCGACCGGATACCCGGCCGTTGATAGGTGGCGCCCCAGTTCTTTTCGTAGCTGGAGCGGGACAGATTGTACAAGAATTTCTGGCGGGTCATGCCGGGAGCTTCCTTCCTGATCTCCGGGCTCTTGATCTGCCACGCCACTTTGGTCAGCGCCGGAAGCACCGTCCCTACCGCGCGCCGGTACGATCCGATCGCGAGATCCACGTCGAAGAACACTTGCTCGATCCTTAAGCCATAGGTATCCTGAAACGCCCGCTGGAGCGCGGGTTTTGCAACTTGAAAGCCTATAAATCCTTTGTAGGCTTCCGAGGCGTAGCGGCCTTTTGCGGCCTGAAACACGTCGAATCCGAACTCCGTCTTGGTATGCGAGAAAGGATCGTCCGCGTAGGTTATCCAGGTTCCGAATTTCAATTCCAGCTTCGGGTACAGCATGGGCACCGACGTATTCACGGCCATACGGTGGCCGTTATTGTCTCCGGCGTAATGCGCCAGGGCCCCCAGCGCGAAGGCATACTCGTCGAGGTCTTGAGACTCTCGGATCAGGTTCACAATGAAGTCGCCGCTGCGGACATAGTGCGTCAAATCGCTATAAAAGCTGCTGCCAAACGGATAATAGCCCAAGTCCTGAATGATGCTTCCGCCGTAGGCGTAGGCGTGCGCCTGGGTCAACTCCTCCGCGGTGGAAGCGGGAAATCGCTTCAGGAGCAAAGGCTTGATCGCACTATCCCAAGTCGAATCGATAATCGCTTCGTGGGTCAGAATGGAATAGGCAGAGGCGGTTTGAGCCGGGAGCAGAACTAATAACCCCAGCACCGCGGAACATGGCAGATTCCGAAACCGGCGCAAGGCATAGTGTCCAATCATGGCCCCGTCTCACTTCCGGTGGAACAGTTTGTGCTTGATATCCGGCCAAAACTCTACTCCCAAATTGCTGGCCAGACCCAATCCGAGTGTAACCGAGCCGTCGATAAATCCCTCGCGGGGGGTGTCCAGACTGGCCGGATACCACAAGTTCGAGAGATAAGCCGCGCCGTAAGCGCTGCCGATCCGCCAGACCGACACGGTTTCGCGTCCGGTATCGGTCCGCGTAAGGAGCGTTCCGCGCAACGCATGACCCGACCGGCGCCAGAACCCGGCGCTCAGTGATCGATAGTAGCGCGGGTCCTCATGCAGCGTGGAATCCAGACTGAATGCGAGCACGCCGTGGATCCCCGTCCAGGCCAATGTCGATGCGTAACGCTCGGCGTAGGCGCCGCCGCCCTGTCCCCACTTAGCCGGAGAGTTAATCTCCTGAAGGAATCCGGCATAGGCGCCGATTCCCGCGATGGACCACGGTCCAAATGCGCTTTCGGCATGGAACCGCATTTTGCCTTGCCAACCGAGCGGAGCAATCGCGGTAGCCGAGGTCGCAACAGTTTCCGCAACCGGGGCTGGCACAATCTCCGGAGCCGCGGTCGGAGTAGCCTCTGCAATGGAGGCTGGAGCAACCGCTGCCACTGAAGTCTGCGCGATGCCGCAGGCGGGAATTGCCATCGCGAACGCGAATACCGCCACTACCCTGACCATTAGTTGTTTCTTCACCGGAATCTCCGTTTCTATCTCACGTAATATCTGACTTGCGTTAGGCTGCCGGCGCTGGCTGTGTCCGGAATGCGGCTAACAGATTTGCGAAGGTGACGGCACAAGTGAAACCCATCAACAGGAGGGCCTTAACCGCGAGTGGAAGTGGCGTGAAAACTACTCCGATCGCCAGGAATCCCGCCGCCCAGAAATATTCCTTCAACCACACTGCCCGCTGCACAAAGAAGATGACTCCCAGACAAATCGCGAGGTCTACCAGGGGTTCAAAGCTCGCGGCGCAACACGCAAACAGTGAGGCAATCAAAAGGACCGGAATGGAAGCCCATTTGACGATTTTCGTAATTGTTCGCAACATCGGATCTCCCTCGCCAGCCTGTTTTTTGCCGGCGCCACTCCACCTACGGCATTCCGGTGGCCATCGCATACCGTGTCGATGCAGGCCATACGTGCCCACTCCACACACCCGCGCGAAAGAAGCCATTGAGCCGCGAAATTGACCGCGCGGAGTCATCTGACCACATGTGGTCAGTGCGCCCGGCGGAATCCCCTGTATACGCTGAAAACGATTCGGCGCGAAACATGCCTTGGTCCAGGGCGCAGGCCAAGTAGCGCGCCGCGCCCAGGACACAGACTAACAAAGTAACTAGCATGCGACAAAGAGTTATCCCACTAATGGCGCCGATGACCAAGCCCCGGCGGAACGGAAACGCTTGCTGCGAGACCCAGGCTCGCGGATTGGCCGTGCTCAACTCGCCGTTGTTGAACAAGGGAACCGCCTTCACCGTGGAAGAGCGCAAAGCGTTGGGCCTCACGGGTCTGCTTCCGCCGGATATTAGTACCCTGGGGGCTCAGGTCCAGCGCGCCTACATTCAGTATGAGAGGCTGGCGGACGCGCTTAGCAAAAACGTCTACCTGACCGCGCTGCACGATCGCAACGAGGTCCTGTTCTACCGGCTTTTCTCGGAGCACCTGCGCGAAATGATTCCCATCGTCAACGATCTGACGGTAGGAATGGCGATGGAGCAATACCACCACGAATGCCGGCGCCCGCGGGGCGTGTATCTCTCGATCGACCATGCCGAAGCGATCGAGGAGGCGTTTGCCAACCTCGGCGCAGGCCCCAACGATATCGATCTGATCCTGGCCACCGACGCGGAGCAGGTTCTGGGCATCGGCGATTGGGGCGTAGGCGGCATTGAGGTGTCCATCGGCAAACTGGCGATTTACACAGCGGCGGGCGGCATCGACCCCGCGCGCGCCATCCCTGTAATGCTGGATGTCGGCACCAATCGCGAGAGCCTGCTCAGCGATCCCATGTACATCGGCAACCGGCATCCCCGCATCCGCGGAGAGCGCTACGACGCTTTTATCGACGCTTACGTCAGAGTCGCGGCGAAGCTGTTTCCCAACGCGTTGTTGCAGTGGGAGGATTTTGCGCCGGGCAATGGACGGCGGATCCTCGAGAAATACCGCGACCGAATGTGCGTATTTAATGACGATATGCAGGGCACCGGCGCCATCACGCTGGCGGCGGCCATCTCCGCCGTGCGGGTGTGCGGGACTCCGCTGCGCAACCAGCGCGTGGTGATCTTCGGAGCCGGTACGGCTGGTATCGGAGTTGCCGATCAGCTTCGCGACGCCATGGTGCGTGAGGGACTCTCCCCAGAGGATGCCGCCAGGCGCTTCTGGTGCGTAGACCGGCAGGGATTGCTCACTACCGGCATGGAGGGTCAACTGCACGACTATCAGACGGCCTACGCCCGGCCGGGCGGCGAAAGCCGCGCCTGGAAGCACCAAGGGGACGAAAACGGCGTGGATCTGGCCGAGGTGGTGCGACGCGTTAAACCGACCATGCTGGTCGGCGCCTCGACCGTCGGCGGCAGTTTCACGGAAGCGATCGTTCGGGAAATGGCTGCACACACCGAGCGGCCGATCATCTTCGCGCTCTGCCATCCACCGGCGCGGGCCGCCGCGAACCCGGCCGATCTGCTGGCCTGGACAGATGGGCGGGCGCTGATCGCCACCGGCAGTGCGTTCGCCCCCGTGACTCATAAGGGAGTGACGTATGTGATCGGTCAGTTGAATAACGCCATGCTGTACCCCGGCCTGGCGCTAGGCACCATCGTCTCGCGAGCCAGCCGGATCAGCGAGGGCATGTTCGCGGCGGCGGCGAGTGCCGTGTCCAGCCTGGTGACGGTACGCCAGCCGGGCGCGTCGCTGCTCCCGCATATCGACGATTTGCGCAGCGTGTCGGCGACCGTGGCGGTGGCCGTCGCCGAGGCTGCCGATGCGGAGGGCCTGGCCCGCGTCAAATTCCGCGACATCGTCCAACAAGTGCAGGACGCCATGTGGCAGCCGGAATATCGCCGGATCCGGGCATCCTGAGCCGCATGCCAGCCTGATCCCCGCATATTGGCCACAAGTCCAGCCAGCCCGGCCGCGGCGGCCAGACCGCCCGGACGATGCCAGCGCCAGCAATTTTGAAATCTGGCGGAGGAAGAGGGATTCGAACCCCCGAACGAGTTACCCCGTTAACGGTTTTCAAGACCGCCGCCTTCAACCACTCGGCCATTCCTCCGTCTTCTATCCTACCTGATTGTATCGGAACTGCTGGCCGCACCTGAAGCTAGGAATACGGCGCATACGCCCTTCCCGCTTCATGGCAAACGACTCCGTGAATCTTGGCGCTACTTGCCCAACACCTTGTCAGCCTTGGCGTCGATCTTCTTTTTATCGGCTGCGCTCAGCTTGCCTTCATGCTCCATTTGCGAGGCGCGGGCCTTCGCGTTCCGGGCGTGGCTTGCGTCTGGCATTGGATACTTGCGCTCTTCCGGAAGACCGAAATCTTTGTTGGGCTCCGCATTCCGCTTCGCTGCTTTCAGTTTTGCCATGGTAGGCCTCCTCTTTGCACTTTCCGAGCACGCAAAGTTCCTTTTTCGCCCTCGGCGATGTAGGGTTAACCACAAAGGAAATTGGCATGCAATACATCCGACGGGACTAGCTTCAGGGCGTCCCAATTCCTTTAGAGGTTACTAACTATGAAATCACTTTTTTCGGCAGCTTGCTTTGGCATCTGTTTACTCGCCGCGGCGAGCGCGCAAGAGACTTCACATTTTGCGTTCACCATTGGCGGCGGTTTCACGACGCCGGTTGGAAACACCGGGCGCTACACCGATGACGGGTGGAACGCTGGTGGCGGCGCCGGGGTCAATTTTAATTCATGGGTGGGCGCGTTGATCGATCTCAACTACAGTTCGTTCGGCATCAACAGCGCCACGCTGCAAGACGTGGGCGCTCCCGGGGGCGGCTTGCACGTCTTCTCCGCAACGCTCGATCCGATCGTGCACCTCACGCCCAAGTCGCATTTCGATCTGTATGTGACCGGCGGCGGCGGCTTGTATCACCGGATGCAGGATTTCACCGCTCCCACAGTTGCTACGGTCACGGCTTACAATCCTTTCTTTGGATTTTATCCGGTAACCGTCGGTGCGACTCAGGTCCTGTCTTCTCACAGTACGAATAAACCCGGTTTCGACGGCGGAGTAGGTATCGCGTTTGGTTCGGTGTGGCACGGCAAATTCTTCGCCGAGGCAAGATACAACCGAATCATCGCGAACTACCACACCGACTACGTTCCCGTTACATTCGGGTTCCGCTGGTAAAGGCGGAGTCGATAGAGGCGGGGCTTAGCCGCTGTGACGCCTAAGCCCCGCCTAACCCTAAGCCTCTATTGCGCGTAATATCCCTGCCGGTAGTAAGTCCGCAAATCCGGCGAACTTACTGTCACCTTCAAGCGGTGGTACTTTCCGTCGCGCGCGTTGTTCGCCGGCGAATAGCCCAGCACATATTGCGTGCGCACATCGTCGCTGATCCGTGCACTGATCGCCGATAACGTGTCCAGGTTCGCCACGGGGTAAAGCCGTCCGCCGGTCTGTTCGGCCAGTTCTTCCAGCAGGTCCGGTCCGCGCCGTTCCTCGCTCGTAAGCTTCCGGCTCTCCCCGTCGAACAGCCCCATGGCATACACCTGCACGTCCGATTCGCGCAGCCCCTCCCGGATCTGCCGCAGATTATGCCGGCTCTGGTTGTCGCCGCCGTCGGAAAGGATCACCAGCGCCTTGCGCGAATTGCGCGCTTTCTTCATCTGCGCCATGGCCATCTGCACGCCATCCAGCAGCGCCGTGCGCCCATAAGGTTTGGTGCGTCCGATACGGCCCAGAATGTCGTCGGTTTCGCCCGGGAACGGTATCGCCAGCCGCGCCCGATCGCCCACCTGCACCAGGAAGAATTCGTCTTCCGGATTCGCGGTCTTGAAGAAGGCTTCCGCGGCCGCGGCGGATTGGCGCACCTTGTCGCGCATACTGCCGCTGGCATCGTAAACCAGCCCGATGGAAGCCGGCGCATCGTCCATCGAAAAGTGCGTGATGGTTTGCGGAACGCCGTCCTCCGCGATTTGAAAATCGTTTTTCGTCAAAGTCGCCACAATCGCGCCCGACGTATTGGTCACGCGCGCCGGAACCAGCACCAACGACGAATCGACCCGGATTGCGGGCGCATCGGCGAGCGCGGTCCCCCGCCCCGGGATTGCCATCGCGTCTGGAGCGGGAAGGGACTGAAACGGGCCACCGATGGCCCATGTGGAAATCAGAGCGGCGCAGGCCGCCCGAAGCACCGCCGGGAGCATGGCGCGATTATATAACACGGCATCGGCCAGTGGAACGCTCCAATTCCGTCAGAGTGCTTAACGGATATGGGGAACATCGCAGTGGAGCAGACCTCCAGGTATGTCAGGATGGGCCTGCGGCCCACAAATAGTGATGAAAACCGCGCAAGCGCTTTGGAGGGCGGGCAATTCTGCCCGCAGCCGGCTTTTTAGCCGGCTTGGAGGGCGGGCTTTAGCAGCGCCGCCGGCTGCGCCGGTTTGAATATGGGTATGACCCGCCGCTGGGGGGCGGGATTTATCCCGCGCGGGGCTTAAGCCCCGTCACGGCGAGCGAAGCTCGCCGAAAAACGGCTTCGAAAGAGGCTTGTAAGTTATTGAGCGACAATGGGGTCACAGATGAGCCCGCGCGGGGCTTCAGCCCCGCGTGCTGGGTTTTCGACCGTGCGCGGGTCCTCCAGGACCCGCTGTCCTGGTCCGCACGGCGTCGAACGGCGGGTCTGGAGGAGACCCGCTGCACGCGTGGACGCCTGCCCCACAAGCCGTTTCTCGCCGAGTTGACCTCATGCTCCCCAATCCGGTTAAGCACCCATTCCGTCATGTCGCCCGATGCCTGGCTGCCGGCGGTCGAACAAAAACCACATTTGCCGTCAAGCACAAAATTATGCTTCATTTTCAATTGTTTACAGGAATATCTTGTCACTCGCCGTGCGAGTGTGCTAATAATGGAAGTTCGGACTCCGCTACAGGATTCCGACAGACCCCAAGACAGAACAGAAAGATGGAGGTTGTACTTTAATGAAGATTCGTCCGCTTTACGACCGCATCGTGGTCAAACGGATCGAGGAGAAGGAAACCATGCAAGGTGGCCTTTACATCCCCGATTCGGCCAAAGAAAAACCCCAGGAAGGCGAAGTCGTCGCCGTCGGCAAGGGCAAGCGCCTGGAAGACGGCAAACTCGTGCAGCTCGATGTCGAGGTTGGCAATCGCATCCTGTTCGGCAAGTATTCCGGCAGCGACATCAAGCTGGATGGTGAAGAGTTCCTGATCATGCGCGAGGACGAGGTCCTCGGCATTTTGGAGAGTCAGCCCAAGGTGGCCAAGAAGGCTTCCTAAGGAGGAGAAAACATCTATGGCAAAACAGATTGTATACGCAGAGAATTCCCGTCAAGCTATCCTGCGCGGTGTCAACCAGTTGGCCGACGCAGTGAAAGTAACGCTCGGCCCCAAGGGCCGGAACGTGGTTCTGGAAAAGAAGTTCGGCGGCCCCAACATCACCAAAGACGGTGTCACGGTGGCCAAGGAAATCGAGCTGAAGGATCCGCTGGAGAACATGGGCGCCCAGATGGTGCGCGAAGTGGCCTCCAAGACTTCGGATGTGGCCGGCGACGGCACTACCACTGCGACCATCCTGGCGCAGTCCATCTTCCGCGAAGGCGTGAAGGCTGTGGCGGCTGGCGCCAATCCGATGGCTCTCAAGCGCGGTATCGACAAGGCCGTGACCACGGCCGTCGAGGAAGTGAAGAAGCTCTCCAAGCCGGTTTCCGGCGAGATGATCGCCCAGGTCGGCACCATTTCGGCCAACAGCGACGCCACCATCGGAAACATCATCGCCGAGGCGATGAAGAAGGTGGGCAAGGATGGCGTCATCACGGTCGAGGAAGCCAAGACCATGGTCACGGAACTGAGCACCGTGGACGGCATGCAGTTCGACCGCGGCTACCTCTCTCCCTACTTCGTCTCCGATCCCGACCGCATGGAATGCGTGCTGGAAGACCCCTACATTCTCATTCACGAGAAGAAGATCAGCAACATGAAAGACCTGCTGCCCGTGCTGGAGCAGATCGCGCGCGCCGGCAAGCCACTGCTGATTATCGCCGAGGAAGTGGAAGGCGAAGCCCTGGCCACCCTGGTGGTGAACAAGCTGCGCGGCACCCTGAACGCCTGCGCGGTTAAAGCGCCCGGCTTCGGCGACCGCCGCAAAGCCATGCTGGAAGACATCGCCATCCTCACCGGCGGCAAGTCCATCATGGAAGAGACCGGAATCAAACTGGAAGGCGTCCGCCTGGACGACCTGGGGCGCGCCAAGCGCATCACGGTGGATAAGGACAACACCACCATCGTGGATGGCAACGGCAGCCAGAAGTCCATCGAAGGCCGCATCAAGCAACTCCGCAGCCAGATCGATGAGACCACTTCCGACTACGACCGCGAGAAGCTCCAGGAACGCCTGGCGAAGCTCGCCGGCGGTGTCGCCATTATCAAAGTCGGCGCGGCTACTGAGACCGAGATGAAGGAAAAGAAAGCTCGCGTGGAAGATGCGCTGCATGCCACTCGCGCGGCGGTCGAAGAAGGCATCGTGCCCGGCGGCGGCGTGGCTCTGCTGCGCGCGTCCAAGGCTCTGGAAACCCTCAAGGCGGATGGTGACGAGCAGATCGGCGTGAATATCGTGTGCCGCGCCTGCCAGGATCCGCTCCGTCAGAGCGTGGTGAACGCGGGTACCGAGGGCGCCATCGTGGTGGAGAAGGTTCGCGAGAATTCCAATCCGAACTTCGGCTTCAACGCCCAGACCGACACGTACGAAGACCTGGTGGTTTCGGGCGTGATCGATCCCACCAAGGTGACCCGCACGGCGCTACAGAACGCCGCGTCGATCGCATCGCTGATGTTGACCACCGAAGCCATGGTGGCCGAGATTCCGGAGAAGAAGTCCGCTCCGGCCGGTCCCGGCGGGCACGGCGGTCCGGAGATGGATTACTAAGCAGAAGACAGAAGACAGAAGTCAGAAGGCCGCGCTCCCCTCTGAAGGGGGGCGCGGCCTTTTTGCGTGTCATATCATCGAACGACTCGCTACGCCGGTCGATCAGTGTGACAAAGAGCCGGGCTGGTGAGACCCTGGCAGGTCGTCTTCACTAAGACTAAGCACGCGCAGAAAGATGCGCGCCGTCTCGCTTCAGCGGGTCTCCGCCCGAAGGCGGAACAACTCCTCGGCATCCTCGCCGAAGATCCGTTTCGCAGACCACCGCCGTTCGGGAAACTCCTCGGGGATCTCCGCGGCGCATACTACCGCCGCATTAATATCAAGATCCTCCGGATGTTGACGCATTACGAGTACGCCCCCGCCCGTCCGTGCAGCGGACGAATTTGGCCCCAGAACTGGCCGTCTTCAGAAAAGCATCTGCCTCCTGAACCGAATGGCGGCGGACGCGAAGCGTACTTCACGGCGTCGATGCCGATGCCGAGAGCCTGTATGAGGCCGTGGCGAAATCAGGGGCTATCCGGCGAGGGTGCCCGCGTCGCTGTGGAAACCCTCGGTCATTTGCTAAAATCAAAAACAGGTGCGGAAGCGGGTTCAGGCAAATGAACCCAATTTGAACCCAACTTCCGATCCCGTTTGGCCGCAAGTCAAACAAAACACGCAGAGGCCACCCTAGCTCAGTTGGTAGAGCGGCTGATTCGTAATCAGCAGGTCTCCGGTTCGATCCCGGAGGGTGGCTCCATTCCTTTCAATCTGTTGTACCTGCCAGCACTATGGCCCTGTTGCTTTCAATTCGTGATGCCGAAGCCCGTTCTAATTATCGGCGCTCCTCCTCGAAGCGAGACTCCACGATCTTGGCGTTGTGGTTGAACGCCAGGTGGAGGGCTGACATTCAAGGATGGCGCGGATCACCTCGAAACTGTGCTGCGGCATGCCGATGGGCGCGAGGAGAGTGTCTCGGCGGACTGGTTACTGGGATGCAATGGCGCTCACAGCATGGTGCGCCATGCTGCTGGAGCGAACTTCTCCGGGGAAACGATAGATAGCGACTGGATTCTGGCGGATGTTCATATGCAGGGCTATCCTTTTCCCGACACCGAGGTCGCGGTGTATTGGCATACCGACGGCGCCTTCGTTATCTTCCCCATCGTGCCAGGGCGCTACCGGGTGATCGCCGATTTGCCGATCCCCGGTGCGGAGCACCCGCCCACGCCGACATTGGCGGAGGCTCAGGCAATCATCGATAGACCGGGGCCGGGAGGGTTAGTGGCCTTCGACCCGATCTGGCTGGCGGGTTTCAGGATCAATGGCCGCAAAGTCTCGAGTTATCGCATTGGGCGGGCGTTCCTGGCCGGCGATGCGGCGCATGTCCACAGCCCCGCCGGCGGGCAAGGCTTGAACACCGGGATGCAGGATGCGTTTAACCTGGCCTGGAAGCTCGCGCTGGTCATCCGCAAGACCTGCCCCGTGCGCCTATTGGACAGCTATAGGCCGGAGCGTAGCGCCGTCGGGGATCACGTGCTCAAGCTCGCGGGTATGTTGACGGCTGTCGGCACCCTGAAAAATCCGGTTGCCCAAACTTTGTGAAATATCGTGGGGCGGACCCCCTGGACCCGCGCTTACCATTGACACCACCGCAGCGCAGTGCCATACTGTAGCCATAACACCACCGCACTGTGGTGTATGGATGCACATATGGCGACTCTGGTCACGCCCGCCGCGGCGGTCTGTATTTCCGAGAACCATCTTTCCCTCGATGAAATCATTGCCGTAGCGCGGCATGGCCAAATGGTCGCGCTCAGCCCGGACGAGGATTTCCGGCGGCGTATCGGCCGCGGCCGCGAAGTGCTCGAACGCAAGCTGGCTGCGGGCGAAGTGGTCTACGGGGTCAACACCGGCTTCGGCGGAAATGCGCGATACGTAATCCCGTCGGATGAGTTGGCGCACCATCAGCAGAACCTGCTCGAGTTTCTGTCGTGCGGCGTGGGCGAGGCTCTGCCGGAAGAGGCGGTGCGCGCCTCTATCCTGTTGCGCGCCAATGCGCTGGCCCGCGGATTTTCGGCCGTCCGCCTGGTGCTGATCGAGCGGCTGCTGGATTTGTTGAATTGCCGGATCACGCCCGTCGTGCCGCGCTTCGGTTCGGTGGGAGCCAGCGGCGATCTGTGTCCCTCGGCTTACATCGCGCGTGTCATGGCCGGCCGCGGCGAGGCTTTTTACAAAGGATGCCGGGTGCCGGCCGCGGAGGCTCTGCGTAACGCGGGCATCACCCGGCTGGATCTGGAAGCCAAGGAAGGCCTCGCGCTGCTCAACGGCACTACCGTGATGACCGGCATAGGGTCGATTGTGGTGGATGAGGCGGCCTACCTGTTCCGATTGTCGCTGGGCGCGTTGGCCATGGCCGCGGAGGCGCTCGGATCGTCGCCGGATTATTATCATCCGGCCATCCACATGGCGAAGCATCATCCGGGCCAACTCGCGGTCGCGGAGATGCTCAACTCGCTTCTATTCGACTCCAGGCTGGCCGTGCCGCTCGATGAAATTCGCGGCCGCGTGCAGGAAGCCAATCGGCGCGCCAACGGGAGCCAGGGCACGCATGGCGTCGCCGCGGCGGACGAATCCATACAGAGCCCCTACTCGTTGCGCTGTGCGCCGCAGGGACTGGGGCCTATCGCGGAGACCCTCGGGCAATGTCGCACGGTGATCGAGCGCGAGGCCAACTCGGTGAATGATAACCCGCTCATCGATCCCGCCACCGACCAGGTTTATCACACCGGCAATTTCTATGGAGCGCACATCGCCCGCGCCATGGATGGCTTGAAGCTGGACCTGGCGAATCTCGCCAACTGGCTGCACTCGCTAATGGCGCTGCTGATGGACGACCGCTTCTCGAATGGCTTGCCACCCTCGCTGAGCCCGCATGTGGGTCTCTACCAGGGCTTCAAGGGGATGCAGATCGTACACACCAGTCTGGTTACGGCCATCCGGCACTGGTGCGCGCCCAGCCTGATTCATACCCTGCCCACCGAGCAGTTCAATCAGGATATCGTGAGCCTCGGCACGCACTCCGCGCTCACCGCCATGGATGTGGCCCGGCTGCTGCGTAGCGCGGTGGCCATCACGCTGCTATCCACCGCCCAGGCCATCGATCTGCGCGCCGGCGGCGGCCGGCTCGGCGCAGGCACGCGGCCCATCTATCGGGCCATCCGCACGGTCAGCGCCTTCGTGGAAGCGGACCGCGCGCTCGATCGCGACATCGCCGCCGTTTCCGGCCTGATCGACCGGCGCGAAATTCCCGTGCTCAACGGTTCCTAAGTGGGGCAGGCTCGTAGCCTGCGGCGGCCTCTCAGGCCGCTCACGCGCGTGAGCGCGCGTCCAAAAACGAGGAAGCCCGGATCTAGACCGGGCCTCCGCGCGGAGCAGAAAGGGGGATCTCTATGATCCTACTGTTGGTAATCCGGCTGAAACTTATCGGCCGGTTAACAGCGATCGTTTGGACCCGTAAGGGCCGGCGGTAATTATCGCCCGGCGGGGTGGCCCCCACAACCAAGTAAAAATACAATTATCGCCTAATTAACACACCTAACTGGCACATAACTAGCGTAAATCCACCGCTTGATGGACGAAACATATTGAAATTTTCCAAAAATTAGAGTACTTTCAGGAGGATGCTGGATTGCTCCCCGCCTCGCTACGACCTATTCTCACTGCTACCGACCGCTAGTTTTACCCACCGCCCTATACGTTTTAGTCCCGCATGCACCGCCGTCGCCGGCAGCGAGGTGCTCCTTGCGCGGCGAGGCCCGCCATGACCCGCACACACCCGCCGCCTGAACGGCTATTGTTCGCGCTGCGCGGAGGCGAGCGCCTGAACGGCGTCGAAGACGAAGGCACCGCGCGGGGCTTCCACCTCCTGCTCGCTTCCTCTCTGTTCGGGGCCCTGTTGTATCTCGCGGTGGCCGAGCCATTTTTTGTGGCTCGCAAGGCTGCCACAGCCCTCATCCTTGCTGGCGTCGGCGCGATAATCTTGACCGCCCTGCACCTGCTTCGGACCCGCCGGCTCCACTCCGCCGCCCGCCTCTTTGTGATCGCCGCCTGGTGCATTGCCGAAGGATGCTCCGCTTTCGACGGGGCTCTCCATAGCGGCGTGTACGGCCTGATTGTCCTGACCATCGTGAACGCCGGCTGGCTGTTGGGCAAATCGAGCGCAATCGGCCTGACGGCGGCAACCTTGCTCATTTCGTTTGCCGAGGCTATGCTCGACTATTCCGGCCATCCGCTGCCGCGTTACTTCCCTGGAAACCCGATTGCCAGTTGGTTTGTTTTGGCCGCTACCCTCATTCTTGCCGTTGGACCGATTCTTTCCATTCTCGACACCTTCCGCTTGGCCGGCGCCAGGTTGCTGGAATACGAAAAAGTCGTGGAAAACCTACCGGAAATGATCCTGGTTGTCGACCGCCATTACCGTTACCTGATTGCGAATAAGACCTACCTCAATTATCGCCGCGTGACGCGGGAACAGGTTATTGGCCGTTTGATCCAGGAATTAACCGGCAGGGAAACGTTCGATCAGGTTATCAAGCGCAAGGCGGATGAATGTTTCCAGGGCAAAGTCGTCAAGTACGAGCTCGCCGTCACTTATTCCGACCTCGGCCCGCGGGACGTGGTTGCCACCTATTTTCCCATCGAAGGCCCCGCCGGTATCGATCGGATGGCCATCGTATTGGAGGATATTACCGATCGGAATCGTGCGGAACGCGAACGGCAGCGTTCGTTCCAGGAACTGCAAGCCCTCAACGCCCGGCTGCAGAGCGTACGGGAAGAGGAGAGAACCAGTCTGGCGCGCGAGTTGCATGATCGGCTGGGCCAGACCCTCACCGCCATCCGCATCGATCTGGCCGCGATGAAAACCGCGAGCAGCCGCGACGAGTACTGGCATCGGATCGACGCCATCTCGGGCTTGGTCGAGGAAACCATCCAGGCTGTGCGCAAAATCTCGAGCGAGTTAAGGCCGGGAATCCTGGACGACCTGGGCCTGGTGGCCACCGTGGAGTGGGCCGCGCACGAGTTTCAGGCGCGTACCGGGATCAAGTGCCAGGTCGCATTGCCCGCAACGAATCCGGCCATCGGCGCCGACCGCTCCACCGTTCTGTTTCGCATCCTTCAGGAAGCCTTGACCAATATTGCGCGGCACGCCGGCGCCACGCGCGTAACGGTCGGCGTCTCGCAAGATGGCGATCATCTCTCGCTGGAAGTGTGCGACAACGGCCGCGGCATCGACCCGGCGCGGCTCTCCGCCTCCGGTTCGCTTGGCATTCTGGGAATGCGCGAGCGCGCGCTACTCGTGGGAGGCGAGTTCATTATCTCGGGCACTTCCGGCGGCGGGACCACCGTGCGCGTCCGGATTCCATTCAGCGGCCGGGCGAATGCGGCCGCCAATCCCTGAAATTAATTGGGGTATACTAGCACTACTACTCGCTCGGAGCCAAGTTATAAATGGAAATCCCGGTTCCGCTATCGCCGCCGCGCGTTCCCGCTCCGCCCTCCGTGCGGCGCGACGCCCTGTGGATGGCGTCTCTCGCTCTGGCTTACTTCCTGGCGGTCACATTGGGACTTTTCATTCCCAACGCCCAGCAAGTGCCGGCGGCGGCCTGGCCCGCGAGCGGCGTGGGCCTGGCCGCGCTGCTGATCGCTCCCCGCCGCCGATGGCCCGTCATCCTCGCGATTCTGTTCTTCGCCGGTCTTTCCGCAACTCTGCTATTCAGACGTCCTTTTGTGCCAGGCCTTGGCTTCCGGATTGCGGATGCCGCCGAATCGCTGGCTTGCGCATGGCTGATTTCCTATTGGTGCGGAGACTCCGTGCGCTTCTCCCGCGTCAAAGAGGTTCTGGCGCTGATCTTCTGCGTGACGGCCGTGAATGCCTGCTTGTCGCTTGTTGGCTCCGGCACGGCCGCCCTCGCGGGCGCCTACCCGTTCCAACGCGTGTGGAGCACCTGGTGGATTTCCGACGGTCTCGGCATGCTGCTGGTCGCTCCCCTGATTCTGGTCTGGCTCGACCTGAAGCGCCCGCTCATCGTCCCGCGCTGGGACCG
>Ga0181525_10000642_pt1 | contig 30382 bp, 28 predicted proteins | sample PEATcosm2014_Bin_48_FD_121100 | JGI IMG/M metagenome (GOLD analysis project Ga0181525, IMG submission 121100) | Peatland microbial communities from MTU Mesocosm Facility, Houghton, MI, USA - PEATcosm2014_Bin06_10_metaG | ecosystem: Environmental > Terrestrial > Soil > Wetlands > Peat | place... | reverse complement strand
TCGCCGGAGAGAAAATCGCGGTTCATTTCGGTGACGATCCAGCCCGGCGCGATGGCATTGACGCGAATGCCCTTGAACGCGAGTTCGAGCGCCAGCGCCTTGGTCATCTGGATCACGCCGGCCTTGGCCGTAGCATAGGCAATGACGCCTTTGTCGACGCCGAGTCCGAGCACGGAAGCGATATTGACGATGGCGCCGCCGGTCTTGGCCGCGAGCATGCGGCGCGCCGCTTCCTGCGTACAGAAGAACACGGCGTCGAGATTAGTCGACAAGATGCGCCGCCACTCGGCTTCGGACAGCTCGACGGCACGGCCGGCATGGGCCACGCCGGCATTGTTGACCAGGATCGTCACCGTGCCGAAATTCTTCTCGGCCGCATCGAAGGCGCGGCCCATCGCCGCGCGGTCGCGGACATCGGCCTCAACCGCGATCGCCTTGCCGCCGGCTTGTTCGATCGCCGCCTGCAAGGCGTCGAGACGCTCGGCCCGCCGCGCCACCAAGACGACCGCGGCGCCGTTTTCCGCCAAGACCTCGGCGAAGCGCGCACCAAGCCCGCTCGACGCGCCGGTCACCAGCGCCACTTTGCCGGAAAGATCGAAAATCCGTGCCGCACTCATGGTCCCTCCCGGCGGGCTTTCAAGACTAGCCCATTGCGGAGCCGGACAATTGCGGGAATTAATGCCGCAATCAAGCTTGTGGGAGAGAACACACGATGGGTTTCCTGGACCTGCGGCAGTGGATGGCGAGCCTCGAACAGCAAGGCGAGCTGCGGCGCATCAAGGCCGAGGTCGATTGGGATCGCGAGATCGGCGCGATCACCCGGCGTGTGCTGGAAAAGAAAGGGCCGGCGCTCGTCTTCGAGAATATCAAAGGCTACGCCAGCGGCCGCTGCACCAAGCTTTTCGTCAGCGGGCTTGGCGCCCGATCGCGGCTGGCGCTGGCGCTCGGCTTGCCGCGCGAGGCGTCCAACCGCGAATTGGTCCAGCACGTGATGAAGAAAAACCGCGAGACCATCGCCCCGGTCATCGTCGGCAGCGGGCCGGTCAAAGACGTCGTCATCCGCGGCGACGCCATCGACCAGACCGAGTTTCCGGTGCCGAAATGGCACTATCTCGAAGGCGGCCGCTATATCCACACCTTCTCCGCCATCGTGACCAAGGACCCGGATACCGGCGTCGCCAATGTCGGCCTCTATCGCGGCATGATCGGCAAGAAGGATACCTCGCCGTTTCTTCTCATCAAAGGCGGCCAGCACTGGGGCGCGCATTTCGTCAAATGGGCGGCGCGCGGCAAGCCGATGCCGGTCGCTTGCGTGATCGGCTGGGATCCGGTCATGGCCTTCCTCGCCGGCTCGCCGCTGCCGGCCGGCGTCTGCGAATGGGACGTGATGGGGGCCTATCGCGGCGAGCCGGCGGAGCTGGTGCGTTGCGAGACGGTCGATCTCGAAGTGCCGGCCGGCGCCGAAATCGTCATCGAGGGCACGATTAGCGACGACCCGTCCACGTATGAGAAGGAGGGCCCGTTCGGCGAATTCACCGGCTACGTCTCCGACCTGCCGACGCCGCGTCCGTCGATGAAGATTTCCTGCATCACGCACCGCCGCGATCCGATCTTCGTCGGCTCGCTGGAAGGCACGCTGCCCGGCTCCTATAGCGAGAACAGCGTCATGTCCTCGGTGCAGCGCGCCGCCATCGCCTGGAATATTTTGAACGGCGCCGGCATTCCCGGAATTCTCGACGTCTATGCGCCGCCGATCACCAACGGCGTCAATATCCGCATTCAGATCAAGAAGCATTATCAGGGCCAGCCCAAGCAGATCGCGGCGGCGCTCTGGGGCAACAGCGCCGCCCAATACCGCTACAAGCACGTCACCGTGGTGGAAGAGGACATCGACCCGGCACAAGACGAACAGGTGGAATGGGCCTTCGCGCATCGCGTCAACGCCGGCGAAGGCGGCGTGGTGGTGTTTCCGGGGATTTTCGGCTCGCCGATCGATCCGTCGACGCCGATGGAGGATCGCGACGTCGCGCAGCTCGGCACCGGGCTGTGGAACCGCATGCTGATCGACGCCACGCGCTCCTGGAAAAATCCGAAACGTCCGGAATGGGGCGGCGAGCGCTTTCCGCCGACGGTAAAACCGGCGGCCGAAGACGAGGCGCGCGTCACCGAACGCTGGGAGGACTATGGGCTCGGCGGTTTATGAAGCTTACGATCCATAAAGCCGGTGCGGCAGCCACGTCGCCAGCCCCGGCAAGAACCATAGCGCCACCAGCATTGCGAGCTGGATCAGCACGAAGGGAATGACGCCGAGATAGATATGGCGCGTGGTCACCTCCGGCGGCGCGACGCCGCGCAAGTAGAACAATGTCGGGCCGAGCGGCGGGTGCAGATACGAGGTCTGCAGGTTCACCGCCATCATGATGCCGAGCCAGACCGGATTGACGCCCGGCATTTGCAGCAGCACCGGCGCCACAATCGGCACCACGACGAAGATGATCTCGAAGGCGTCCATCACGAAACCGAGCACGAACAAGGCCGCCATTACCGCAAGGGTCGCACCGGCGGTGCCGCCGGGCAGATTTGTCAGCACGCGCTCCACCATCACATCGCCGCCAAGACCGCGAAAGACGAGGCTGAACAAAGTCGCGCCGATCAGAATGAGAAAAATCATGCTGGTGATCTGGGTGGTGCGCATCGCAACGGGCATGAGCAGACCGGCAAACCCGGCGTTGCGCGCAGCCAAAAATATCGCCCCGGCCGCGCCGACGGCGGCCGCTTCCGTCGGCGTCGCAATGCCGCCGAGAATTGAACCGAGCACGGCGAGGATGAGCGCAATCGGCGCGATGAGAACCGCGATCAGCCGGCGCACCAGCGCGAAGCCGCGCGGCGCACCCGGATCCGGAGCCATGGCCGGCGATTTTTGCGGGAAGAGAATCGCGATGGCGATCAGATAGAGCATGTAGAGGAACACCAGCACGAGGCCGGGAATAATCGCGCCGGCAAACAGATCGGCGACGGACACCGTTTGCGGCGCAAAATTGCCCTGCGCCAACTGCGCCGCCTGATAAGAATTGCTGAGCTGAGCGCCGAGCAGCACCAGTACGGTCGCCGGCGGAACGATTTGCGCCAGCGTCGCGGTCGCCGCGACGGTGCCGGCCGCCAGCGCTTTGTCGTAGCCGTGGCGCAGCATGGTCGGCAGCACGATCAATCCCATGGTCACGGTCGTGGCGCCGACAACGCCCTTGGCGGCGGCCAGCAGCACGCCGACGACGATCGCGGAAAAGCCGAGGCCCCCGGGCAGCGCACCGAACAGGCGGCCCATGGTTTCCAGCAATTCCTCGGCAATGCGCGAGCGCTCCAGCATCACCCCCATGAAGATGAATAGCGGGATCGCCAGCAGCACGTCGTTGGTCATGACGCCGAAAATGCGCTCCGGCAGCGCCCCAAGGAGCGAGAGCTGCATCACGCCCGCCGCCGTGCCGGCGAAAGCAAAGCCAAGCGAAACGCCGGCCAGCGTCAGCGCAACGGGATAGCCGACAAGCAAAAGCACGCAGACCGCGACCACCATCGCAACCGCGAGCGTTTCGCCCATATCAGCGTGGCCCGCTCAGCACGAGCGCACTGCGGATGGCCTGCGCCACGCCTTGCAGGCCGATAAGAACCGCGAACAGCGGAATGAGCGCCTTGAGCAGATACACGAAGGGCAGCCCGCTCGGCTGCGGCGAGCCTTCAAGACTATGCCAGGATCGTCCCACATAGGGGACGGACAAAATGACCAGCGCCGCCGCAAACGGAACGAGGAAGATCAACGTACCGATCAGATCGATGATGGCGCGGCGGCGCGGGCTCGCCTGCGCATAAAACACGTCGACGCGCACGTGCCCGCCGGCCTGCAGAGTCCAGGCCGCCGCCAGCATGAATATGCCGGCATGCGCGTAGAGCACCGATTCCTGCAAGCGGATGGAGCCCAGGCCCAGCGCATAACGCATCACGACCACGGCGAACTCGGCGGCCACGACGTAAAGGCAGCACCACGCCGCCGCCCAGCCGATGGCCGCATTCATACGGTCGAGGCCGTCGGCGATATGCTGGACCGTGTTTCTCATGGCTGCCCCGGCATACTATAATGCGCCGTCCAGCGTTCCGGGAATGGAGTGCCCGCCATGGCCCAAAATCACGATCACCCTCACGACCATGATGACGATCACGACGCGCACGGCTCGGAGCTCAGCGAGATGCAGTTGCGCGTGCGGGCCCTTGAAACCGTACTGGCCGAGAAAGGCTATATCGACCCGGCGGCGATCGACAAACTCATCGAGGCCTACGAGACCAAGGTCGGCCCGCATATCGGAGCGCGCGTGGTCGCCAAGGCCTGGAGCGATCCGGCGTTCAAACGCGCGCTCATCGAGGACGCCAGCAAGGCGGTGCTGCCGCTCGGTCTGCTCAATCGCATCGGCGATCATCTGATCGCGGTCGAGAATACGCCCGAACTGCACAACATGATCGTGTGCACGCTGTGCTCCTGTTATCCCTGGGAAGTGCTCGGCCTGCCGCCGGTCTGGTACAAATCGGCGCCCTATCGTTCGCGCGCGGTCAACGATCCGCGCGGCGTGCTGGCCGATTTCGGCGTCACGCTGCCGACGGGCACCGCCATCCGGGTTTGGGATTCGACCGCGGAGACGCGCTTCATCGTGCTGCCGATGCGGCCGCAAGGCACCGCAGGCTGGAGCGAAGACAAGCTCGCCGCGCTCGTCACGCGCGACAGCATGATCGGCACCGGCCTGCCGAAACAGCCGGGCGAGGCCGCGTGATGGACAGCATTCACGATATGGGCGGCATGCACGGCTTCGGCAAAGTCGAGCCGGAACCGAATGAACCGGTGTTCCATTCCGGCTGGGAAGGCCGCGTGCTCGCGCTCAACCGCGCCATGGCCTATACGGGGGCCACCAACATCGACCAGTCCCGCGCGGCGATCGAGGCATTGCCGCCGGATGTTTATCTCACGAGCTCCTACTACAAAAAGTGGGCGCTGGGTCTGGAGGCCCGCGTCGTCAAATACGGTCTTGCCGGCGCGAACGAGATCAAGGCGGGGCATGCGTCACAACCGGGCAAGGCGGTTGCGCGCAAACTCTCAGTGGCGGATGTGCCGAACTCGCTCACCCGCGGTTCGTTCGCACGGCCGGCGCCGGCGCCGGCGCGCTTTCAGCCCGGCGACCGCGTGCGTACCAAAAACATTCACCCGGCAACGCATACGCGCCTGCCGCGCTACGCGCGCGATAAGGTCGGAGTAGTCGAGGCGCTGCGCGGCTGCCACGTCTTTCCCGACGCGGTGGTGCTCGGCAAGGGCGAAGATCCGCAATGGCTTTACACGGTGCTGTTCGAAGGCCGTGAATTATGGGGCGACGATGCAGAGCCGTCGCTCAAGGTTTCGATCGAGGCGTTCGAGCCCTATCTGGAGCCGGCATGAGTACCGACGCCGCCTCGCCTCGCTCGCCCGGCCGCAGCGACGACCTGAGCCTACCCCGCAACGAAGACGGCCCGGTCTTCCGCGCGCCATGGGAGGCGGAGGCCTTTGCGCTGGCGCTCCAACTCAACGCGCGCGGCGTGTTCAGCTGGACGGAATGGGCGGCGGCGCTCGGCGACGAGATCAAGAAAGCGCAAGCCGCCGGCGATCCCGATACCGGGGAGACGTACTATCACCACTGGCTCGCCACGCTGGAACGCCTCGTCGCCGCGAAAGGCCTCACCGACCCGCATGTGCTGTCGCGGACGCGCGACGCCTGGCAGCACGCATGCGCGCGCACGCCGCATGGCACGCCGATCGAACTACGCCCGGACGACTTCAAGAACTAGAGCTCTCTTCGATCAGAGTCGCCACAAGATCGGCTGCCGGCATAGCACGCGAACGGGCGACCCCCTGCCCGGCCCACAGCGAAATGAACTCGGCATTTCCTTGCAATCCCGACGCATTGCGCATCGGCCGGGTGAGATCGTTCTGCTGGCGGAACGGCAGAATCGCGTTCTCCTTGCCGGCCACCATGGCGATGAAAGTGTTGGTCAGGCCGCGAGCCGGCCGCCCGGAGAATGCTCGGGTAATGACGGTCGTGTCCTTCTTGGCTTTGAGCAACGCCTGTTTGTAAGCCGATGGCGCGCCCGATTCCGGACAGGGCAAAAATGCAGTGCCAAGCTGGACCGCTGCGGCGCCGAGTTTGATCGCCGCGGCAACATCGCGTCCGTCCATGATGCCGCCGGACGCAATCACCGGCAGATCGACGCTCGCGCAGATCTCGCGCACAAGCGCGGCAAGCGGGATCATCGAATCCTCGAACGGCCCGGCAAAACTGCCGCGATGCGCGCCCGCTTCGGCGCCCTGGGCAACGATCGCGTCAACGCCCGCCTGCGCCAATCGGTGCGCCTCCTCGACCGTCGTTGCGGTGCCGACGATAGCGATGTCACGCTTCTTGAGTTCCACGATCTGCGCGGCCGACGGCATGCCGAATGTGAAGCTAAAAACCGGTGGACGTTCCTCAAGCACGGCTTCGAACTGCTCGTCGAACGGATTACCCGGCACCGGCGGCAGCACTGGTGGCGGCAAACCGAGCTTGGCATGGGCCTCGGCCATAATCCCAAGCATTGACCGCGGATCGACCTTGCGGTCGGATTCATAACCGCCGGCGAACAAATTGATGTTGAACGGCCGTTTGGTGAGCTGCCGGATGCAGCGGATCGCGGCGGCGATTTCCTCCGGCTTCGAATATGCACCGCCCCATGCGCCCAATCCGCCCGCATTCGACACCGCGGCCGCAAGCTCTGGCGTGCCGCCACTGCCCGCCATGGGTGCGAGCAGAACGGGGCGCTCAATACCGAGCCGATTCAAAAGAGCGTGCGCCATCATTGCAGTCGTTTTTGATGCCTATCATCGAAGATAGGCGCGCCGTACTTGTCGGCACAATGGAAGTCTGACACGCTGTGCCATCTTTATTGGCGAATGCCGGCTTCGGCCGGCGCGAATATGGGAGGACATTCATGTCGGGCGGCGATCGGAATAACGCGGGCAAAAACGTCAAAATCCGCGCCAGCGGTGGCGGCGAGTTCGATTGCTACTTGGTCACGCCTAAGGCGGATGCCGCAATGCCGGCGATGGTGCTCGCCTCCGCCGTTCATGGCGTCGATGCCGACATTCGCGCGATCGCCGATGAATTCGCAGCCGACGGCTATATCGTCGCCGCACCCGATCTGTTCTGGCGAACGATCCCAGGGCCGCTCTCGCGCGACGACCAACGCACCAAGGAGCGTTCGCAACCGCGTCTCGAACTGATCAAGACCGGCGAAACCGACCTCACCGATACGCTGGCGTATCTGGGGACGCTGCCGCAATTCAACGGCCGCGCCGCAGTGATGGGATTCTGCTACGGCGGCCCATACGCCATTATCGGACCGAAGCGTCTCGGCTATGCCGCGGGCATTTCCTGCCATGGCACGCGGATGCTCGATTATATCGGGGACATCGAGGGGGTGCGCGAGCCGATCTGCATCATCTGGGGCGACCACGATCACGCCGCGCCGGCGGACGTGCTGGACGCCTATCGCGCCATCGCGCCGCGCATCAAGAATCTCGATCTGCACATTTTCCCGGGCGTGCTGCACGGCTACATGATGCCCGGCGCGCCGGATGCGTTCGACAAGAAATCCCGCGATTTTTCGATGGCGCGTGCCAAAGCGATCCTCGACGGGCTTCGCGGCGCGCGGTCGACGCTCCGTCAGGCGTGCTAAAGCATCCCGGTAGACGACGCGGCGCGAACTTTACGCGGCCCGTGCGAGATTCGCGCTGGCCAATGCCTGCTGCAGCGCGGCGAAGCAGTCGGGATCGATGGCCGTATCGACCATCTCCGCCATGGTCGCCAATGCCGTGGCGACAGGCATCGCGGCCCGATAGGGCCGCTCGGCGGTCAGGGCATCGAAAATATCCGCCGTCGTTATGATGCGCGTTTCAAGCGCGATCTCTTCGCCCTTGAGGCCGCGCGGATAACCCTTGCCGTCGAGCCGTTCGTGGTGCGCGGCGGCGATAACCGCGAGTTCGCTGAAGGCGGCGATTCGCGACAGGATGGTCTCGGAATGAGCCGCGTGCATTTTCATGGCAGCCCACTCGTCCGGATCGAGTTTGCCGGGCTTGTCGAGAATGGAATTGCTGACGCCGAGCTTACCGATATCATGCAGCAGTGCCGCCCGCTTGAGCCAGCGTCGCTGATCGTCTGACAGCTCCATCTGCTTGGCGATCAAGTCCGCGAACAGCGTGACACGTTCGCTGTGCCCGCTGGTATAGGGGCTTTTGGAGTCGATAACCTGGGCAAAAGCGGCGGCGATATCGTCGAGATAATCATCGCCGACGATCGACGTCGCTTGCGCCGGTTCGAGCGCGAGGATCGCCTGCTGCAAGTCGACCGCGCCCAGCCCCCGCCAAAACTCCGGCCGTTCGGCGATTCTGGCGAACGCGGCGGACAATCGGGGCTCGAACCAGGTGCCGCTCCGATCCTCGATCTCGCGCTTCGCGGCTTCAATGCCGTTTGCCGTATAAAATACGTCGACAATCTGCGCCATCAGCGCGATCCGCGAATAAAGCGGAATGCCGTCACCGCGTAGACCGTGCGGCCGGCCGCCGCCGTCCCAATGTTCGTCCAAGCTGTAAATAGCCTGCGCCACGTTCTCCGGAAAACGCATTTTCCGCGCGATCTCGGCGCCGCGGTCGCACCGCGTCTCCATCAATTCCTGGGCGATCTCTCCGCCATTCTGGAAAACATGGACCAGCGCGCGGAATCTCTCCGCGAGCCCGGCATTCATTCCGGTGTGAGAGAGTACGAAGCGCAGCACTTGCGGCAGGCTGCCATTGACGGTCATGAAATCGCGTTTGAACGAAATATCGTCGACCATGTAGAGCTGACAGATCCGCGCGGCATTGCTGCTGCAGCCGAGATCCTTCAGCAGGAGCGTGTAGTAAAGTTCCCAAATCTGGTTCGCGTCGAGACCTATTTCCGATCCGATTTGAGTTCCGATCCAGCAGCACCGCACGCAATGTCCGACCGGCTGACCTTCCACCATGTCGAGCGCATGGCTGAGCGCGCTGAGAATTTCGGCCAATCGTATTTTCGGCAGTTGAACGGATTTAACGCGAGAAACCTGCATCGTGCCCAAGTCCGCGGATATCGCCGATCCGGATGCAGGTGCCGAGCCTGAACCGAATTTCCACGACCGAGATAATCACGCACGGCTTAAGGAGGCGTTTAACGTATTGATAAAACTTCCTAAAGTGCCCCCATCGCTCGTCCGTGTTGGCACGCCGATGCATCCACAAATCCAGCAGATTTGGTGCCTGACCTGGAACGGTGACGGACTATCGGCATTTCACCCGGTCGTCACCGCCGTCTCCAAATTGCTTGGATCAATCTGCCGGTTGAGGCCGGCATTGAGCTTGTCGCGGTCGAGCTCGCCCTCCCACCAGGCGATAATGATGCAGGCGAGGCCATTGCCGGTGATGTTGGTCAGCGCGCGGCATTCGCTCATGAATTTGTCGATGCCAAGCACGATCGCCATGCCGGGAACCAGCTCCGGCCGCACCGAAGCGAGCGTCGCTGCGAGCGTGATGAAGCCCGCTCCGGTGACGCCGCTCGCCCCTTTGGAGGTGAGCATGGCAACAACCAGAATGGTGAGTTGCTCGCCGAAGCTCAGGGGCACGTTCAGCGCCTGCGCGATAAACAGTGTCGCCAGGGTCATGTAGATATTCGTGCCATCGAGGTTGAACGAATATCCGGTCGGAACCACCAGCCCGACGACCGGCTTGGAGCAGCCCAGCCTTTCCATCTTCTCCATCAACTGCGGCAAGGCGCTTTCGGACGAACTGGTGCCGAGAACGATGAGCAACTCGTCCTTGATGTAGCCGATATATTTGAAGATCGAGAAGCCGGCGATCCTGGCGATCAGTCCCAGCACGATCACCACGAACAGGATGGACGTCAGGTAGAACGTCGCGATCAGGCCCGCGAGATTGCCGAGTGCCGCCGGCCCATAGCGGCCGATCGTATAGGCCATCGCGCCGAAAGCGCCGATCGGCGCGGCTTTGACGATGATGGCGATGACGCCGAACATCGCATGGGCCAGATCGTCGATAAACGACCGTATCGTCTGGCCGCGCTCGCCGAGCGTCATCAGCGCGAAGCCGAACAGCACCGAGAACAGCAAGACCTGAAGCACGTCGCCCGCCGCGAACCCGCCGACGGCGGCATCGGGGATGATATGCAACACGAAATCGACCGACTTCATCTCGCTTGCCTGTTTGGCGAAGCTGGCGACCGCTGCCGCGTCGGTCTTGCCGGAGAAGCCGGCGCCGGGCTGCAACACATTGGCGACGATGAGGCCAAGAGCCAGTGCGAAGGTCGACACCACCTCGAAATAAACCAGCGCCTTGACCGCTACCCGGCCCACTTTGCTCACCTGGCTGATGTGAGCGATGCCGGACACCACTGTGCAGAAGATGATCGGCGCGATCACCATCCGGATCAGCTTGACGAAGCCGTCGCCGAGCGCCTTGACCCAGTCGTTCTTGCCGATGTCGGGAAACAACCAACCGACGAGGACGCCGAGAATGATGGCGAGCAAAACCTGAACGTACAGAATTCTGTACCAGGGCTTGCGCGGCGCGACGGGCGCGGGTGCGGGAGTCGCGGCGGCTATCTGCGTCATGGACATTTCCCCCATTTCATTTTCAATGACCTTAGAGCATTCCCAGCGCGTGCGGCAACCACAGCGAGATCGCCGGGATGTAGGTCACCATTGCCAGAAAGACGAGCATGGTGAGCAGCCACGGCAGCACCGCAATCGTGAGTTCGGTGATGCCCATTTTGGTGATGCCCGAGGCGACGTAGAGGTTCAACCCGACCGGCGGATGGCACAGCCCGACCTCCATATTCACCGCCATCAGGATGCCGAGATGCACCGGATGCACGCCGAGGGCTGCGGCCATCGGAAACAGGATCGGCGCCATGATGAGCGTGATCGCGGCGGGATCCATGAAATTGCCGGCCGCCAGCAGCACGACATTGGTGACCAGGAGGAACGCGACCATGCCGAAGCCTTGCGCGGTCATCCAGCCGGCCATGGATTGCGGTATCTGCTCCGAGGTGAGCAGCCACGAGAACACCGCGGCGTTGGTGATGATGTAAAGAATCATCGCGCTCATCGACGCCGCCTTCAGCAGCACCGCCGGCACTTCCGATAATTTCAGGCCCTTGTAGACGAACACCGCGATGATGAAGGCATAGACCGCGGCGACGGCGGCCGCCTCGGTCGGCGTGAACAGGCCGGAATAAATGCCGCCAAGCACCAGAAGAATCAGCAGCAAGCCCCAGATGCTTTCGCGGAACGTATGCCAGCATTCGCCCCAACTCGCTCGCTCCATGCGCGGATAGTCGTAGCGCCAGGCGCGATACCAGGTGGTGGCGCCGAGCATCGCGGCGAGGATCAGCCCCGGCACCAGGGCCGCGATGAACAATTGACCGACCGATGCGGAATCGACCACCGTACCGGTCGGGCCGCGCGGCTGCATGCCGCTCGTCGCCACGGCGAAGATGACGAGATTGATCGACGGCGGAAACAGGATGCCGAGCGCGCCCGAGGTCGCGATCACGCCGGCGGAGAAGCGCGGCGGATAGCCCTGCTGCGCCAGGGCCGGCAGGATGATCGAGCCGATCCCGACGACGGTCGCCACCGAGGAGCCGGAGATCGCGGCGAACAAAGCGCAAGCGACGACGCCGGCCAAGCCCAAGCCGCCATACCAGTGCCCGATCAGCGAGGATGCAAAATCGATCATGCGGCGCGCCACGCCGCCGGCGGTGAGAAAATTGCCGGCCAGGATGAAGAACGGGATCGCCATGATCTCGAAGCGATCGATGCTGGTGAACAATTTCAAGCCCACCATCTTCGGATCGACATCGGAGAGAATGAACAAATACGTCAGCACCGAGAGACCGAGCGCAATCGAGATCGGCATGCCGGACGCCATCAGCGCCAGCAACAGCGCGAACAAAAGCTCGGCGCGCACCGTGTGCGACAACTCGATCACATGTAGCCGCGCGGCAAAGCAGACCAAGGCAAGCGCGATCGGCAGGAGAATGATCAGCCCCGACATCACGCCCGCGGTCAACGGCCGCGCCTCGGCCGGTTTTGCCGCATGCAACAGCGCGGTCATCGCACGCCCCCGCCGGCCGGTATCGGCGTTTCAGCCTCGTGCGGCGCCTCGTAGTCGATGCCGTGGCCCTGATGCGGCACAAACCCAGTGCGCAGGAAACGCCACATCACTTGCAGGAAGCGGAAGCACATCAAATAGGAGCCGAGCGGGATGCACAGGTAGATCATCCAGCTCGGCCATTCGAGCTCGGGCGAGACCTGGTCCGGGTCGAGCTCGTAGACGTAGAGCGCGCCGAGCGTGCCGATGACGCCGGTGAACAGCGCCCCGCACAACAGCGCAAACACGATCACCGGTTTGCGCGCCGCCGGCGTGAGCTTATTGACGAAGACATCGACGCCAACATGGATGCCGGTGCGGACGCCGAGCGCGGCGCCGAATTTCGCCATCCATACGAACATGTAGGTGGCGAGCTCGTTCGCCCAGGACAAGTTGATCGCGGCGAGCGAGCGATAGACCGAGCTTGCGGCGTGTTGCAGCAGCAAAAGGTGATGCGCGCCCGCCCATCTGGCGAGATTCGCCGAATTGCTGGCGCCGTAGCGGTGGACGACGGCGACGAAGGTGATGATCGTCGCCGCGCCGATGAGCGTGACGATGATCCACTCTTCGAGCCGATTGAGGATACGGTCGAGCAGCGGTGTCCCCACAAGCTAAATCCCTCCCCGCTTGCGGAAAGGGACTACGCAGCCTTCAGGCCTGCGGCGGTACGAAGCCCGACGCCTTGTAGACCTTGTCGATGAAGTCCTTGCCGAAACGGCTCTGCATCTCCTGATGCACCGGCATCAGCTTGGCGATCCAGACCTTCTTCTCGTCCTCGGTCAGCACGTGAAACTCGACCTTGCCGGTCGCCTTGATCTGGTCGAGGGCGGCGACGTTGTCATGCGCCGCGGTGTCGTCGAAGAACTGAGTCGCTTCCTTCACGGAACGGTCGAGGCCGGGGCGAACGTCGTCCGGCAGTCCGTCCCAGAACTTCTTGTTGGTGATGAGCGAATAAGTCAGCCGCCCGTGATGCGACACGGTCAGGTATTTCTGCACGTCATAGAACTTTTGCGTCCAGATGTTCGACGGCACATTGTCCTCGCCGTCGACGACGCCGGTCTGCAGAGCCTGATAAAGCTCGCCGAAGGCGATGATCTGCGGAATGGCGCCGAGTTGGCGCGCCACGGCGTCAAGCACCTTGCCGCCTTGAATGCGCATTTTCATGCCCTGGAAATCGTCAGGCAGGATCAGCGGTTTATTCGCTGTATAGACGTGGGCGCCGTTGTCCCAATAGGCGAGCGGCGTCACGCCCTTGTCCTCGAGCTTTTTGTTGAACTCGTCCATCATCGGGCTCGCCATCATCTGGCGGGCGCGGCTATCGTCGCTCATCAGGAAGGGCAAATCGAAAACATCGAACTCCTTGACTCCGAGCGGACCGAATTTGGAGATCGACGGCGCCAGCAATTGGACCGAACCAAGCTGCAAGGCTTCCAGCTCTTCCTTGTCCTTGTAGAGCGAGGAGTTCGGATAGACCTCCACCGTCACTTTGCCGTCGGTGTATTTCTCGGCGAGCTGCTTGAACAGCAAGGCCGATTTGCCCTTGGGCGCGTCGGGCGACACGACGTGACTGAACTTGATGACCAGCGGATCGGCGAATGCCGGCCGGCCGAAGGCCAAGGCCGGCGCTGCGGCGGCGAAGCCAAGGGCGGCACGCCTGGTGACCTTGAACTGCATCGATATCCCTCCCCCTGCGGCCCTAACCGGCCCCATGATCTTGGCCTTTTCATAGCGCGAATGAGGTGGCGGGCCAATGCTGCACTTCGGCCGCCGGCGCGCGAGCGCCACGCGCCGGTCGAGCCGTCAGGGGAATACCAGCGCACCCGCCAGCGCCAGAATGAGCGCCGGAGGCATGATGACCGCCCCGAGTTTGAGGAACGTCCAGGCGTCGACGGCAAGGCCCTCGCGCCGCAAGGCCGCCAGCCACAAAATGGTGGCAAGCGAGCCCGTGACCGACAGGTTCGGCCCAAGATCGACTCCGATGAGGACGGCCGCGCGTACCTGCTCCGTCAACGCGCCGGCCTCGACGACGCGCCCGGCCAACAAGCCCGCCGGTAGATTGTTGACGAGATTGCAGGCCACGGCGAGGAACACGCCCACGATCCAGGCCGAAAGCGTTGTGGAGATTGCCACAAGGTGCGTCAGGAGCGCGGTCAGTTCGGCAGTGGCGCCGGTCTTTTCCAGCGCCTCCACGAGGACGAACAAGCCCGCGACTAGCGGCAGCACGCCCCAGGTGATGTCCTTCACGGTCCGCCGCAGCCCATTCGCCGAACGCCAAAGCACGACTAACGCGGTCGCGGCGCCGGCGACAAATGTCGGCAAACCGAGCCGGATGCCGAACGCAGACGCAGTGAGCAGGACGATCGAGGTGGCTGCGATCCCCGCCGCGGTCAGGCAGGCCGGAAAAGACAACTCCGGAATTTCCACCTCGATCTTGAGCTGTTGTTGCAGCTCGTGCCGTTGCGTCAGAAGGAGGACAGTGTACGTCGCCGCGACCGCCAATGCCGAGGCCAACGCGTAGCGCGGCAGCCATAGCAGAAGCGGTGGCATGTGCGAGCCGTAGATCAACAGATTAGCCGGATTGGAGATCGGCAGGACGAAGCTCGCAGCGTTGGCGATGAAGGCGCAGATGAAGAGATAGGGCAACGGCTGGCGGACGCCGGCGGCGCGCATAACCGCCGCGACTGCCGGCGTCAGAACCACGGCGGTCGCGTCATTGGACAGAAAGACGGTCACGACGGTGCCGATGGCGAAGATCAGCGTGAACAGGCGAGACGCCGAACCTTTGGCCAGGCGCACGGCCTTTGCGGCGAGCCAGTCGAACAGGCCTTCCTGCCGCGCCAGCTCGGCCAACAGCATCATGCCGGTGAGAAACAGATAAACGTCGAGGCCGCGCGCCACGCCGGCAAGCGCGTCGTGCCACGGCAGGAGACCGAACACGACAAGCAGCAGCGCGCCGGCCACGGCCCAGATCGCTTCGGAAAGATTCCACGGGCGAATGACGACGCCTGCGGTTGCAAGAGCGGCGATGCCCCAGGTGGCTGTCGCGGCATTCATTCCGCGGCGATCCCGATCCGGGCGAGTGCGGATCTCAGCTTAGCGTCGCCGCGGTGCTTTTTGGTCTCTGGCCGTAACGTGCCAAAGAGTACGAATGCGATGACGGTCGACTGCAATTCTTTCCTCAATGCATCGCGAAGGCAGACCGCGGCAACAGCGCGCCGGGGTGGCGGATCACGCTGCCGGCCAGCCGGTGCGCCGCGCCCGCCGCCTGCGCCGGATCATTGCCGGCGATCCGCGCCGCAAGGTAGCCGGCGTTGAAGCCGTCGCCGGCGGCGGTCGCGTCGATTGGCACCAGAACTTCGGGCACCGGCACAAATTCCTGGTTGCCGCTGGTGGCGACCAGCGCCGAATTGGGCCCGTTCTTGACCACGATTTCGTCGATGCCGAAGGCTTGCAGCCGCGTCACGGTACTTTCGAGGCTGGGGTCGCCCCACAGCACCGCCTCGTCATCGAAGGCCGGTAGCGCGATGTCGGTGCGCTTGAGCGCCTCCATGACGACGGCACGGGCGCGTTGCAGGTCGCCCTTCCAGCCGCGCGGACGGAAGTTGCCGTCGAACGCGACCTTAGCGCCCTGCTGACGCGCGACTTCGAGCACCGCGAAGAAGCGGCCGAGCCCGTTATTGGAGAACAGCGACAGCGTGATGCCGGAGAAGTAGATGAGCCGTGCGCTAGTCAGGCTTTCGGCGAGGCGCATCCAGTCGGGCAACTCAAACAGATCGCCGGCCGGTGCGCCGTCGCGCCAGATCCGTGGCTGGCGTTCGCCCGCCGGACCGCTCTCGATCAGGCATAAAGCCGGCAGCCGGCCGGAGACGCGCAGGATGAGATTCGAGGCGACGCCTTCGGCGGCTGCCAGCGCCAAGACGCTGTCGGAATAGGGATCGTCGCCAACGGCCGAGGCGAAACCCACATCGATGTCGGCCCGGGCGAGATAGATGGCGGTGTTGAACGCATCGCCGCCGCAGGACAGCGCGAACGTGCCGTCGGCCCCGCGCGCCAGTTCGACCAGAACTTCGCCCACGCAGACGGCGCCGGCTTTTTGCTCGCTCATGTCGCTCCATAGCCGGGGCGAAACCAGGCTTTGGTCCCCGACCCCGCCAATATACGCCGTGAGCGGCTGGAACGGGGCGGACATAATGTTATACTATAACATATTGGGCCAACCGATCGGCCGGGAGAGTCGTGACCCATCATCATCATCAAGGCGGCGAGCCGCACCCGCCGCCGGCGATTTCACCATCGCTGATGCGCCTTTCGGCGCCGCGGCGGCTCTTGGTCGCCGGAATTTTGATCGCGCTGGTCTGGGCCGCATTTTTGTGGGCGACGCGCTGAGACCCATGCCCGAATTAAGCCTCCGCAATCTGACACTCGGCTACGAACGCCATCCGGCCGTGCATCATCTCGACGGCACGGTGGAGACCGGCGCGCTGATCGCGGTGGTCGGGCCGAACGGCGCCGGCAAGTCGACGCTGTTCAAAGGCATTGTCGGCGCGCTCAAACCGCTCGCCGGCGCGATCGAGCGTCACGGCCGCGATACCCGCGACATCGCCTACTTGCCGCAGGTGCAGGAGATCGACCGGTCATTTCCGATCAGCGTCTACGACATGGTCGCGATGGGGCTGTGGCGGACCAAGGGCGCCTTCGGCGGCATCGGCGCCGACGACCGCCATGCGATCGAAGCCGCCATCGCCGCCGTCAGGCTGACCGGCTTCGAACAGCGCGCCATCGGCACGCTCTCGGGCGGGCAGATGCAGCGCATGCTGTTCGCGCGGCTCCTGGTTCAGGACGCGCGCATGATCGTGCTCGACGAACCGTTCACCGCGATCGACGCCAAGACTTCGGCCGATCTCCTTGCCCTGGTGCGGCGCTGGCACAGCGAAAAGCGCACCGTGCTTGCGGCCTTGCACGACATCGATCTGGTCAAGGCGAATTTCCCCGAAACCTTGCTGCTGGCGCGCGAGCCGGTGGCGTGGGGCGTCACGCGTGACGTGCTGACGTCGGCCAACCTCGATAAGGCACGCCACATGTGCGAGGCCTTCGACGACCGCGCCGAGGCCTGCGCGGTGGCGGCGGAGTGAAGATGCTCTACGACGCGCTTATCGCTCCGTTTGCCGATTTCGAATTCATGCGCCGCGCGCTGGTCGGCACCTTCGCGCTAGCCTTCGGCGCACCGCCCATCGGCGTGTTCCTGATGTTGCGGCGCATGAGCCTGATCGGTGACGCCATGGCGCACGCGATCTTGCCGGGTGCTGCAATCGGGTTCCTGCTCGCCGGCCTGAGCCTGTTCGCGATGGCCGGCGGCGGCCTGATCGCCGGATTTCTCATCGCCATCGGCGCCGGACTGATCGCGCGGGCGACGCCGTTGAAAGAAGACGCATCTCTCGCCGCCTTCTTCCTGATCTCGCTCGCGCTCGGCGTCACCATCGTGTCGGTCAAGGGCAACACGATCGACCTGATGCATTTCCTATTCGGCTCGGTGCTTGCGGTCGACGATCCGACGCTCCTGCTCATCCTCGGCATCACCTCGATATCGCTCGTCGTGCTGGCGCTGATCTGGCGACCGCTGGTGCTCGAATGCGTCGATCCCGGATTTTTGCGCTCGGTAAGCCGCGCCGGCGGGCCGGCCCATATCGCGTTCCTTGCGCTCGTGGTCCTAAACCTTGTCGGCGGCTTCCAGGCGCTCGGCACATTGCTCGCCGTCGGCATCATGATTCTGCCGGCGGTAATCTCGCGATTCTGGGCGTGCGACATCACCGGGATGATCGCGGTCGCGGTGGCGGCGGCCGCGGTCTCAGGCTATGTGGGGCTGCTGGTTTCCTATCACGCCGACCTGCCGTCCGGCCCCGCCATCATCCTGGTGGCGGGAGCGCTCTATGCCCTGTCGGTTGTGGCCGGGCCGTTCGGCGGGCTGATCTGGCTTGCTTTGCCGCGGCGTCATCTTGAGGCGTGATTTGAACGGGTTTTGAGACGGCGCGGGATTGCCTATATAGGCCGCAGGAGGGCCGCATGTCCGAACCAGCTTCAGCCGAAAAAATCCAAGAAAAGGCGCAAGAAAAGGTCCCGGTCACGGTGCTGACCGGCTATCTCGGCGCCGGCAAGACCACATTGCTCAACCGCATCCTGTCGGAGCCGCACGGCAAGAAATACGCCGTGATCGTCAATGAATTCGGCGAGATCGGCATCGACAACGATCTCGTCGTCGGCGCCGACGAGGAAGTGTTCGAGATGAACAACGGCTGCATCTGCTGCACCGTGCGCGGCGACCTTGTGCGCATCCTCGACGGCTTGATGCGGCGCAAGGGCAAGTTCGACGCCATCATCGTCGAGACCACCGGCCTCGCCGATCCGGCGCCGGTGGCGCAGACCTTCTTCATCGACGAGAATGTCGGCCGCAAGACCAGGCTCGATGCGGTGGTGACGGTCGCCGATGCCAAATGGCTCAACGACCGGCTCAAAGACGCACCCGAGGCCAAGAACCAGATCGCGTTCGCTGACGTCATCCTGATCAACAAGACCGATCTCGTCTCCGCCGATGAACTCGCGGACGTCGAGGCGCGCATTCGCGGCATCAATCCCTACGCCAAGGTGCACAAGACCCAGCGCGCGCAAATCCCGTTGAACGAGGTTCTGGGCCGCAACGCCTTCGATCTCGACCGTATTCTCGATCTCGAACCGGAATTCCTCGAAGGCGATGGGCACGATCACGATCATGACCATCACCACGATCACGATCACCATCATGGCCACGATCATGATCACGGTCATAAGACCGCGCATAGCCACGGCGGGCTCAAGCACTACCACGACGAGGACATGCAATCGATTTCGCTGAAGACCGATAAACCGCTCGATCCGGACAAGTTTTTCCCGTGGGTGCAGGATCTGGTGCAGAAGGAAGGCCCCAATATCCTGCGCTGCAAAGGCATCCTCGCCTTCAAGAACGATGACGAGCGCTTCGTCTTCCAGGGCGTGCACATGATCCTCGACGGCGATCATCAGCGGCCCTGGGCCAAGGACGAAAAACGGCAAAGCCGCGCCGTCTTCATCGGCCGCAATCTGCCCGGCAAGAAGATCACCGAAGGCTTTGAAAGTTGCATTGCTTGAAATCCTCTCCCCCGGTGCGCCGGTGCGGGAGAGGTGAAGAATCATGACTGATACCCGCAGCGAGACCGTCTCTGTCGTCGAACGCACGCGGCCTGTCGCCGCGGGCGGCGCGATCGTCGCCGCGCATTTCCTCGGCCGCATGGCCGTATTTGTGCTGGCCGAGGAAGCCATGGTCCTCGCCGCGCCGCGTGGTGAACCAAAAAAAGTTGCCGTTCACGGTGGCGCGATACTTTCGACCGCCGTCGGCGAGTCGCTCATCGTCTCGGGCGGCGACGATGGTAAAGTTGTAGAAACTGACGTCAGCGGCGAAAGCCGCACACTTGCCACTGACGCGAAGCGCCGCTGGATCGATCATGTCGCGCTCGGCCCGGACGGCGCCGTGGCCTGGTCGGCCGGCAAGACGGCGGTCGTGCAAGGCAAGGACTTGCGGCAACTCGAGGCGCCATCGAACGTCGGCGGGCTGGCCTTTTTGCCGAAAGGCTTTCGGCTCGCCATCGCCCATTACAACGGCGCCACGCTGTGGTTTCCCAATGCGGCGGGCGCCACGCCGGAAAAGCTCGAATGGAAGGGTTCGCATCTCGGCGCCACGGCGAGCCCGGACGGCCGGTTTCTGGTCACCACGATGCAGGAGCCGATGCTGCACGGCTGGCGTCTCGTGGATCGCCAGCATATGCGCATGTCCGGCTATGCCGCGCGGGTAAAGTCGTTCGGCTGGACCGCGGGCGGAGACTTCCTCGCGACCTCCGGCGCAACGCAGCTCATTCTGTGGCCGTTCCAGGCCAAGGACGGCCCGATGGGCAAGCAACCGCGCGTGCTGGCGCCGTCCGAGCACCGCATCGAAGTGGTCGCCTGCCATCCCAAACAGGACATCGTCGCCGCCGGCTACGGCGACGGCTTGGTGCTGTTGGTGCGCATCGGCGACGGCGCCGAGATTCTGGCCAAGAAGCCGGGCGATGCGCCGGTCACGGCGCTGGCTTGGAGCGCCGATGGGCTCTTATTGGCGTGGGGCACGGAAAGCGGCGAGGCCGGCATCGTCGACCTCGCCTGAAGCCGCGGTCAGATCACATATTGCCGCAGCGGCGGGTAGCCGTTGAAGCCGACCGAGGAATAGGTCGCGGTATAGGCGCCGGCCGCCTCGATCAGCACCTTATCGCCGATGGCCAGCGTGACCGGCAGCGGGTACGGCGTTTTTTCGTAGAGCACGTCGACCGAGTCGCAGGTCGGGCCGGCGATGACGCAGGGCACGGTCTCGTCGCGATCGTGCGTGGTGCGGATCGGGTAGCGGATCGATTCGCCGATGGTTTCGGCCAGGCCGTGGAACTTGCCGATATCGAGATAGACCCAGCGCAGTTCGTCTTCGGGCGAGCGCTTGGCGATCAGCACCACTTCGGCCTCGATGATGCCGGCATTGCCGACGAGACCGCGGCCGGGCTCGACGATGGTGTTCGGCAGATTGTTGCCGAAATGCTTGCGCAGTGCCTTGAAGATCGCCTTGCCGTAAGTTTCGAGCTTGGGTGTCTTGCGGATATATTTCGCCGGGAAACCACCGCCGAGATTGACCATCGACAGGTTGATGCCGCGCTCGGCGCAGGTGCGGAACACCGCCGCCGCGGAGGCGAGCGCCCGGTCCCAGGCTTCGACATTGTGCTGCTGCGAGCCGACATGGAACGAGATGCCGTGCGGGGTCAGCCCGTTTTTGTGGGCGACTTCCAAAATGTCGGCGGCATAGGCGGGCTCGCAGCCGAACTTCCGCGACAGCGGCCATTCGGCACCGGAGCCGTCGCAATGGATGCGGCAGATCACCCGGCTACCGGGCGCGGCGCGCCCCACCTTCTCGGCCTCGGCCTCGCAGTCGACCGCGAACAGCGTGACGCCGAGCCTGAAGGCTTCGGCGATCTCGGTCTCTTTCTTGATGGTGTTGCCGTAGGAGATGCGGTCGGGTGAGACGCCCGTGGCGAGCACGTCTTGGGTCTCGCTCACCGAGGCGACGTCGAAGCAGCAGCCGAGCCCGGCCAGAAGCTTGAGGATTTCCGGCGCCGGATTGGCCTTCACGGCGTAGTACACCTTGGTGTCCGGGAGCGCCTTGGCGAAGTTTTGATAGTTCTCGCGCACGACGTCGAGGTCGAGGACGAGGCAGGGTCCGAGATCGGTGCGTTGCTTGAGGAATTCGCGGATACGTGCCGTCATTTCGAACAAACTCCTAATCCGGCCGGCCTTCAGGCCGCCGAGGTGAATCTCTACGACAGCCGTGGTTCCGCGGATGCGCGGAGCACTTCCGTCGCCGTGATTGCTGCCTTGGTCCGGATGAGGGAAACCCCGTTCCGCACTGCTGGCAAAGAAGGACAAGCCCTTTCGGTGTCCCCGGCATTCGCGCCGGCAGTAACCAAAAAAGCCCTTCCGTCGTTGCTTTAAGCCGCGTCGCCCGTGGAGAGCGGGCATTGCCGGTTTCGCCTCCGGCTGCCGGTCGCTGGAGCAAGGAAGGAGAGTCTCTTCCTTAGGCGGCTGTCCGGCCTCTTGTCCGGATGCCCACCGACCGACACACGGCCACAGGCACGTGCGAAATTGGGCAATCCGCAAATAAGCGATTTACCGGATGCGTGCAAGCTTTTTAGTCTTAAGGAAAAGTAAAATGCCGACGCGGCTGTGAATTGCGCCGGCGCGGCGCGCGTCAGTCCGCCGTGAACGGCTCGACGTGGTGCGCCGCGCGCAAGAACTGCAGCATGACTACGATGCCCAGGAGGATGAAAAGCCCGTCAAGCACGCGGGCGCCAAGCGTGCCGAGCGCAAACAGGTTGGCGATCGCCCAGCTGCCGGCGAAGGCCGCGCCGAACACTTCGGCGCTGATCAAGATCGCCGCGCTCACCACCGTGAGCACGTTCGGCCACAGGATGCGGCGGGGACGCTGCGGTGCGGTATTGCCGGTCACGGTCATGCGGCGTCTCTATTGGCTTTCGGCGCGAGCAGCCCCGCCTCGACCAAAGCGGCGCGGATGCGATCGGTCTCGGCGCGGGTAAGCTTGACCAAGGGCGGCCGCACCACCGCGCGCGGTAGGCGCCCGAGCAGCACCAGCGCCTCCTTCATGCGGTTGTGCATGTCCACCCAAGGATCGGCATAGAACACCCGCGCCAGCGGATAAATGCGGTCGTTGAGCCGCTTCGCTTCGGCGAGGTCGCCGGCCCGCACCGCGCGGAACATCGCGGCCTGAAGGTCGGGAATGACGCTGCCGGAGCCGGACAGGAGCCCGTTGCAGCCGAGCACCAGCGAGCTCAGAAGCCAGGCGCTGTGGGTCGTCAGCACATTGACCGGTCGCTTGAGGCTCTGCAGTTCGCGGATATGCATCTCGTGCTGCGGCACGTTGCCGGCCCAGTCCTTGATGGCGCGGATGGCCGGCACCTCCTCGATCATTTTGAGGAGTGTGTCGCGCGGATAGCCCTGACCGGTCGCCAGCGGGTATTGGAAGGCGATCAGCGGCAGGCTCGTGGCGTCGGCGATGCGCTTGAAATGCTCCACGGCCATGACCGGCGACTGACCGAGCGTGAATGGCGCCGGCGGGAATATGAGAAGCGCGGAGGCGCCGCCGGCCTCGGCCATACGCGCGATGCGCGCGGCTTCGAGGCTGCCATCGGCCCAAACGCCATTGACGATCGGCAGCCGGCCGCCGATCTCGTCCTGCGCGATATCGAGAACCCGGCGCTGCTCATCGAAGCTGCACGAGGCGACCTCGGTCGAGTGGGCGTTGATGGTAATGGCGGAGAGGCCTTCGGTCGCGGCCACGTCGGCGAGATGCCTGCGGAAGCTCTTTTCGTCGATGGCGAGGTCGTCGGCGAACGGCAACAGGACGGCCGGAATGACGCCGTGCGGCACATAATGGGCGTGACGAGGCATAGCGGCGCTCCGTGCGGGGTTTGGCAACTCTGGCGACGACGTATATCACGCCTACCCCTGCATTTGGTAAGACCCTCCGATGACCCAGCCCACCCCTTCCGACATGCCAGCGGGTTCCGGCCGGCCCGCCGCCTCCGGCAATCCGTTCTTCGCGGCTTGGACCACCCCCGACGGGGTCGCGCCGTTTCACCACATCAAGCCGGAGCATTTCCGGCCGGCCTATGCGCGGGCGCTGGCCGAGCATGAGGCCGAGATCACGGCCATCGCGGCCGACCCGGCCCCGCCGGATTTCGACAACACGATCGTGGCGCTGGAACGAAGCGGCAAGGCGCTGGACCGCGTCAGCAACGTGTTCCACGTGCTCGCAGGCGCCCATACCGACGATGCGCTGCTTGAAATCGAGCGCGAAATGTCGCCGGTGATCGCGCGGCACTGGAGCAAGATCGACACCAACGAACTGCTGTTCCGGCGTATCGACGCCGTGATGCGCAATGCCGGCAAGTCCGGCCTCGATGCCGAGCAAAGGCGCGTACTCGAACGGTACCACACCGGCTTTCGCCGCTCCGGCGCGGCGCTCGACGCCGAGGGCAAACAGCGTCTCGGCGACATTATCGAACGCCTCGCCTCGCTCTCCACCGTCTTCAGCCAGAACGTCCTGGCCGACGAGCAGGCCTTCACCCTCCAGCTCAAAGACGATGCGGAGCTTGCCGGCCTGCCGGATTTCATGCGTGAGGCCATGCGCTCGGAGGCGAAGGAGCGCGGGCTTGACGGCTATGTGGTGACGCTGTCGCGCTCCAGCGTCGAGCCTTTCCTGCAATTCTCCGCCCGGCGCGACCTGCGCGAGAAAGCCTTTCGCGGCTTTACCATGCGTGGCGACAATGGCGGCGCGACCGACAACAAGGCCGTTATCGCGGAAATCGTGCGGCTGCGCGCCGAGCGCGCGCGGCTCCTGGGCTTCTCCGATTTCGCCAAGTACCGGCTCGAAGATGAGATGGCCAAGACGCCGGCCAATGTGCGCCATCTTCTCGATACGGTGCGGGCGCCGGCGCGCGCAAGCGCGCTCGCCGACCGCGACGCCTTGCAGGAGCTCGTGCAAGAAGAGGGCGGCAACTTCAAGCTCGCGCCGTGGGACTGGCGTTATTACGCCGAGAAGCTCCGCCAGCGGCGCTGCGATTTCGACGAAGCGGCGATCAAGCCCTATCTCAATCTTGATCGCATCGTCGAGGCCGCATTCTATACGGCGCAGCGCCTGTTCGGTTTGAGCTTCGCGCCGCGACCGGATGTTCCGGCCTGGCACCCCGACGTGCGGGTCTGGGAGGTTCGCGGCGATAGCGGCGAGAAGGTCGGCTTGTTCTTCGGCGACTATTTCGCGCGGCCGTCAAAGCGCAGCGGCGCCTGGATGACCTCGCTGCGCGACCAAGAGCGGCTTTCGGGCGCGGTCACGCCGTTGATCGTCAATGTCTGCAATTTCTCCAAGGCGTCGGCTGGAGAGCCGACGCTGTTGAGCTTCGACGACGCGCGGACGCTGTTTCATGAATTCGGCCACGCGCTGCATGGCCTGTTGTCCTCCGTCACCTATCCGAAAATTTCCGGGACCAATGTCGCCACCGATTTCGTCGAACTGCCGTCGCAGCTTTACGAGCACTGGCTGGCGCAGCCGGAAGTGCTGCGGCGTTTCGCCCTGCACTACCAGACCGGCGAGCCGATGCCGGAACAGCTCTTGCAGCGGCTTCTGGCCGCGCGCAATTTCAACATCGGTGCGACCACGCTCGAATATATCGCTTCGGCGGTTGTCGATCTCGACTTTCATTCGCTGCCCTCGCCCGGCGAGATCGACTCGAACGCATTCGAAAGCCAAGCGCTCGACCGCATCGCCATGCCGAGCGAGATCGCCATGCGGCACCGGCCCCCGCATTTCGGCCACGTATTTTCCGGCGGCTATTATGCCGCGGCCTATTACAGCTACATGTGGTCGGAAGTGCTCGACGCTGACGCGTTCGCGGCGTTCGAGGAAACCGGCGACATTTTCGATCCGGCGACGGCAAAACGGCTGCGCGAGGCGATCTATGCGGCCGGCGGTTCGCAGGATCCGGCCGAAGCCTACAAAGCGTTTCGCGGCCGGCTGCCGAGCGCCGACGCGCTCCTGCGCAAACGCGGCTTTGCGCCTGCCGCGGTGAATTGATGGATCTGCACAGCGCCGGCCATCGCCGCGGCGTGGTTTGCGCGCCGCACTTCGCCGCGGCCGAAGCCGGCCGCCAAATGCTCGCCGAGGGCGGCAACGCGCTCGAAGCGATGGTCGCGATGGCGGCTTCGATCGCCGCGGTCTATCCGCATATGAACCATCTCGGCGGCGATGGCTTCTGGCTCATTCGCCTGCCGTCCGGCCGCGTGCGCGCCGTGATGGCCGCCGGCCCGGCGGGCCTCCAGGCAAAACCCGAGCTTTACCGCGGGCACGAGACCATCCCGACCCGCGGACCGCTTGCCGCGCTCACCGTACCCGGCGCCGTCGGCGGCTGGATGCTGGCGCTCGAAATCGCGCGGGCAGCCGGCGGTAAATTGCCGCTCGATGTGCTGCTGACGTCCGCCGTCGCCCAAGCCCGCGACGGCTATGCCGTGACCCGCAGCCAAGCGCGGCTGACGGAAGCCCATTTTGCCGAGCTCGAAGAGGTGCCGGGTTTCGCTGCGACTTTTCTGATCGACGGCAAACCGCCGGCGGTCGGCGCCAAGCTCAAACAGACGGCGTTGGCAGAGACGCTCGATCATCTGGCCCGTGCCGGCCTCGACGATTTTTATCGCGGCGACGTCGGCCGCGAAATCGGCGCCGATCTCGAACGCATCGGCAGTCCGGTGACGCGCCACGATCTGTCGCGCTACCGCGCGAGCTTCGCCGAACCGCTGCCCATCGAGCTTGCCTCGGGCACCGTCTACAACACCGACGCGCCGACCCAGGGCGTGGTTTCGCTGATGATCCTCGCGCTGTTCGCACGATTGAAGGTAACCGCGGCGGAGGGTTTCGATCACATCCACGGCCTGGTCGAGGCGACCAAGCGGGCGCTGCGCATGCGCGACCGCGTCGTCACCGATCCGAATTATCTGGCGCATGCGCTCGACCGCTGCCTCGAGGAGCGCTTCATCGCCGGGGAGGCTATGAAGATCGACCGCAACAAGGCCGCGCGCTGGCCGCTTGCCGCGGGCGTGGGCGACACGGTCTGGATGGGCGCGGCCGATACCAGCGGCCTTGTCGTCTCCTACATCCAATCGCTGTACTGGGAATTCGGCTCCGGCTGCGTGCTGCCGGCAACCGGCGTGTTGATGCAAAACCGCGGCGCGAGCTTCTCGCTTGCGGCAGGCGCGCTGAATTATCTCAGGCCCGGCCGCCTGCCGTTCCACACGCTCAATCCGGCGCTGGCGGTGCTCAAGGACGGCCGCATCATGGCCTATGGCTGCATGGGCGGCGACGGTCAGCCGCAAACGCAAGGGGCGGTGTTCACGCGGCACGTCTTGTTCGGTGAACCGCTGTTGGACGCGCTCGATCGGCCGCGCTGGGTGCTGGGGCGGACCTGGGGTGCGGCGCGCGCGGCATTGCGCATGGAGCCGCGTTTCGACGGCAATGTCATCGATAGGCTTGCCGCCGCCGGACACGATGTCGAGCTTTTGCCGGAGCCCTATTCCGACGTCATGGGCCACGCCGGCGCCGCGGTGCTGCATCCGGACGGCAGTTGCGAAGGCGCGCATGATCCGCGGGCGGATGGCGGCGCGGCGGGAAGTTGAAGGCAGGGTGGGATTCCCCCGTCGGCCGGGAAAGCTCCGCTTGCCGATGTGCAAATGCTTCTCCTTCGCAAGACCGTTCTCTGTAAGAAAGCCCTTCCAAACGTGGCCCCGATTTCGCTTCGCTCATCCGGCTACAGATCCTAGGCGGCCCGAAGCGCCTTGATACGCTTGGCATCGTCCGGTTTGAGATTCCGGCGCGCCAGTTTCAGGTCGTAATGGGTCTGAAGATTCAGCCAAAATTCCGGAGTATTGCCGAAATACAGGCTCAACCGTAACGCAGTGTCAGCGGTAATGCGCCGCCGGTTGTTGACGATCTCAGCAATTCGGTTCGGCGAAATTCCGATCGCCTTCGCGAGTTGGTTCTGCGAGAGGCCGTACCCTGCAAGAAATTCTTCCTTCAGCATTTCGCCGGGCGTAACCGCCGCAAATTCATTCTGCGCCATCGCCGTCTCTCCTCAATGATAATCCACGATTCGAACCTCGTGCGGCTCGCCATTGATCCATTTGAAGATCACTCGCCATTGATCGTTGATCCGAATCGAGTGAAAATCTTTGAGGTCGCCCTTGAGCCTCTCCAACCGGTTAGCTGGCGGTATCGTCAAATCGTTCAGCCGGCTTGCGGCATTGACCGCTTCGAGTTTGCGCTTGGCTCTGCGGGCGATCCCTTCGAACTGGCGAACCCGCTCATCGCGGAACAATGCTTCCGTCTGTTTGTCGCCAAACGATCGGATCATCGATCCAGTATACCGAATACCGGTATACAGTCAAGTCGGCGCCCGCTAGGGCACGAACGATCTAGAGCTTGTGCTTCTTCGCCTCAGCCCGCGCGTCGGCGATCACTTGCTTGAATATATTCATCTCCAGCACGCCCGGGACCCGGAACGTGCCGACGATGAAGCCCGGCGTGCCCTGAAATCCGAACGCTTCGGCTTGCGCGCTGTTGCGGGCCAGCAGGTCGTCAATCGACTTTTTATGCGTTTGCAAGTCCGACGCCGCCGCCGCGACGTCGATGCCGGCCTTGGCCAGAAGGCCGTTGATCGTCGCCTCGGTGAGCTGGCTATTCGCTCCGATCAATGCGTCGTGCGCCTCGGCATATTTGTTCTGGTATTTCGAAGCCAAAGCCAACCTGGCCGCGGTCACCGAAACGTCGCCGAAGATCGGCCAATCTTTCAGCACAATTCTGATCTGGCCGTCGTCCTGCACGAGCTTGGCGAGCTCGGGCGCGAGCTTTTTGCAATAGGGACACTGGTAGTCGAAAAATTCGACGACGGTCAGGTTGCCTTGCGGATTTCCCAACGACGGAATGTCGGGATCGCGCAGCACGCTGTCCCTGCTGAGAATGTCGTCCGGCTGCTCGCCAAACGCGACGGCCGACAGCGCGACCAACGCAACGGCAACGGCGCAAAGCGTGGCGAGCGACGCGCGCCGCCTGCGGTTTCCGGCGAATTGTTCTGTCTTCACGGAGCGCCGAACTGACTATTGATTTGTGCAGGCTCCATCGGCGACAAACCCAGCCGATCCATCAGCTCGCGATCGCGGTCACGGCCGGGATTGGGCGTGGTGAGCAGCTTTGGCCCGTAAAAGATCGAATTGGCGCCGGCGAGGAAACACAATGCCTGCGTCTCCTCGCTCATGTCCTCGCGGCCGGCGGAAAGCCGGACCACCGAGCGCGGCATGGTGATGCGGGCGACAGCGATCGTACGGACGAATTCGAGCGGATCGAGCGCAACTTCGCCGGCGAGCGGCGTGCCGGCGACCTTGACCAGCATGTTGATCGGCACCGATTCCGGATGCACCGGCAAGCTCGCCAGCACGGCGATCATGCCGACGCGGTCGTCCCGGCTCTCGCCCATGCCGACGATGCCGCCGCAGCAGACATGGATGCCGGCGTCGCGCACGTGATCCAGCGTCTCCAGGCGGTCCCGGTAAGTCCGTGTGGTGATGATGCGATCGTAGAACTCCGGCGAGGTGTCGAGATTATGGTTGTAGTAATCGAGCCCGGCGTCTTTGAGCCGGCGCGCCTGCGGCGCGGTCAGCATGCCGAGCGTGGCGCATGTCTCGAGCCCGAGCGCGCTCACGCCCTCCACCATCGCGCAGACATTGTCGAGATCGCGGTCCTTCGGCTCGCGCCAGGCCGCGCCCATGCAGAAACGGCTGGCGCCGGCGCCTTTCGCCGCGCGCGCCTCGGCCAGCACGGCGTCGAGCGCCATCAGCTTTTCCGCCCGCACGCCAGTGTCGTAGCGCGCGCTCTGCGGGCAATAAGCGCAATCCTCCGGACAACCGCCGGTCTTGATCGACAACAGCGTCGAGATTTGCACCTCGGTCGGATCGAAATTCGTCCGGTGCGCGCTTTGCGCCTGGAACATCAGCTCCGGGAACGGCAGATCGAACAGCGCGCGCACCTCGTCGCGCGTCCAGTCATGACGGGGGACGGTGGCGGCCGGAATGTGGGATGGAGTATCGGCGGCAAGAGACATGATCGCGAGAGTGTACCCTGCGGCGGCGCGCAGGAAAAGCCGTCACGTTGCGTGCGAATGGCGACACGTCTTACGCCGCCGTGGACTCCAGCAACCGCAGCGGTCGTCGGTCAGGCTTGATCGTTCCCACCCGCAGAAGCTCGGTGGCGCGCTCTACATCGACGGGTCTACTGAAGTAATAACCCTGGCCATATTCGCAGCCGGCGGAGAGGAGAAACTTTTCCTGACCCTCCGTTTCCACCCCTTCGGCGATGATCTCAATGCCGAGTTCGGACGCGAGCCGGATCGCGGCGCGAACGACCGTCGCGCTGCGCGAATCGGTGTCGACGCCAAACACCAGCTCCTGCGCGATCTTCACCCGGCTGATCGGATATTTTGCCAGGTAGCTGAGCGAGGAATAGCCGGTGCCAAAATCATCGATCACGATTTTGACGCCGAGCTTGCGCAACCGCTCCAGCCGATCGTTGTGCTGCTGCGTGACGTCCATCAGCACGGATTCGGTGAGCTCGATCTCGATCATGCCGGGCGCGATACCCCACTTGGCCAAACTCACGGCCACTTCGCGATCGAGGTCGGTCGAGCCTTTGAGTTGAAGGGCCGAAAAATTCACACCCATGCGCTCCGGTGCGAGCGCTTGGTCTTGCCACGATCTCAATTGCCGGCACGCTGCATCGAGCACCCATCGGCCGAGCGATTGGATTTGTCCGGTTCGCTCCGCGATCGGAATGAATACCATCGGAGGAATCCGGCCGTGTTTGGGATGGTTCCAACGCAGCAAGGCTTCCATTCCAACGATCCGGCCCGATCGCAGCTCGAC
>Ga0181525_10000641_pt1 | contig 30388 bp, 20 predicted proteins | sample PEATcosm2014_Bin_48_FD_121100 | JGI IMG/M metagenome (GOLD analysis project Ga0181525, IMG submission 121100) | Peatland microbial communities from MTU Mesocosm Facility, Houghton, MI, USA - PEATcosm2014_Bin06_10_metaG | ecosystem: Environmental > Terrestrial > Soil > Wetlands > Peat | place... | reverse complement strand
GTGCTGCACGTGCTTTCCATTCCGGAAAAGGGCGCCGCGAATCCGCAGCTCGAGAGAATGCCCACACAACTGGGCGGCTGGAAAACCGTCTCCGAGCAGGCTCTGGATCCCGCGGTTCAGGAGTATCTCAAACCGGATTCCTACCTGTTGCGCGACTATACCAATCCGCAACTCGGCACGGTGAATGTTTTCGTGGCTTATTTCAAGTCGCTCCAAAGCGGTTATGGTCCACACTCGCCGTCGGTCTGCCTTCCGGGCAGCGGCTGGCTGGTCCGCGAGCGAAGCATCCTGAATCTTCCCGTTCCCGGACGCGCAGCCGGCATTCCGGTCAACAAGTTCGTGATGGAGAAGAGCGGCCAGCAGATCCTGGTGCTCTATTGGTATCAGAACGACCGCAATGTGTGGGCGCAGGAGTTTCAGGGCAAGCTTCGCCTGCTTCCCGATTTGCTCAAATACAAGCGCTCGGACTTAAGCCTGGTCCGTTTGGTGCAGCCGCTCGCCGCGGGCGATTCCGAGCAGGCGCTGGCCAATTGCAAGCAGTTTACCAAACTGATTTTTCCGGCCCTGGCCGACGATTTTCGCCGGGCGGATTAATCCCGCGTCAGTTTCATGCGTGTTGTATATTTGAATCCCTGCGGCCCCATGGGCGGCGGCGAAATCAGCCTGATGGATGTGCTGGTGAGCATGCGCCAGGCGGAGCCTGAGTGGCAGCTTTGGCTGTTGCTGGGCGAGGACGGTCCGCTGGCCGCTCAGGCCAAAGCCGCGGGCGTGAACGTGATTGTCGCGGCGTTTCCACGCGCGCTGGCGCGTTTGGGCGATTCCGGCAAAGGATTGCTCCCCACGCTGTGGTCCGCTTCGAAAGCCGCGCCCGGAACCATGCTCTATGCGTCGCGGCTCCGGCGGATACTGGCCGGGATCGATCCCGATATCGTTCACACCAACGGATTCAAGATGCACGTGCTGGGCGCCTGGGCGCATCCAAAGAAGGCGCGCGTGATCTGGCATGTTCGGGATTACGTCAGCACCCGGCCGCTGATGAAGAGCCTGCTCCGCCGGCATTCCAAAGCCTGCGCGGCGGCTATCGGAAACTCGTACAGCGTCGCAAAAGATATTCGGATGGTGTGCGGGCCGCAACTGGAAACCCTGTGCATCTATAATGCGATCGATCTGAGGCGCTACTCGCCGGTGGGGGCCAGGCTGGATCTGGACTCGCTAGCGGGGCTTCCGCCCGCGACCTGGGGTACGGTCCGGGTGGGCCTGGCGGCCACCATGGCGCATTGGAAAGGGCATGAGGTGTTCTTGCGCGCCTTGGCGCGGCTGCCCCAGGCTCTTCCCTACCGCGCTTATGTGATCGGTGGTCCCATTTATCAGACCCAGAACAGCCAGCGGACGCTCGGCGAGCTGCGGGTATTGGCTGCCCAATTGGGGCTCGGGGGCAAAGTTGGATTCACCGGATATGTCGCCGACACCGCACCGGCCATGCGAGCGCTGGACATTCTGGTGCACGCTTCGACGCAGCCGGAGCCTTTCGGCCGCGTGATCGCCGAGGGCATGGCGTGCGGTCGCGCGGTGATCTGCAGCGCAGCCGGCGGCGCCGCCGAATTGATCGAAGAGGGTCAGGATGCGCTGGCGCACCGGCCGGGTGACGATGCGGGGCTGGCCGAGAGGATTGCGGAGCTGGTCGAGGATCCGGCTCTGCGGGCGCGCCTGGGACGGGCAGGCAGAATCACCGCCGAGCGCCGCTTCGAACGCAGCCGGCTGGCCGGGCAATTGGTTCCTTTGTATCGCAGGCTTGCGGGGCTCGCCGCGCCAGAAACACAAGCTGACTTGGCGGGCGTCATGGGTCGGTAAGCAAGCTGGATAAGTCGATTTTATGTGTGGAATTCTGGGAGCCATCGGGCCGAACGCGGCGCAGATGAAAGAGCGCGTACTGCGCGGGGCCGACCGCATGTTGCACCGCGGCCCGGACGACTGGGGCGTTTACACCGACGAAAACGCCGCGCTGGGATTCCGCCGGTTGGCCATTATCGATCTTTCCCCAGCCGGCCATCAACCCATGGTGAGTAAAGACGGCGAGACGGTTCTGGTTTTTAACGGCGAAATTTACAACTACCTGGAGCTGCGCAGGGAGCTGGAGCCGGATTTTCCGTTCTTTTCGCACAGCGATTCTGAAGCCTTGCTCAACGGCTACCGGGCCTGGGGGTGGGAAGAGCTTTTGAAGCGCATCGACGGCATGTTCGCGTTCGCCATTTGGGATAAGCGCGCGCGGCGCGTGCACCTGGCGCGGGACCGGGCCGGGAAGAAGCCGCTGTTTTACGCTCCAGCGGGCGGGCGTCTGTTGTTCGCCTCCACGCTGAACGCGATCCTGGAACTCCACAGCTCCAGGCCTGACATCGACCCGCAGGCCATCGACGCCTATCTGGTCTACCAGGCAGTGCCCGCGCCGCTCACGGCATTTAAGGGCATTCGGGTCTTGCCTCCCGCGCACCATCTCACGTTCGACGTGGATACTCACAAGCTCGAGATCCAGCGCTATTGGGATGTTACCTACGTTCCCAAGCTCAAACTCTCAGAAGACGAACTGCTGGAAGAATTGGACGCGCGTCTGCGGCGCGCCGTGCGGCAGCGCCTGATGAGCGACGTAAAGCTGGGCGCGTTTTTATCGGGCGGCGTGGATTCCAGCCTGGTGGTTGCCATAATGGCGCAGGAGCTGCGCCAGCCCGTCGAGTCGGTAGTGATCGGGTTTGCCGACCCGGCGTTCGACGAGCGCCGTCACGCACGCGCGGCGGCCAAACATTTGAACGTCAATTTGTACCAGCACGAAATGCCGGTAGACGCGCTCGACACGCTGCCGGAGATTATCTGGCATTACGGCCAGCCATTCGCCGACCCGTCCATGGTCCCCACTTACTATGTCGCCAAGTATGCCCGCGAGCATGTAACCGTAGTGCTGAATGGCGACGGCGGCGACGAGCTATTCGGAGGATATTCGCGCCCGGTGGTGGCGCGTGCGGCCGGGCATTACAAGAAACTGGTGCCGGCGGCAATCCGGCGCTCGGTGGGCGATTGGTTCTCCGGCGCTCAAAACCGCCTGCTGCGAAAAGCCAGCCTGCTGGCCCGCGCCGGCCGCTACGACGGCTTCGAAGGATTTCTCTACGAGCGGGGCTTCCAGGAGTATCGCGATCTGATGTATACCGATTCTTTTCGCGCCGGCACGTCCATCGCTCCCAGCGAATATTATCGCGCGGTGTGGGAGCAGGCGGACGGCTGCGACGACGTGGATCGCGTGCTGTGCCTGGACTTCAAGACCTATCTTCCCGACCAATTACTCACCAAGATGGACGTCTCCACCATGGCGCACAGCGTGGAAGCGCGCTCGCCGCTGTTGTCGAAGGAGCTGATCGAATTCGCCGCGCTCATTCCGGCGGCGCAGCGTTTGCGCGGGTATAACACCAAGTATCTTTTGAAAAAACTGGCGGCGCGCTACGTCCCGCCCGAAATCGTCTATCGCAGGAAGCGCGGCTTTGTGATGCCCATCTCCGGATGGCTGCGCGGTGAGCTGGCCCCCAGTATGCGCGCGGTGCTCGGCAGCCGGTCCTTCGGCGAACGCAACTGGATACGGCCGGACTCGGTGGCGCGCATGATCGGCGAACATGCCAGCGGCCAGCGCAACTGGAGCGAGCAGCTCTGGACCCTGTTTGTGCTCGAACTATGGGCTCGCACGGCTCTGGATAACACGCTTCAGCGAGACACGCCCCTCCGCGCGGTGGCATAACGATGCGGCGAAGACCACTCCCTCACGGTCGTGGCTCGGTATCGTCGCGGCCGCGGTGAAACCAGAGATCCGCAGCGGAAAGACCCGCGGTGAAATCATTTATGACCGAATCCATCACGCTGGCGGCCCAGCCATCTGACCCGCCTGCGTCAGCAAGCGGAAACGCCCCGGCCAGCGAAAGCACACTGCGCGTACTGCATGTCAGCAGCGGCAATCTTTACGGCGGCGTCGAAACGGCCCTGGTGGCGCTCGCCCGTTTCCGGCATCTTTGCCCGCCGATGCAGCCGGAATTCGCGCTGTGCTTTGAAGGCCGTCTCAGCAGGGAACTGCTTGAGACCGGCGTGCGCGTCCACCAGCTCGGAGAAGTGCGGACCCGCAAGCCGTGGACCGTGTGGTCCGCCCGCGCCCATCTGCGCGCTTTGCTCCAGGAACAGCGCTTCAACATCGTGACCTGCCACATGGCTTGGCCCATGGCGATGTTCGGAGGCACGGCACGGCGGTCCGGCTCGCGACTGGCGTTCTGGGCGCACGACGCCGCCAACGGGACGCATTGGCTGGAGCGTTGGGCCCGCCGCGTGACTCCCGACATCGTCATCGGCAACAGCCGCTTCACCCAAAGCACCATGCCGCTGCTGTTTCCGAACGCGCCTTGCAAAATCGTATTTTATCCCGTACAGCCGTCGCAACCCGCCGACGCCCCTGCTTGCCGGGCTGAAATCCGCCGATCGTTAGGAGTGGGGGACGACACGGTAGCCATCATCCAGGTAAGCCGCATGGAAGCCTGGAAGGGACATCATCTGCACTTGGATGCGCTGGCGAAGCTGAAGGACGATCCGCGCTGGATCTGTTGGATGGTGGGCGGCGCCCAGCGTCCGGCCGAGCAGCGGTATATGCGGGAGATTCAGGAAAAGGCCATCCGGCTGGGGATTGGCCAGCGGGTGCATTTCCTGGGGCAGCGCTCGGACGTTCCCAGCCTGTTGGCCGCGGCCGATATTTTCAGCCAGCCCAACCTGGGCGCGGAGCCTTTCGGAATCGTGTTCATCGAAGCGCTGGCTGCCGGGCTCCCGGTGGTGACAACCGCTATGGGAGGGCCCCAGGAGATCATCGACGAGTCCTGCGGGATTGTGGCGCCTCCCAAAAACGCGGATCTGGTGGCAGCGGCCTTAGAACGTCTGATCGATTCGTCCGATCTGCGTACCCGGCTGGGGCAGCACGGCCCCGAACGCGCGCGCGAGCTGTGCGATCCCGCCGGACGCATCCCGGATCTTTACCGTGCGCTCCAAAGCGTGGTTAAGAAGAGCGTAGTTTAAAAGCCTGTGTTTCATGCCGTTACCGAGCCGCGACCGTGAGGGAGCGGGTTTAGACACAATACTGTTCACTTTATGAGGCGCCGGTATATGCGACTTTTAGTCGCGTCTCCTCTTATACGGAACACAAACGCGGCTGAAGCCGCGTGTACCTTTGGCACAAGCAGTATTGGGTTTAGACACAGGCTGTTTAAGAAGAGCGAGGTTGTCAACTGACGCGGACTATGAACGCTCCCTGGGTAATCGTGGCCGCCGGATTCCATCAAAAGGGTGGCATGGATAAAGCCAATCTGGCATTGGCCGATTATCTATTAGAGCGCGAGATCCCGGTGCATCTGGTTACGCACAGCATAGAGCCGTCGGTTGCGAAGCATCCGCTCGCCACTGTGCATCTGGTGGCGCGTCCCGCCCAATCCTTCTTTTTGGGCGAATTCGCTCTGGCTGCGCGCGGAAAAAAGGTGGCCCGTCAAACGCTGCGCCGGCATCCCTCGGCGCAGGTGGTGGTCAATGGCGGCAATTGTGTGTGGCCGGGAATAAACTGGGCGCATTACGTCCATCGCGCCTGGGCGGGGTCGCCCGGTTCAGCCCGGCGCGGGGCTTTAGCTTATCGAACTCCTGTGGCCTATCGAATTAAGAATGCGGTGGCTTCGAACCACGCCCGGCGTACCGAAAAGGCCGCCTTCGAACGCGCCCGGCTGATTATCTCCAATTCCAGGCGCACTACCAGCGAATTAGTGGAATATTTCGGCGTGGATCGGGACTGCGTGCATACCGTCTACCTGGGCAGCGATCCCGCCTGGGGGCCGGTTTCACCCGAAGAGCGCGCCGCCAGTCGAAAGTCGCTGCAGGCGCCCGAGTCGCGCGGATTAGCCGTCTTCGTGGGCGGCCTGGGATATGACGACCGCAAGGGCTTCGATGTATTGTTTCGCGCCTGGCAGAATCTTTGCTCACGTCCCGACTGGGACGTGGATTTGATGGTCGCCGGCACCGGTCCCGCGGCCCCAGCCTGGCAGGCGAAAGTCCGGCAGGCGGGTCTGGAAGATCGCATCCGGCTGCTCGGGTTTACGGACCAGGTGAAGAGCGTGCTGGCGGCGGCCGACCTGCTGGTGAGTCCGGTGCGATATGAATCTTATGGGCTGAACGTGCAGGAGGCGATTTGTCGCGGCGTGCCAGCCATGGTCTCGGCTTCGGCCGGAGTAGCCGAGCAGTACGATTCCGGGTGCGCGCCGCTGCTCATTCCGGATCCGGAAGAGGCGGGCGATCTGGTGCAGCGATTGCTCCTCTGGCGATCGAACCGCGAACACTGGCGCGCGCGTTTCCAACCCTTCGGCCAGCGGCTGCGCAGCCGCACCTGGCGCGACACGGCCGTGGATTTTGTGTCCATCGTCGAACAACAACGTCCGGCCGAGGCCGCTGTTGGGTCCAGCCTGGTGGGTAATCCAAACGCATAATGGCTCTGCTGCTCTGCATCGCCGGCGCGCTCGCGGCGTACCTCATCGGACGGCGGTCCCTCGGCTTGGGGCTCCTGACGGTGCTGGTCTCCGGTTTCTTTTACGGAATTCTACGAGCCAACATACCCTCCACGTTTTCGCATTTCATTTTCGACGCCGCCCTGGTGGGTCTTTATGCCTCGCAGTTCGTGGGAAATCGCAAGAAACAGGCGCCCCTTCCGAACAATCCCTCGCTGAACATGTGGATGTACATTCTGATGGGCTGGCCTCTGTTGATGGTCATCATGCCATTCCAGCCGCTGCTGGTTTCTATCGTGGGATTGCGCGGGAACATGTTTCTGCTGCCGGCCGTGTTCCTGGGCACCCGCCTGCGCGACGAGGATTTACGCCCGCTCGCGTTCGGCCTCGCCATCCTGAACCTGATTGCCTTGGGCTTCGGGGTAGCGGAGACCTTCAAGGGAATCGAACCGTTCTTTCCCTACGGGCCCATGACCTTGACGATGTATAACAGCATCGATTCCTCGGGCGCCAATCGCATCCCCGCTATTTTCCAGAATGCCCACACCTACGCCGGAGTAATGGTTTTCACCGTACCAATTCTGTTCGGTGCCTGGGCGCTCTCTAGCGTCCCCAAACGGACCAAGATTTTACTGCTGGCGGGCATGGCGGCGGCCTTTGTCGGCGTTCTGATGGCTGCTACCCGGCAAGGAATTATCATGGCGGCCTTGCTGGTGGTGGTGGCCAGCATCAGCGGCAAGCTGGGCCCGCTCAAGCGCGTGGTCTGGGTGGTGGCGATTGTCGCGGTGATCTGGGGCGCTATGCACAATGAACGCTGGCAGCGCTACCGGGAGTTGGATACCGAGAGCGTGCAGGACCGCGTGGCCGGAAGCGTCAACCGCAGTTTTTGGGAAGTGCTGGTGGAGTATCCGATGGGCAACGGGCTGGGTGGAGGAGGCACCAGCATTCCCTATTTCCTGGCTTCTCAGGTGAACCGGCCGGTGGAAGTAGAGAACGATTATTGCCGGATATTGCTCGAGCAGGGAGTGATCGGGCTGTTGCTATGGGTTGGGTTCGTGATCTGGTTCGTCACCAATCGGGCCGGCTTCGCCAAAGACGAATGGCTGACCGGACGCCGCATGGCTTGGTATTTATGTATTCTCAGCTTCCTGATCGGCGTCATCGGATTGGGAATGCTTTCTTCTATCCCGAATAGCTTTATGTTTCTGCTGTGCGTCGGTTGGACGTCCGTCAGTCCGGTAGCCGCCGTGGCGAAACCGCAAACCGTCGCGCGATCGCAGCCCTTGTCCATTTCCGCCGGAGCGCGCGCTTATTAGGTCCCGCATGCTGAACGAAACTGACTCGGTTGGAAACCCGGTCTCTAACTCCCTGGCGAACGGCGCTGGCTTGACTGCTGTTCCGGAGCTTCGCCGCAAGCTGGTGCTCGGCAGCGGCCGCAAGAAGCAGGAGGACGCCGTCAACATCGACATCGTCGCTTCCACCCACCCCGATATCGTGCACGACTTGAACCGCACCCCCTGGCCGCTTCCCGGCGGCCAGTTCGAGGAGTGCCACGCTTACGATGTCATTGAGCACCTGGACAACATCGTCGCCACCATGGAGGAGATCCACCGCGTGTGCCGCAACGGGGCCATCGTACGGATCACGGTCCCGCATTTTTCTTGCGGCAACGCCTTCACCGATCCCACGCATCGCCACTATTTCTCGTGTTTCAGCTTGAATTATTTCACCGGGGAACACCAATTCTCGTTTTACTCCGACCGGCGCTTCCGGCGGCGTTCCAACCAGATCGTGTTTGCGCAAACGCTGCTGAATAAATTGGTTCACCGGCTGGCAAACCGCTATCCGGCGGAGTACGAGCGGCGCTGGGCGTGGATTTTCCCGGCCTGGTTTCTGTATTTCGAGCTGGAAGTGGTTAAGGACGGCGAGCCGGCATGAAAACTGATAGCGCGTATTCGATGATCCAAACACCTCCGATTCCTCAACCCTCTCCGATTACCAAAACTTCGAGCGCTCTTTTTGAACACCGCGCCAAAGCCGCCGAGTTGAGCCGGGGAACCAGCGGCGGGCCGATCTATGCCCTCATTGAGCGGGTGATCGCCGAGCGGGGTCTCCAGGGCAGAATCCTGGACTATGGCGCGGGCGTCGGCCAGTTGACCCGCCGGCTGGTTGCGCTCGGGCGGTTCGCTTCCGTGAGCGCGACCGATATCATGGCTGCTCCAGCCGATCTGATCGGCCAGGCAGAGTGGATCGAGCAGGACCTGAACGTTCCCTTACCCGGACATGACGGCGCGTTCGACGTGGTGGTAGCCGCCGAAGTGATCGAGCATCTGGAGAATCCGCGCTTCATGATCCGCGAGATTTTCCGTCTGCTGCGGCCCGGCGGCACGGCCATCGTCACTACTCCCAACAACGAAAGCTGGCGCTCGCTGATCGCTCTGCTGGTGCGGGGACACTTTCTCGAATTCGGCGATTCCGGCTATCCCGCCCATATCACCGCCTTGTTGCGTAAGGATCTGGAGCGGATTTTTCGAGAAGCTTCGTTTATTCCGCAAGGGTTCGAGTTCACCAATGCGGGAGCGCTGCCCGGCAAACCATCCCTGCGCTGGCAGCAGATCAGCTTCGGGCTCCTGAAAGGAGTCCGCTACAGCGACAACGTTCTGGCCATCGCGACGAAGCCGGCGGAGGGACCTCCGGGCGAATGCACAATACTGTTCACTTAGTGTGGTCTTGCCAAGGGTACACGCGGCTTCAGCCGCGTTTGTGTTCGGTATGGGGAGACGCGACTGAAAGTCGCGTGTACCAGAGGCGAATCCGATGCGAGTGCTGCATATAGCCCCGGCCATCTTTGGCGAGGACGGCATCGTGGGCGGCGCCGAGCGCTACGCCCTGGAACTGGCTAAACACATGGCGGCCGAAGTCCCCACTCTCTTCGCGGCATTTGGCGACCGCGCCCGAAGCGAACAGATGGGCGATCTTCCGGTGCGCGTGCTCGGCCCGGCGACCTATGTGCGCGGGCAGCGTGCTAACCCCATCACTGCCTCCATGCTTGCGGAAATCCGGCGCGCCGACGTCATTCATTGCCACCAGCAACACATCCTGGCCAGCAGCCTGGCATCGCTCGCCTGCCGTCTCAGCGGCCGAAAAGTCTTCGTCAGCGATTTGGGCGGCGGCGGCTGGGATGTCTCCGCGTATATCTCAACCGATCGCTGGTATCACGGGCATCTGCATATCAGCGAATACAGCCGGAACGTTTTCGGTCACAAAAATAAATCCTGGGCGCACGTTATTTACGGCGGCGTGGATACTGAAAAATTCTCGCCCTCCGAGCGAGTTTCGCGCGATGGCCCGGTGCTTTTTGTCGGCCGCCTACTGCCTCACAAAGGCGTCGACGATCTTATTAGAGCCGTTCCATCCGACCTGCCGCTTGAAATCGTGGGGCGTCCCACGCATGCCCGCTATTTCGAAGATCTGCGGGCGTTGGCCGAAGGAAAGCAGGTCGCGTTCCGCACCGATTTCTCGGATACGCAGATCGTCGAGGCCTACCGCCGCGCGAGCTGTATCGTACTGCCCAGCGTCTATCGGACCATGTACGGTGAAGAGAGCGCGGTGCCGGAGCTTTTGGGACAGACGCTGCTCGAAGGGATGGCCTGCGGAGCGCCTGCCATCTGCACCGACGTTGCCAGCATGCCTGAGGTGGTGGAAGACCAGGTCACGGGTTTCGTCGTTCCTCCCAACCGCCCCGACGCTTTGCGCGAAAAGCTGCTGTGGCTGCGCGATCATCCGGGCGAAGCGAGCGCAATGGGGCAGGCGGCGCGGCTTCACGTTCTGGATAAGTTCACCTGGTCCGCGGTCGTGCGGCGCTGCCTGAACATCTATAACGGGCGGCCGTCGAACGGGCTGTGCTCGAACGGGCTGTGCTCGAACGGGCGGTCATCGTGACTTCCGGCTTATTGATCCCGCCGGGACCTAAGCCCGGCCTGCGCCGCGTGCAGCGCCATATCATCACGCCGGAATATCCGCCGCAGCCGGGTGGCGTCAGCGATTATACAGCCCAGGTTGCCGGAGGCTTGGCGCAGGCCGGGGAAGAGGTTCACGTGTGGTGTCCCCGAAGCCATGCAACTAGCCTGCCGGGGCAAGTACAGATTCATGGCGAGCTGGGGGGCGTCGAAGAGCGGGATCTGCGGGCGATGGGCGAGCAACTCGACCGTTTCCCGGCGCCGCGCCGCATTCTCGTCCAGTGGGTTCCGCATGGTTATGGCCGCCGGTCCCTGAATGTGCCTTTTTGCCTCTGGCTATCGCGCCGCGCCAGCCGGCACGGAGATATTCTGGAAATCATGGTGCACGAGGCCTTCCTCAATTTCGAAGGCTCCTGGCGCCAATACGGCGCCGCGGCGATTCATCGGCTCATGGCCGTCATTTTATTGCGCAACGCCACGCGGGTCTGGGTTTCGATCCCGGAATGCGAGCGGCGCATGAAACCGTACGCGCTGGGCCGCAAAGTTCCCTTTCAATGGCTGCCGATCCCAAGCAATATTGGCGTCGCGCCCGGGGGTATTGCGCCCGAGGGGATGGCACGCGATGCAGCCGCGACTGGCGACCTGCGCCGCCGCTACTCTCCTCAGGGCGGGCTCCTGGTGGGACATTTCGGAACGTTCGGAGCCCCCCTCGTTTCGGTTCTCGATCCCATCCTGCTGCACATGGCGGATGAAATTCCCGGCCAGCCGCTTTTGCTGATGGGCGTTGGCAGCCGGGAATTTCGAAAACGAGTCATTGAACAATATCCAGGCTGGGAAAACAACCTGTATGCCACCGGTCCCCTAGCCCCGGAAGACCTGTCCGCTCATATCGCTGCCTGCGATCTGCTCATCCAGCCTTACCCCGATGGAGCCACCACGCGGCGCACCAGCCTGATGGCGGGTCTTTCGCATGGGAAAGCCATCCTCACCACCAGTAGTAAGGTGACCGAGCCTCTTTGGGAGCGGTCGGCGGCGGTGAGCCTCACTCCGGCCGGCGACGCCGCTGCTTTCGTCCAACGGCTGCACGAACTTCTGCAGAATCCCGCGGAACGAGGGCGAATGAGCCGCGCCGCCCGGCGGCTTTACCAGGAACGCTTTGATATTTTCCATACCGTGGAAGCGCTGCGGATGTCCGCTGCCGAAACGATAGTATGCGCATCCTGATCGCCACCTCGCACCGCAACCTGGTGGGCGGAGTGGAAAAGTACCTGGAGCAGATTCTTCCCGCTCTCGCAGGGCGCGGCCACCAGTTGGCGCTGTTGTACGAATATCGCTTCAATCCGCGGATCGAACGGATCGATCCGCTGGAGCCGGATATCCCGAACCTGGGAGTGGAAGAGAACAGCGAAGACGCCGCAATGCATTTCGCGCGCCGCTGGAAACCCGATGTGGTTTACTCGCAAGGCTTGGAATCCGCCGGTCTGCAATCCGCCCTGCTGGACGAATATCCCACCGTCTTCTACGCCCACAACTACGTCGGCACCTGCGTGAGCGGAGAAAAATGCCACGCTTTCCCCAGAGCCCAGCCGTGTGACCGCGAATTTGGACCCGCCTGCCTCGCTCTTTATCACCCCCGCCGCTGCGGCGGCTTGAATCCGGCCACCATGTGGAGCATGTACCGGCGTACGGACGAACGGCGCGCTCAGCTCCCGGAATACGCCGCCATCCTGGTGGCCAGCGCGCATATGCGGCGGGAGTACGAACGCCACGGAGTAAACCCCGACCGAGTCCACTTGGCGCCCTTGCCCAATCCGCATCCAGTGGAGGCAGACTGGGCGGAAGTAGACGGGGCGGAAAGGACGGCGGCGGGGGCTCGGGCCGCAGTCCCCAGTAAGTTCATCTTTCTGGGCCGTCTCACCAAGCTCAAGGGAGTGGCCGAGTTGCTCCGTGCTATCCCGCTGGCCGAAAAACAGTTGGGAAGGCCGCTCGCTTTGACGGTTGCAGGTGACGGCCCCGAGCGTAAACGCTTAGAGGATCTTGCCGCGCAGAACCGGCTTCGAGTGGAATTTGCCGGTTGGATGGGGGGCGTCCGGAAGAAGAAGCTGATCGCCCAGGCCGACCTTCTGATTGTGCCTAGTTTGTGGCCGGAGCCTTTCGGCCTGGTGGGAATTGAGGCGGGCGCTTTCGGATTACCAGCCGTGGCCTATGACGTGGGCGGAATCTCGGATTGGCTGATCGCCGGCTACTCCGGAGAGCTTGCGCCCGGACAACCACCCACCATCCAGGGATTGGCGGACGCCATCTGCCGCGCGCTGTCTGATCCGTTGCATTACGCCCGGTTGTGCCGCGGCGCCCGCGAAGTAGCCGCCCGGTTTACCTTGGCCGTCCATTTGTCGAAACTCGAAAGCGCTCTGGAAAGCGCGCTCGCATACGATCAGGAAACTCCAAAGGCGGGCGACGGATTTCCCCGGGTTGAAGTCGCCAGTGGTACCGAAGCTTAGCTCTATGCTGCCCGCGCGAGTTGGCCTGATCTGCGATTTTGTGGAAGAAAACTGGCCCAGCATGGATCTGGTGGCGGACATGGTGTTCCAGCATCTGAGCCGTGAACAGTCCCGCGCTCTCGATGTGGTGCGGATCTGTCCACCGCTGCGCTCGCGCTTGGTCCGGCTCCCGCTGATCGGCCAATCGCCGGTGTTGCAGAATGCGGACCGGTTGCTCAATCGTTTCATCGATTACAGCCGCCACCTAAAGCCCCGGGCCAAAGAGTTCGATCTGTTTCATTTGATCGACCATAGCTACTCCCAATTGGTCCATGCCCTGCCGTCTGGCAGAACGGTGGTGACGTGTCACGATCTGGATACTTTCCGTTGCGTGCTGGAGCCTGATCGCGAGCGCCGTCCGCCCTGGTTTCGCTCCATGACCGGGCGGATCTTGAGCGGCTTCCGCCAGGCCGCACACGTGATTGCGGTTAGCGCCGCCACGCGGGATGAGATTGTGCGCTTCGGCTTGCACCCAACGGGTCGTATTACGGTCATATCCAATGGCGTACACCCATCTTTTTCTCCAATGCCCGATCCCGCATCGGACGCCGAATTAGGACGGCTTCTGCCGATAGATTCTTCAGAAAGGAAGTGGCTGCTGAACGTCGGAAGCGCAATGCCGCGGAAACGCCTGGATCTGCTGTTGCGGGTCTTCGCTGAAATTCGCAAGGCGGAAGTCGGCAAGGTTCTTCCAGAGGTTCGCCTGTTGCGCGTCGGCCAGCCCCTCACCGCCGAACACCGGCAGCTGGCGCGGCAGCTCGGAGTGGAATCCGCGGTCGTTGAATTGGGATTCCTGGGTCAAAAAGTTTTGGCAGCGGCTTATCGCCGCGCCGATCTGCTAGTGCATACCGCGGAAGCCGAAGGCTTCGGATTACCCCTGATCGAGGCTATGGCGTGCGGTTGCAAGGTCATCGCAAGCGATCTGCCGGTGTTGCGCGAGGTGGGAGGAACGGCCGCCACCTACTGCGCCGTGGGTGATATCGAGGGGTGGAAAGACGCAATTGGCGCCGCCTTGCAGGCCCGCCAGAACCCGGCTTGCAGGGAATCCAGCCGGGAGAGGGCTTTTGCCAACGCGGCGCGTTTCTCCTGGTCGGAGAACGCGGAGCGCACCTCGCGCGTCTATCGGCGCGTGCTCGGTTTTGCTACGAGCCACGACCCTACGAGCCACGACCGTGAGGGAGTGTTCCTCAACGCCGCCTCGCAACCGAACAACTAAAGACTAAGAAAGGAATTATGAAAAAAAGAGCGCTCATTACAGGAATCACGGGACAAGATGGAAGCTATCTTGCCGAACACCTGCTGGACTTAGGTTACGAGGTTCATGGACTGGTGCGGCGCGTCGCGCTGGAACAGCCTGAGCAGCGGCTTGGCCGCCTGAAAAACTGTCTGGATCGCGTCCACATCCACCCCGCCAGCCTGGATAGCTACGCCAGTATATTTCACATTTTCACCAAGCAGCAGTTCGATGAATGCTACCATTTGGCCGCTCAGAGCTTCGTGGCCGAAAGCTTCGCCGACGGCTTCTCTACCATGAACACCAACATTAACGGAACGCATTACGTTCTGGCGGCTCTGCGGGAGGTGCAGCCCAAGTGCCGCTTCTATTTCGCCGGGTCGAGCGAAATGTTTGGCAAGGTGCATGAGACCCCGCAGCGTGAGACCACTTTTTTTCACCCTAGAAGTCCCTATGGCGTCAGCAAGGTGGCCGGTTTTTACCTGACCTTGAACTACCGCGAAGCCTATGGCATCGGCTGCTCCAACGGCATTCTGTTCAACCATGAGAGCCCGCGCCGCGGCTACGAATTCGTCACCCGGAAAATCACTCATGGCGTGGCCCGCATCAAGCTCGGCCTGTCCTCCGAACTGCTGCTCGGAAACCTGGAAGCTAAACGAGACTGGGGACACGCTCGCGATTTCGTGCGCGCTATGCACCTAATGCTGCAACAGCCGGAAGCCGATGATTATGTTGTGGCTACGGGGGAAACGCACAGCGTCCGCGAGTTTTGTGAACTGGCCTTCGCCGAGGTTGGCCTGGATTACCGCGACTATGTGCGCAAGAGCGAGGCTGTTTACCGTCCGGCGGAAGTGGATCTGTTGATTGGCGATTACACCAAAGCCCGCAATGTCCTGGGCTGGGAACCGACCGTGAATTTTCCGGCGCTGGTCAAAGAAATGGTGCGCTCTGACGTGGAACTGCTCTCCTCGGCGTTGCACCCGGCCGAGCGTGTAACGGTTTCGGTAGGTTAAGTATCCACAATATTTAGCGTCGGAGGAGTGATACGGATGAAGACCATCGTTACCGGCGGCGCCGGGTTCATCGGCAGCAATGCCAGCAGCCGGTACTTGAAACGCGGCCAGCAGGTCGTCGTGATCGATAATCTGGCTCGCGACGGTGTGGGCGAGAACCTGGAATGGTTGCAGGAACACCGCGGCGCGCTGGAGTTTCACCAGGTGGACATTCGGGATTCGGCCGCGGTGAGCCGAGTTTTTCGCGAGCACCGGGATGCGGACCGGGTGCTGCATCTGGCGGCGCAAGTGGCCGTAACCACTTCGGTACGCGACCCGCGCGAGGATTTTGAAATCAATGCGCTGGGTACTTTTAACGTGCTGGAAGCCATGCGGCAGTCCGGTATGCATGCTCCGCTGATCTACTCTTCCACCAACAAGGTATATGGCGAGATGACGAGCCTGGGTGTGACGGAGCGCAACGGCCGCTACGACTACCAGTCCCTGCCCTCTGGTGTTTCCGAGGAGCACCATCTCGATTTCCATTCGCCTTACGGTTGCTCCAAGGGATCCGCCGATCAATACGTCATCGATTATCACCGCATCTACGGGCTGCGCGGCATTGTTTTCCGGCAATCCTGCATTTATGGATACCGGCAATTCGGCGCCGAAGACCAGGGGTGGGTGGCATGGTTCATGATTGCAACCCAGTTGGGCCGTCCGATCACCATCTATGGGGACGGCAAACAGGTGCGCGACATTCTTTTCATCGACGATCTTCTGGATGCCTATGATGCCGCATTCGCCGCTCCGGATCGCGCCGCAGGGCGCGCCTTCAACATCGGTGGCGGCCCGGGCAACGTGGTATCGTTGCGGGATTTGCTGGCATTTATCGAACAGCGGAGCGGCGTGAAGATACGCGCAGGCAGCGCCGATTGGCGGCCGGGAGACCAGAAGGTCTTTATCAGCGACATCCGCCGTGCGCATGTCGAGCTCGGTTGGAGTCCCAGGGTCGGTTGTCCGCAGGGCTTGGCTCTGCTGTACGACTGGATCGAAAAGAATCGCGAGTTGTTCCTGAAACTAAGCCCAACGCTGGTGTAGCGGGCTGCATGGAACTGGTGTAACCCCTGAGTATGAAACTGGAACTGGACCAGCCGGTGGAAAATCACGCGGCCAAGAGCCATCCGGCGCGCCGGAGCCATCTAGCCAAGCTTGGCGCGGGCAGGCTGCGCGTTTTGCACGTGGGGAAATTTTATCCGCCCCATATGGGAGGCATTGAAACCCACCTGCAGACCCTCTGTGGAGCGTTGCGACACCATGCCGACGTGCAGGTGCTGGTATCGAGCGAGGGCCGCCATACGGTAGAGGAAATCGTGGACTCGGTGCCGGTGGCCCGGTTGGGAACTCTGCTGACCGCGTTCTCCACCTCTGTTTCGCCCGGTATGGTTTCGCGCATCCGGGCCTCCGGCGCCCAACTGGTCCACCTCCATCTGCCCAATCCTGCGGCGGTGCTGGCCTATCTGGCGAGCGGCCATCGCGGGCCTTTGGTGGTTACCTACCATAGCGACACCGTGAAGCAGAGGATACTCGGCCGAATGTTTGAGCCGTTTCTGAAGACCGCGCTGAGCAAGAGCGCCGCCATCATCGCCACCTCGCCCAACTACCTGGCCAGTTCTCCGGTTTTGCAGGCTTTTCGCGATCGCTGCCGAATTATACCCTACGGGATTGAAATCGCGCAGTTCGAGCAATGCTCGCCGGACGCGGTGCAAGAAGTCCGCCAAAAGTTGGGGGAACGGCTGGTGATCAGCGTGGGGCGTCTGGTTTATTACAAAGGCTTTGATGTTCTGATTCGCGCGATGCCCTCGGTGCGGGGCAAGCTGGTGATCGTCGGCCAGGGCCCGTTGCGCGCGGAATTGCAAAATCTCGCAGTCCGGTTGGGAGTGGCGGACAAGGTGGTGTTCGCGGGCGAAATCGACAACTCCAGTATAACGGCCTACTATCACGCTGCGGATCTGTTTGCGCTGGCGTCGGTAGCGCGCAGCGAAGCGTTTGGAATCGTTCAAATTGAGGCTATGGCCTCCGGCCTTCCCGTGGTCAACACGGGGCTCGATTCCGGAGTCCCGTTTGTGTCCCTCCACGGCGAAACAGGATTCACCGTTCCGCCGGGAGATCCCCAAGCGCTCGCGATGGCCATCAACCGGCTCCTGGACGACGCCGGCTTGCGTCAGTCGCTCGGGCAAGCGGGGTTGCGCCGGGCCCGGCAGAAATTCGGTCTGGACGCCATGCTTCGCCGCACGCTCGAACTGTATGATAGCGTCACAAGTGGCCAGGAGCCGAAAGTTCCATGAGTTCTCCCTTCACGATTACCGAGCGAGCGGAAGCCGAGGGCCCGGCCACCGAGCCCCCCACCTTCCAGTTCCCACAAAACCGGGCCATTTCCAGTCGAACAACGGCCCCCAGCCAGCCGGTGGCGGGCGGGTTGCGGGGACAGATGCGCGTGGTATGGGCGCTGGTTTTCCTCTATGCCGCCAGCTTTGTTTGTTTTTATCCCCGGGCCCTCACTAATTTTGACGAAGTGTCCTACGTCCGGCAGGCGTCCTCGTTTGTTGCGGGCAGTTCCACGGTGGACACGGTGGACCCGTTGACCGGCCGGCATCAAAGGGTACATCCGAGCGACTATCCAGCCGGCACCTCCGCGCTGATGGCCCCGTTCGTATGGCAGTTGGGATGGCGAGGCGTGTTCCTGCTGGGACTGCTGTCAATTTCGGCTTGTACCCTGTTCACAGCCCGTTGGATCGCCGATTCGGGCGGCTCGCCGCTCTATGCTCTCGCGGTGCTTGGATACCTGCCCGCCCTGGTGATCGCTCGCACCGGAATGAGCGACGTTCCGAGCGCGTGCCTGGTGGCCGCCGGACTGTGGCTGTTTTGGGAGGATGATCGAAGCGCCCCTTGGCGGCGGCTGGGCGCGGGTTTTTTGGCAGGCGTCTCCATTTGTCTGCGCGAGCCGAACCCGGCGCTGTTCGCAATATTTTTCGCCGGAGCGTTGCTGCGCCGCGAGCGCCACATCCTGGCGCTCATTCTAGGCGGTCTGGCGGGCGTCGCGTGCCGTCCCCTGCTGGCCGGCCTGGTTTACGGCAACCCGTTTTTTGTCAAGGATCACGTCTATGGATTCTCGGGTCTGTTCATCCAACAGAACCTGATCATGTACCTGACCGCGCTCCTGGTGCTGGTGCCCGGCGGCCTGATTTTCGCGCTGTTTTATCGCGGCAAGCGCTGGATCGAACTGATCGCAACCGTAATCGTTTACGTCCTCATTTTCGTTTGCTGGGACTACAATGGCGCGCCGAGCGGTGGGCTGAAGCAATGGATGCTATCTCTTCGCTTCCTGATTCCGGTGACGCCCATTCTGGCCTTCGCGATGGCCCATACTTGCCCGCGCTGGTATCATGCGCTGGCCCGTTCGTTCCGCCCCGAGAGCCGTCTCAAGCTCCTGCGCGCCGCCCGGACCACTGTCGCCCTGTGGGCGATCGGGATTGCGGTCATGGGCATACTGGTGAACTGGCGCAGCGAACTGTGGTCCCAACTCCATGCAGACGTTGTGCAATCGGTGTACGGCAATACCGATCCGAAGGTCCCGATCATGGCGGACATCCCTGCCACGGTAAAGTTCCTGAACGAGCTCTACGGACAACGCATGCTGGTGGACCTGGACCTGGGCGACCAAAGTAATGACGTTCGCCGCTCTCAACTCCTCCGGCTCCTGGAGCGGAACAAAACGGTGCAGATCGTCCTGTTCGATCGCGATGACAGCGATTATTGGCTCAACAAGGAGAAGGCCGACGAAGCCTTCCTCGCCGCCATCTCGCAACAGTTGCACGCGACGCTGAAGTTGCAACGGCGCTTTCAGGGATTGGGCGTACTGCGGATTTGGAACGTGAGTGACCGTTCTTGAGACTCCGCTAGCGCAAGCCGTGCCTGGACCCTTCGCCAGCAGGCGGCGCAATGTTAGTTTTGTACTCTTGGGCTTACTCCTTTCGGCTCTGATACTGCTGGCGTTTAGCAAGCAGATCCTGGTCCGGCTGGGCGAGTATCTGGTGGTTTCCGATCCGCTGGAACACGCCGATCTGATTTACGTTCTGGCAGGTGACTTTTGGGGCAGTCGTGTGCTGCTGGGCGCCGACCTGGGAGCGCACGGCTGGGCTCCCCGCGTCGTTCTAAGCGGAGGGCTCTACCAGGGTGCATATGCTTCGGATTTATCGGTCGACTTTGCCGTACGTCACGGCTATCCGCGCAGCCTGTTTCTTCCCATCCCGATGGAAGTGCACTCCACCTTGGACGAGGCGGAATTCATGGGACCGGTTTTTCAAAGGCTGGGCGCCAGGCGCATCATTTTAGTGACCAGCAACTTTCATTCCCGCCGCGCCGGCCAGGTTTTTCGCGTGTTGCTTCCGCAATTCGATTTTCGAACCGAGAGTTCGGCCGAGGCCGATTTCAATCCCCAGGCTTGGTGGAAAATCCCGCCGGAGCGCCGGCTTCTATATTCCGAATATCAAAAAATAGCCGGGACTTTTCTGGTGAGATTTCATTTAGCAACCGCCGATGAGTTGAGGCAAGGCCGGCCCTAATGTCCCGCAGCCGGTCGTTCCTGGGGGGCGCGCTATTCGCCTATATTTACCAGGCCTCGCTGATGCTGGTGGGGTTGTGGCTCACTCCGTTCTACATCCGCACGCTGGGTCAGAGGGATTATGGCATCTGGCTGGTGGGCTTGCAGGTTCTCAATTTCCTGCTGCTGTGCGATTTCGGCATCATCGTCGTAACTCCCCGCGACGTCGGTCACGCCAGCGGCATTGAGCAGGCCGAACAGCGCTCCGGCGAAGTAGCGCGGCTGGTGGGCCAGACCCTGAAGGTAGTCCTGGTGCAAACCGGCGTGGTGGCGCTGGCCGCTCTACTGCTGTTCTTTCTTCGACCCGCGCATGACCCGGCTTTGCGCGGCGCCATCGGATTGATCCTGGCTGTGTTCGTAATCTCGTACCCTCTGCGAATGTTCCCGGCCGTGCTGCAGGGCCTGCAGGATCTGAAATTTCTCGGCCAGCTACGGCTCACGCTGTGGGGCATCTCGACGGCGCTGATCGTCGTAATGTTGTTTCTGGGAGCCAGGTTCTACGCTTTGGCCTGCGGCTGGTGCTTCCAGCAGGTGGGGCACGATCTGGTGGCTTTCGTTCGCCTGCGGCGTTCGCGTCCCGATCTGTTGTCGATAGACGTCTGGCGCCAGGCCGGTCCCATTCGCTGGCGCTGGTTTACGCGCGGGTTCTGGTTCAACGTGAATCAGGTGGCCACCGCGCTGGTGGCCGGGAGCGATCTGTTGATCGTGGGCCGCGCCATCAACGCCGCTACGGTCGTGGTTTACTCCTCCACCAACAAACTGATTTCCGTCCTGCAGAATCAGCCCCAGATTCTCGCCAGCGTGGCGCTTCCCGGCATCAGCCATATGAAAACCAGCGAATCGCGCGAGCGAATCCTGCAGGCCACCACCTCCCTCACTCAGGCCATGCTGCTGCTGGCGGGCGGCATTGCTTGCGTCCTCTTGGCGGTGAACCAGCAGTTCGTGACGTTGTGGCTGGGAGCGCAGTTTTTCGGCGGCATGCCATTGACTGTCATCCTCCTTCTGACGTTCCTTGTGCGCCAGGCCGACTATACGCTGGCCATTACGCTATTTGCGTTTGGGCATGAGAAAGCGCTTTCCATCCGGGCTTTCGTGGATGGCGCCATCAGCGTCGCCGTCGCGATTCTTATGGTCCGGCATTGGGGGATGCCGGGAGTGGCATTCGGATTCCTGTGTGGAGCAGCCTTCGTCTCAATCCCCACGGACGTCTTTTTGCTCACTCGCGCGCTCCAGGTTTCGCTGATCGAATTGAGCCGGCCTTATCTGCCGTACCTGTGGCGCTTCGCTGTCGCCGGTTCGGTGGCGCTGGCGGTTCGCAATTGGTTCGGAGCGCCGAATATCGGGCATCTGCTGATCACGACGTCCACCGTCGGCCTGGTTTACCTGGCGCTCGTGGTTCCCTACGTGTGGACGACGCCCCTGCGGGGCTACATCGAGCGGGCCACCGTGACGTTCACCTCGGCCATGCGGACCCGCGTCCTGGGCTGGTCCAACAATGGCTGATGACCAGCAGCGGCTGATGCCCGGCGGCGGTTTTCCCACGAGGATTCACCGATGATGGCTGGAACTCTCGCAATAGGCTTAATCCTTGGCTCTTGGCTGATCATCGCCTTCGCTTTTGCCGGATTGGGCGCTGGCCTTCGCCGATTGTACGTTGCGAGCATCCCGGATGCCGGCGAACTTTTCCTGTGCTTCTGGCTGGGCTTCGCGGCGACGCTGGTCTTGCTACAGATCTGGCACTGTTTTTGGGCCATTGATGGGCGCATCGGATCCATCGTTCTGGCCATCGGTTGCGCAGGCCATGTGATCACGCGTGGTTCCGCTCTGCGGGCCACTGTGGGATTCGTTGGTCAGCTTCGTCCCTGGTTCGGCGCTGCGCTTCTGGCGGCGGCAGTCTGGGTCGCCAACCAAGCCACGGCCGCGCCCAATCTATACGACAGCGGCAACTACCATTTTCCCGTAGTGCGCTGGGTCACTTCCTATCCTATGGTCAAGGGCATCGGAAATGTCGACGGTCACCTGGGATTGAACAATGTCTCGTTGTTGTATCAAGGCATGCTGGAAGTGGGGTTTTGGCGCTACCGGTCGTTCCATCTCGGCAACGGTATTCTGCTGCTCTCGCTCCTGCTATTCGGCTTATACAAGTTGTATGACGCCGCTATCTCGCGCCGCTTTTCATTACAAGCGCTGTTCGCAGCTTTGATTCTCACCGCAATAGTGGACTCCATCGACGAAGTTTCCACGCCTGCCACGGATCTCTCCGCGCTGCTGGTGATGCTGGTGATCGCTTTCTTTCTGATCGGAGCGTCCGAAAAGTTCTTCAAGCGTAGCAACCAGTCCTCACCGCCCGCCGCAGCCTTCCGGCTTCACGCTGGTCTGCTGCTCTGCGCCAGCGCACTGGCGATCAAACTTTCCGCCGCCGTCTATGGTTTGGCCGCTGCCCTGGTGTTGCTGGCGCTTTGGCTTGCGACGCGTGAGATCGATTACCGGTATCGGATCCGAATCGCCGTGATTGGCACGCTCATCGCAGGATGCCCGGTTCTACTGTGGGCTGGCCGCAGCGTGGTTTTGACAGGCTATCCGTTCTTTCCCTCGCTGGCGTTTGGGTTTCATGTGCCCTGGCGCGTTCCGGACTTTTACGCCGAATGGTACCAATGGTGGATCACCACATTCGCTCGCATGCCGTATGACCCTTCGATCAGCGGCGAAGGATTCGGTTGGATTCCGGCGTGGTTCCTGGTGGAGCTGCGCAAGGCCAAGATCGCGGGCATTCTTCCGCTGACGCTGGCAATTGGCTCCGTGGTTTACCTGGCTGGCAGCCCAAAGGGAAGGGAGTGGTTACGCCGGCTATGGCCCGCTTGGATTCCCGTGCTGGTGGCGCTGGCGGCATGGTTCGTCTCCGCTCCGTCCTTCCGTTTTGGTGAGGCGCTGCTGTGGATGCTTGCCGCGCAGTGTCTCGCCCTGGCGATAACCAATCTGCTGAGCGGTCATCCGGAGCGCCGCAGTTTGGCTGTAACGGCCATAGCCCTTTTGCCGCTCTCTGCAATCTTCATGCACGCCATGTTCGTGCGGCAAACCAACCACGGGATGCTCGGTGCGCTTGCCGCCACGCTATGGGTGCGGCCCGGTCCGGATTACGGAATGCGGACGGTGCATGAATCGCCTGTCGCCACAGTGCTCACCGAAGGCGGCGTCACCGCTTACGAACCTCGCCGGCGTCCGCCCTGCAGCGATGACGACTGGCTGGATTGCGTCATGTGGTACGGACCCATTCCCGGCGCGCAAAGATTGAAGCTCACTCTCGGATATCTGTCCGGGCCCGATCCCCGCGGCGGCTTCGCGATCGCCGAAACGCGCGCCCAGTGGTTAGCAAAACACGCCGTCGAAGTGCAGGAGAAACGGAACCAGATGAACACCCGTCAAATGGCGTTTTACTTCCAGGTGGCGCCGAAGACAATTCGTCTGGCTCTGGATCAGGCTCCGGCCAACGCAGCCACCAGCGCTACGCTCCGTAAGTAAGCCCGCCAGCGCAGCACGCTTTCCCATCAATAGAGCCCTTGGCTCGGAATCTTCGCCGGATCCCCGATGCTAAGCGGCACATCGTTTGCATTCGCGTAGATCACGCGATACCAGGCGTTCGTATTATGGTGGTCCACTGCGATGGTACACGCCGAGGTGCAATCCCTGACCGGATCGTCCTGCATCGCCCGCGGATAGTATCCCACCTGGATCAAAAACTTCGCGGCGCCAAAGGGCAGCGGTGATGGAGGGGCGAATGTGATGTTGTCGATCGGATTCACCGCTGGCGCCGGCGGCAGCGCGACATAAGTGGTCACGCGTCCGGGGGAACTGCAAAACTCATCCGTGTCCGTCGCCGGGTTGCCGCTCAGCACTTTCACCGTCAGCGAGTATCCGGTAAGGACATACTTCAACATGGAGCCGCCGCTGATGGCGGGCAGTGCGCGAGTCTGCGTGCCATACGGCATTTCGGAAGCGCACAAAATCTTCAGTTCGTTGCCGTAGTTTGGGCTGGTGTGCGCGTCCGTGAGAAACAGCGGTCCCATATAGGGCTTGTTCGCCGGCGGTTGCAGCTCGGTATCCTCCCGCAGCTTGATCAGCGCGTCGGTATGCGCCATCGCGGACCATTGCTTGGACGAAACATACGGCGCGATGGCCGCTCCCAGGCCGGTCCCCGGCGAATTCCAGGCGCAGCAATTTCCGTAATCCAGCGCCGCGTTCTGGTCGAAGTTGTAAAGCCGCAGCGCGCTCACATTGAGCGTCAGCATGGCTATCACCTGAGCCACCAGAGTTTCCGGGCGCCATAACAGTTGCGTGGGATGATCGCAACCCGGGTCGAACTGAAAACTGATACAAAAGCGATTGAAGTTCAGACCCGCGGACCACAACATAGCCCTGGGTTGCAGTTGATAGCCGCGCGTTATAAGCCCGGAAGAGCCTTGCGTGTAATTGGCCCATTGCCAAACGCTGGCATCCGCTCCGTAGATTGCATAAGGCGGCTGTGGTACATAATCGTTCGCGGCATCGGAACCGATCAAATTCCCGGTCCAATTGCGCACTGCCGGATTGGCCAGAGCGAAGGTGCTGCCAAGAACGGGCCAGGTGGTCGCGGGGTGCCCGCTCACGCTGGTCAGAAGATTGCGCAAGCTAAGAAATGGCGTGGGTGGAAAATTGCCATCCACTGTGACGTACAGATTCGCGTCGTTGCTGGAATTGTAAGTTCCGTTGGACGGTAAAGCGCCGAACAAACTGTTGTAGGCGATGCTGAAGGTTCCGCTAGTGGAATTGATCACTGTGATCGGCGCCACCACGTTTAAGTTGTTTACCGAGCCATGCACTCGTATCGCCGTCCCGTTCGGAATGGCATTGCCGGGCATCGTGAACGTAGCCACTGCGCCGCTCACCGCTATCGAAGTCAGCTTGGGACCCCAGCCCTGAACGCAACACGCGTTGCCCGAAGTGTTATCCGCCGACGGCGTTCCCCACAGCGACGGGAGAACCGCGGCGTTTTCTCCTCCCGGGCTGACGCTCGAAACCCAGTAGTGATACAGCTGAGCGCTGGACTCCGTGTACGTGCCGTTGGCGCACGTGCTCGGGGTGGTGAAACTGACGGGATAGCCGCTGCCATTATTAGTGATGCCGGTAACCGGATACCAGCCGTTCAGGCAAGTGTTCGTCACCGCTCCCGCCATCTTGATCCAAGGGCCTGTCCCCGCCGCTTGATTCCATACTCCGGTGAACTGCTCCGCTACGTTATAGGTCGCAACGCCATTGCTCACCACGACGGTGGGGAAGTCCATCGAACCTAAGTTAGGGTTCCGAAACGGATAGCCCCCAGCCATATATCCATTCAGCTCGTCGTAGCCGTAACTTCTCCAGGTCCGTCCTTCACTGACAAGCTGGCTCAGGAAGCCAGTCAAACAGCTTTGCCGGTTATATCCGATATTGTTCAAAAGCGCAGCCAGGTTTGCGGATCCAGGAAAGCCCCAATGAGTGGTTTCCAGCCCTACTTCAAAATAGGTTCCATACTGCGCGGCGAAAGCGGATTCGTAAGTATGGATGGTGCTCGGCCAGGACGATGAAAAACAGGCCGTATCGCTTGGATCGCCGAAAGCCTTATTGCTCAGGTCGGCGGTGATCATCGACGAATTCAAATTCGACTCCTGCATCATCGGACCCAGCCATGAGGAGAATACGCCCGTGTAAGGGGTAGCGTAAATCACGTTCAGGTGCCACGCGGAAAGCGGAAAAAATGAGTTTCCCGGAAGGAACCCGTTCGCGATTGCGCCGCTATGGGTGAAATGCGGGAAAGTAATGGACCCGGAATGAACCTGAATGTAAACCGTGACAGGCGGCAACGAAACTCCACCGGCCGCGCAAGCCGCGCATTGCACCTTCACCTGGCACCATCCCGCCATAATCGGAGTTATATTCCCCGATGAATCCACCGAGCAAACGCCGGAGATTCCGCCGTCGTCCACCTCTGTATAGCTAAGCCCGGTGGCGTTGCAAGCGACGGTTGTAAAACTGAGATCGGTGTTCTTGATCTTCGGGCATACGCTTTGTGTGGCGGCGCCCGCCAGCATGTGCATTTCCCAATAGGGAACTTCAATCTCCATCGGCGCTTTGCCGTTGCTGAAAGTCACCAGTTGCAGCACGTAAGCCGGGGCGTTCGTGTTTTGAATTGCGTTCTGATTGAAGAAGTCGCCATAGCCCCAGTAGGGCGAGCGCACGCGCTGCAACACCGTGTGGGTACCCGAGCCTCCGTTGGCCAGAGTAACGGCCGGACCGCCCTGAAACGCCGACACAGAGATGGTATTCATGTCGATGTAATTTACGAAGTAGGGGTTCACATCCACTTCGAAGGTGTAAGGATTCGCCGCGCCAATGTTGGGGCATCCCGCCGGCGCGGTGACAGTAAACGTCGTTCCCGATCCCGTCGCCATGCTGAAAAAGCCGTCGCATAAGGGATGTCCATCCACCAGGCTGCTGGAATGGATGTTGCGAAGCAGCACCGGCGTTCCCGGCGCCAGATTGCAGCCCGTTGAGAGCGTGACAGTAATCACGCCGGATGCAACGGAGTAAGTTGCAGTTTTCGTATTGGTCGGCGAGCTTTGCGAAGAGTATTGGCATCCAGCCACCAGGGGCGCCGGGAGCGTTCCGGTGGTCGAAAAAGTGACCACGCTGCCTTGGTACGAGTAGTGATTCGGGATGCCGATGTTGTTGCCGCTCACGTTCGAGCTGGTGAAGTTTAGAGACAACATGTACGGGTCCGTAATATTTCCGGCGTAATAGTTGGAGAGAACCTGATGCTGCCCGTTGGGAAAACACGCCGTGTTAAAGCTGGGTATTTGCCAGCCGCCCGTTTGAGATGAAGCCAGCGCCCCGCCGCAATAGTTATCGAACGGCAGCGGGTAGCCGTCTATGGACTGCGACGCATTTCCGATGCTCTGCGCATTCGTGCCATCGAAAGTTTTCATGCCCCACGCGCCACGGCCGGACGTGGGAAAAGCATTCACCGATTGGTTGCTCATGCCCATGATCCGAACCGTGAAAGTCAGCGCCGCGCAGGTGGCCAGTTGTGTCCCGAATATGTCGTAGACGGCGCCCGACACGGTGTGCTGGCCGTCGCCGTTCAGCCCGCTATACCAGGTCACCGTCCAGGGGCCTTGCCAGGCATCGCGGTAGTCGTTCTCGGCCGGATGCATGTCCTTGGCATATCCGCTGGCCCAACGCTGATAGTCGACGCTCCAGATCAATTTATAGGCCGACGGAGCGGACGAAACCAGCGCAGTCAATTGCAGGGGCTGCGGATTTTGGATCATCTGCCCGGCAGTGGGGCTGGTGATGGCGCAGCTCTGGCCGAAGCAAGCGCCGCTGCAAATAAACAGAACCGCCGCCATGTGCGGCAATATCGTCTTCATTTGTACTCCGCTTGCCCGTCCAGTTTAATTCTGCCAATGACCTGCGATGGGACCAAATTCACGTTATACTTCCAAATCGAGCTTCCGGTCGCTCCTCCGAAGCCGCCCGCCTGGCCTTGCAGAACGGCATTGGTGACCAGGTTGAAAACGATGTAACTGGCGTCCGCGGCCGGATGCGGATTGCTCACCAAAGTGGGGTATTGGTATTCAGGTTGCCCAGCGAGATTGTATCCGGTGAGTTGAATTGCGCCCGTCCCGCTAGAGCCCATCGCCATCGCGATGTCCAGTACGGCTGGAGGCGAAGGAGCGCCGGTGAAAAAACAGGAAGTGATGGTGATGGCCCAATCCAGGCGTTGATTGAAGCTCCAAAACTCACTGTAACAACCCGGAGGGGTTTCATAGGGCGCGCTAACGAAATTGAAGGTTCCCGCGCTGGGACAAGTGGTTCCGCCTCCCAGGCTGTAGCGCGCGATCGCAACGTTGGCACGGGTGGGGTTGACGATCGTATTGTCGGTAGTAACGTAGATCCAGCAAGTAGGCGTGCCAATCGCGCCGTCGGAATCCGCCGGTTCGTACCAGTTCTTGGTGTTCGTTCCGTCTCCCAGAAAATCAGACGAATGGATGGCGCCGAGGGAAGGCGGCGTTCCCGGAATAAAATTGGCCCACTGCAACGCACCGGCGTCTCCTTCGGGCGTCGTGCCCGGTGTGCCCATCCAGGCGCCCCAGTACAGAGTGCCGCCGTCGCGAGTAATCTGCGGATGAAGCGATCCATGCCCGGTGCCCGCGGTGACCGTTCGGATAACCGCGCAATTGGAGTACGTTGCGGTGTCGCACACATCGATCTCAGAATCTAGGGCGGCGCCGGGAGCCACGGCATGTGCCGAACAAGCATATGCGCTGCTCGCGCTCTGCGCCGGAAATATCATCCATTGGCCATCTGGAGAGTACGTGGGCGTGCCCTGATTCAACGCTGGGCCATGGCCGAAACCGTTCGCGAGCATTTTTGCCGTGAGATCAATCTTATTCCCGCCGGTGGTATTCATGGACCAGATCTCTTGGCAGCCGTTGGCGCTGGTGGCGGAGTTGTACAGGATTTCCGCCCCTGCGTTGGCCGAGCACGCTTGCGTGGATTGGCAAGGCCAGGGTGAGGAGCAGCTCGAGCACAGCTTCACGCCACCGTTAAGGCGTGGATTCATCCCGAAGCATGCACAGCCGGCGAGACTTAGCAATACCAAACCAATCGAGCGAGCGAGTCTGTGGTCGAGAGACATTCGCCCCAGGCGGTTAGGAATGCGCGCCTGGCCTGAGTCGCGATCGACGTGGCGATCGAGGTCTGGTTGGCCGCTGCGTAGTCGGCTGGGACCGGCCGGACGACAGCCATCTGGGCGAAGCCAGGAAAGCTCGAAAAGAAGAGTTAATAGAACGGTCCTCATAGTGTTCTCGGCAGCCTGGTTCTGGGCAACTCCAATGCTGCACGCTCAATACTAATTGTGGCTCTGAGCACTAATTGTTAAAGTGTGCGGTTACGCTCATGAGTTGGATGGCGTTGCCTTGTGCTCCCACCAGCGATCCGCCAGTCGTAGTAATGGTGCCTGAACAGGTTGTTGCGCCTCCTGTTGTTGGTGCGCTCAACGTCCACGAGGTCGGCGCCGAGGTGTAGTTTCCTCCGGAAGTAGTTTGTGCCGCGTGACCAAACGATAGTGTGCCGGAGATCGCGCCACTCGACGCGCTAATCAAACCTACCGCCGCGGGCGACCCAGTCGTAGCAGTTGCAAGACAGTTACCTGTACCAGTCGCGGTCCCGCCTGAAGAGTACGTGATGGTCCCCCCTGCGCCACTCTGGACCCAACCCGGCTTCCATGCGAACGTGACAGGTCCGGTAGTGTTAACGGATTGGTTTTGCGCCGTTACGTCAGGCCAAGAGGCTGTGGTCCACCCGGGGATTTGTGGCCCCGTATTAGCAACCAAAAGAGGCACGGACGATCCGGCTGGCGCCGTCGCGGTGACCCGGAATGAACCCGTGAATCCGCTTCCGGCTGTAGCCGTCACCCCAACAATTCCGGCGCCAGCGGTATAGAGCGCGGTACTCCCGCCGTACATGCGAAAATACTGCACAGTGTTTCCTTGGACTGCCGGGCTATAAAGATTCATCCCCAGGTCGAGTTGCAGTTGCTTGCCCGCCACCGAGAAAGCGCCTGAGGGAGTGGTGTAACTGGTTGCAAACCCCGTGTTATACGACGGCGTGGCGTCTGTGCTGTTGCCGCACGTCAGGCTTAGTAAAGGAGTTCCTCCAGATACGGAAGTCAGAGAAGAGCTATTGAGGTTGATCGTGATCGAGGAATTACTGCTGAGCGCCGTAATCTGATAATTGCCGTTCCAACCCGATTGAACAATCCCGGAAACAGTAACGTTCGATCCAACGAAAAAATTGCTGGTGTTGGATACTGACAATACCGCCGAGGCGGCTTGCGAGAATGCAGCCGGCGTCACGCCATTGATGGTGTTGTCCGAGCCGCTGGCGCACACCAGATCGGTCGTCCCGATTTGAACCGTGGCGCTGGATCCTCCGCCGCAGCCGGTGCAGGTCCCCAAAACCGCCGATGGTATACTCGCGATCCCGTTCTGTAAAAGGATGTTCGAGGTGGTGGAAAAAGTTGAAAACACATTGTTCACGCCGGGCGAGATCAACAGGTTTCCAGCCCCCCCCGTCCGCGAGACGACACTCGCTTCCGTAGTGCTGGTGTACTGGCTATTGTTGAGCGTGTCGAAAGAAGAAGTCGCAGAATTACAATTGTTGCCTTCGATCACTGAAGCCGACACGGTTGTTCCGGTATCCGCGTACATGCAGTATCCGGTGTAGTTCGACCCCGTATTGTTGCTGATGTGGACATTGTTGTACGTATTGCCGCCGCCCGAGGAAAAGCGGACGAAATACGTTGCATTTTCCTCTCGATTTCCTTCGATAGTGATCTGCGATCCGACGTTGGTTATGTTTTCCAGCCGGATC
>Ga0181525_10000640_pt1 | contig 30472 bp, 47 predicted proteins | sample PEATcosm2014_Bin_48_FD_121100 | JGI IMG/M metagenome (GOLD analysis project Ga0181525, IMG submission 121100) | Peatland microbial communities from MTU Mesocosm Facility, Houghton, MI, USA - PEATcosm2014_Bin06_10_metaG | ecosystem: Environmental > Terrestrial > Soil > Wetlands > Peat | place... | reverse complement strand
TGGAGTCGGCAGAAGGGCGGCCGGCACAATCGCCTTGATCGCCAGCGGAAGTTGATAGGTGTGGGTTGGCTGTTGCTCGAACGCCACCTTGGCCGAGCACGGCGTGAGCCGGTAGCGCCCGACCAGCGTCACGTGGCCGAATAGCTCCACGATGCAATAATCACCGGGCGGGTATTTTTTGGTTTCACTCATGGGGATTCCTTCACTTGGTATTGGCACGCTCAACCTCCGTCGCGCGCACGATGGCTGCGAGCGTCGCGCGGCGTTCGGCGTCGAGGGGGTCGCCATTTGCACGGGCAGCTACGGTAACCATTGGATCGGATTGTTTGGCGATAAGATAAGCATGAGCCCGCGACGGAAAGACGCTTATATCGAGTATTCTCCACCTCTCCGGCATCTCAGCGAGGATCGCGTCGAGGCTGCCGGCGTAAGGGGGCGCCTGATACGGCCAGAAGTTAGGCTGCCGAGGGTGTTTCCATACGGTTAGGTTGGTGTCGGTGGATGATGACCACCCAAAGAATCGCGCGACTTCCTCGCACAGTTCCGGCGTCAGTTCTTCGCGCTCGATGCGCGTGGCTAGGTCGTCAGGCATCACAGCGGCCCCGGCAATGGTGAATTGTGCGGTTTCATCTTCTGTTTGGCTCGCACTTTATCAATCGACGCCCAAAGCCGTTTGAGCTCGATTGCCGCCGCACTATCAAGATCAATGCCATGCGCCGTGCATAGGCCGGCTAGGGTCATCATCACGCCCCCAACTTCCTGGCGCGGATCGCCTACCGGGCGACTAAAGACGTAGGCTACCAGTTTGTGAGCCTCTTCAGCGGAGCATCCCGTCGCTTGCACAAGCTCCAGAGCCTCTTCGAGAAAGCGGAAGTGACGGGTCGGTATATCGTCTCCGGCCCCATGGCCGAATCACGACACGATCCATTGCGATACACGTGACTGGAAACTGTCAGACATGCGTTTCCTCCACCATCGGCAGAATAATCTCAGCGGTTACGCGATGCCAAGTCTCTTTCTGCTCTGCTCGCGTCGGGCTTTCAAACCGAGCGAACTCTTTGCATCCAGCATGGCTGCATGGGATGTGGGTTTCATAAGATCGGGCCATCACAGAATACTCTCTATCCGGCCGCGGCGTGCCGGAGCCGTCGTGCCAACTAGCAGGACCGCGGTCGCGACATGATTCATGACAAAGTCCTCCATATCCGGTTGATCTCGTCCTCAAGTTGCGATACCTCGCGGGCCGTAAGAGACCCGGTATGGGCTATGCCAGGTGCTCCGACCCTCCACATATCGCGCATATTCAACAGATCGAGCCAGGACTTGCCGCACGCGCATCGCCGTCCGCCTGGGCCGTCGATGAAATAATGCCCCGCTATATGCGATATGGTCGGAGCGCTCATTCCGGCATTACCAAGCGATACGGGCGATTATGCTCAAGCGGACTGCCTATGCGCTCAACCGGAACCCACTCGCCGGTTAGTTCAAATATCCGCCAAGCGTTGAGCGCGGCATCTATCAGCGTCGGCATGATGGTCCCGATGGCTTCGATATCTCGCGTGTCCTTCCTTGTGAAGTATCGCCCAAGATAGGGGTCATCGCAGAACGAAAAAACTGCCGCGCGTATGTCTATGACTTCTGGCATGCCACATCCTCGATCGCTTGCAGGCGCTTGATCTCAGCCATAAGAATTGAGAGCTGGGCCCTGGTGGCCTCGTCGTATTCCTTCAGTTTTCGGTCTGACGAATATTCCCGTTCGCCATACGCCTCCGCACGCAGAAGCAGTTTGACATACCTGAGCAGAGCGCTCCCAGCGGGTGTGGCCGTAAACCGACGCCATTCCTCTCGACGGGGGGACGATATATCCTCGTTGGTCTTAGCAATGCTCCTTGCGGTTAAGCGGGATTTTCAGTCGGATTTTTGCGTTATTGGGCCAATGACGATTTCGGTCACACGGCCGCCCACGGTTATCGCGTGCGCCGTCGATATCGGGCATTCGAGCCGCGCCTTCTCCACCTGAACGCCGTCGTGAAAGCCGCTCCGGTACGAGCCGAACGCCGCGATGGCCAGTCCGAGCAATCCCAGGACAGCGCGGATCACGCCCGTCCCCCTTCATGCGTCGGCTGAGGAAGCGCCATCATGCCGGGAAACAGCGCTTTGACGCAGTCCTGGGTGCGCCCAACGAGGCCTTTCTGATCTCCGCAACGCTCGCACAAGGCCAATCCGACCGACATTCCAGGGGCGCGATTCGCTGGAAACAGGATGACGATCACCGCGGGGTCCGACACCATCCTCTGGCAGCACGCGCATTTTGCCGGCCGCTTCTCTACGCGCCCGACAGCAAAGGAGACCGCACGGCATAACTCGGCCGCCTCTTTGTTCCCGCTGCCGGCCGCTATCACGATACCTTGTGCCTCAGACCGCGAAACGATGTCGCATGTGACTCCGACTTTGTAGATCAGGTGGCAGAAGGCAGCGAAGTACTCGTCCTCTTTGCTCATTTCAGTTCCCTCAGCGCCCCCCGGATCGCCATTCGAGCCGGGTGAGATTCAGCATAGCCTAGCTTAATGAAGGCGGTATCGAGCTTGGCGACCGCTTCTTTTGCCTGAAGCCGAGCGCTTTCCGCGGCACCCTGCAGACAGTCGATCTCGGCTGCGGCTCTCAACAGCGCCTCGCCGGCCATGTGCTTCGGGAACAGACCAGCGACCCGGCGGCATTCAGCGGCGATGTCTGACACCACGCCTCCAGCGGATTTCGTCGCGAAGAATGGCAGCGCGCGCCTGCGCTCGTGCCGAACTGCACGGTTCGTAAAACGCTTCGAGGTAGGCTGCCGTCATGTCCCAAGCAGATACTTCGTGGTGCAGGACGCTAGCAACTTCCTCCCGGTGCAGCTCGTCCTCGATGACGATCCACCAGCACAGAAGGCCCAGGATCAGCAGTGAGACGTAGATCATGCGTAAGCGCTCCCGAGCTCGACCTGGCACATCAGAATGTCTTCATTGCCGAAAGGGCGGTTCCGCGCGGAATGCCCATCGTGCGAGCGATCTCCGTTGCCCCCATCGTGGCTGACAGACGCCGGATCTCGTCGTAATCGACCGACCGCTTGCGGCCCTTGTACTTTCCCTCGGCGCGCGCCTTGGCGATCCCTTCCTTCTGCCGCTCAAGCATGATCTCCCGCTCCCACGTCGCCACGCCCGCCAGTATGGTCAGGATCAGCTTCGACGTTGGGTTCCGTGTGTCGAGCCGTTCGCCGCCCATCGACAGGATCACCAGACCAACGCCGCGCCTAGACAGTTCGGTCTCAATCGAGAGCAGGTCCGCAGTCGAGCGGGCAAGCCGGTCTGGCTTCGTGACGATCAGAACGTCGCCCTCCTTCAGAGACGCCAGGCACGCGTCCCACTGATCCCGCTGGGCGACCGAAGACACCTTCTCGGAAAAAACGCGATCGGCGCCGGCCGCCTTCAGGTCGCGTATCTGCGCTTCCAGGCCGGCGTTTTGATCGGTGGTTGATGTGCGGGCGTAGCCGATGGTGCTCATGGCCCTCTGGTCCTGTCATATTCTATTCCGAGACGGACCGCGGCTGCCTTGGCGTCCGCAAATCTTTTGAAACTTTCAGGACCGTCGGTGGCGTCCCACGCCTCCAGCGCCTCGGTCGCGCGACCCTGCGCGTCCCGCATCCCCTTCCCTACCCAAAACGGATTACCCCAGCGGCTCGGACGCCCCACGTAGATAGCGCCTTCCGGCATGCGCCAGCCCGGCGCTCGGCGGCGCTGGATGCGGACGGGCATCAGAACACCTTCGGCCACTGGCGCACCTTCGGCCACTGGCGCACCTTTAGGTCGTCTGGGATCGATGTTTTGCCGGACATCTGTTTCATAAAGAACGGCGTATCCGTACCCATGCATTGCTGCCGAAGATCGCGCGCCCAGTCCGGGTTCATGAATCGCGCTTGGGCACCGCTCTCTCCGCCACAGATCACCCAATCCACGGTTCCGTCAGCCAGCACGCGCTGGATGTCGATGCGCTCAAGAAGAGGCTCGCATGAGAGGAAACGGACAGCGGCGTCGCACCGCTTAAGATGGAGCATCCGCTCTTTGAACTCATGTTGGCGCTCGATGCTTGTGCCCACCCAGACGTTCGGAAGCGGCCAATAACCCGGGTGAAAGAAATATTTCAGGAGGCGAAGTGCCGCCTCCATTATACGATCCGGAGTCCGCTTGTCGTTCAGGTATCGCGCCATGATCTCCGGTCGCTTCGTGAGCACCTGAAAGTCAAACTTGTGCGCCTGACTCATGATGGCGAATACCTGGTCGATCGTTGACGTCGGTCGGCTGGGGTGAAAAAGATCAGCCATGTCGGCGACAAAGATCATGGATCGAGCGCCAGCGCCGCGACGGGGATGCTTTGAGCCGCGCCAACCCATAGGCCATGTCCAAACCTCGGCCTTGTCCGGCGCTGCCGTCATCGTCCCGTTGAAGACGGGACCGGTCTTAGATTCCGTAGTCGTGCCGGCATAGAGGGGATGGTGACGAAGGCGACCACCAGCCAACCTCTGGGCATAGCAATTAATGCACCCAGGCGACGCGATCGAGCAGCCGCCGACCGGGTTCCACGTGGCGTCCGTCCATTCAATTCCTGTGTTAACGCCCACGTCTTTTACCTCAGCCTTGCGTTACGGCAACCATATCGGACGCGCAAACGCAAGGTCAAGCGGTATTCTATTCGACGGTCGGCCCCCCGAGATCGGCGCTCTCTTCGGCTCTCAGCGCGGCGACCTTCCTCTCTACGTCGCGCCAGAACTCGGCAACCGCCTGGGGGTTTCCCTGGCACCGGGTCCGTGTGGCCCCGTCAACGGCGACGAAGACGTTGCTGGGGAGCGTGAGGACCATATCGCCTGTGCTCCGCTCGCCGATCCAGATGGATCGGTCCGCGCTCATCTCACTCCCCCGCCGCTTCGAGGGCTGCGATGGCGCACCGGCGGAATGCGCGGCTGAAAGCCATAGCCTCCGAAGGCGTCAGGTACTGGAGCCCTTCGGCGGTGCCGTCCAGGACCCACGATCCCTCCACCTCGGCCCAAATCAACACGCTGCCGCCCTCGGCATACACACGGATGTCGTGCATGCGTTCGTTACCGACTCCCACGAACCCGATGCCGATGTCGTTGATCACCCGGGTCCGTTTGCCCGTCACCCCAAGCGACGGCGCTGCGACCGGCGGTTCCGGCTTATCGGCATGTCCCGCATCACTGGCTATCTGAGCGATCGCCTCGACCTCCATCTCGTAGATCGACGGGACGATCGGAGGTCCCGACTCCGGGTGAATGCGCCTTTTGGCGGCGTGCCTCGCTCTACGAAGAGCCTCTTCAGCATCCAATAGCTCGCCGAGGTCCTTGTTCGAGAAGGCGGCTTCCCAGTCGTTCGTGGTCATCGTCGGCGGTCTCCGCTGTTAAGAATTGACGGATGGAAGTTTTCTGTTCGGATTTCCGTTGCTGTTTTTTACCGAATTTTGACTCCCATTAGGAAGTACTAGTGATTGTACGGAAAGGTTTGAGTTCTGGTGGATTTCGTCCAGCTTGTTCTACGCGCTCTTCCTCTTATCAAGAATCCCTTACCCCAGAGCATTTTGTTGGGTGTGGCTGCTATAGCAGCACACCGACACACCGAGCCCCCAGCCGCGGTTAAGCGGGTTAGGACGGGTGCCGGGGAAAGCAACTCGCTTTCCATGAGCGACACACCCTCGCCCCGACGCACAGGGGGTGGATAGTCCCGACTTCTACCGGCCACGTTCTCCTGGGCGCTGGGCATGGCGACCGAGCGCAGTCCGAGTCCGCGTTACGTCCGGCTCCCCGCGATGTCGGGACGCTTCACTTGGCTCCCCGGGTACCCGATGAGCTAGCTCTGCCGTCGCATCGCTGGGCTTTGAGGAATCCCCCGCGGTCGCCCAGACTGGTCACTGCCGCTCCCCCGCCGTCGTAACCGTCAGCAGGCGTCGCGCGCCCTGGCCTCCTGGCCAAGCGGCAGCTTAGGCGTGCCTGAAGGAAAGGGGTCGGTCTTCTGCGGGCGTCTCCCGCTGCCGTAGACCGTTCGGCGGTACTCCGTTTGATGATCCTGGACTTCCGCGGGCGTCTCCCGCTGCCTGATCCTCAAAGGCCCTTGAACTTCGAGGTCTTCCGTGGGAGTCTCCCACTGCCTGAGTTCCAAGGGACAGTAGTCGCGTCTGGTCCTGTCCTTTCCGACGAGAGCTTGCCACTCTCTTCGGCGCGGGGAACTTTCCACGGATCCGGCGTCGGCGTCAACCGTGGCATCGACGCCGGTTCTGTTTTTAGGTGGTCGGCCCCTCGGCGCGCGCGAGGTTAGCCCTGATGCGGGCCTGTTTGTCGGGCGCTTTCGTCTGGCGTGCTGCGTGCCAGAAGCCGCACTTGGTGCAGCGATAGATCTGCCAGTTTCGCTTGCCCTTGGCTTTGTGGGCAAGCGCTGGCGTCTCGAAGCGGTGCTTTCCCGTGCAATCAGAGTTTCGGCGACGCGGCTGGGCTGGGGGCGTCGCTAGATAGGCCGGCGGCATCGTGGACTGTCTCCTTGCGGTTGCGGGCTGGCCCCCGGCCTCGTAGGCGTACATTGGGAGCGTATTTTCTGATGATCTTACTGATGCGCGCTGGGTCCAGTTTAAATTCTAGGGCTAGCGCGCCAGTTCGTTCGCCTGCCGTATACCGCTTGATTATCTCTTGGTTGCGGTCGCGGTCCGATGGGCTGGAGGCTCGGGGGGGGGGCGCCCGCGCCGCCTGGAGACGCCCAATTCATTCCAACAAATCCAACCTATTTTTGTTCTGGATAGTTGAAATTCCCGCGCGATTTCGTTGGCGTCGGCTCCCGCCTGCCACCGCGCCACGATGGCCGCATCGCGCTCAGCGTGTTTCGGCTTGCTGGTCTCCGGCATTCTTGGTCTCCTTGGGTTTGATCCGGTACGGCATGCGGTGTCGGCGTCGGTTGGGGTCTTTGCGAACGACGTGCCAGATCATGGTGCGGTCCAAGCCATAGTCAGGCGCGATCATATCGATGGTCTCGCCCTCGTTGAAGCGACGCTGGATTTCCTGGTTGCGAGACTCAAGCGACGGTCGGAGCGCTCCCATAAGAAAGGCGGCGTTCATCACGGCTGAGACCGTGGTTTCAGCCTGCTTCGCAATAGCCCTTTTCGGCACCCCTTCGCGCCACAGCCGGGCGATTAGCCGATTGCGCCCCTCGATGGTCGATAGGTCCTCCGACAAGTCTGGCTTCCACATCCTGGCGCCCCTGGCTCGTAGGCCCGGAACGTATGTGGGCACTAGGTCTGGCCGCGGCTTCGGTTTCCGGCCGGTCTTCTGCAGCTTGATCGGGTCCGGCTTGAGGGGGGCCGCCCGCTTCTTGGGAGGTTGGGGAACGAGCGCGTCGAGGCGTTTGGCTTTGGCGATCTCTCGCTCGATGCCGAGTGGCCCCATGCCGATTTTGCGGCATATCTGAACTCGGCGCCAATTCGGCGGTCGTTTGATTTTCAGATAGTACGCCAAAAGGTACGTCTCCCCGATCGTCACGGGAGCCGGCGCTTCGATCGCATTGAGCGCTGCCAGAACGTCGCTGTGGGGGGTGTAGGTCGGCCAGAGTGCCCGAAAAAGGGTTACGCGCTTGGTCGGCCAGTATTTGGCGATCCGGCCCGGCGTCATAAACCGGGCCTTGCGTCGGTTTTTTCTGAGGTCAGGCGCCCGTTTGCGCCGAGGCTTTTCCATTCTTTTGTGCTTTGGCGCGCGGGGCGGGGGTTGGATTTTCTAGACTGATCAGCATCTTGTGGCCGAGCTTGGTCAGCGTGAAAGCGAGAGAGCGACGGTCGCCCGGGAGGTGGTCTCGCGTCACATATCCGCCGCCTTCAAGAGCGTCCCCAATTCGGCTTATAACTGGTTTCCCCCAACCAAAATACCCGGCGATTGCCTTGACCTGGCGGTCTATCATCAGGTCAGCCTCGCCGCAGTAGAACAGGACCCCCAACTGCCGCAGCGTAAGAAGGCCGCCATCTCCTTTGCACAAGCGGATCACGGTTCTTCCAAAATCACTCACGCAGATCTCCGACTTCAGGGGGTTAGCGAGCGCCTTTCTTATCACCCAAGATATCGGTGTGGCGCCACAAAAATATCGTTGACGCACTCGTATTGCTTCTGGTAGCGTCTGGACTGTCGCCCCATGCAAGATGCGGCGACGGCATGGACTTGACGTTTCCTCCCTCTAAACTGGCGCCGGCATGCTACGTTCCGGCGCCTCTTTTTTGTGGAGAGAAACGTGCCACAGACATCTTATACCCGGTTGGTAATCAGGCGCCCCTCCGGCGCGACCGAGCTTATCGGCAGGCCGGGTGTGATGTCCCTTGCGGACGCTGCCGCTATGGTTTCAGCCCAGGGAATGGGGACTCTGGTCAGCGTCAGGCACGGTCAGGCGAGTGGAACCAAGCACGTCACGACCGCGGTCTATGATCAGTCCGCGATAGCGGCGGCAACCAAGCCGAGGGCGATTTGATGCCGCTCGCACATGGGGCTTCCAATGCTGTCCGGAGCAAGAATATAAGGGAAATGATCGAGGCTGGGCATCCTCCCAAGCAGGCAGAGGCGGCGGCCTACCGGCAGCAACGGGCAGATCGTGCAACACATTCCAGGAGATCCCCAGTGCCCGAAAATGCCTCACACGCCCCCGGGACAGAAGCCCACGAGACCGGCATTCGCCAGCGCCAGCGCATGGGTCGCGGCGAAGGACCGATGGCTGGCGGCAGCTTTGGCGTCGGCTCGATCCCCGGGACGCACGTCATGCACAGCCATGGTGAGCACATGCCCCACGATGGCGTCCACCTAGCCGACCACGAGCGCGCCGGGCCCCCGATGCTCCATCAGGGCAAGGGGAATATGCACGCGACCGCCCACAGTAATCATGGACCCCACCATCACCCGCATGAGCATGTGCACAAGGCGCCCGAGGGGATGCGCCCGCATCACGTTGGCGCTCCCCACGGGAAGAAGAAGTGATGCCGGCCATGACGGTGATTGAGCCGAACGTCACGATCGACACGATGCCGCAGGGCGGTGTTGTCGCTTTCGTCCATCTGAACGACCGTATCCGCTCGATCACCGGAACTGACATCGCGTCTCTTGAAAACGGCCTGGTGAAGGTCGCGATCGGCGAGTTCGCGATGCCACAGCCCATTGCGATGAAGTGGGCACAAAGCCTCGTAGCCCAGAAGACGCAAACCGCCCATGACGCCGTTACGATGCCCAGTCAGGTCGCTGCGGCGCAGGCTCAAGCCAAAGCCGCCAACGATGAGGTCGCCCTGGCCCACCAGCAGATCGCGAACCTGACCGTCGAACTGGCCGGCCAGAAGGCTCAGAACGCCGCCCTGACCGAGAACGTGAAGTCCCTCATGGCCGGTGAGCAGCAGGACAAGCAGCAGATCGCCCAGCTTATGAACGCCCTGTCGATCGCCCAACAGGGCGAGCAGCACCCGAGGTAAGCATGGCCAGGAAGCCGAAAGACGCCGGCGACGACGGCGACTGGAACCTCGACGCCGCTGCGCCCGTTTCGATGACGATCAAGCAGCGGTGCGATACGCAGCTCGGCGTCACGTCCGAAGCGGTACGCGAGGCGATGCGTCAGGAGGAAGCGTTTGTTAACTCGGTGAAGGGCGGCTTCGACACTAAGCGCTTCACAGACCGCCGTCCGCCGCCTGACAGGCGCCGCGAGACGCCCTGATGCCGATCACCACCGGAAACGCGCCAGCGGCGCTCGGAGGGGTTAAGATGGCCAAGCTCACCACCAAAGAACGCAAGAATATCCCGTCCAAGGACTTCGCCGGGCCAGACCGTAGCTACCCGATCGAGGACGCCTCCCACGCCAGGAATGCCTTGGCCCGCGTCAGCCAGCACGGTTCGCCAGAAGTGAAGTCGAAGGTCCGCGCCGCAGTGCATCGTAAGTTCCCCGGCATCGGGCAGGCGCATCACGAGGGCCACTCCCACGCCCACCGCATGCCCGCAAAAGGCTAATTTCGGCAGGATCCCAGCGTGGCCGTCTATTCATGCCGGGACATGCCGACGATCCAGGCGTTTTTTGACTCGGACGCCTTCATTCGCGGGCTGATGGGGCCGTTCGGATCGGGAAAATCTTCAGGCTGTGTGGTCGAGACAGGGCGCCGTGGCGTCGAAATGCCACCATGCGGCGATGGTGTGCGCCGAAGCCGGACTGTGGTCGTTAGGAACACGGCAAAGCAGCTCGAAGACACGACCGAGAAGACGTTCCTCACGTGGTTCCCGCCAGTTCAGTTTGGCGATTGGGTTCCCTCGAAGCACAATTATACGATCCGGGCGCTCAGGCACGAGAACGACAACCAAAACGCTCATATCGAGGTCATGTTCCGAGCGCTCGATCGAGAGGACCAGGTGTCCGACTTGCTCTCAATGGAGGTTACGAACGCCTGGGTCAACGAAGCGCGCGAGGTCCCGTGGGGTATCATCGACGCTTTGCAGGGTCGCCTCGGCCGGTTCCCTCGCAAGGAGGATTGCGGCCGTTTTTGGTCCGGGCTGTGGATGGATACGAACCCGCCGGACGTAGATTCCAAGTTCTACAAGTTTTTTGAGGAAGACGATCACACCGACGCGGTCGCGGCGCTTGCCAAAATCACCCCGGGACTGACGGTTGACACGTATCGCAAGCTGTTCCGGCAGCCGTCTGGTCTGTCGCCGCACGCAGAGAACCGAAAAAACCTGCCAGACGCCTATTACGAGCGCATGGCTATCGGAAAATCGCCAGATTGGGTGAAAGTCTACATCCACGGGGACTATGGCTTCATCGTCGATGGAAAGCCGGTTTGGCCGGAGTACAACGACGCTTTGCATTGTCCAGCCGACAAGGAAAGGTGGCCGCGACCGGTCGCAAGTCAGCCGATTTTGCGCAGTTGGGACTGCACCGGGCTCAATCCAGCCTGCGTTTGGAGCCAAATCACCCCGCGCGGCCAGTGGATCGTCTTTGACGAGCTGGTCGGCACGTCGATGGGCGCTGATGCCTTCTCGGACGATGTGATCGAGCACTCGGCGCGTTATTACCCAGAGTCGAAGTTCGATTTCTGGGACGTGGGCGATCCAGCCGGCATGTCGAAGAACCCGACCGACATGCGTACCTATTTCCAGATCATCCAGGGGAAGGGTATTCCGATCGAGCCGGCGATCCAGACGCTCTCGATCAGACTGGAATCAGTCCGCAAGCCGCTTCGGACCCTGGTCGATGGTCGCCCGCAGTTCGTCCTGCATCCGCGGTGCTCTCAGCTTCGTCGGGCCATGCTGGGAGGCTATCACTATCGCCGGCTGCGCATCAGCGGTGAGCGGTACACATCGGAGCCGGACAAGAACCCCTACTCGAACCCAGCGGACGCCCTCTCATACGGGGGCACCCGCTTTTTTGGTCACGGACTTATTGCGCCACGGAACAATCGAGGGCAGATGGAGGACCAGAGCCGCGGCACCGGCCGCGCTGCGTCCACGGGCTACTGAGAGAGGGAAGCCATGGAAGAAGATTCGATCATTTTACCCGCCAACCTAATCCCGACGCGCGCCGCAAATGCGTTCAAGACCCGCGAGCGCGTCTGTGCGGAGTGCTACTATGGCGTGAAAGAGCGCGGGGACTTGGTATGCCGCCGCAATCCGCCCCAGGTTACGATGCTACAGACGCCGACGATGGTCCCTACGCCGCAGGGGCCGCGCCAGGGGTTCGAGATCAAGTCGTTCGCCTGTTACCCACCCGTGCAGGCGGACGGCTGGTGCGGTGAGTTCCGGGACCGGAGTGCTCATTCGTGAACGAGATCGTCGCCTTCAAGAAGGCCGAGGCTCCGCACAAGGAAGCCATTCTGGCCATGCTGGACGAGGTTCGTGCCGACGTGGAAAGCGGTCTAGTGGTGGCTCTGGTAATGCTGCCAATCCTGACAGGCAACGCATGGCGCACCATGATTACCGGGGACGTTAAGGTGCTCGAATTGGGCGGGATGCTGGGACGAGCTTGGCTTGATGTCATGGAGCGGACGAGGGGTTGAGCAGCTCGGCCTTCCGTCTTCTGAATGCGGCCACGGCCGACGTTACCCGGGAAGACGCGGCTACTGACTTTCGTCGCTTCGATCGCTACCCCAAGGAATTGCGATGGGCCATCGCAAACAACAACATTAAGGTGGCAGCCGCCGCTTTCCAGGATCATTTGGCCTGGGCGCTGCGGAATGGCTACGGCGCTAAGCGGACGATCGAAAAGGTTGCTGAGATTGAGCGCAACGAGATTGCGGTGTTCGCCGGCGAGTATCGGGGTCGTTATAAGCACGAGCTTCCGTTCCTGGCTGCATCGGTCGGTATCCAGCGCTACGGCCCATCCGGTCCCAGCCGGCATCCGCCGAAACGCTACGGCAATCCGGTCCTTCGCAAGCCTCGCAGGAAGCGTCGTCTGTGATAGAGAGGAATCGCTGATTTAGGAGCGCTCCCATGGCGGACGTTGAATCTGAAGTTTCTTGTCTGATTACTAGCGGCGTGGATGGGTGGTTTCACGTCCAGATTCGAACGACGGCCCCGACCACAGAAAAGGCGGCGGCGCTGGCGGAAAAGTTCTTTCGGGGCATTTTCCCAGGGAAACGACGGGTTGTTCGAGTCCTGCCGACCGCTGAACGCTACGATAGCTTCGACTCTGACCGTGTTAAGATTCGCGGTTTTGCTCGGTTCTCGTTGCAAATCGACGAGGACGGCCCGACCGAGATGCTTAATTCCAGCGCTGGCGGCGGGTTTGGGTTGCAGCCGATGCCAAGGAATTTCCGATGAGTGCGACGCTTGCCCCGCCCGTCCCCTCTCCCGCCACGCCAATTCCACCCAGCTCGATCTCCGCCTTGAGCGTGGGTTTGCCTCCAATCGACGTTTTGGCGAAGGCCGCGCGGGCCGATGACCATGGCGAGCACGGGCGTCTGTTGGCTCGCTGGGTCGCCATGAAGAACATCGCGGACGATCCCGAAGTCGAGGACGTACTCGAAACGCTCGCCCAGCGGGTAAAACGTGACTATGACATAGACGAGAGAAGCCGATCGGACTGGAAAGAGAAGTATAAAAAATGGATGGACTTCGCGCTTCAGGTGGCCCAACAGAAGACTTACCCCTGGCCGGAAGCGAGCAACATAATCTATCCTTTGATGACTACTGCTGCTATACAGTTCGCTGCGCGCGCTTATCCTGCCATTATTAGGGACAGGAATGTCGTCAAGGGAAGCGTTATTGGTGACGACAGCGGGACTCCTGTCCTTGATCCGGACGGAAAGCCGGTAGACTCGCCGGTTGGTCCATACTGGAAGATCAAGCCGGGCGAAAAGCAGGTCCGAGCCGACCTGATTGGCTCTCATATGTCCTGGCAGCTCCTGACCGAGCAAGAAGAGTGGGAGCCGCAAACCGATACGCTCCTTATCGTACTGCCCATTGTCGGCCTGATGTATCGCAAGTCGTATTATGACCACGACCTGAAGCGGAACATGAGCGAGACGGTCTCCGCGATCGACCTGTGCGTGAACTACAAGGCCAAGTCGTTCGAGACCGCCCCGAGGCATACCGAGATCATCAAACTGTATCCCTGGGAGATCGAAGAGCGAATCCGGAGCGGGGCCTATCTCGACGAAGACTACGGCCACGACACCATGGGCGGTGACGACGAGGGGGGTGATGATCAAGACGACGAGGACGCTCCGACCACCTTTCTTCAGCAGCACCGTCGCTGGGACTTGGACGGGGATGGCTACAAGGAGCCGTATATCGTCACGGTGTCGCGGGACTCCTGCAAGGTCGCACGCATCGTCGCCGGCTTCGAGTTGGATGGCGTCAAGTGGACCGACGATGACGTGGTGTGGAAGGTCGAGAAGGTCCAGATATTCACGCCGTACCGATTCATCCCGTCCCCGAATAGCAATGTCTACTCGATCGGCTTTGGGCATCTGCTGTTCCCGATCAACGAGGCGGTGAACACCACGCTTAACCAGATGTTCGACGCCGGGCACCTTCAGATCGTCGGCGGCGGCTTCATCGGAAGCGGGCTTTCGGTCAATACCGGCGCGCTTCGGTTCGCAATGGGCGAGTACAAGCCCGTCCAAGTCCTGGGCGGCAATATTCGGGACAACGTGTTCCCGATCCCGTTTCCTGGGCCGAACGCGATCTTGATGCAGCTTTTGACGTTCTTGGTCGAGGCGGGGGAGCGCGTCGCGTCGGTGAAGGATGTCATGGTCGGGGACATGCCGGGTGACAACACATCCGGCATTACCACCCTGGCGGTCATCGAACAGGGCCTCAAGGTCTTTTCCGCCATCTATAAGAGAGTGCACCGCTCGCTCGGGTACGAGTTCAAGAAGCTCTACCGGCTTAACCGACTGCACCTGCCGATCAACGGGAAGGGTTTCCAGCACGACGGTAACTGGCAGAACGTCACCCGGGCGGATTACGAGAAGGGGTCTGGCGTCGAGCCCGTCAGCGATCCCCAGATGGTCACCGACATGCAGCGACTCGGACGCGCTCAATTCCTGCTTGGGTTCAAGGACGATCCACGGATAGACGGCGCCAAGGTCATCGTGGAGGCTTTCAAGGCGGCCATGATCCCGCAGCCTCAGGCCTACTTGGTTGGGCAGCCGCCCCAGGATCCCAAGGTAGCGCTGAAGAGTCGCGAACTGGACATCCGCCAGGCCAGAGAACAGGCCGAACTGATGCTGCGGCAGATGCACGACAAGGCGCTCATCATCACTGAGGCGTCCAAGGCGATGTTGAACCTCGCTCAAGCGAGGAAACTTGACAATGACGCGCAAATCGGTTGGGTAGAGCAACACCTTGAGCAAATGAGGTTGCAGCTTGACTCCTTTACCGCCGTATCAGATGCGGCAGCGGCCCAGGCCCAGCCCGGAGGGGATACCGGCGGAAGCGCCCCAGCCCCCGGAACTGCTCAAGGAGCTAACCCCGGAGCAATGGCAGGCATGGCGTCACCACCCGGTCAGTGAGTTGATCCTCAAGCGATACCTGCCTGACCTGCGAGCCGAATGGGAACGGCAAGTTATCGGAGCCTGGATGTGCAACCAGTTGTCGCTGGGTGCCGAGACCGAGGTGCGGGCTCAGTTGCTCGGCGCGCAGATGCTTGAGACCCTGACGCTCGATCGGATCCGGGAGTTCTACAGCGTGGCGCCATCGCCGGACCGGAAAGGACGAGGGTTATGACCGCCGGGAAAAAGGAGGGCGGAATTATTGGCGTTCCAGTCGGGGATGGCGTCAGGCCAGCGCCCGAAGAGGTTGCTGCGGCTGCTGGGGTTGACACAGAAGACGATGCTTACAAGTTCGATCTGCCTCCGATTAAAGCGCCGGGGAGCCGAATCGAGTATGACACGGGCGCCATTCTTCCACCGCTTACAGACGAGGAAAGGCGCGGGCTGGCACTCGAGTACGCCGCAGCCGCAGCGGCAATCGCGGAGCTTCCTGATGGTTGCTACTGGGTGACTAGTAGGGGGAAACCAAACGGAACGCCGCAGATCGTCGAGCTTTCTAGTGGTCCAGATGGTCGCCACTGGTACGAGATCGGATGGGACATTCCGACGCCCCTTGGCGAGTTTACCGTGGTGCCTGGCACATCGCGGCTGGAGCCCCCCAAGTGAGCATCGCTTCCGTCGTCCTGAAGCTCGAATCCATGTTCACGGTCCACCACGAGATCGGCTACGCAAAGCCATACCGGGACTCGAACGGCGAGATCGTCGGCGACTGGACGCACCGCGATATGGAGCGCGCGCCATGCGGGGACAAGTACATCACCTTCACCAGCCACGGCATTGAGGGCGAAGAAGAGCCGCGGATGTTCTTTGTCCGCGAATCGACCGCCCTTGGTTACTGGCAGTCTCAGGTCGAGAAGTTTGCCGAGAATGTCGCCCCCATGTCCGAGTGGAATCGGCTGCACCTTTATTGGGGTGCGAAGCCGGTTTTCCACAAGACGACTTACATCGCCGCGAACCAAGCTGAACTGCTCGGGACCGCATCACCGCTGGGTGCCTATCTGGTGATCGAGGTCGGCTTCATCAGCGCGCGGCTGCTGATCTCGAAGCTCAATCCGGACGGGAAAGAGGACTGATGGAAGACCGCATTCTATCGACGAAGCATGGCCAATATGAACTGGCCGTTTGGGATGGCGTTAATTACAGCGGCATCAAGCCAGTCGGCGACTTTGTTCTGGTCCTTTGTGACCAAGCGATGTCCGAGACAAAGGGCGGCATTGTGATCACCGACACCACCAAAGAGCAGCAGGACCTTTCGGGGACGACCGGGCTTACGGTCGCTGTCGGTGAGGCGGCCTTCCTATTCAATTCGGACCGTCTGGTGAAGTGGTTGGGCGAGCGGCCGCAGCCAGGCGACCGGGTCTATTTCCAGCGCTACAGCGGCCAAGAGTACACAGGTAACGACGGTCGCCTATACCGGCTGATGCAGGACAAGTGCATCGCGGGCATCGAGCTTCCATTGCCGCCGGTGGTCATCTTCCAAGGGGACGAAGAGTAGCCGATGTCCGACACGCAGACTGATGACCGGGACGGTCAGCAAGACGGCGACGACGAAGAACTCGTCGCGAGAGCGCGGCGCGCTGGCTGGAAGGGACCCGAAGCCTACAAGGGGGATCCGGCCCGCTTTGTCACCGCCAAGCAGTTTCTCGATCGGATGGAGTCGCCGGCCATCCTCGCCGAGCGGTACAAGACTTTGGAAGAGCGCTACGGGCGCCTCGAAGGTCAAAACCGCCAGATATCGAGTAAACTGGACGAGGCTGTGCAGACGGTGGCTCAGATCACCGAAATGCACAGGAATGCGGACAAGCGGGCGTATGATCGGGCGCTTCGTGACCTGAAAGCCGAGCGCGACAAGGCAGTCGAGGTGGGCGACACGGCGACCTACAAGGCCAAGGACGCAGAGATCGAGGAACTGGCCAAGACAGCACCCGCTCCGGTGGTTGCCCGTCCCCAGGTCGCCCCGGCGCCCCAGACACAGACCGCCCCGGTGCCTGCGGAGGTGTTGGCTTTCTATGGCCGCAATCCGTGGTACATGACATCGGCTGAGCTGAGAAGCGCCGCCGATCTGGCGTTTGCCCGTGTGGGCGGCCCAGAGAAGAGGGGAGCTGATCTTGATGCCGCTCTTCGCGATGTGGAAGCACAGATGCGTCGGGTGTTTCCCCAGGAGGTCGGCGGGGGCGACGATGGCCGACCACAGCGGCAACGCAACAGACGCGAGGAAGACGTGGGCGACGTGGACCCCAGCACCCCTTCGGACGGACCGCGGCGCGAACCTCGCAACCGCTTTACTTTCGACGCGATCCCCAAGGAGAGCAAAGACGCTTATGCGAAGTACAGCCGCATGCTTGATGGCAAGGGAAAGCCGTTGACGAAAGAGGAATGGGCAGCCGATTATTGGTCGCAGTTCCAAGACGACGGAAGGGGCTAATTGGATGCTTACTGTTGAAGAGGAAGACCTCAACGAGTTGTGCCGCGTGTTGGACAAGACCGCTCATTCCATGCGCGCCCCAAGTGGTCTTCGTGTCCTTCCTGCTATGGGGGACCCCGGGGCGATAAAGGCGGTGGTAATGGGGGCCTTGACTATAATAGCGGGCTCCCCTGTCGGTCTTTCCAATTCCGTCTATCTTGACGGTTTTTCTCCGTTCGGGACCCGCTGAACATGGCGCTTCGTGATTTGCTGGCCGCCGAGATCAATGACGGTCGTATCGCCGCGGAGCGCGCGGCGCACGGTCAGTCGATGACCGGCTTTTCTGGCCGTCATACCGAGATCGACCCCCGGACGCTCTATGGCGGCATCGCCGACCTGCCAGCAGCACCGTCGATGCCAGAGCCGATCCCAGACGACATGCGCGCCCGGCCACTCCTGGATGATCCCCTTCTGACCGGTCTCCGGAAAGCCGAGCCGGCCAAGCGCATCCGGTTCGGTGCGAACGCCCAGAAACTTGCCTTCCCGAACCGTCCCGGCTTTCGGCGGTACTGGGTCAATGACGATCCGGGCCGCGTGGCGATGGCCAAGAAGGGCGGCTACGCCCACGTCATGGATCCCGAGCAACCGGGCGTCCCGATGGCCCTTGTCACCGACAAGACCCAACAGGGCGGTCGCAGATCCTACTTGATGGAAATTCCCATGGAGTGGTATCAGGAAGACATGGCCGCAGCACAGGCCGAACGGGACAAGGCTATGAGCGACATCAAGTATGGTCGCGCCGGCCCGGGTTCCGAAGACAATCGCTACGTTCCCAAGCAAGGGATTCGCATTCAGGGCGTGTGAGGCTTCCTCAGCCCCTTATCTGAAGACGACGCGGGCGAAGCAACGCCCCAAACGACCAAGCCGGCAGGCTATGCTGAGCAGAGTCGCGTGCGTTGGAGCAATCGCGCACTAACCCGCCCCCCATTCCGTCCGCCCGGCGCCCACCAACCTCTGACATAGGGGCACGCCGCTCATGGCGAACGCCAACTCTCCCAACGGGATCATCCCGGTGGCTTACCGTTCTGGCGCCCCCTACAATGGCGCCGTCCGCACCTATTACGTCCCGGTCGGCAACGCGACCGCTCTCTACATTGGCGATCCGGTCATTCTCATTACCAACTCTGGTGACGGGAACGGCGTGCAGACCGTCGAGATCGCATCCGCAGGCACGACCAATACCTCGCTGACGTATGCCATTCTGGGCGCCTTCATGGGCCGCTCGAACAGCGCTGGCACCGCGACGATCGGGATCACGCAGGGCACTTCGGTTTACCTCCCGGCATCGACCGCCGCATACATCTACGTCAGCGACGATCCCACGCTGCTCTACGAGGTCCAGGAAGACAGCGTCGGCGGCGCACTCGCTTCCGGCGCGGCGGGTCGGAACGCCCCCCTCGTGGCGGGCACGGGGAGCACCTACACCGGTCAGTCTGGGTGGCAACTTCAGTCCAGCAACATCGGCACCGCGGCATACCAGATGCGTATCATCCAGCTCCTTCAGAGCGGGAACAACGCCATAGGCACGAATGCCAAGTGGCTGACATACATCAACAATCACCCGTGGACGCAGGGCACCGGCATCTGATCGGTCTGTCGGCGCACATCTTCGGCTTAGCGGGAGAATACAACCATGGCCATTATTACTACGGGGTCGCATCCAAAAGCTTTATGGCCGGGTATCAAAGCCTGGTGGGGGCGTTCCTACATGGAGCACGTCCCCGAGTACCCGGACTTGTTCGAGCTCGACACCTCGGACAAGGCGTACGAAGAAGAGCCCGAGATCACCGGGTTCGGCCTGGCGCCGGTTAAGCCGCAGGGCAGCCAGATCTTCTATGATACCGAGGTCCAAGGGCCGGTCAGCCGCTACACGCACGTCTCGTACGCTCTTGGCTACATCGTGACCTACGAAGAGCTGCGGGACGATCTGTACGAGGTGGTCGCCAAACGACGCGCTCAGCAGCTCGCCTTCTCGATGCGCCAGACCCAGGAGAACATCCTGGCGTCGATCTACAACAACGGCTTCAGCGGCTCCTACCTCGGTGCGGACGGCGTTTCGCTGATGAGCGCTTCGCATCCGACGCTGTCTGGCAATCAGTCCAACCTGTTGACCACCGCGGCTGACATCTCGGAAGCGGCGGTCGAAGACCTCTGCATCCAGCTAATGAACACGGTGAACAACCGTGGCCTCAAGATCTCCTGCCTGCCGCAGTCGCTTCACGTGCCGACCGCGCTCTGGTTCGAGAGCAACCGCATCATCCGGTCCGTGTTGCAGAACGACACAAGCAACAACGCGATCAACGTGCTGCGCGCGACCAACGCCTTCCCCAAGGGCATCAAGGTCAACCACTACTTCACCTCCACGACGGCGTGGTTCATCCGCACAAACATCCCGAGGGGCTTGCAGTACTTCGATCGCGACAAAATCAGCTTTGACCAGGACAACGACTTCGACACGAAGAACGCGAAAGCGGCCTGCTATCAGCGCTATTCGGCGTACTGGTCAGATTGGCGCGGAATCGCCGGGACACCTGGCGTATAGGTCTCCGTAATTTTTGCGTTGCCTAACTGTCCAATCGACGGGAAAACGAAGCCTCCGGAGCAACGGGGGCTTTTCTGATTCTGGCTTGCCTTCCCACCCCGATCGCGCCATAAGGACAACTATATCGCGGGAGAGAGGATGTGGTGACATGACCCCCAAGCAACAGGCGGTTATGGACACGTGGCCGACCGGCACCCAATACGCCTACATGATTGCGGGCTCCGACATCATCTTGGCCCATCGCACCAGAGAGGCGGTCCTGGTGCGGTTTGACGGGGCCGCGCAGCCTATTCGTCCGACCTGCTGGACCACGCACGAACGGACGGACGCGCAGTGGTGGGGCGTCACCCTATGACCCAAGCGGAGCGTGACCTTCTTTTGGGGTTGGCAGAGGCCGTCAAGTTGGCGTTGCCCCCGAAGGTCGGTATGGACCTGACGCGCCGGATCGCCGGTCTGGTCGATGCGGTGCGCGCCGAAGATGCCCAATCCCTTCCGCTGCGGGGTTCCTTCTACTGATGACGTACTACGATCTGATGGCCGCCTTCGGGGTCGCCTCGACGCTGCTCATTGGCGTCGGCTTGCTTTTCATGGGGTGCCTTACGGAAAGACGAGACTCATATATCGGGCTGGGGATCGTGACGTTGGGCGTCGCCGGCTTGGTGGGCGCCGCTCTGGCAATGATGCCGCCCGGATCGTTCTGAACGCTTGCGACATCGTGGCGTTTGTTCATAAGGTTGATCGGCACTAACCCACAGGAGGCTGCCGTCATGGCTCACAAATCGAAGAAGCCTGAGACCCGTCACGAGGAAGAGAAGAAGGCTGGCAAGAAGGGGGACGAAAAGCTCCACAAGATGGCCGAAGAGAAAAAGAAGAAGAAAAAGAAGTAGCTGCGCGACCGATGGCGAAGCAGCCTCCCCGTGGGGAGCGGGACAGCGCCCACGAGCGCAAGGAGGCACAGCTTATTGGCCAGCTTGCCAAGATGCACCGCGGCGTTCCCGGCCTCTGCGCGCACCATCCGGCGCCCGGCAAGAAGGCCCATTCCAGGAGGCGTAAGTGACCTGCACCCTTTGTAATCGCGACCAGGACCATTGCGAGTGTGAGCCTGCCGACAAAGACTTTTCCACCGAGGGTCTGCGGGTGCAGACACAAGAGAGGTGGTTTGAATCTAGGTGGATCGTTCCAGGCGTGGTGTCAGCCATCCAGGATGCGCGGACCTATGGCCTCGGCATCTATGGCGACGACTTGAGCGCCCAATTCGGAACCGTGGCGTCTCCTGGGGCGGTGAAGGCCAAGCTCGCCACCGAGCTTGAGACTGAATTTGCCAAGCTGAGGCGTGCCTGCCGAGACGAGGTAATAGCTGCGGCTGAGACGCGGCACCTGAAAAGGATCGCCAAACTGGAGGCTGAGCTATCGCAGTTGTCGAGCGCGCACCTTGCGGCGGTCTACCTCTCAGCCGAAAAAACACAACAGATCGTCCATCTGGAAACCATGGTGGCTGATTTGCAGGCTCGGATCGCCGCTCTGACGACACCAGCCCCGCCGCCCCCAGAACCTGCGAAACACAACTTCCTCAATCCCCCGCGCCGTCCAGCCGGCCTCTTTGTCCCGGAGTAACCATGTCCGAACGTGTTGCCTTTCAAATGTACGAGCTTCGTATCGACCTAAAGAGCGGTCGCCAGCTCTGTTGGCACTTTTACGACATTTCCCGCGCCCAAAACGCCTTCGACACGGTAGCCAAGGCGAAGGTCATCGCCAGCACCCTGAAGGGCGGCGTGGCTCAACCTGCGGTGTACGAGTTCAAGGACGACGCGAGGCGCGACGCGGGAGGCGATGGGGCCGAGATCGCTCTCTATCAGCTCGTTGATTTGCAGGAAGAGATGATTCACAACATGCGCATGGGCGCATTCGTTGGCCTTGTCCAAGATCAGCTTGGCGTCAAAAGGCAGCCCGAGGTGGAGTCCCAACAGCAGCCGCGCGCTGTCTACCAGGAAGAGCCGCGGCAACGGCAGCCTCAGAACGGTGGCCTGATCTCCCAGGTTCGGCCGGCGACCACATTCGCCGCTTGAGATGCCATGCCGGGGGCTGGCGTTGAAGGCTTAGGAAACAGACCAACGGGGGCGACGCCGCCCGCTGTTTATCCTAAGCCGGAGCCGAACCCTGGCCGAACAGCGGCGGCGCATCCGCTGTAACCCTACGGTGGGGTTTAGAGGGCGCTCGGTAGACGCCCGGCCGGACTTCCTTCATTTTCTTGAATTTCCAAAATCCGCCCCCTATGGTGGCGTCACCGCGCGAGTAGCCGCGTCCCCCAACTGCCCGGCCCCGAGGGCCCAGTTTCAGGAGACGGCATAGATGGCTCGTAGTGCGGCGTGGGCTCCCTTTCATCGCGTCCTTCAGCGCATGCCGATCGGAAGCGGCAGCGGACCGCCAAACGCGGCCCCGTCAGCGGACGTGGGCGGGAGCTTCCTTCAGGACCCGCGGCTGCAATGGAACCTCGCCAATAGTTCCACGGGCGCCCAGGTCATCGGCTGGTACACGCTGGCTCCGTTGATCGACGAAGTCCCGGCGACACTCGGAACCACGTCTCTGGCTGCGGCGCAGGTTCCTGTCGTCAATACCCCGATGACTTTGGTCTCGACCACGGGCGCCGGTATTACCGTCAGCACCTCGGCCTTCACTGCGCTCCCAAGCGGCAACGTCATTCCGAGCGGCGCGCTCTACATTGACGGGCTGCTTGATTACATCCGGTTTGGAACGACCGACTACACTTGCGTTTACGATCCAACCGTGATGATCAGCCGGTGCTTGGCGGTCCAGTCGGTCGGCAACGATAGCGGCTGCACCATGAGTTTGGTCGGCTATGACGTGTACGGCTACGTCATCCACGACACGATCACGATGGGGTCTGGATCGACCGTCAACACCACCAAGGCCTTCAAGGTTCTGACATCGGCTACGGTCATCAGCGGCACGTTGTCGGGATCGAACGTCTCGATCGGCTGCTCTGACATCTATGGTATGCCCATTCAGTGTGCGCGGGCCTCGATGATATGGGGCTTTTGGAACAACCTGATCATGGCCGGTGCGGGAACCTTCACCGCAGCGGTCACAACCAGTCCGGCCACAGCGCTTACGGGCGATGTCCGCGGGACTTACCTGGTCGGGTCTGGGTCGAACGGCACCAAGCGACTCACGCTGCACGTCATGCCGGATCCCAACCTAATGGCGTCTCAGAACATGACGCAGGGTGTCGCCGGCGTTACTCAGTTCTGAGGACGCCCAGATGGCTGACGCAGTTACCACCACGGTCCTTGAGAACGGGTTCCGGTTCTTCATTGCCCAGTTCACCAACGTATCCGATGGGACCGGCGAAAACCAAGTCACCAAGATTAACGCCACATCCAGCGGGAGTCTTGGCGTCGTTGTGGCCGGCCAGACCTTCTACCCGGGCGTTCACCTCAAGATCGTCGAGATCATCTACGATGTTGGGTCGATGAAGGTCCGGGTGCAGTGGGTTGCCACGAGCTATGTCGATGCGGCGGTCCTGGCGAGCCGCGGGCGCTGGCCGCTTCTCGATAGCCGCGGAGGCAACCAGGGCCTCATCAATCCCAATACGACGGGGGCGACCGGCAGCATCGCCTTCACTACGGTCGGGGCGAGCCTCAACGCCACTTATTCGATCCTGATCAAGTGTGTGAAGGGGGTTCCGCAGTCGTGAGGCTCCTGCTTCTTGTGATTGGCTTAGTGCTGGCGTCCAGCGCGTCAGCCTTTGCCCAAAAGTATGACCCGACCACGGGGGAGCAGATCGTCCAATGTGCCAACTGTGGCGGCAGTGGGGGCGGAACAAGCGCGGTCGATGAGGCCGCTTTCACCTTCGGTACCACCCCCTATACCCCGGGGGGCGGCGTCTATAACCCATCGGGAGGCACCCTGACGGCAGGGCAGGGCGGCGCATTCGCCGTCACCAACGACCGGAGCCTGTTCATCGACCTGAATAGAGTTGGCGGCTCGCTCATTACGTTGGGGCAGACCACAAAATCAGCCTCAGTACCAGTGACGGTCGCCAGCGATCAGGGACCGATCGGCTACACGGACGGCGCTGGCTTTGCATACGGCTCGTCAAACCAGACGACGGCGGGGTGCGTCTACAATGCCAGCATCACGAACCTAACGACCGGCGAAACTGGTGCGGTATCATGCACGCCGGATCGAGGGCTGTATTTCAACCTCGATAGCGTCGGCGGGTCTTCCGTCACCCTCGGGGCGCACACCACAGCCACTTCGATCCCCGTCACATTGCCGACCAATGCCGCGACGCTGCCGGTCATCGACACGGCTATCGTCAATGCGCTGGCACCGGTGACGCTTGCGGGGACCAATGCCGGATATGGCGGCGCGATCCAGGGCACGACAGGAGGCGTCCCAGTGCCCATCGCTCCGACAGGATGGACCGCAACGGACGGGAGCGTCACGATCACAACAGGGGGCACCGCTCAAAACCTGTTCAGCGGCGCGACACCGACCCATTCGTGGGAGGTAAACAACCCCAATGCGTCGGACGTGTGCTGGGTGAGCGACACGACAACCGCGGCCGTCAATGGCAAGGGCAGCCGCCAGATGAACCCTGGCGGTGGTTGGGTAAACCCGCCTGGGCGCAACCCGACCGGAGCGGTGTCTGTCCTGTGCCCAACCACGAATGACGTGCTGACAGCTTCGGAGTGGTGACATGAGACTTCTTCTAACCACGCTATTCCTGGCTCTCGCCGGCGCTGCGTCGGGCCACGCCCAAGGCTACGGCGGCGGCCCGGTTTGGCACAAGATGACGTTCTGCGCGTCGGGGTGCGACAGCACAGCGACGACCTGGGTGATGCCAGCGAATGTTGTGTTTTTCGATCTGGCTGGCGCTGGCGGCTCCGGCGGCGGCGGAAATACGAACGCAAGCGATGGTGCCGGGGGCGGCGGGGCCGGCGGCGGTAGATGCTTCGGCATCCCGATCTATGGCGTCGCCGGCTCCACTACCCTGACATTTACGATCGGCGCCGCGACTACGGGCGGCGCTGCGGGTTCTAACGGCAACAACGGCGGTCCGACTTACATAAGCGGTGGTCTGGTCTCTGGTCCGGCGACAGCCTATGGCGGCAGCTACGGATCGGTTGGAGCTACGACTCTTGGCGGCAACGGGGGGATAGGGTCGGCTGCGTCAACGACGACCGGCCTGTTCACGCCCAACGTCAATGGCTTCACCGGCGGCGTAGGCGTTGCTGGCGCCGGCGCGAACGGATCGACCGGCGCCACCCAGGGCTATGTGGTGTGTATGGCCGGGGCCGGCGGCGGCTCTGGTGCCGGGCCAAGTGGAGGCGGCGGCGGTCAGGGACACGTTATCACAGGCTCAACTGCCTCCGTCGCAGGCGGTGCCAATGTCGGCGGCGGCGGCGGTGGCAGCTCATATGACGGGACCGGCGGCGTAGGCGGAGCGTCAAACGCCGTCGGCACTGCCGGAACTGGCTACGGGGCCGGCGGTGGGGGCGGCGGAGTCACCGCCCAGGGTGGCGGCGGAACGGCCGGGATGATTATCGCAAGGTGGGTGTCATGATGCGCGGCGTTGTTGTTTTTCTCGGCGTTCTGTTGGCGGCGCTGGCCGCACAAGCGCAGACGTTGCCGGTCCAGCCGGCGCATGTCTACTATATCAACGCCGGGGCCACCACGAAGGACCTGGTGGTGACCGCCGTTGCGGGAAGTGACACGATAACTACCTCGACTTTTTCCAATTACACGGCCAATCCTGGGATTATAGTCCCCACTCCTACGTCTGCCACCGTGACGATCTCCAATGCATCCCCCGCCGTAGTGACGCTTGCCGGCCATGGGCTTGTGACAAACCAAGCCGTGGTATTCGCCACCACAGGAGCGCTTCCGACAGGCCTTACGGCTGGCACCACCTATTATGTCATTTCGTCCGGTTTGACGGGAAGTGCATTCGAAGTTAGCGCCACAGTTGGCGGGAGTGCCATCAATACGAGCTCGGCGGGGAGTGGGACGCAGAGCATCAAAGCGACACCGATCACGGTATCCACCATAGACCTGCTGTTCACGTCGGCAACGGCGTTCACGATGACGGACATCACTAACTTCGGGAGCGCCAATGCTGTTAGCGGGACGCTCGGAACGCAGGCTACGTCAAACTCTTTTAGTCTTTTGATACCGTCCGCCACCTATCACACCGGGGACGAGTGGTATTTGACGGTAAGCACCGGGGGTAACACCTACAACAACGCCTTTCAATCCGTGCATCAGGCAACCAACATGGCGATGAGCGCGGTCGGCTGCACGGCCACGAACTTCAGCGGCAATTTCACTGATCCGGTAACGCAAGCGTCTTTGCCGTGCACGAGCGCGCTGGCTGATACGAACTTCGTTGTCCTCTGTTCAACGACCGTCCAGCCGTCGAATGGCTCGTTTGACCAGAAGGGGAATTGGACCTCTCCCGCGACGGGTGCAATAAACAACTACAAGGGCGGCCTTTTCATTCCGGTTGGGGGCGTGGCGCCAACAGCTACTCGGCAGGGTTATTTCCACATTGTCGCTGACCCTGTGAGTTGCAGTGGCCAGGGGTCTATTTACGGCTATGCTCTCTATGGCCCGTGGATCGCCGGGTCCACGCTCTCGCAGGGGGTTCCGGTCGCGATCAGTCCGGAGGCAGCTTACGTCATCATTGACGGCCTGCAGATCGTGCCGTCTGGCCCGACGAGTGCAACAACGGGCATTTTCTGCGCAAACTCTAATAGCCCAGGCTTCGCGGCTGGCATAACGTACACTCAGTGCCACAACATTATTATCCAGAACAACATCTTCCACGGAGGAACGACCGGCGCCGTGGGCATCGCAGACGGCGATTACATCGCCCTGATCAACAATCATTCAGACGGCGCAGCTACACAACTCACGTCAGCGGGGTCGTCTTACTCGGTTTATGAGCCGATTGCGGAGGTGCAATATCCCGGCGGACCGATCTTCTACGACTCTTCCTGGCAGTTTCCGGCTCGCATTTACGCCCAGGGCAATACGTCCGTTGGGGCTGGCGAGTGGGGAGTGGCGCCCGTCGAGAACGCAAACGCCATCACAGATGGGAACGCGATCATCTTTGACGATTGGCTGCATGGGCAGAACCTTGGAGCCGGAACGGGGGCGCTCTTTACCGTCACATGCTGCACTGGTGGTGCTGTAACGGCCGTGACAAATACGGCGGCCGGTTCTGGGTTTCTGAAAAACGCCATCTATTATCTGGCGTTTAGTGGGGGTGGATGCATCACGCTGCCGACTTGGACGGCGACAACGGATGCCTCTGGCACCTTCTCGAATTCCCCCGTCAGCGTATCGAATGGCGTTGGCTGCACCCAGGCGCCCGGCGCAGTAGCGTCCCCTGCGCCACTCCCGGCCTACAATGCCGGCGGCTGGGTGACCGACTACACGGGCACGACGCGGTATGTGCATTCCGGGATGCAGGCCGGTAATCAATCCGCTTACACTGGCGGTCGCGGGAACGAGGTCTACGGCGGCCAAGATGTTTGGCTGTTCGCCAATACGATGTTCGACGACGCATTCGACTCGCGCAACATATCCCTAATCGATCTGCAAATCGCGCCGTCTATTCTCGACACCACCGGCCTCGCGCCGCAGAACATGGCCTTCGGGAATCTGTGTAATACCAACGTAACGTCTACGAACTGCTTCCAGGACTCCGATCCGCTCTATGATTGGTGGGCTGGGGACGTATGGTATGGCCCCTCCGGAGGCAGCACGCCATTCTTAGGGACCGCGGTGCCGTCGCAGAACATCGGCGTCATCGGGATCAGCAAGAATGACCCCTCCATGCCGATCGAGACACAGGCGCAAGATACCTATATCGTCACTGGCCCTAATGTCATGGCGTATGCTACAAACGGGTCAAATGAAATTTTCATAACGTGCGTTGTGCAGGCCGATTGCACAGCGATCAATGCAGCCGGGCAGCACCAAACGGTCACATTACAGGATTTTCAGGGGCCATTTGTGGCACCTGCCGCCGGCAGTGGGGCGACATTCACGACCACATGCTGCACCGGCGGTGCTGCGACGGCTCTAGCAAAGCTTGGGCCAGGTAGTGGGTATTCTGCCTCGACTTACTATTATCTCATTGGGACTGGCGGTTCGTGCACGGCAGAACCGTCCGGTTACGCGAAAACAGACTCTAGTGGGACGTTTTCAAATGCCCCGGTGCTTCTTACCGGCGGATACGGCTGTGGAAGCACTCCGACTGTCGGACTTTCAACCGCAACGGGTGCTACATTTACCGCAACGTGCTGCACTTCGGGGGATGTTTCGGCTCTGGCCGTTACTACGGCGGGGACTAATTACGTGGCGTCGTCTACCTACACTTTGACATTTACCGGCGGTGGCTGCGCGACCGAACCAGTTTGGACCAGCACTACAAATTCATCAGGAGGTTTTTCGACCACAGCCAAGGTCACAAGCGGTGTCGGCTGCACAGGCACTCCCACGGTCGCCATACCGGCAGCGCAGACGCTTCATCCGACGCCTGGGACGCTTATTCCGTTCAATGTAAGTAGCGTATCGGGTTCTGGTCCGTGGACTATGAACATGCAGTTAGAATATTCAATTAACGTTGGAACGAGCACCTACAATCCGTCTGGTCTGCTGGTGACGGGAAATGCCGGTCTCACAACCGCCACCTTCGTCCCATGGACAACGCGGGCCGCGATCAACACCGCGATGACGCCTGCGAGCGGCGGCAACATCCTCAACATTCCGGGCGCGCGATATCCTAGCCAGGAGAACACGGGCGCCGATCCGGTGACATTTTTCTTGAATAAACCGCAACAGAATAGCGAGGTAACACCGACGAAGCGCATCGCGGGGCAATACCCGTGAGCCTGCGCCTGGCCATCCTGAGCCTCGGGATGGCGCTCTCGTCGCTCAATGCCTATGCTGCGGCGCCAACGGCATCGTGGCTGGCTTACATGGCGTCCCTGACAGCGCTGGTGACCTCCCCGGCGTCTAGCAGCTATAATGCCGGCGATGGGGACTTCAAGAAAACGTGGACCGGCACGGACGGCAGGACCGTAACCGACGTTGTGCTCGCGCCCAGGCTGACAGGGACCAAAGTCAACGTCTCCATGTCGTCTTGCAACACGTCGCCCGCAGTCATCAGCGGCAGTATCGCGGGGCAGGTGCTTACGGTATCGACGGCCGTCACCGGCAATCTCCTGCCCGGCATGATCCTTACGGACAACACCGCGGACCTGGCGCCCGGAACGATGGTCTGGGCGGCCCTGGGGAACGGCACTTACCTCACGGGCACGCCAGGGGCATCGAACAGTCAGACGATTGCCCTTGAGACGATGGCCGCGCTCCCGGACGCTCAGGCGTGCATCACCACGGCGCTCACCAGCCGGACGCTGGGCGACGAGGTGGACCTGCCGGACACGACCTACACTTTCACCGGCAACTCGGTCACCTACACAGCGCCGGCCGGCCTCTACTCGGTGCAGTCCCGGGCGGTCAGCACCACATCACCAGGCCAGATACAGCCGACGTTGCCAACCGATATCCTGATCAATGGCCAGGGAGCCTCGATTGTCTGTAGCAGCGCCGATGCGGACTCGTTTTGTTTTTATCTTGATGGCGTCCGGACGCAGATTGCCAACCTCACGATATACAACGCGACGCAGCGGCCGTTCGTCGCTCAAATGCAGTCAGGCCCGACGCTGGTGCCCGTCAACGCCCACCAGCTCACAGTAGCCGACTCCATTACGGCGAGCGTAACGGCAGGCTCTCCCTACGCGACGCTTAACGTCACGGCGGCCCCAAACAAGGGCGCGTGCCCCAACAACGTCATCCAATCCGGGGCACCGTATGGGACGCAGATCGTCTACCAGACGAACAACACAGATACAGCGCCATGCGGCACGGGGTCATATCTGATCTATCCATCGCCCGGATCGATTGGGTCAACGACGATGAGTATCGGATCGGCTACGGTCGGTCATATGGTGCAGTGGAACAACACGTCGCACGCCTTCCAGGTCGGCGGCGACAAATTCTATTTCGCAACTGGCGCGTCGCAGGGGCCGATTATCAACGGGTCTGGCAATGCAACCAGCGCGGCTTTCCCGTCCGGCGACGTAGGCAATTATTACCTCGTGTTCCCACACTACTACGGCCAGCATACGATCGGCTGGAAGGGGAACACCTACACCAATCAACTATCGGACCTGTCGCTATCCAATGTGACGATCAAATCGTCGCCCGGCGCGTGTGTGCTGGTCGAAAACTTCCAGCGCGGGTTCGCCATGTCCGGCGGCGGCTTCGTGCCGTTCACGAACGATTAT
>Ga0181525_10000635_pt1 | contig 30552 bp, 30 predicted proteins | sample PEATcosm2014_Bin_48_FD_121100 | JGI IMG/M metagenome (GOLD analysis project Ga0181525, IMG submission 121100) | Peatland microbial communities from MTU Mesocosm Facility, Houghton, MI, USA - PEATcosm2014_Bin06_10_metaG | ecosystem: Environmental > Terrestrial > Soil > Wetlands > Peat | place... | reverse complement strand
GCCGGCGCTGCGGCTGGCGCTGCAGGTGCTGCTGGTGTGTCGTCTCCCCAAGCGAGGCCGCATAGGGTGCCGAATGCACAAAACCCCACTCCCCTCATGACTTGCTTTATTAACATGTTCGTCCTTTATTAGTTGAACAGCGAAAAAGACGATTTCTTTATCTAGCAAGTCCTATGCCCACTCTCAAATCATTGATTTGTAACAAATCCCCAATTAGCCATTAAAATCCCGCCGGAATTTGCGTGAACAGATAGCACATTTTTGGTGCATTTCACGGTTAAGGTGCAAAAATTACCTTCGAAATGAGGGCGTGCGAAACCCCATTTCTTAAGAAATCAATTTGAACTAGCGGGGCGATTTATAGGATTAGTTGCTTACCGAGGCCGGATCGATGGCCCCAGTCAGGTCGCCCATTCGGGGGCGTAATCCCGGCAAAGGCCTCAGGCCGAAGCGCCGGTTGATCAGCGCATGGATGGAGGTCGTGTCGTAGACCGTATGGTCGACGTAGCCCTTGCGTACGAACGGGGAAATCAGGATTGCCGGAATGCGTGTGCCCGGTCCCCAGCGGTCGGACCAGCCCGGACCGCTCGGCGGCGCGACGTGATCCCAGTAGCCGCCGTTCTCGTCGTAGGTGACGATGATGAGCGTGGAGCTCCAGGCGGGGCTGTGGCGGATCGCATCGACAATCGCAGCGATGTGTGCGTCGCCCGAGGCGACATCGGTGTAGCCCGAATGTTCGTTGTTGTCGCCATCGGGTTTGTAGAAGGCCACCTGCGGCAGGCCGTCATTCACGATATCGGCCAGGAACTGCTCGCCGTCGCGCAGGTGCTCGCGGCGCATCTCGGAGCCAGGCGCGTAGTTGCGGAAGTAGTTGTAGGGCTGGTGGTGCGGCTGGAAGTCCACGCTGTTGGGCCGGTTGGTATAGATGACGCCGCGCCCGCTCCCGGGCGACGATGGCCCTGCACTATCCGCCACCGCCTGGTTCCAACCGCCCGAATACCAAGCCCAACGAACTCCCCGCTCGTTCAGGCGATCGCCCAGCGTCGGCAGATCGACCGGCGGCAGCGGCGTGCCGGCCGGATCGCTCAAGCGCGGATCGCCGCCCGGCGCGGGCGCAATGCCGCTGGGCTCGTACGAGGACTGCATCGTATTCACGGCAAAACCGTCGGGCGTGACTGCGCCGTCGCGCTCCCACTGCACGGGGCCTTGCAGGACCGAGGTTTGCGGATGCGCCGCATCGCTCTTGCGCTTGAGCATGCCTTGCTCGTCGAGCACGCTCTTGAGCCGCTCCGGCGCATGGGGAAAGGGAGCCACGCAGGCGCAGGCGAACCAGATGTGGTTCATGAAGGAGCCGCCGAAGGCGCCCATGAAGAAGTGATCGGCCAGCGTGAATTCGCGCGCGAGCTGCCACATCGGAAGTTTGCTGCCGTCGTAGTGCCCCATCGTCAGTGCGCCGGCGTCCGAATAGGCGACAAAGCGGTCGTTCCGGCCGCCGTCGATCTGCGCGATGTTCTCGTAATAGCGGTGCACGAGGTCGGGGGTCGGGACCGACAGCGGCAGGTGCGCCGGATCGCCGTCGATCGCAAAGGGGCCATTTGGAATGCCGGCACCGAAGCGTGGGTCGGCCGCAAGGGGCGGCTTGCCGCCCAGCCAGACCGGCGGCAGTTTCGCCAGCGGCGTGCCGTCGAGGTCGAGCTGCGTCGTACTCGCCGCAGTGGCGTCCGCCAGGCCCGATGCACCGGGAAAGCCGCCGTAGAGGTTGTCGAAGCTGCGGTTTTCGCCGTAGATCACGACGATGTGCTGGATGCGCGCCAAGCTTGCGTCGACGCGCGCCGAGTCGCCCTCAGCTACTGTTGTGCAAGCGCTTCCACCGATGCCCAACGAGGCTACGAAACAGACAAGCAGCACGCTCGAGGTCTTTCGCATTCCGCGGCTTTCGAAGGGTCTCGAAGCGCAAGTCTAGCCGCGCTCCGCACGGGAAGCTTGCGAGCAGGTAGCATCGCGACCCAAGAATCCAATCACTGGATGGGGGATGCAATGGTTTTTGGTTTCCATGCAATGAAAAGGTCTTGCGGGTTCGCCGCAGTTGCGTGCTTTGCGGGCGTACTCGCGCTGCCTGCGCAAGGGGAACTCCCGCCCGCGGCGCAGGAACTCGCGCCCATGCCTGCCGCGACCACCGCAGTGGCTCCGGCGGCGCCGATCGAATTGCGGGTCGACGCTACCGACATCGACCATCGGCGCATGCAGGTGCACGAGGTCGTGCCGGTCGCCCCGGGGAAAGTCACCTTGCAATATCCGCACTGGATTCCCGGCACGCATTCGCCGATCGGAAACGTGTACCGGCTCGCCGGCTTGCAGATCCACGCCCACGGCCACGCGATCGACTGGGAGCGCGATCCTGCCGACGTCGAATCGTTCCGGGTGACGGTGCCGGCCGGGGTCACGATGCTCGAGCTCGATTTCGACCATCTGTCCTCGATGAAGGACAACGACGACAACGAGATCGTGCACGACATGCTGGACGTGAATTGGCGCAAGCTTCTGCTGTATCCGATGGGAGTGCGCGCCTCCGACGTGATGGTGGAGGCGTCGGTGACGCTGCCCGCCGGCTGGGATTACGGCACGTCGCTGCGCCCGATGCACGGCGGCGCGGTCGACGCGCACGCTCCGACGCACCTGGATTTTCCGGCCATGAGCCTGGAGATGCTGATCGACTCGCCGATCATCAGTGCGCGCCTCGTGCGCCATTACGTTGTCGACCCCGATCCCAAGCATCCGGTCAACCTGCATGTCTTCGCCAACGAGGCGGCGCAGATCGATGTCAGCGACGCAGTGCTCGCGCAGCACACGCAGCTCGTGCGTCAGGCTCTCGCCTTGTTCGGCGCGCGCCATTACGACCACTACGATTTCCTGCTGGTCGTCGACGACCCGTTCGGCGTCAAGGGTGGGCTGGAACACCATCAATCCAGCGAGAACGGGGTCCGGCGCAATTACTTCGTGGATTGGGACAAGTCCGCGCCACGACACGCCTTGCTGCCGCACGAGTACGTGCATTCGTGGAATGGAAAGTTCCGCCGCCCGCGCGATTTGTGGACGCCGACCTATAACGACACCCCGATGCAGGGCAGCCTGCTATGGGTATATGAAGGTCTGACCAATTACTGGGGCGAGGTACTTGCCGCGCGCAGCGGCCTGATGCCACCGGCAGTGGCGCACGGGATGCTCGCAAGCGAAGCGGCAACCGCACTTGCGCGCGCCGGCCACGACTGGCGCAACCTGCAGGACACGACCAACGACCCCGTGATGATGACCAGGGGCCGAGGCCTGGATTGGATCGACTGGCAGCGCCCCGTCGACTACTACCCGGAAGGCACCTTGCTGTGGCTCTCGGTCGATGTGAAGCTGCGCCAGCTTTCCGGCGATCGCCGGTCGCTCGATGACTTTGCCAAGCTGTTTCATGGCCGGGACGATGGACGGATCTCGCCGGAGTTGTACGACTTCAACGACATCGTGCGCGCGCTCGATACGGTCGAGCATTTCGACTGGGCGCGCTACCTGCGCGAACGCCTGGACGCGCACGACGCCAATGGCCTGCTCGACGGCATCCGCAATGGCGGCTGGCGCGTCAGCTATGCGGAAAAACCCAACGAATTCGCGCGTATGCAGGATGAATTGAACGAAGAGACCAATCTTGTCGATTCCTTGGGCATTTCCGTCAGTTCCAAGGATGGCATGCTCAAGCGCGTGCTGTGGGGCGGCCCGGCGTTCCAGGCGGGGCTCTCGATCGCGGATACGCTTGTTGCGGTCAACTCGCATGTTTATCGTGCCGACCTGTTGAAACAGACGGTAACGGCGGCAAAGGGCGGAACCGGCCCCATCCAGTTGATGGTGAAGGAATCGGATGTGTATCGGACTGTTTCGATTCCGTATGCGGACGGCTTGCGCTATCCGGTTCTCGAGCGAACGGATGATCCGAAGAATTATCTCGATGAGATCCTCGCTCCCAAGTAAAGGTCGGCAAGCAAGGCAGCACCTACCTCAGTCGTAACAGAAGTTTTCCGAAAGGCGCCCGCTGGGCGCCTTTTCTTTTGAGCGCGTTCTTTGCAAGCCGCACAGACTGTTACGGTTCTTGCAAGTTGCTCTCTATCCCTGGCGCGGTCCGCTTCCTAAGCTGCATGCGCATGTTCGACCTGCTTCAAACCGATCCAAGGCCGGACGCATACAAAACACTTACCTGGGAGTTCGCGATGAAGGATCTACGGAAGTTCCTGCCGGTCGGCTTGACGGCATTGATAGCGGCGACAGCCTTCGGGTTGAGCGCCTGCGGTGGCGGCGGCGGCAGCGGCTCCTCGAGCTCCGGCTCGTCGGCAACGCCGACCGGTACCGTGAATGTCGCATTGACCGATGGGCCGAGCGACGAGTTCCAGCGCGTCTGGGTGACGATCAATACGATCGCCTTCCACACGAGCCCCGACCAGGTCTGGAATTCCAGCGACGCCACCTGGATCAAGTTCAAGCTGCCGGCCCCGATCACCGTCGACCTGACGGCGCTCAACAACGGCACGCTCGACAATTCCATCTTTGCCGGACTGAACCTGCCCACGGGCACGTATCGCCAGATCCGCTTCCTGTTCGATGGTGCGCAAGCGAGCCTCGACGCCTCGGCGCTCGCGACCAAGGACTCGAACGGTGCGTCCCTGCAATGGAACGACCAGGTGGAATACCTGGATGTCTCCAACAACTGGGCGGTTACCGAAGCGCCGCTGGAGATCGCCTATCCGACGCAAGGCATGCAATTGCTGGGTACGTTCACCGTGACGCAGGGCGGAACCTTGAACCTGGCGGTCGATTTCGATCTCGAGCACATCATCGTGCCGTTCAACCATGGCGGCATGACCTGGTTCACGATGCGTCCCAATCTCCTCTACTTCGACATGTCGACGGTCGGTGCGATCAGCGGCAAGATCAATCCGCAGCAGCTTTGCCAGTCGGCAAGCGCGGAGATCGCCGCGACCTCCGGATCGCCGACCTGCGCGTTCAACCTGATCGTCAAGGCCGAAATCCTCACGGCGGACGGCAGCCGTCACTATGTCGCGCGCGAAACGATGGTCGACCCGGTGACCGGAAGCTTCACGCTGTATCCGCTTGCCACGGCCGATGCCAGCGGCAATCCCATCTCGTCGTACGACGTGCTCATCCGCGGCCGCGAAATGCAGACCATGCTCGTGACCGGCGTGCCGGTGACTGCGGGTACGGCTCCCGGCGGTACGGGTTCGTCCGCACCGACCAGCATCCAGTCGGGCTATATCGCCTTGAACCTGAACAATGCCGAGTACACGGCCCAGTTCGCCAACGCACTCAGCCCGCTGTCGAGCGGCTACGCGATCTTCCAGCAGACGCTGCCGGGCAGCGGTGCCGTTCCGTATGAAGTGCGGTGGCGCAATACCGACCCGTTCACGGGCGAATTCCGCAACCCGATCCCGCTGCAAGGCGCGAGCTCCTCTTTGTACCTTTCGTCGTACAACTCCGGCAACACGCTGTCGTTCTCGCCGGTCGTGCCGCAGGAAGGCGCGGGTGCCTTCACCGTTTCGGAGAACGAGGTCGTGTACTACAACCTGAGCACGGGTGCGGTCATGCTGCCGCCCAGCTCGGGCACGGCGCAGACTTTCGTGCCGGGTACGCCCAGCCTCGTGAGCGGCGTGCAGTCGGGTACGGTCAACGTGGACCTGAGCTTCAGCAACCTGAGCATCGCGACCAACTGCCAGCTCGTCATCGCGCGCTTCGCGGCGATCGTCGATACGTATGACTGCAGCTCGATGCTCAGCAACACGACCCCTGCGACGTTCACGCTGACCGGCGTTCCGGCCGGCGCCTCGGGCGCAACCGTGCCGGGCGCGTACTACTACGCGTATGTGCGCCTGTGGGACAGCACGCATCCGTTCATTACGCGCGAGATCGTGCCGCTGCCGGGATACATCGACCTGCGCTCGGCCTCGACGGCGAGCTTGAACGGCAGCATCGTCGGGGAGTAAGAACCTTCGCACCCCCGGAGCGACCGCGCCCTATGAGGCGCGGGCTCCGGGTCGGGGTGAGGGCCTACCCGAAAATTTTCCGTGGTGGTTGTGCAATGGCCCGCGCCGAGTGAATCGGCGCGGGCATTTTTTTGACTTGCTTGCGAGTTAGAGTCTTTGAATGGGAGCTACGTGCTCAACGGAGGCGGCGATACGCAAACCGCCGCCCACGAGTTGGAGCGATTCGCTGGAGAGTTCGACGAGTTCTTCGTGGGAGCCCTCGGTCCCGTCGACCCGGATTTGCGCTTCTTGATTGAGGATGGCTTTCATTTGTTTCTCCTAGAGAGTGGTTGGATGGACTACCGGCGGTCAACCCTGCCACGCCCGACCGCCTCACCTGTACAGACACCCTTTCCCGGCGAATACCGACATTTGCTTTTCAGGCGTTCTGGTAGGTCGCGGCAACGCTTGCCGTGACCTTGGAGACCTTGGCGTTGCGCGGTTCCACGGTCACGGAAATGACCATGGTCACGATCATCACGAGGATGGCGACGGTGGAGACACCGGTTGCACTAAAGCGGGGTGCACGTTCGTAGCGATTGGAGTTCATGGCGGGGCTCCTTCAGGTGGGTTGGGAGATCGATCGGCGAATTGAAATCCGCCTCACCTGGTAAGAAACCGCCGCCGGCGCAAAACCGACATCGGCGTGCAAAGATTTTTGAATCAGATGGCGCCGAGCCCGCGATCGCGCGGCACCTCGGCTACGACGGCAAGGTTGAGGTCGCTCCTTGCTACCTCAAGATGACGGGAATTTTGCCGGGCAGTTAGAACTGGACCGCTTCACCCGGCTCGAGCGCAATGACCTTCGTCGACGTGGCTCCAAGCGCCGCCTTGTACTGCTCGGGCGTGCCTTTGAGCACGGGGATGGTCCCGTAATGAATGGGCAATGCGTACTTGGGCTTGAGCCACTCGCGCGTCGCGTAGGCGGCGTCCACCGGGTCCATCACGTAATGCCCGCCGATCGGGATCAGGATGAGATCGGGGTGGTAGTGCTCGCCGATGAACTTCATGTCGGAGAAAAGCCCCGTGTCGCCCATGTGGTAGATGCGAAAGCCGTTCTCGAGTTCGATGATGAAGCCGACCGGCTCGCCGCCGACGTGCACTTCGTCCTTGCCCGTCGCCGGGTTCTTCCAGACCAGCTCCGAACTGTGTTCCGCGTGGACCATCGTGATGTGGATGTCCGGCCCGATGGGCGAGACCGTGCCGCCCTTGTTCATGCGCGGCGCAAGTTCGGGCGGCACGATGTCGAGCGCGGCCAATGAGGACGCCAGGCCAGCCGGCGAGATGATCGGCACGTTTTGCGCCTTCGCAATGGCCGGCGCATCGCCGAGGTGGTCGCCATGCCCATGCGTCACGAGGATGACGTCGACATGCCCGATCGCGTCGAGGTTCTTGAACTTCGCCGGGGTCTTGGGGTTTCCCGTGATGAACGGATCGATCAGGATGACCTTGCCGCCGGGTGTCGTGATGCGCACGGCCGACTGGCCGTACCAGAGCAGGTTGATCTTGCCCGAAGCCGAAGGCCCATTGTCTGCGGCCCCAGCAAGGGCCGCGAGCGCAAATGCGCCCAGGGCAAGAAACAGACGCGTGACTCCTGTCAGCATGTTTGCACCCTCTCCCCTAGCCCCTCTCTTGTGCTGTGCACGGGAGAGGGGAATGTCAACGCGCCTTGGTGGCGCTTGCGCTCTTGCCTGCGGCTTTGCGCGCGGGCGTCTTCGCGGCCGTGCGCGTGCTCTTCGCGGCGCTGCGCGCGGCCGCCTTGCCCAAGCCATTCTTCGTCGTCGTGGACTTCGCCGCGCTGCCCTTGGCCGCCGTGACCTTCATGACGGGCAGCGGTACCTGTGCCGCTTCCTCCTTGATGGCCCACAGCTTGAGCAACTCCGCCTGCGTGGGCAGCGATCCTTGCATGGCGCGCGTACGCCGTGCCGCGACGGAATCGCGCACGATCTTCTCGACCACGTCCAGGGGAAGGCGATTGAGGTCGGAGAACTTCACGAAGCTGCGCGCCGTGTTCACCCCTGGCAACGCTTCCTTGTGCTTGATGACGACGTCCTGTTCCGCGACGTACAGGGACATATGCCTGCGCCCCGACTCCAACGCGAACAAAGGCCCGTCCAACTCGTAGAACGCCAGTCCATAACGCATGCTTTCCCGCACGCCGCGCGCAGACCTGCGGATCATGCTGCAAACCCTCGCCATCGCAACTCGGCGATCGGGTGGCAGATCCCGCAAGTAGGTGCCTACAGTCGTGGCCGTCGAATTCATCACTTGCTCCCGGCTTTCTGCGTCCGAAGGCACTATTTTAGCCGAGCGTGGTCACTCGCTTCGTTGACTTTGGATTCTTGGCGTGCCCTAAACCGATATGGCAGCCGAAATCCCCGTGTATCGGGGGCTGCAAACGGGAATCCGCGGGGAATCGGCAGGGCATTTCCGAGGCTTTCGCCCGTTGGGAGAAGCCGAAAGTTGATATAGTGGGCTTACAGATACCGGTGCCGGCGGTGCGGCGCTGCGCCGGATCGAGGATTTTTCGGGGTCCGGTAGCGAGGTATTCCGCTGACTTGGGCAACCGGCGTGCGAGCGCCCGGAGGGGTGCGCGTGCCGGCGCGTTGTGGCCGGCTGGTGCCGGACGGCGCGTGCCTGCCCTTTGGCGGCTTTGACCTGCGGCACTGACACGCGACCCGTTCGAGCATCAGGACACTACGTGGTTTTTTCTTTTTTCAAGAAGGACCCGAAGGACACGAAGGGTAGCGGCGACCGCTCCGGAGCGCGAGGGCCCGCGCGCCCGGCGCAGCCGCAGCAAAAGCCGGTGGCCGGACGCCCGCTGCCGGGCGCCGTCAACCGCTCCCTGAATCGTCCGTCCAATGCCACCGGTCCCAATAGCGGTGGTGGCGGGTTTGCGGTCACAGAAAACGCCATGCCCGACCGCGAGCGCCAGCGGACGCTGGCAATGGCGACGGCCGCGAAGATCGACGCTATCGAGTCCGAAATGGCGCGCGATTTCCTGCGTCCGCGCAAGGGCCCCGGGGAAGCGCCGTCCCAGCCTGAAATCCCGCGTGATGCGGAATCGCTCGAGGCGGCACCGCCTCCCCAGGAAGCGGACGAGCCGCCCGTGCCCATGCTCCCGCCTTCCTCCGTGCAAGGGGCCAGGAAGGTCGATCCGGCACAGGCCGAGGAAGACGCCTTCGATCCCGGCAGTGAAATCCTGGCCGGCAGCATTGACGCCATCGAGGTAAACGGCAGTTCCTCGTCCGTCCTGGACGAGACCGCCATCCTGTTCGCCAACCGCCAGGACCAGGCCGCCGAGGGCGGATTACGCACCGCACTTGTTGCCGAATCGCTTGGCGCCGCAACCGAGCGAGGTTGGCTCCTGTTGCTGGAATTGCTGCAGCAACGCGGCGATCGGGCCGCTTTCGATGAGCTGGCCACCCAGTTCAGCATGCGCTTCGAGGTGCCGTCGCCCGCCTGGATCAACTATTCCGAGGGGGATGTCGCCAAGCCGGCCCCCGCGCCGGCAGCCGCTGCTACGACCTCGATGCGCTCCGGGGTGCCGGTGGTCCAGCTTCCGGATGTCATCGACTCGGGCATCGTCAAGCCGCTCGAGGAATTCAAGAACCTCGCCACCACGCATCCGGCCCTGACGCTGGACGTGAGCGCGGCGCGGGAAATCGACCTGGTCGGTGCCGAACTCCTGCTGCGCGTGTTCAACGCTTTCAAGCGCGCCAGCCACGAACTCACGCTGGCGGGGGCCGAGCAATTGGTAGGCGCGCTGCGTGGCGCGATCGAGCCCGGCCGGCGCGATGCTTCGGACGCCGCCTGGATGCTTCTACTCGAGGTGCAGCGCCTGCTGGATCGCCAGGCCGATTTCGAAGAGACCGGCATCCAATACTGCATTACCTACGAGGTCTCGCCCCCGTCCTGGGAGCCCCCCCTGGCCAACATCCGCGTGGGCCCGGGCATGTCGGCGCCGCCTCCCGCTGCCGCTGCCCCGGCGCGCCCGCTCGATCCGCTCGACTGGCGCGGCGAAATCCTCGGCGACGGCGAGCAGTTCCTCAATCGCCTGGTCATCGCGTCCAAGGACAACAAGCACTTGAGCGTGGAGTGCCGCCTTCTGCGTCGCATCGCCTTCTCGGCGGCGACGGCACTGCTGGGTCAGCTCATCAAGCTGCAGCAAGGCGGTGTCACCGTCGAATTCAAGAACGTCAATAGCCTCATCGGCGCTCTCTGGCAACTGCTCGGCGTGACCTCGGTCGCGGACGTGCGCGTGCGCCGGGCCTGAGCGCAAAACCGTCACACATCCAGATGGAAGCGTTTCACGGCACCACCATCGTGTCGGTGCGCCGCGGCGCGTCGGTGGCCATGGGCGGCGACGGCCAGGTCACCTTGGGCAGCATCGTCATCAAGAAGAGCGCACGCAAGGTGCGGCGCATCTACCACGATCGCATCCTGGCGGGCTTTGCGGGCGCGACGGCTGACGCGTTTACCCTGTTCGAGCGCTTCGAGGCCAAGCTCGACAAGCACCAGGGCAATCTCATGCGCTCGGCCGTGGAGCTGGCCAAGGACTGGCGCACGGATCGCATCCTGCGGCGCCTGGAGGCCATGCTCGCCGTTGCCGATGGCGAATGCTCGCTCATCCTGAGCGGCACCGGCGACGTCCTCGAGCCCGAGCATGGCTTGATCGCGATCGGGTCGGGCGGCGCCTATGCGCAGGCGGCAGCGCGCGCGCTGCTTGACGAAACGCAATTGGGTCCGGAGGCGATCGTGCGCAAGGCGCTCGCCATCGCGGGCGAAATCTGCATCTATACGAACGAGTCGATCGTCGTCGAGACGATCGGCTAGGCCATCGAGTCAAACGATGATGACCCCCCGTGAAATCGTGCACGAACTCGACAAGTTCATCGTCGGGCAGGATCGCGCCAAGCGCGCCGTGGCGGTCGCATTGCGCAATCGCTGGCGCCGCCAGCGCGTGGCCGAGCCGCTGCGCAATGAAATCGCACCCAAGAACATCCTGATGATCGGCCCCACGGGCGTGGGCAAGACCGAGATCGCACGCCGGCTGGCACGCCTGGCCGACGCGCCCTTCCTCAAGGTCGAGGCGACCAAGTTCACCGAGGTCGGGTACGTCGGCCGCGACGTGGATTCGATCATCCGCGACCTGACCGACATTGCCGTGAAGCAGACGCGCGAAACGCAGATGCGTTCGGTGCGCGCCGCCGCGGGCGACGCAGCCGAAGAAAAGCTGCTGGACATCCTCGTGCCGGGCGAATCTTCGGAGACGCGCGATGGTTTGTCGGCAACGCGGCAGATCCTGCGCAAGCGTCTGCGGGAGGGCCAGCTCGACGAGCGCGAAATCGAGATCGACGTGCAGGTTGCGCCGCCCCAGATGGAGGTGCTGGCGCCGCCGGGCATGCAGGAAATCTCGCAGCAGATCCAGGGGCTCTTCCAGAACTTCGGCCAGACCCGGCGGCACACCAAGAAAATGAAGGTGCGCGAGGCGCTGCGCACGCTCACGGACGAAGAAGCGGCCAAGCTGCTCAACGAGGAGGAGATCCGCCTCAAAGCGGTGGAGAACGTGCAAGCCAACGGCATCGTGTTCATCGACGAGATCGACAAGATCGCCAACCGCTCCGAAACCCAGGGGGCCGACGTTTCGCGCCAAGGTGTGCAGCGCGACCTCCTGCCGCTCGTCGAAGGCACCGCGGTCAACACCCGCTACGGCATGGTGCATACCGACCACATCCTGTTCATCGCGAGCGGCGCTTTCCATTTCGCCAAGCCGTCGGATCTCATGCCCGAGATGCAGGGGCGCTTCCCGATCCGCGTCGAGCTCGAATCGCTCACCGCAGGCGACTTCGAGCGCATCCTCACGCAGACCGACGCCTGCCTGGTGCGCCAGTACGAATCGCTGCTTGCCACCGACGACGTGCACCTGGAATTCACGGCCGACGGCGTGTCGCGCATCGCGCAGATCGCCTGCACGGTCAACGAGCGCACCGAGAACATCGGCGCGAGCCGCCTGCACACCGTGATGGAAAAACTCCTCGAGGATGTCGCCTTCGATGCCGGCACGCGCAGCGCCCAGCACGTACTCATCGATGCGGCCTACGTCGAATCGCGCCTCGCCGAACTGGCGATCAACGAAGACCTGGCGCGGTACATTCTGTAGAGGCCCTACAATCCAGGCATGGATCGCGCCGAATTCCCCGTCCCTGCCTCCCCCGTAGAACTCACCGCTTCCATCCTCATCGAGGCGCTGCCGTATATCCAGCGCTTCCATGGTCACACGATTGTCGTCAAGTACGGCGGCAATGCGATGGTCGACAAGGCGCTCAAGGAGAGCTTCGCGCGCGACATCGTGATGCTCAAGCTCGTCGGCATGAAGCCCGTCGTCGTGCATGGCGGCGGTCCGCAGATCGACGAGGCGCTGGGGCGCGTAGGCAAGAAATCCGAGTTCATCCACGGTCTGCGCGTGACCGACGCCGAGACGATGGAGATCGTCGAGTGGGTGCTGGCGGGCCAGGTCCAGCAGGAGCTCGTGATGATGATCAATCGCTTTGGCGGCCAGGCGGTGGGGCTGACCGGCAAGGACGGCGATCTGCTGCGCGCCCGCCGGATGCAGCTGGCGGACCCGCAGGAGCCCGGAACCCTGCATGACATCGGGCAGGTCGGCGAGATCGAATCGGTAAACCCTTCGGTCGTCAAGACGCTGCAGAACGACGGATTCGTGCCGGTGATCTCGCCCATCGGCGTTGGCGTGGACGGCCTCTCCTACAACATCAATGCCGACATCGTTGCCGGCCGCATCGCCGAGACTCTGGCCGCGGAAAAACTCGTCCTGCTCACGAACACGCCCGGCGTGCTCGACAAGGAGGGCAACCTCATCACGGGGCTGACCGCGCAGCGCATCGACGAGTTGTTCGCCGACGGCACGATCTTCGGCGGCATGCGCCCGAAGATCTCCTCGGCGATCGAAGCGGCGCACCGCGGCGTGAATTCGGTGCACATCATCGACGGCCGGGTCGACCATTGTCTGCTGCTGGAAATCCTCACCGACCGCGGCGTCGGAACGATGATCCGGCGCAGCTGAACGGCGGAGTCGCGGTACGGACTTGCCTGCAAAAATCGTCTGGTTCTTCGACCTGGACGACACCCTGCACGACGCGTCGCACGCGATGTTCGAGGCGATCGACCTGCGCATGACGGAGTATTTGCAGGCGAACCTGCACGTATCGCGCGCGGAGGCCGACCGCATGCGCCAGGAATACTGGCAGCGTTACGGCGCCACCTTGCTGGGCCTGGTGCGCCACCACCACGTCAACCCGCAACGCTTCCTGCGCGAGACCCACGATTTCGATATTTCCGGTTTCCTGCGCGCCGAGCGCGGGCTGGAACGCATGGGTCGGCGCCTCCCGGGGCGCAAGGTGCTGCTGACGAATGCGCCTCTGGGCTACGCCGAGCGCGTGCTGCGCGGAATCGGCTTGCATCGTCACATCACCACGCGCTACTCGGTGGAGAGCATGCGCGTCCATGGGCAATACCGGCCCAAACCGGCACGTTCGATGCTGCGCGCTATGCTTGCGCGCGAAAAGCTCGGCGGCCGTTCGCGCGGGGTGCGCGCGGTGCTGGTCGATGACAACATGCGCAACCTCAAGGCGGCCTATGCCGAAGGGTTTGCAACGGTTTTGATGGCGCGCAAGCGTCCGAGCGGATTGCGGCGCCTGCCGGGCGGGGCGTACGTCATGGCGCGGGTGCGATCGGTACAGCAGTTGCCGGCGCTGGCACGGCGCCTGACTCGCGGGCGGTCGCCGGGCGGGAGATCCGAACGAATTGGACGGAAATTTCTGGAGTCGATGACATGGCAGACAGCGCAACAAGCACCGCAACAGGCACCAGGCCGGGTTGGATCCGCCGATTCTTCGGCACCTTCTGGCGCGTGGTCGATGCGACGCGGCGCTTTACGTGGAATTTGATATTCCTGGTGATCGTCGTATTCCTCATCGCCGCCTTCGTCACCGGCGGCAGGAACGCCAAGGTCCTGGAAGACACGACACTGGTCATCAATATCAAGGGTGACGTCGTCGAGCAATACACCGGCAGCGCGCGCGAGGCCGAGTTTGCCGAAGCGCTCAATGGCGAGGCCAAGGAAACCCAGTTGCGCGACATCCTCGCCGCGCTCGACGCGGCTGCGAAGGACCCGCACATTCCGCGCATCCTCTTCATCCTCGACGACATGGGCCACGCCGGCATGGCCAAGCTGCGCGAGATCGCCGAGGCCGAGGAACGCTGCAAAGCCGCAGGCAAGCAGGTGATCGCCTGGGGTTCGCTGTTGGGGCAGCGCCAGTATTTCATCGCGGCGCACGCCAACGAGATCTATCTGCATCCGTACGGCGCGCTGGCGATTTCCGGATTCGGCGGCTATCGCAACTACTACCACGATGCGCTCGAGCACCTGGGCATCACCATCAACGTGTTCCGTGCCGGCAAGTACAAGAGCGCGGTCGAGCCGCTCACGAGCAACAGCCCGTCCAAGGAAGCGGAGGAAGCGGACGCCTACTGGCTCAACGGCGCGTGGTCCGAGTACACCGCGGACATCGAGAAGGCACGCAGCCTGCCGTCCGGCTCGATCAATGCCTTGATCGCCGACGCGCCCGCGCGGCTTGCGGCGACGGGCGGCAACCTGGCGCGATTCGCGCTGGAGGAAAAGCTGGTCGACGGCCTCAAGACGCGTGACGAATTGCGCGCGCTGCTGTTGCAGCGGGGCAAGCCCGACAACGAGCACAAGACTTTCCGCCAGATCGGCCTGGAGGACTATCGCGCCCAGATCGTCGAGGTAGGCGATCGCAGCCGCGAAGTGGGCATCGTCGTGGCGGAGGGCACCATCAGCGATGGCGAGGAGCCGCAAGGCTCGATCGGCGGCCGTTCCACCGCCGAACTCATTCGCAAGGCGCGCGAGGATTCGAGCGTGAAGGCGATCGTGTTGCGCGTCGATTCGCCCGGGGGCAGCGCGTTCGGCTCTGAACTCATCCGGCGCGAACTCGAACTCGCGCGCAAGGAAGGCAAGCCGGTTGTCGTATCGATGAGCGACGTCGCGGCGTCCGGCGGGTACTGGATTTCGACGGCGTCGGACCGCGTTTTCGCCGATCCGGCAACGATCACGGGCTCGATCGGCGTATTCGGCCTGTTCCCGACAGCCGACCGCACGATGGACAAGCTCGGCATCCACACCGCCGGAGTCACCACCGCCTGGCCGGCCGGTGCGACGGACCCGCGCCGCCCGATGGACACGCGCCTGGGTTCCGTGATCCAGAGTTCGATTGGCTACATGTACAAGGAATTCCTCGAGCACGTGTCGGCGGCGCGCAAGATCACGACGGACCAGGTCAACGACGTTGCGCAGGGCCGCGTCTGGACAGGCAAGCAGGCTCTGGATCGAGGATTGATCGACGAGATGGGGGGCTTGGGCCCCGCCATCCAGGCAGCCGCAAACTTTGCGAAGCTGGGGGACGGCTATCGCCCGACGTACGTCGAGTCCGAACCGAGAGGCTGGAGCAAGATACTCGCGTCCCTGCCAACGAGCGCCGTGAAGGTCGCGCTAGGGGATTGGCTCGGTGTCCAGGCGCCCATTGGGGACAGTGCGGCGGGCCAGTTGCAGCGCGACTTTGGCTTTCTCAAGTCCGCTGTTTCCGGCGCGGAGCACGCCTATGCGACCTGCCTGTGCGAGGCGCCCTAGCCGGGGCGCCTGCCTGTGCGCGACCACTGTTCCCCGCGACCCCTATCGCGGGTAGCGGTGACGTAAACGCAATATCTTCGCGCCTTGGCGCGTAAGTAATTCCCCACGTCCCTTTTCTTTCCGGTAGATTTCTCTCCCGGACTCAAACTCGCAATTTCGAACAGCACATGGACACGAGTGCGACCAGCGGCATGACGGAAGAGAGCGGCAAGGGCGGGCGTCGCCGGCCTGGGGCACGCAAGCTCCAGATCCTTCAGACGCTCGCTGCGATGCTCGAAGACCCGCGGGCAGAAAAGGTTACCACCGCCGCGCTCGCGGCGCGACTGGAGGTTTCGGAGGCCGCGCTGTACCGGCATTTCGCGAGCAAGGCGCAGATGTTCGAGGGCTTGATCGACTTCATCGAGACGACGGTGTTCAGCCTGATCAACGACATCGCCACCCAGGAAACCTCGGGACGCCAGCAAGTCCGCAAGATCGTCCAGATGCTGGTGGAATTCGCCCAGACGAACCGCGGCATGACGCGTGTGCTGATCGGCGACGCGCTGGTCAACGAAAACGAACGCCTGCAGGAACGGATGAACCAGCTGTTCGACCGGGTGGAAGCCTCGCTCAAGCAAAGCCTGCGCATGGCCGTATCGCAGCAGGAGCTACCCGCGGATTTCGATGCGGCGGCGCGCGCCTCGCTTACGGTCGCCTACGTTGTCGGGCGTTGGCACCGCTACTCCAAGAGCGGGTTTCGCAAGCTGCCGGGCGAAGCGCTCGACCAGCATCTGGTCACTTTGGTCTCATAGAACAGACCGCGCATTGCGGGTCGCGCGCAAAGCGCAGGCGCCGCAATTCCATCGAGCGCGCATCCAGCGCAAGCAGTTCGCCGTTGGGGGGCGGACCGAAGCGGCAGATCAGACGCAAGGTTTCGGCGGCCTGCATGCTGCCCATGATGCCGGTGAGTGGCGCAAATACGCCCATCGTTGCGCAGTTGTCGTCCTCGCCTCCCGCGGCTTCGGGGAACAGGCACGCATAACAAGGCGTGTCGACGTCGCGGAAGTCGAACACCGCGAGCTGCCCGTCGAACCCGCTCGCGGCCGCCAGCACGAGCGGCTTGCGCGCGGCCAGGCACGCACGATTCAAGGCGTAGCGCGTCGCGCGATTGTCGCTGCAGTCCAAGGCGATGTCGACTTGCGCGAGAACCTCCGACAGGAAGGGTTCGACCCCGCGCACCGGCCGCGCATCGATTGGGACCGTCGGGTTGAGCGCCTGCAGGCTTGCGGCTGCCGAACGGGCCTTGTTTTGTCCGATGCGCTGCGTCGTATGGGCAATCTGCCGTTGCAGGTTGGTCAGGTCGACGCTGTCGTCGTCGAGCAGTACCAGGCGGCCGATACCCGCCGCGACCAGGTACATCGAGGCGGGCGAGCCGATGCCGCCCGCACCCACGACCAGCACTTTCGTGCGTCCGATGCGCTCCTGGCCCTCGACGCCGATTTCGTTCAGGAGCAGGTGGCGCGAATAGCGCAGTAGTGCCGGGTCGTCCATGGTGGGTCATTGATGACTGCGTCAAAGTTTACCGAGTTGATGCAGGATGCGCGCGAGTTCGCGCGGCTTGAGATGTCCGATCGCCGGCGGGACGCGGTGCTTGAACTTCTTGAAGTAGTACCGGATCGCATCGATCGACAGCCCCATGTGGCGGGCGATTTCCTCGTCGCCGGCACCTTTGAGTCCGGCGCGCAGCACTTCGGCTTCGCGCGCGGTAAAGCGCATGGCGAGCAGGTCCGCGATGTAGGGGCGATAGCGCAACTCGAGCGCGATCGCCAGGCGCTGGGCCGCGTAAAAGAGCGCAAACACGTCCTCATCCGCGGGGCGGCGCTCGAAGAAGGCGAAGAGCGCACCGCGCGAAAGCCAGCCGCGCGTCGGCACGACGGCAAGATTGCCCGCACCGCCGGCCCCCGCTTCCTTGCCCGCGTGCGTCAACCACGCCTTGATCACGTCCGCATTGCGCGTGTGTTCCTGCAGCCAGGCGCAATGTTCGTCGATCGTGCCGATCAAGGCGCGCCACTCCTGGCCCGCGCGCAGCAGGAGCGGATCGCGACCGACGATCAAGGTTGCGTACAGGCGTTGCAACTCCGCCGGCATGCTGCCGTGCAGGCGCGGCGCGAGCGCGTCCAGGCCCGCGCAGCCGTGGTCGAGCAGCACGCACAGGCATTGCTGCATCGGCACGACGCGCTGCATGCGCTCGCCCAGTTCGACATTCAGGCGGGCTGCGCCAATGGCGCGCAAGGGCAGGATCCAGTCGTCGATCTGCTCGCCGCGCAGGTAGTCATGGCGTCCGGTTTCACGCAAGCTGGAGCGTTCCGGGGCGTATGCGTTCATGGGTTGGCGTTCTCCAGAAGAGGGAGGTCGAATTCGAAGCGGCAGCCATGTGGCCAGCGCTTTGCACACAAGAGCGCACCGCCGTGCGCCCGGACGATGGCCTGGCACAAGAGCAATCGGTGGCACGAGGCGCCCGCGATCGATTCGCCGGCCTCCCATGGCGCGATCTGACGCAGGAAATCGGGCGCGACAGGGCCGGTTCCGTTGTCGCTCACGCGAATGTGCACGCGCGCCGCCTGCGCCCGGGCGTCGATGTGAATCACGCTCGGGCGACCCGTGCCGCGCGTTGCATGAGCGGCATTGCGCAGGAGCAATGCCAGCACCTGCGTGACCTGTTCCGCCATGGCGATTGCGCGCAGCGGACGCATGCGGCGGGTGACGATGGACGATGCAAGCTCCGTCTGGCACAGGGAGATTGCAGCGCCGACGAGATTCGGCACCTCGATCGCGAGCAGCTGCGCGAGGCGCGCATGCACATCGCGCAATGCGGCGATTTCCTGTTCCCGCGAACGCAGCCGCCGCGAGAGGGCTTCGAGTTCGTGCTCCATGCGCTCGAGTTTCAGCGGGAATGTCATTCCAAGCCCATTGCCAGAAGTTGCGACGCGGAAAGCCGCGTGTCGTTTTGCCCGGTTTCGCTCCATTGCCCAAGCGGCAAGGCGTTCGACAAACATAGGTCCTCGCATAGGCATCGGGACTACTGGGCCTGGCAGTTCGGCCGTCATCGATGCACGGAAAAAATGACAGGAAATTCATTTCGACCGCGATGAATTTCTGCTACCGGAGGCGATGGGACGATGGGAATTGCAAGCAGGCTCGCATGCATATACGCACTCTTCGCGGCGCTGGCGCACTGGCCCGTTCCGGCTCCGGCCCAGGTCGCTTCCGGCGTTCTCCAGCGCTTTGTGCCAACGCCCCAATGCATCAACGAGGCGATCGTCGGAACGTGCATGTGCGGCTACATCCCTTGTGGTGTGCGTGTCACGGAGTTCGTACCGGTCGCGTTCGTCGAAACGACACGCGAACCCGGCGAATCGCTCGTCGGGCCGGTCAGCTCATCGTTGCCGCCAGTCGTAGGCACCACAAGCTCATCGCTCTCGACGACCGACAACACCTCGGAGGCCCATGTCTGGACCATGCCGCAGACCGCCCTTTCCGGCGCGAACTGCCAGGCGTGCCCGACCGTCTATGCGATGGTTCCCGCGGTGCCCAGCGACCCCTCGGCCCTGGCGTGTGGGTCCGCAGCAAGTGTCACGCAAGCGATCCTGGGGATGTTCAATCCGACGGGCGCGTCGGGCGCGGCCCGACTCGTCTACGCCTCGGAGCGCGATTCCTTCAATTGGCGCACAGGGTGCCGCGACTTGAACGCGGCGTCCTCACCCCTCGTCGGCCAACCCTGGAATTGCACGGGCAGCGTCAACGCCAACAGCATCAATGGCGTCGCGGACGGCACCTGCCTGGGAGCGTGGGGTGCCTTGCGTCCTCGCCAGATGCGCGACATTGGCCCACCGCCGATTCTCTACTCCGCGAAAACTTCCGTGCGGGCGATGAGCATCGCGCGCGATCAACTCGGTTTGTTTCCCTATCCGGTGGACGTGCTCGGCAAGCTCGAACAGTTGTACCCGTCGCAAAGCATGTGCTTCCAGGTCGGGCAACTGCCCTTACCGGAGTTTCCCCTGGGAGTCCCGCCCGTTGTCACCAGCCCCGACGGACGCTACGGCTGGGTCTACTGGCGCCTGACCACCTGCTGCAAGTCCTACGCCGCCGCGATGCAGTGCATGGCACGCTGACTTCTCCCTCCCCCACGAGGCGGGCGAGGGACGAGGCGAGCAAATCTCCCTCTCCCACGAAGTGGGAGAGGGTCGGGGTGAGGGCCTGGGTAAGGGCTGGGGTAAGGAAACCTCCCTCTCCCGCTTGCGGGGCGGAGGCGGGAATTCGCGACGCATGCTTCGCGCCGCCGGAGCGACCGCGCCCTACGAGGCGCGGGCTACAGGGCTGGGGTGAAGGGTGCCTACTCGTGCGCCTGCTGCAGCCGCTTCATCATCGCCTCACGCTCCGGAAAGCGTGAGCAATCCACGTCGCCGATCTCACTGTCGACCAGCGTCTGCGTGTGCGTGTCCGCCTTCATGACGGATCTCGCGTTCTTGAGGCGCAGCTCCTTGCCTTCGGCGCGCCAATGCGCGCCGCGTACCACGTAGCCTGACTCGTCGCGTGGTCCGGTGCATTGCACGCTCAAGGATTCGCCCGGCGTTTCATCCGCAACGATGCGCTCGTCGATCACCTCGAAGCGCAGGCGCGACTGGCGCGAATTCAGGACCTCGACCACCGCCCGCTTCAGCAGCCAGATGCGGGAGTCGTCCGCGCACTTGGCGATCCAGATCTCCAGGTCGCTGCTTGGCACGGTCGTACGCCAGGTCGGATCGACCTCGCAGCCCGGAGGAAGCTGCAAGCCCGTGGAAGGTTCGCTGTAGATCGGCCGCGAGATATAAGAAACCGGAGCGGTTGTCGGCGGTGCGTCCGCGGCAAAAGCCGGCGCCCCCACATTCAAGCCGACGAGAAATATTGCGCCTGTGCGAGCGATCTTTTGCGCGATTTGTAACGACACCGAGCCCCCGATTACCGTTGTGCCCTTGGTCATGATGGCGACGCATTGAGTGCGCAAATATTGGCGGCACCCATGATGGTCCGTAACATCACTATCCGCACTAGGGGATCTTACAGAAACGATTGCCATTCGTGGCAGCCAAAAAAGCCATGGAGCAGGGCGTGGACACAGGTCTGCACGGAGCGAAATTGACGGATGCGCAGCAGCAACTCATGGACACACTTCCGCAGAAGATGATGGTCGTGATGCGCGAAGAAATGACAAGGGAGAAACTTCGCCCAGGTTACGTCCAGTTGTACAAGGAGACCTTGTCCGAAATTAAGGCGGCGAATCCGACCTCCAACGCGAATTGAGGGATGGCATGAGGCCTCGCGTCGCTCATCGCGCGACCAGCGATGCCCCGCTTTGACAGGTTTCACATTCAATCACTCGACCAAAATGTAGAGTTTGGCCCAAACAGAACATTTTGGCCGGTTCGTGATCCCTGAGAAGATCTTTCCGTTCTCGTCCGAGAACGCCGCTTCGTGGTCGCCTTTGGGAAGGGCCTCGACCGCCTCGTCGTAATGCACTTTTTCGAACAGTGCGGGAATGTCGTCACAAAAGGTCGGAACCGAAATTCCCCGGATACGCCGGTCGCCGCTCGTTGGATTGTCGAAGACGACTTCCGCGCCCAGCGTGCGCGCACCTTCGAGATTCGACACGCGCAACGCGATGAGATCGCCCCTGTCACCCAGACTGGTCCAAAGCTGATTGTGGCTTTGATCGTCGATTGGAATCGAGTGACCGAGGATTCTTTCGACATCTGCTTGAGTCTGGCCAATGTACAGGCCACCGATCACGCCATGTGAAAGCTTTTTGAGAAAAGGATGGACAAAGCCTTCAGCCGAGGCATCAAAGGGCACCAGGGCCAGGGCAAACAACATGCCCGGAATCAAAGCCACGGGAAGCGCCTGGCGTGCGCGCGTATTCTTCAAGTTCTGGGGCATCGCCTTACGTCGGCAGAAAATTGTCGTTCTCCAGACATTCTGACGAAGGCTTTCCGGCACCGGCAAGCAGATCGCCTTGGCGAACTTCCCCGTCAGATGATTTCAACTGATTCCTCGTCGCCGCCGGATTTCATCGATCGGATTCAACGGCGAGAGCGAGCCCGAAAGCTACAAAGATTCCACCTGTAAGCCGGTCGAGCGACTTGATCACTTTCGGGCGCCGCATCCATTCGGTAAGCGGTCGAATTGCCGAGATCATCAATGCGAACCAGGCGAGGCCCATCGCTGCATGAATGGCACCCAAAAGGATCAGGTACGGGGTGACGGCGACGTCTGCAGGCACGAACTGCGGCAGGAACGTGATGTAGAAGATGCCGACCTTGGGGTTGAGGAGGTTTGTCATCGCGCCACGAAGGAAAGGCGAGCCTGCACGCTGTCGTGACTCCTGCTGCGCGCTGAACGAATTGCGCGGGCGAACCAGCAATTGGATGCCGACGTACAGAAGGTACGCGGCCCCAATCCAGCGCAACACCGTGAAGGCCACGTGCCAGATGTCGAACAGGACGCCCAAACCGCCTGCCACGGCACAGGCCCATACGAGGCACCCGGTCACGATCCCCAGCCCGGCTGCAAAGGCACGTCGACCGCCTTCAATCGCGGCGGTTCGGAGAACTAACGCGGTATCGAGCCCGGGCGTAATCGTGAGGATGGCCGCGGCAACTGAGAAGGTGGCGAGCGAAGCGGCGATCGAATGCATCGCGGAAAGCCTCTCAATTTGGCGAGCGCAAGCGTGTCAGGCCGTGACGCGCTCGAAGGAGAACTGAGGAATATCGGTCCGCTTTGATGCGTGCTCGACGGTGATGGCAAAGATATTGCCGTTCTTGTCGAGATCCAGGACCGTATTTTCATCGAGATCGCGCGTCTCGGCGACGGCTGCCTGTCGAAACTCGATTAGCAGCGTATCCGTCTGTTCGAAGTATCGAACTTTCATAGATCGAATCCCCGATCGAAGAACGCGTTATGGACGGTCTCTCCATCTTCGAGCAAGACCACCCGCAAATACCGGCCTTCGGCCTCCGGAACTTGTGTCCAACGCCTGATTCTACCGACCGCTTGCTCGACTTCTCGGATGGGATCGCGAATCGCGCGCTCGATCCAAGCATCCTCGATCGTCGCCCTGTCCAGGCGATACCGCACGGCTGCAAAGTATTGCGTTACCTTCAAACCAATCGCCTCGAACGGCCTGCGTGGGGTGGTTTCCGAACGACGTAATTATCGCCACCAACCCGGCTCGGTTTTTAGGAACAGCGGTTGCGGACTTACCAGCAACGGTAGCGAGCGTGTATCGCACACATAGGCGTTTGCATTGGACGCCGCGAAGGAGGTTCTCTTGACGACGACTGCGGGCCGATCCGTCGATCGCTTTCGGTCAGCGGTAGAAAACGAAATCCGCCTGAAACGGCACGCGCAGCACCTGGTTGAGCTGCGCCTGCTGGCAGCTCGTGGGCGGCATGCCGCCAACGGTGTCGATCCGCTGCACGTAGGTCACGCCTGCGAGCACGCCCTTGCCGTAGGAGTGCGACGAAAGCAAGAGCCAGGGGAGCGTGTCGTCATTGGGCGAGGGCACGTGATCGACGACTTCGCTCACGAGCTTGCTGCCGTCCGCGTACTCGAAGGAGAATTTGGCGCCGTGGTGGCCGACCGGTGTGCCGTCGGCGTCGCGCAGCTCGGCTTCGGGTTGACGGAAAGACCAGTGCAGGCCGCTTTGCAGGTTCTCGCAGCGGAAGATCTGCACGCCCTGCCCATGCAGGCGCATGACCTCCGCAACCCCGTCGGGGCTCTTCAGCGGTCGATGGAAGAGCGAGTACACGCCACCCGGCTGTGAGTCCTTGGGGTTGGCATCGCGAGGAGCCGAAGTCGACGTGGCATTCGGGCCTTCCGCGCAGCCAGCCGCCAGAATTGCCGACAGCGCAAGCAGCGCTGTCGGCAGGCGGAGGTCAAAGCGGATCAGCGTGGGTAAGCGGCCCATGCACAGTTGGACGAGAAGACATCGGCCACGGCCGCATTCACCGTGCCGGATGCGCTGCCCGCGGTGCCCAGCACCGCGACCACGGACGTATTGGGCGTGATCGACGAGAAGAAGCCGGCCATGGTTGCGCCCGCAAGGGAACCCGGGTAACGCAGGATCGTGGCCGAGGAAACGTCGACCGTTACCCCGCCGATGTCGAGCGTGTCAGCCGTGCTCGAGTCGGCACCGACGAGGCCCATGACACCCACGACAGACGTCGTCGGCGTCGGAATGCGCTGGACACTGGTCGCGATGTACCCGCTCGTTCCCGAATAGCCGCTCACGATCAGCTGATTACCCATCGAAAGCACGGTCGCAAAGTTGCTCATGTTAAACGGCCGCACGTTGCTCGCCCAATCGACGAAGTGCGTGCTGGCATTGACCGTGAAAGTCTGACCCAGGACGGTAAGTGTATCCGCGCTGCCGCTGGCCGCGCCGAGGGGGGCCATGATGGCAAAGGTGGCATGTTTCTCGACGGTGATTGCGCTCGCGGTGATCGACACGCTGGCGTTCACCGTGCCCGTCACGTCGACGATATCGCCGGTGCTGAGCGACGCAACAGTCGACGCCAGCGCCGATCCGTCGATGGTGATCCCCCGCAGCGTGAAGGTGTTCGTGCTGGTGTCGAGATTCGCCACCGGGCCTTCCAGCGAAACCGTCGCCCCCGCAACCAGCACCGGCACTTGCGAAGTGGCCTTCACCTGCGTCGCCGTCAGGGTGAGCACGCCGCTCACGCTCACGGGTGCCGTGGACGAGCGCGCGGCAAGGTATTCGCCGGCCGCGATTGCGCAAGGCGAAGGCGAACATACGGTGGAGCTGGTGAGGTCGACCGTCAGACCGTTGATCGTGAATGACGAACTCGTGACGTTTTCGGCGTATCCCTCCACGCGGTAGTTTCCCGCGGTTGCCGGTTCGTAGACCAGCGTGGCGAGCACGCTCGTCGTGCCCGACGTGCATGACGAGGAGCTTGTCGATGCCGTGCATTCCTCGAAACCATAGACGACCACGTAATCGCCAACACTCACGTTGCTAAGACCGCTGATAGCGCTGCTCGTGCTGCCGGAGAGCTTGCTGCCGGCAAACGCGGTTGCGCTCGTTACATTGACGGTCTGCCCCATGACGGTCAGCGTGCTTGCGGTCGTGTCGACGGCATCGACCTCGCCGCGCACCGCGCTGGTAAACCGGATCAGACTCGCAGTGCCCGAACTTGCGTCGACGTCGACGCGCATGCCGACCTGCAAGGATGCCGTGCCGGAGGTAGCGTCGTCGGAGTCGCCATCGACCACCGACGTGCTGTTCGCAACGGCATATTCGGCGCCGTTCACGACGACGCTGCCGAAAGAACTGAGCACGCCACTTGCCGTCGTGGCAGTGGGTGTCGACCCTGCGGCGCCGCTGCTCGAGGCCGAGGATCCGGAGGAGGAGCCGCCTCCGCATGCGACCAGCAACGTGACGGTTGCCAGCGCGAGACCGGCGGCGGTTAACAGAATTTTACGATTCATCGCGATTCCCCATGATGTGGCGTCGATCTTCCCGCGCGCGTGCAGCAAAACGCTGTGCTTCATGCGTGCGGCATGGGCGGCAACTATGAACCACGTGCAGGTGCAAAATTTGTAAAAACTTCCCGCGTCGCGGGTAATCCTGATGAGCTACGGAGATGCTGGTAGAGAGGTATCGCGCTGCTCGGCAGCAGGGTGACGTGCGAAATACCACATGGCAATCGCGCAGGAGACGAGTTCAATGAAGGAACTCGCAAAGAATGGCGCGCCGACGCGCAGGTCGTCGCGTGGCAGATCCGTGACCTGACCCAGCAGGAATGTTCCCAGCAGAGGGGCGACCATGCCGGCGATACTTGTAAGTGACGTGAGCGTCGCCATCGTTCGGCCTTGCGCGCGCGGGTCGGCGGCCTTGGAGACGATGCCCTGCATGGAAACCGTCGAGGCGAATGCGAGGAAGTTCGCGACGATCACGCAGTACAGCATCCACCCCTGTGGCACGAGTCCGTAGCATGCGAAAGCAAAAGTCCCGGAGAGGAGGCCTGCGGTCACGACTTTGCGCTCGCCCATCGACTTGAGCAGGATGCGTAGCAAACCTCCCTGCACGACGATTGCGACGAGTCCCACGACAAACAGCGATATGCCGTTTTCCCGCGGACCCCAGCCGAAGCGAAACCCCGTGAACAGTACCCACGTCGACTGGAGCAGGAATTGCGCCAGGTTGGCACCCACGATTGCGAACACGAGCGGGCCCACGCCCTTCAACCGCGCCAGGCCGGAGAGCGCGGAGAACGGATTGAGCCGCGCAAGCGAGATCGCTGCATTCGGATCGGGCGCATGCGACTCGGGCAGCACCAGCAGTCCGTACAGCCAGTTGACGGCGCACATCCCTGCCGCGGCGAAGAACGGCAGGCGCAGGTCCAGGTGACCGAGCAGGCCGCCGAGCATCGGGCCCAGGACGAAGCCCAGCCCGAACATGGCTCCCAGCTTGCCGAGCGATTGCGTGCGATTCTCGGGCGTCGTGATATCGGCGACATACGCCTGCGCGACCGCAAGATTTGCGGACATGGCACCACCCAGCAGCCGTATGGCGACCAGGACCGCCAGGGAATTCGTAAGACCGGTGACCAGGAACGTGATGCCCAGCCCCGCGATGCCCAGCAGCAGTACAGGGCGGCGACCGTATCGATCGGACAGCGCACCCAGCAAGGGTGCGCACAGGAATTGCGCAAGGCCGAACGCGACGATCAGCACACCGTACGAATAGGCCTGCGTGTCGCGCCCGCTTGTGAATTCGCCGACCAGGATCGGCAGGACAGGAATGATCAGCCCGATGCCGATGATGTCCAGCAGTGCGGTCACCATGATGAACGGCACGCCTGCCTGGCGCTTCGCGCGGCTCATTCTTCGACGCCCATTTCACCGAAAAGGACGCGCGTTTCGAATTCCATCGAGACCTGTCCGGCGACCTGCGTGGAATCGAACAGTGCGCGCAGCTTCGCCATCATGGGTTCATGGCGCGCGTTCTCGGGGCCCGGCACGTACGAGGCGGAGTTGAGCCGCGCTGCCAGGGTCTCGAAATCAAGTGGCGTTGCGTGTGCATACAGGCGTTTGCGCCACAGCGCATGGCCGAAGAACGCGTGAATGCGCTCGTCGAGGTTGTGGCGGTGCGCAACCTCGCGATAGTCCGTGCCGAACTCGAGGAGAATGTCCTCGTAGCCGCGCGAAAACGCCGAGCCTTCGGTGCGCCGGTCATTCCAGATCAGCGCGCTGCGCGCGGGGCGCCGCAGGATCCGCAAGGCTTCCCGGCGCGTGGCCGGGACATCGAACCAATGGAAGGCCTGCGCCGCGATCGCCAGGTCCACCGACGCGTCGGGCAGCCCCGTTGCTTCTGCGCGCCCGTCGACTGCCCGGAACCCTGCATATCGGGACGACAGGCCACTGAGATGGGCGCGCATCTGCGCATTGGGTTCGATGCCGATGACGCGAAACCCTGCGTGCAGGAAGAGCTCCGAGGAAATCCCGGTGCCGCAGCCGATATCGGCAACCTGCGCGTGCGCCGGGAGAGCAAGATCCTGGGCCAGCGTCGCGACGAGTTCCGGGGGGTAGCCGGGGCGCGCGCGCGAATACGCATCCGCGCGCGCGCCGAAGCGTTGCGTGGGGTCAGGCGCGGACTTCATCGCGCGCAATTCCTTCGTTGGTATTGCAATACGGCCGGCACCGGGCTTCTTCAGCTTCTATTCAATGCCTTTGGACGGAGGCCGGATGATGAGGATACCCGTCAATATGCCGGCGATGAGTGCGGCCGCCAGCATGGGGCCACCCCCGAAAACGGCGGCCACGAGAAGGATATGGCTGAAGCATTCGCCGATGCCTTGCGACGGACACCACACCCCGGTCGCCAGGGCCGAGAACGATAGCCAACTCAGAAGGGCGATCAGGATCCCACGCGACACCGATTCGCCGACGCGCTTGATCTTCTTGCGCGCATCCTGGAATAGCAGCAAGGCAAACAACATCGCGAAGAGGCCCGGAACCGTGACGAAGATCCAAGGGTTGACTCCGGCCTGTTCGGCCACGGCCTTGAGAATCCATTGGACCGCCGCCGCTGCCAGCAGTCCGCAGGCACCGAAGACGAGGCTCGCGATCATCGCGGGAGAAATCATGGTGGCAAAGGCATGTGACAAAGGGAAGACCCGATTTTCGGCTTCCCGATTCGCAAGCAGGATGCTCGCGGGGCGTTACCTTACCATTCCAGCTGCTCGCCCGTATAGTTCAGGAAGCGTCCGTTGTGAGAACGATTGGCGGCGGCGATCACGCGTCGCAGCGATGTCACGCTCTCCTCTACGCTCAGGTCCGCGCCCGCGCCGCCCATGTCCGTTCGAACCCAGCTGGGGTGCAGCGCCATGCATACGGTACCCCGGGCGCCCAATTCGACGCTTGCGGATTTCAAGACGCTGTTGACTGCCGCCTTGCTGGCGCGATAGAGCCACCTCGAGGCCTGGGTCGTGTTTCCGATGGAACCCATGCGACTCGACAAGATGGCCAGTTTGCCGTTCGGTGCGAGCATGTCGTTGGCCAGGGCCGGGATGAGTTGCATCGAGACCAGTACATTGGTATGCATGACCGCATCGAATTCGGCGCCGGCCGGGGCTACGAGGCCGTCGGACTGCGGACCGACGACCCCGGCCACGATGATCGCCAGGTCGAGTTTGTTCTTGCCGACCTGCTGCCGCACGCCGTCGACCCAGCCTGCTTGCAGGAGGTCCGCTTCGATCGCGTGCACGCCGAGCTTGCCCAGGCGCTCGCCGTCCTTTGCCTGGCGGTAGGTGGCGAAGACGCGGTCACCGGCTTGCGAATATTGGCGCGCCATTTCCAGGCCCAGGCCGCGCGACGCACCGACGATCAGGCAGGTGACCATTTGCTGTAAGCCTCGGAAGTCAGGCCATTTCCACGGCAAGGGCGGTTGCCTCTCCGCCGCCGATGCACAGGGCCGCAACGCCACGCTTGAGACCGCGCTTGCGCATCGCCCCCAGCAGCGTGGCAACGATACGTGCGCCGCTCGCACCGATCGGGTGACCCAGCGCGCAGGCGCCACCATGCACATTCACTTTTTCATGGGGAATGCGGTATTCGTGCATGGCCGCCATTGTCACGGCAGCAAAGGCTTCGTTGATCTCCCAAAGTTCCACGTCCTCCGCGCGCCAGCCGCAACGTTGCAGGACCTTGGCAATTGCGCCGATGGGGGCGGTCGTGAACCAGTTGGGCGCCTGTGCGTGCACCGCATGGGCCCGGATGCGTGCGATCGGTTTGCTGCCGAGTTGCTCGGCCGTCGACCCCCGCATGAGCACCAGCGCAGCGGCGCCATCCGAAATCGACGAAGAGTTGGCCGCAGTGATCGTCCCGTCCTGCTTGAACGCGGGCTTGAGTTGCGGAATCTTGTCGAGCTTGGCCTTGAACGGCTGCTCGTCCTGGTCGACCTGCGTATCGCCGCCTTTGCCAGGCACTGCGACCGGCGCAATCTCCCAGGCGAAGCTGCCATCGCGGTTGGCGGCGACCGCACGCTCGGTGGATGCGATGGCGAACTTGTCCTGGTCCGCGCGCGAAAAACCGAATTTCGCGACACACTCCTCGGCAAACAGTCCCATGGACTTGCCGCGTTCATAGGCGTCTTCCAGGCCGTCCAGCGCCATGTGGTCGTAGAGCGTCGCGTGGCCGTAGCGATATCCCTGGCGACCCTTGGGCACGAGGTAGGGGGCATTGCTCATGCTCTCCATGCCGCCCGCGACCAGAACCCGGGCAGAGCCCGCGACCAGCATGTCGTGCGCAAACATCATGGCCCGCATGCCGCTGCCGCACATCTTGGACATGGTCACCGCGCCTGCGCTCGCCGGCAGTCCCGCGCCGATCGCGGCCTGGCGCGCCGGCGCCTGTCCCAGGCCGGCAGGCAGGCAGTTGCCGAGCAGCACTTCGTCGACGTTCGCGCCCGGTACGCCGGCGCGTTCCAACGCCGCCCGCACCGCGACCGAGCCCAGTTGTGTTGCGGAAACTCCGCCGAAAACACCGAGCATCCCGCCTATCGGCGTGCGCGCCGCACCGACGATGACGATTGAATCTTCCATGAAATTCTCCTGGAAGCGGTAGATCAGGTAAGCGACTTTACTCCCGGCCGAAGCGCAGGGACTGCGGGTAGGGAAATACGTCCTCCATGATTCCGGCTCGGATCCGCTTTTGCCGCGTCTGCCAGAACTCGGGGGTCAGCAGGTCCGCATGCTGTCGCAGGAAGGCGGCGCGGATACGCGGGTCGCCCAGGAGAAACGGGGCGAACTGCTCGGGGAAGACATCGCCGGGTTCGACGCGAAACCACGGCTCGCTGGAGAGCTCGGCTTCCTCATTGGGCGCCTCGGGGATGGCCAGGAAGCGGCAATTGAGCATGTATTCGATTTCGTCGTAGTCGTAGAAAACCACGCGATTCAGGCGCGTGACGCCGAAATTCTTGAAGAGCATGTCGCCGGGGAAGATGTCCGCTGCGGCAAGCTCCTTGATGGCATTGCCGAACTCGCCGACGGCGTGCTCGACCTCCGCATCGGAAGCGTGCTGCAGGTAGATGTTCAAGGGGGTCATGCGCCGCTCGATGTAGACGTGCCGCAGCAGCACGGTGCCGGCGTCGACCTCGACCACGCTGGGGCAGTAATGCAGCAGTTCGCGCACCAGCTCCGGCGCGAAGCGCTCGCGCGG
>Ga0181525_10000634_pt1 | contig 30558 bp, 31 predicted proteins | sample PEATcosm2014_Bin_48_FD_121100 | JGI IMG/M metagenome (GOLD analysis project Ga0181525, IMG submission 121100) | Peatland microbial communities from MTU Mesocosm Facility, Houghton, MI, USA - PEATcosm2014_Bin06_10_metaG | ecosystem: Environmental > Terrestrial > Soil > Wetlands > Peat | place... | reverse complement strand
TAGGTCTGGGTGTGCTTGAGCATGCCGTCCTGGTGAATGCCGCTCTCATGCGCGAAGGCGTTCCGCCCGACGATCGCCTTGTTGTACTGCACCGGGAACGAGGTGACCGCAGACACGAGCTTGGAGGCGCGCGTCAGCATCTTGGCCTTGATGCCGGTCCAGTACGGCATTACGTCATTGCGCACGCGCATCGCCATCACGACTTCCTCGAGCGAGGCGTTGCCGGCACGCTCGCCGATACCGTTGATGGTGCATTCGATCTGGCGCGCGCCGGCGCGCACGCCGGCGAGCGAATTCGCCACTGCCATGCCGAGGTCGTCATGGCAGTGCACCGAGAAGCGCGCCTGATCGGAATTCGGCACGCGCTCGCGCACCATCTTGATCAGCCCGAAATATTCCTCCGGCGTCGAATAGCCGACCGTGTCCGGGATGTTGATGGTGGTGGCGCCCGCCTTGATCGCCGCCTCGACGCAGCGGCAAAGAAAGTCGCGCTCGGTGCGCGTGCCGTCCTCGCTCGACCATTCGACGTCGTCGGTGTGGCCGCGCGCGCGGGTCACCTGCGCAATCACCATCTCGTAGACCTCGTGCGGCTCCTTCTGGAGCTTGTATTTCATGTGCACGGGCGAGGTGGACAGGAAGGTGTGGATGCGCCGCCGCGTCGCCGGCTTGATCGCTTCGGCACAACGGTCGATGTCGTTGAAGGCGGCGCGCGCCAGCCCGCAGACGACAGCATTTTTGGTGCGCTTGGCGATCTCGGTGACGGCGGCGAAGTCGCCGTCCGAAGCGACCGGAAATCCGGCCTCGATGATGTCGACGCCCATTTCGTCGAGCAGCTCGGCGACTTCGAGCTTCTCTTCGTGGGTCATGGTGGCGCCGGGGCTTTGCTCGCCGTCGCGCAAAGTAGTGTCGAAAACGACGACGCGGTCCTTCTCGGACTGGACGGGTGCGGTCATGGTGTTAGGTCCTTCCGGTCTATCGCCCGTCTGCCGTCATTTCGGGCTTTTGGGCTCTCGTGGGTTTTCTGGCTTAAGCCGTCCCCTGAGTGCCCAGGCGCAAACGCCCAGCCGGCCCTCAGGGGGCAATAAGCAGCAGGAGCCCGCCGAGAATGAGGGAAGCGCCGGCGGCGGCCCGATCGGCCGTCCGGTTCATCGCGCGAAAATCGCAGCGAATCGACATGCGCATCCTCATCGGCTCAAGGTCGCGGAGAAGGGTAAAAACCGCCTTAAACCTCAAGACCGCGGCCGTTGTAACGGACAGAACGGCCGTGGCGCAAGACCCTCCGCTGCATAGATGGTGGCGATTGCTCTACAATGAAAGAATGCGGCAGGGAGGCTGACCTATGATCGTCGAATATGTCTCGTTCAAATATCCGCCGGGCTGGACGCGAGAACGTATCCTCGAAGATGCACGGCCGACTGCGGTAAAATGGCGAGCCAACAAAGAGCTTATCCGCAAGCACTACATTGCCGATGAAAACGGCCAAGGCGGTGCGTTCTATATCTGGCCCTCCAAAGAAGCCGCGCAGCGTAGCCATGATGCCGAATGGCGCGCGGGCATTGAAAAGCGCATCGGCTCGGCCCCGGTGATCCGTTACTTCGATCTGCTGATGCTCGTCGACAACGAGGCTGGCAAAGTGACCGAATTTCTGCCGAACATTCCGGCGGAGGCGGCGGAGTAGTCGCAGTCGTCGCGATCTCCCGCTTCCCGTCGCTTTAGCCGGCTCCGGCGGACTTCTCCGCCTTGAGCGCGTGCTCGATACGCTTGAGTTCCGCCAGCGCCTTGCCCTGAATCTTGGGAAAATCGAGCTTCAATCTGTCCAACGCCTCGTTGATCGCGGCAGAGACGACCAGCCACGCGACGTGCTTATGGTCGGCGGGGACGACGTACCAGGGCGCATAGTCCGTTGAAGTTTCACGGATCATCTCCTGATAGGCGGCCATATATTCGTCCCAGCGCTTGCGCTCGCTGACGTCATTCATCGAGAACTTCCAGCGTTTGGCCGGCTCGTCGATCCGTGCCAGGAAGCGCTTGCGCTGCTCAGTACCCGCGTGCCACCGCGCACCAGATGGCGCTCGAAGGCGCGAATTTCCTTGAAACGGTGTCTCCAAAGGTCCTTGCCGGCAGCGCCGGGCGGCAGCTTCTCCTGTTTCAGCATCTCCGGGTGTACGCGCACGACCAGCACTTCTTCATAATACGAACGATTGAAGATGCCGATATGCCCGCGCCCGGGCAGGACTTTGGCCGCCCGCCACAAGAAATCATGCGCCAACTCCTCGGCACTGGGCGCCTTGAATGCGTGGACCTCGCAGCCCTGCGGATTGACGCCGGACATGACATGCTTGACGATGCCGTCCTTGCCGGCGGCATCCATGCCCTGGAGTACGATCAGCACGGCCCAGCGGCCGTCGCTGTAAAGGCATTGCTGGAGTTTCTCGATCCGGGCGACGCCGTCCGCGAGCAGCGGCTTGACCTTCTCGACGTCGGTCGAAAAACCGAAGCACTCGGCGGGATCGTGATCGGCAAGCCGGAAATGTCGCGGCTTCTCCACCCGGCAAGCCCTAAGGACGTTGGCAAACTTCATTGTGGTTTTGACTCCTTGGACGGGCGGTTCATTGCCGCCAGACCCGCTCAAGAAACGCAACCGCCGACGGCACCATGCGCGGATCGAAATCGGCCGGCCCGCGCACGATGCGGATATCGCAGAATTCCGGCTGCGCCTCGCGTTCGAGGTAACGCATGATACGTGAACGAAGCGCTTGCGCATCTTCGCGCGCCGTCAGCCGTTTGATCAACGCCAGAAAGCCGCGGTCGCGAACCAGGCACCAGCCGGGGTCGGCCGTGAGCGAAACGATGTCAAGACCGGTCTCCTCGGAAAGCTCGCGTGCCAGATTGCCGGCGAGATCGAGCGCGCCGCCGGCGCCGAGATCGTCCGGATCCGGCGTGCCGCAGGGAAAGGATAGCTGCCCCGCGCCGGCCGTTGACTGCGCCATTTCGCCGACCAGATAAGCGCCGTCGGCGGACCGCAAAGCCGCGGCGGCAAAGAAGTTGAAGACGCCAGCGTCGGGGAAATCCCAATCCCGAAAGGCCAGGAAGGTCGCGTAGTCGGTTTCGAAGCCGGTGCCGCGCAGCGCGCCATTTTCAACACTGTAATGGTTGAGCAGCAGCACACGGCCATTCCACAGCGCCAGCCGCTCGCGCTGCCGGGCGGCAAAGTGGCCGACAATCTCCTCGCGGCGCGCGGCGGCAAATTCCCATCGCCAAGGCTCGACCGCGATCTCCACGCGGTCGAGCATGCACGTCTCGATCGCACCGGCTGACAGCAGGGACAACGGCTGTTGCTCCGTCCGGGGTTGCCCCCGCACGCCTGATGTAACGTGATGGCTAACGGAGTCAAAGATTCTTGATTAGCCCGGCGTCGATCAGCATGCGGTTAAAATGCCGGGCTTCCGCGCCGCCGGCGCATGCGTAGAACAGGCCGTTGCAACGCGTCAGAATCTTTTTCTGCTCGGCGAACGACGGGTCGAGCGGCAAGCCGGCCGCCTCCTGAACGACCAGCGGCAAATAGGGGCCTTCGAGCGTGTCAAGCGCCGACGAGACGTCGAGCGGGCTGAAGTTGAGCGCATCGATTGCATAATAGGTCGTGAAATAGCGCGGATCGTAAGTCATCAGCCGGTGTGCGATGCCGTTCTCGTCGAGCGACGGATCGATCAGACGAGGAGCAAAATCCGGCTGATGATCGCCGAACCGCACCAGCAGGAACGATTCATCGGGAAACTGCCGCCGCAACAGGGCGACGAAGTCCGCATAGTCGTTTGCGCTTATCGCCTGCCGGCGCAGATATTCATCGACCAGCGCGGAGTTTCCCAGATCCTCCCACTGCGGCATCAGATCGGGCCGATAGCGGTAGTCCCAGGGAAAATGATTGGCGCCGAGATAGATGAAGACGAACATGGGGCTGCGTTCATGCTCGCGCTCGATCACCCGCGCCGCGGCGCTGTAGAAAAAGCTGTCCGGCTCGACCACCCGTGTGCCGAGATCGTGCTGGTCGAAAAAGTGCTGCACGCCGGTGGTGGTCTGGTAGCTGCGAGCGCTCATGAAGGCGCCGAGCGCCGGATAAAGCGAGAAGGTGCGATAGCCGCAACGGCGCAGCGCTGCCGGCAGCCCGCGTTTGACGCGGCCTGCGGCGATCCGCGTTACGAAATAGGCGAAGCGGCCAAACGAGCGCGCCGACAGACCCTCAAGCACGTTGTATTCCGTGTACCAGCTCGGACCGCCGTTGCCTTCGACCAGGAAGCGGCGCTCCAGTCCGTCGAATGAAACGAAATGCGAACCGTAACCTGCCGGCAACTTGATGCCGGGTGCCATGCGAATGTCGAAGCTCGATTCGTCATGCACCATGATGATGTGTGGTGGCTTGCCGGCCGGCTGGCAGTTCCAGTCTTCGACGGCCTTCAGCCGATCCGTGACGAAGGGGTCCGACTCCATGAAGCCGTGCGTCATCAGTTCGTGCACCGCGTCGATACCCGAGCGCGCGAACGCCGAAAGATGATTGCCGCCGTACCAGGCTTCGAACGGCTCCATCGGCAGTTTTTTCTCGAGTATTGTCAGCCCGCCGACGCAGGCGAGCGCCATGGCCGCCGCGATCGGCCGGCGCACGCGTAGCGAATCGTAGCGCCACGCCAGAACAATGAGCGGAATGAGCGCGATAGCGCACAGCGCCGCGACCCAGCGCAATGCCGGGAAGATGCTGAACAGGAACGCGATCGTGTCGGTGTCGATGACCATCAGGTCGATGAAGCTCGCGGTCATCATCAGCACCTGGAATTTGAGCTGCGACAACAGGACGAGAACCGACACCATCACGAGCGAGAGCAGTGCCGCGATCGCCGGCCGGCGCAGCAGCAAAAGCCAGCAGTAATTCAGGAGTCCCCAGGCCAGCAGGAACGCCGCCATCGCCGCCGCGTTGGTTTCGGTGCAGACCATGAGGGCGAAGGCGGCGGCATGCGGGATGAGGAAAAGCAACCGCCGCCAAACGCGCAAGCCGGCGAATAACCCAATGCTACCAACCCGTTGGCCGAAAGAAAGCAGCGCAGCACGCATGGTCGGCGCGCGTGCCCGGCCCTGATCCTAACCATCCCCAGCGCACGGCGCCCTGTCATAAAACTGTAATTGTTCCGTCATGACAAGCATGCGTGCGAATGAAGTGGCCGATTTCAACGCAACGGCAAAGAAAAAGGAGCGGCACCAGGACGCCGCTCCCCGCATTTCTTGAGCACGGACGATCTGAGGCGTCCGCTCAGGCCTTCATCGCCGCCTTCACAGCCTCCGCCGTGATCGGCAGCGAGCGAACCCGCGCACCGACGGCGTTGAAGATGGCGTTGGCAATGGCCGGCGCGATGACCGTCACCGCCGGCTCGCCACAGCCTACCGCCGGCTCGCCGTTGCCGATGATGCTGATGTCGAGCTCGGGGATCTGGCTCATGCGCATCGGCGTGTAGGTATCGAAGTTAGTCTGCTCGATACCGCCGTCCTTCACCGTCGCATTTTCCAAAAGAGCGAGCGATGCTCCCCAAAAGACCGAGCCCTCTATCTGGGCGCGGACGCCGTCAGGATTGACGACCGTACCGACATCCATAGCGATGGTGATCTTCTTAAGTGTTATCTCGCCGCTACTGGGATCGACCTTCACGTGGGCGACGCAAGCCGTCCAAGTTGGGAAAGTCCGTTCCTGCGAGCTGACGCAGGCCACACCCATTCCTTCGTTTGCCGGGAGTTTGATCGCTCCATAGCCGGAGAGGCCGACGGCGGCGCGCAACGCATTGGCGAGACGCTTGGCGCCACCCACATTCCATGGCTTGTCGCCACCGGCGTTTTCACCGGCGCCGTCAAGCAGTTTTAACCTCATCTCGACGGGGTCCTGACCGGAAGCGTGAGCGATGTCGTCCATCGTGCTTTCGACCGCCCAGAAGGTCCACGCGGGCGCCACCGAGCGAAGCTGGCCCGGCGGCGTGGCCTTCTCGGCTAGATTGTTCGTGAAATTGCGGACCGTGTGGTTTGGGATCGTGTACCAATAATTGGCGCCACTGGCCGCATAGGGGTCAATCTTGCCCTTCTTGTCCACGGAAGGAACCAGGAAGGCAGGGATGCCCCAATGCACGGTCGGCCAAGCGCCAATCACATCATGTTCCATGGCGATCGCTTTGCCGTCGGCGTCGAGTCCGACTTTGACCTTTTGATAGGTCAGCGGTCTGGTGAAATCCATCTGCATGTCGTCTTCACGCGAATAGATGACCTTCACCGGTTTGCCGACCGCCTTGGCCGCAGCAACCGCCGGGATCACCATGTCCGACTCCAGCCGGCGACCGAACCCGCCGCCCAGGAATTGCTGATGGATCAGGACATTTTTGGGGTCCGTACCGGCTATCGCAGCCGCGATCGCAGTCGTGCGGGTGTTGAACTGGTTGCCGGTATAGATGTGCCAGATGTCGTCCTGCTCGAAGGCGAGGGCGTTCATCGGCTCCATCGGTGCGTGGATATTGAGGGTGGTGAGATATTCGGCATCGATAACCTTTGCAGCCTTTTCCATCGCGGCGGCGGAGTCGCCGTCCTTGACATAGAGTAGACCCTCAGTGCCCTCCTTCTGCAGGCGGCGCGACTCATCGATGATCGATTGGTTCGACACCTTGGCATTCGGCCCTTTGTCCCAATCGATCTTCAACGCCTCCGCGGCTTTCTTGGCGCCTTCGTAGCTGGTCGCAACGGCGACCACCCAGCCGGTCGTGGTTACTGTTTTGTCGTCCACCACGACGGCCTTGACGAAGCCCGGAACCTTCTTGGCGGCACTGTCGTCGACGGATTTCACCGTCGCGCCGTAACGCACCGGCGGAATCGCTAGCTTGCCGTACAGCATTCCAGGAACGAAGGAATCGATGCCATATTTGCAGCTGCCATTCGTCTTAGGCGGAATGTCAAGCTGCCGGAGGGACTGGCCGATCTTGGTATACTTGTCCGGCGTTTTCAGCGTGATCGCCTTAAGCTCGTCCGGCGACCAGGTTTTGTTCGCCTTCCCGCTTTTGACGATTTCGGCAAACGAGATGCTCTTCTTCGACTTCGCGTGATAGACACGCGACTCGCTGGCGCGGAGCTCGTTCTCCGGAACGCCCATGATCTCCGAGGCGGCCTTGATCAGCGTGATGCGGCCCGCAGCGCCAGCGCGGCACATCGCGTCGAAATTCATCTCGGTGCTATAGCTCCCGCCGGTCAACTGGACGGCGATGACGGGATCGTTGTATTTCGGATCGTTCGACGCGAGCACAATGCTCATGTCCTTCCAGGACGCCTCCAGCTCCTCGGCGATGAGTTGCGCCATGGTGCTTGAGATGTGCTGGCCCATTTCGGCCTTGCCGACCGTCACCACCACCTTGCCATCGTTGCCGATCGCATACCAAACAGTCGGCTCGAAATTAGACGGAGTGGCAGCCAGCGAGTCGCCGGCTTCCGGGAAGGCCGCATAGCCGAGGACCAAACCGGTGGCGGCGGTCCCGACGATGAAACTCCGCCGGTTGAGGTTCGGCAGTCCGTTGATCTTCTGATGCTTTGTCATGGCTTTACACTCCCCGCAAGTCGGCAGCCGCGCGCAAGATGGCGCGCTGGATTCGTGCATAGGTCATGCAGCGGCAGAGATTGCCGTCCATATGTTCAACAATCTCAGCCTTGGTTGGATCGGTGTTCTTGGCGAGGAGCGATGCGGCTTGCATGATCTGCCCGGACTGGCAGTAGCCGCATTGCGGAACCTGCTCGGCGATCCAGGCCCGCTGCAGCGGGTGTTGGCCCTTGGGATCAAGGCCTTCGATGGTGACGATCTTCTTGCCGGTGGCTTGGGACACCGCGGTCTGGCAGGAACGCACCGCCTCGCCGTCAAGATGGACTGTGCACGCGCCACACAAACCGGCGCCGCATCCGAACTTCGTGCCGGTCATCTGCAGATGCTCGCGGATGACCCACAACAGTGGCGTGTCATTCGGTACATCGACCGAATGGTCATGCCCATTGATGTTCAGGGTGGTCATATTCCTCCGACTTAGCGGTGTGCTCTCGTCACGAACTGCCGCTATCAGCTCCGTGACGTTGCCGGCTTCGGCGGCCGCCGCAGCTAACCGCCATGTGCGGTCACTTCGGTCAGCCATTGTTTGATTGAGTTTGATCGGCGCGTTTGTTGCACTGCAAAACAACGACGCGGCGCCTGCGTCAGAATGTCATGCTACCGAGCACGCAATTCTTGGCAAGACCAATTCTAATTTCGGGCAGCGGCGGACTGCGTCGCCCCACCTCTCGGCCGCGAAAAATCTTCCGCACCGTCAAAAAACGAATGATTTGCGCGCAATCGCTCCGTGCCTCGGTCGCAAATGCCCCGAAACCGATCGATTTTGGCCAAAATCACCGTCGAAAAAATTTTTGTTTAAGGTCCCGCTGGCTCGCCGAAAGCGCCGATCAATTCCGCGACCGATCCACCGGCGCGCCCTCTTTGATCCCAACAGCGCCCCGCGAGCCCGTCTTGATGCAAAAGGCCGCGGATCAATTCCGCGACCGATCCACCAGCGCGCGCTCTTTAATCCACGGCATCATTGCCCGCAGCTTGGCGCCGACCTGCTCAATTGGATGCGCCGCGGATTTGGCGCGCATCGCCTTGAACGAGGTCTGGTTGACCCGGTTCTCCAGCATCCAGTCCTTGACGAATTTGCCGGACTGAATGTCGTCGAGGATACGCTTCATCTCTTCGCGCGTCCTCGCATCGACCACGCGCGGGCCGGAGACGTATTCGCCGTACTCGGCGGTGTTGGAGACCGAGTAATTCATGGTGGCGATGCCGCCCTCGTAAATGAGGTCGACGATCAGCTTGACCTCATGCACGCACTCGAAATACGCCATCTCCGGCGCGTAGCCGGCGTCGACGAGGGTCTCGTAGCCGGCCTTCATCAATTCGACCAGGCCGCCGCACAGCACCGACTGCTCGCCGAACAGATCGGTCTCGCACTCTTCGCGGAAGGTGGTCTCGATGATGCCGGCGCGGCCACCGCCGATAGCGGCGCCATAGGACAGGCAGAGATCGTGGGCGTTGCCCGACGCGTCCTTGTGGATGGCGAGGAGGCACGGCACGCCGGCGCCGCGCTGATATTCCGATCGCACCGTATGGCCCGGGCCCTTCGGCGCGATCATCATCACGTCAAGATCGGCCCGCGGCTCGATCAGGTTGAAATGGATGTTCAGCCCGTGCGCGAACATCAGCGCCGCGCCGTCTTTCATATGGCCGCGCAGGTGATCGTTGTAGATGTCGGCTTGCAGCTCGTCGGGCGTGAGCAGCATCATCACATCGGCCCATTTGGCGGCCTCCGCCACTTCCAGCACCTTGAGCTTCTCGCCTTCGGCCTTTTTCACGCCCTGCGATCCCTTGCGCAAGGCGACCGCGACGTCCCTCACCCCGGAATCGCGCAGATTGAGCGCGTGGGCATGGCCCTGGCTGCCATAGCCGATGACGGCGACCTTTTTGCCTTTGATCAGATTCAGGTCGGCGTCTCGGTCGTAATAAACACGCATGCTCTCACCCCTACTCGGGCCTATCCCGGCCGTTTGCGTCGCTGCTTCTAGTTTCTGGGAGCGGATTGGACAAGCCTGGTCCGCGCCGTGCGCCGGCGGATCGGCGGCTTGCCGGCCGCCACGCAATTGCCGTCGAATTCTTGGCGCGCGCGGGCGATTTTCGCCTGGTTGCGGATCGCCCAGGCGCCGAGCGCCGAGACCGGGACGAGCAAATCGCGGCCGAGCGCGGTCAGAGCATAATCGACCCGCGGCGGAATGATCGGAAATACCGTGCGGGTGATCAGGCCGTCGCGTTCAAGGCCGCGCAAAGTCAGCGTCAGCATCCGCTGTGAAATTCCGCCGATCGATCGCCGCAGCTCGTTGAACCGCACCGGCCCGTTGCCGAGCCGGGATACTACCAGCACGGACCATTTGTCGCCTACGCGGGCGAGCACGTCGCCGATAGCGCGGCAATCTCCGGGCAAATGGATGTTGCTTGGTTTCATGGATGTGCCTTCTTGCGCCCCGCCTTTATAGGCACCTATTTAGCGTCGGTTATCTATTTTAACCAGAGGCCCAATCATGGCAAAACCCAATATCGCCGTCATCGTCGGCAGCAACCGCCGCGACTCGATCAATCGCAAGCTCGCTCAGGCGCTGGCCAGGCTCGGCAGCAATGCCTTCGAGCCGCATTTCGTCCGCATCGACGATTTGCCGATGTTCAACCAGGATCTCGAGGGCAATCTGCCGGCCGAGGTCGTGCGCTACAAAAGCGAACTCGCACGCGCCGACGGCGTCTTGATCGTGACGCCCGAACACGACCGGTCGATTCCGGCGGTGTTGAAGAACGCGGTCGATTGGGGCGCGCGGCCGTACGGCAAGAACTCCTAGGCCGACAAGCCCGCTTTCATCACCGGCACGTCGCCCGGTGCGATCGGCAGCGCGCTGGCACAGCAGCATTTGCGCTCGGTGATGACCGGACTCGGCGCAACCCTCCTCGGCGGGGAGGCCTACGTGACCTTCAAGCCGAACCTGATCGACGCCGAAGGCAACATCGGCGACGAGAGCACGCGCAACTTCCTGGAAGGCTTCCTCGACCGCTTCGCCACGCTGGTCGGGCGGCTTTCGTCGCAGCCGGCGCGTTCGGCGGCCTAAAGCGTAAGGGGGGCGACATGAACGCCACAACGACCTCGGTCAGCGCGGCGGGACCGACCAGCCGCTGGGGCCGCATCGGGTTGTGGGTGCTGCAGATTTTGGCGGCAGCAGCGTTTCTCGCGGCGGGCAGTTTCAAGCTCGCCGGCAACGAGATGATGGTCCAGGTCTTCGACCAGATCGGTATCGGTCAATGGTTCCGCTACGTGACCGGGATCGTCGAAATCGTCGGTGCCGTGGCGCTGCTGGTACCGTTCACCGCCGCGTTCGGCGGCGTCTGGCTGGCGATCACCATGCTGTGTGCCGTCAGCACACATCTGTTCATTATCGGCGGCAATCCCGTGCCGGCGATCGTCTTGCTGCTGATCACCGCAAGCATCGCCTGGTTCCGCCGCGCGAGCTTTCGCGCGCTGCTTGGCTGATCAAGCCACGGGGCGCGTCACATCCCGTCCGGTCCGCGCGAAATCGCGACCACGCCGGTACGGGAGACTTCGACCAGACCGAGCGGCAGCATTAAATTGATGAAGCTGTCGATCTTGTCGGACGCGCCGGTGATCTCGAACACGAAGCTCTCAGGGCTGGCGTCAATGACGCGGGCGCGGAAGGCGTCGGCGAGCCGCAGCGCCTCGACGCGATGCTCGCCTTTGCCGCGGACTTTCACCATCGCCAGTTCACGCTGCAACGCCGGACCGCCGCTGGTCAGATCGACGACGCGGTGCACCGGCACCAGCCGGTCGAGCTGATTCTTGATCTGCTCGATCACCATCGGCGTACCGCGAGTGACGACGGTGATGCGCGAGAGGTGCTTCTCGTGCTCAGTCTCCGACACGGTAAGCGAGTCGATGTTGTAGCCCCGGCCGGCGAACAGGCCGATGACACGGGCGAGCACGCCGGGCTCGTTGTCGACTAGTACGCACAGCGTGCGGGTCTCCACCTGTTCCGCCGTCGTCATGGCAGGATAATGAGTGGTGGCTGCGGTATTCATGGCTACACCATCACCTTGCCTGCTTCCGTGACCGCATCCTCGACGCGCGTCGCGGCGTCGCCAAGCAGCATCTCGTTATGCGCGCGGCCGGACGGGATCATCGGGAAACAGTTTTCCGCTGGATCGACCACGCAATCAAACAGCACCGGCTTCTTTACGTCGATCATCTCGCGGATTTTCTCGTCGAGCTCGCCGGGATGCGTGCAGCGGATACCGTGTGCATGATAGGCCTCGGCGAGCTTGACGAAATCGGGCAGCGCTTCGGTGTAGGAATGGGAGTAGCGCTTGCCGTGCAGTAATTCCTGCCACTGCCGCACCATGCCCATATACTGATTGTTGAGGATGAAAATCTTGACCGGCAGGTCGTACTGCACCGCCGTTGAGATCTCCTGCATGGTCATCAGCACCGAGGCTTCGCCGGCGATGTCGACCACCAGCGAATTCGGATGCGCGAGCTGCACGCCGATCGAGGCCGGCAGGCCGTAGCCCATTGTGCCGAGACCGCCCGACGTCATCCAGCGGTTCGGCTCCTGGAACTGGTAGAACTGCGCCGCCCACATCTGGTGCTGGCCGACTTCGGTGGTGATGTAGGTATCGCGGTCCTTGGTCAGTTCGTAGAGGCGCTGGATCGCGTACTGCGGCTTGATGATTTCGTTCGAGTTGCGGAACGCGAGCGAATTCTTCGCTCGCCAGGTCCCGATCTGGTCCCACCAGGCCTGCAGCGCCTTCTTGTCCGGTATCGCGGCGCTCGCGCGCCACAGCCGCACCATGTCCTCGAGCACATGCGCGCAATCGCCGACGATGGCCACATCGGCCTTGACGTTCTTGTTGATCGAGGACGGGTCGATGTCGATGTGGATTTTCTTCGAGCCCGGAGAGAAGGCATCGAGTCGGCCGGTGATGCGATCGTCGAAGCGCGCGCCGACCGCAATCATCAGGTCGCAATCGTGCATCGACCAGTTGGCTTCCCAAGTGCCGTGCATGCCGAGCATGCCGAGCCATTGCTTGTCAGCGGCGGGGAAGGCGCCGAGCCCCATCAGGGTCGAGGTGATGGGGAAGCCGGTGAGCTTGACCAGTTCGCGCAGCAGATCGCAGGCGGCACGCCCGGAATTGACCACGCCGCCGCCAGTGTAGAACAGCGGCCGCTTGGCCGCCGCCATCATGTCGATCGCCTCCTTGATCTTGTCGAGATCGCCCTTGACCTTGGGCCGGTAGCCCTTGTGCAGGAATTCCTTCGGCTTGAAATAGCTGCCCTTGGCGAACTGGATGTCCTTCGGGATGTCGACCACGACCGGACCCGGCCGGCCGCTGGCGGCGATGTGGAATGCCTCGTGCAGTGCGCGCGGCAGATCGGCGATGTTCTTGACCAGATAATTGTATTTCGTGCACGGCCGCGTGATGCCAACGGTGTCGCATTCCTGGAACGCGTCATTGCCGATCAGATGCGTCGGCACCTGGCCGGTAATGACCACGAGTGGGATGGAATCGCACAGCGCGTCGGTCAGTCCGGTGACGGCGTTGGTAGCGCCGGGACCGGAGGTAACGAGCACAGTGCCGACCTTGCCGGTCGAGCGCGCATAGCCTTCGGCCGCGTGCACGGCGCCCTGCTCATGCCGCACCAAAATGTGGTTCACCCTGTCCTGCTGAAAGATGGCATCGTAGATCGGCAGCACGGCGCCGCCGGGATAGCCAAAAATGTGCTCGACGCCTTGATCGGCAAGCGCCGCGATCACCATTTCCGCGCCGGTCATTTCAGTCATGGCTGGCTCCACTCCTCTCGGCTCTTTCGTACCCTCAAGTCCCTTAGGAAATAAAAAAGGGCCGCGAGGGGCCCTGTCATTGCGCACCGCCACGTCTCGCGGGTGGATCATCCACCCCCGGCGGTGCGCCTGCTTACGAGGATCAGAGAAACAAAAGTGCCCACGTGCGTGCTTCCTTCTCAGAGCATTTTTATAAGCATTGTGTCAGCTTGGGTCAAGGCAATTGCGGCCGGAATTTGGCTTTCGCGCCGGCCGGCATCTTCAAACTAGCGTTTGAAATCGGAACGGCGGGGCAAACCGCAATCGTTAACCATCGTTAAGCGCCCTAAGGCAGCCGTGATTTCGCGCGCCGGCGGCCTTAAAAATCTCCAGCGCTGTTGCTGAATTATCGCAGTGGGGGCGTGCGCGTTTCTGAAATCTCCGATCACACGCTGCCGGTTTTCTCCGCAGGAGGGGACATGGTTGCAAGAAGTTTGGTTGCAAAACACCCGGTTGCCGGATGCCTGCTCGGTGCCGCTTTCGGTCTGCTCGCTCTCCTGCTCACCGCTGCGCCGGCTGCCGCCGCCGTGCCACGGCCGAATGAGGCGCTGACTTCGACCGACGCGATATTGAAATGGATCAACGCGTATCGCGGCCGGCCTGAGCCGAACGCACTGCCCGCAGTGGTGCATGCGCTGAGCGAGATGCAAGCCTTCAAGGATGCCGGCACCTGCGGCGCCTATATCGGCTTCATCGCCGGGGTGCTTGGTGCCAATCCGGCCCGCGCCCAAGGGCTAATCGCTGAGATGCTTTCGATCGAGCCGGCCGATCAATGGGTGCTCATTCGCGCCATCGCCTATTCGGGCCTGCCGAACTGGAAGATCGTGCTGCTGAAATTCGTGGATCGGATGCCGACGCGGCGCGCCATGATCGACAAATATGTCGACGGCAAATTGCCGACGCTCGATCAGATCGCCTATCAGAATGCCAAGCCCGACATGCTCGACAAGATCAAGCTCGCCCTGAAGATCGGCGACGACCACAAGAAGGTCGTGGCGATCGAGTCGAGCCCGGAGCTGATCGACGTGCTCTGGGGTTATTATCTCGCAACCGGCGCGTACCAGCCGGTTGGACGCATCATCAAGCTCTTGCCGCTCGCCAACGACAAGGACAATGTTGACAATCTCACGACCGGGAGCGCGGCCAAGTTCACGCTCGCGAGCAACGCCGTGCGCGACCTGCATCTGCTCGCCATGCTCAAGCGCGCCCTAAAGGGCCAGCCCGAGGACGTCGTCAAGGTGCTCAACGACGTCGTTGAAACCGCCGAAAATGTCGACACCGCGCGCATGCGCAAGGAGTCGCTGGCCGCGATCGACGAGCTCAAACAGAAGGGACCGAACTCTAAACGCGAGCTGAGCGGCCTTGGGCAGATCGGCCAGGGCGCACTGTCGATGGGCTGTGTGGTCGCCGCCGCGACCGGCCAGATCGAGTTCGGCATTCCGTGCGTGATCGGCGGCGCGGCCTATTCGGCGGGCTTGCAGTATATTTCGCACTGAGCGCTGCCACGATTCTGCTTCTTCCCGCTTTTCGGAGCACGTCCTCGCACGATACGATGGGACGTCAAGCGTGCCTGGACACGGCCCGCGGCGCCAGGGAGGAATGTTGCGTGCCTACGATGCTTGCCGCCCGCCTCTACAAAACCGGCCAGCCCATGAAATTGGAGCAAGTGCCGGTACCGGAGCCGCGGCCCACAGATGTGCTCGTCCAGGTCAAGGCCTGCGGCGTGGTGCCGAACCTGATCAACGTCCTCACGCACTGGGAAAACTGGTTCCCGGAACTGCCGCTGCCGAAGCTACCGGCAATTTTCGGTCTCGACGTCGCCGGCGTGGTCGCGGCGGTCGGCGACCGGGTGCAGAATTTCCGCAAAGGTGACCGGGTCTATGTCAATCCGGGCCTGTTCTGCGGCTCGTGCCCGGCCTGCCGCGCCGACGACACCCAGAACTGCGCGAATTACACATTCAGCGGCTATTTCGGCTTCGGCCCGGATTCGCAAAAGCAGTTCGACGCCTATCCTTACGGCGGCATGTGCGAGTACATGATCGCGCCACAACACAATCTGGTACCGCTGCCGGACGCCGTCGCGTTCGAGGGCGCCGCCCGCTTTGGCTATATCGGCACCGCCTACGCCGCTTTACGCAAAGCCGGCGCTGGTCCCGGCAAAACCATCTTCATCAATGGCCTGACTGGAACGCTCGGTCTCGGCGCGACCCTGTGCGCGCTTGGCCGCGGCGTCACCAGGATTCTCGGCACCGCCCGCGATCGCAACCGGCTCGCGCGCGTGAAGGCGCTAGCGCCCGGACGGATCGAGACGCTGGCGCAGGACGAAGGCCGGCCGGCCGCGGAATGGGCGCGCTCCTTGACCAGCGGGCACGGCGTCGACGCGGTCATCGACTGTCTCGGCCCGGGCACGCCGGGCACATTCTTGATGGACGCGATCTATGCTCTGCGCCGCGGCGGCAAGGCGATCAATATCGGCGGCGTCGGGGAGAAGACGGTAATGGACGTGCACTGGATGATGGACAACCAGATCGAATTCATCGGCAGCAACTGGTTCAGCGTCGCCGACGGCGCGGCGCTGGCCGCCATGGTGGCGGCGGGAACCCTCAGCCTCTCGGTTTTCCAGCATGTCCGCGTGCCGCTTGCCGACGTCAACCGCGCGCTTGACGGTTCGCAATTCCGCGACGGCGGATTTACCAACGTTGTGATCGTGCCGTAGGGAGAAGCAGGATGGCGCAGCCGCAACGCGTGATCGTTACCTGCAATAACCCGTCCGGAAAATCGGTCGTGCTGAAAGAGAGCCATGTCGACGTGGCCGGTCCGGGTAATTTCGATTTCTGGCAGACCCGGTCCGGCCAGTCGCCCCATGATGTTCCGATCGGCCGCGCGCCGATGAAATTCTTTCCGGCGCCAGGTGGTACCATGTTCCGCCTGTTCACGATACCACCGCTCGATCCGGCGATGTCGCCGGCGGATGTGGCCAAGCTCCAAGACTGGTTTTTCAACGAAGTCGGCGATCCGGCCGCCCGTGTCGACACCAGCCGCCATCCGATGATGCATGTGACGCCGACAGTCGACTATATCGTGCTGCTGTCCGGCGAAATTTCGCTGCAACTCGACGAGGGTGAGCCGATCAAGCTGAAACCGTTCGACGCCGTCGTGCAGCGCGCGACCAACCACTCATGGATCAATACCGGACGTGAGCCGGCGCTCTTGGTGTGCGTCATGGTCGGCGGCAAATAGCGACAATCCGCCGGCCGCGTCACTGTGCCAAGCCGACAGCTGCGCCTCGACCGCGGCGAGCGCACGGTCCGGCTCGACCCAAACGAAATCCGGCAGCTGGTTGCGGAACCAGGTCGCCTGCCGCTTGGTGTATTGACGGGTATCGCGCTTGGCGCCTTCCACCGCTTCCGCGAGATCAATCCCACCGTTCAAATGCCGGATGAGCCATGGCACGCCATGCGCCTTCATCGCCGGCAATTGCGGATCGAGGCCGCGCGCGGCCAGCGCCCGTACTTCTTCGATCGCGCCCGCCGCGATCATAGTGTCGAAGCGTGCATCGATGCGGCGCAATAGCTCGTCGCGGTCGGGCATAAGAAACACCTTGGCCGCGCGGTACGAGTCGAAGGCCATAGGCGTGTCTGCCTGGTGCCAGTCGATCAGCGAACGGCCGGTTGCCAGCACCACTTCAAGCGCGCGGGTGATGCGCGCGCGGTCGCCGGGCATCAGCCGCGCTGCCGCCGCGGGATCGCGTTCCTTAAGCTCCACATGCAGGGCGTTCACGCCCTCGCTGGCGAGGCGCTCGCGCACCATGTTGCGGACCTCGGGCGGGATCGGCGGCACTGCCGACAACCCGCGCGTCAGCGCATTGAAATAGAGCCCGGTGCCGCCGACGACGATGGCGGCGCGTCCGTAGCGCTCGGTTGCGGCGAGCGTGCCGGCGACGTCCGAGCACCAGCGGCCGACCGAATAATTCTCCGCCGCATCGACATGACCATAGAGCCGGTGTGGCGCGCGTTGCTCCTCTTCCGGCGTCGGCCGCGCGGTGATGACGCGGAGATCCCGATAAACCTGCATGGAATCGGCGTTGACGATGATCCCGTTGAGCTTGCCGGCCAGCGACAGGGCCAAAGCCGATTTGCCGCTCGCGGTCGGGCCGGCGATCAGGATGGTCAGTGGTTTGCTCACGGGCTTGACGTTAGCCGGTTTTGCGCGAATGAAAATGCCGCAAAAGAGAGAGCGGCTTGTCCCTGATAAAACCCTTTCGCGCGCTACGGCCGGCGCCGGGACGCGCGGCAGAAGTTCTTGCGCCTCCCTACGACGTGCTCTCCAGCGCCGAGGCGCGCGAGCGCGCCAAAAGTAGGCCGTGGAGCTTCTTGCACGTCTCCAAGGCGGAGATCGACCTCGACCCAGCGACCAATCCCTACGATCGTACGGTGTACGCTAGAGCCGCCAGGAATTTGCAGCGCATGGTCGCCGAAGGCGTGCTGACGCGCGACGACAAGCCGTTTTACTACGTCTATCGGCTGACCTGGCGCGGTCAGACGCAAACCGGGCTTGCGGCCGTGGCTTCGACCGCCGCGTATGCAAGCAATCGCATCCGCAAGCACGAATACACTACGCCTGCGAAGGAAGACGACCGCGTGCGCCAGATCGAAGCGGTCAACGCGCAGACCGGGCCGGCAATGCTCGCTTACCCGACGACGCCGACGATCGACGGCCTGTTGGCCGGCGCCACCGCCGGCGATCCCGTAGTCGATGTCACCGCCGATGACGGCGTGCGTCATCAGCTCTGGCTGGTCAAGGATGCGGCAACAATCATGGCACTCACGGACGCGGTCGAAAATTTGCCCGCGCTCTACATCGCCGACGGCCACCATCGCTCGGCCGCCGCTTTGCGAATCGCGCAGGCGCGCGGCGGCGAGGGCTCGCACAACTATTTCCTCACCGTGCTGTTTCCGCAAAACGAAATGACGATCCTGGATTACAACCGGGTGCTGCGCGACTTGAACGGGCGCAGCGTGTCGGAAGTTCTGGCGGAAATCGGCAAGCGCTATTCAGTTGTGCCGACCGGCGGCCCGGCGCGGCCGGCCGGCACGGCCGAAATCGGCATGTTTTTGTCGGGGCGCTGGTACCGCCTCACGCTACGCCCAGAAGCAGCGGCCAAGGCCGGGCAAGATCCGGTCGGCCATTTGCCGGTGACGTTGCTTCACCGCAACATCATCGAACCGATTTTCGCCGTCGCCGATCCGCGCCGGGACAAGCGCATCGATTTTATCGGTGGCGGCCGCGGGCTTGGCGAACTCGAACGCGTTGTGGCATCAGGCCAGATGGCTGTGGCGTTCGCGCTCTATCCGACCCTGATGCGCGACTTTATGGCGGTGGCGGACGCCGGCGCGATCATGCCGCCGAAATCCACCTGGTTCGAGCCGAAGCTCGCCGACGGCATGGTCAGCCACGTTCTGGATTGACGTTGCCGCACTAATGCGCCGCGTAAAGGCGGAGGCGCGAAATGCCACCTGCTAAATTGAGCCCGACATTTCCCTCGAGCGACAGTGGTTGCAACGCGAACGACCGGTGCGAGCCGCCGACCAACGCGTTTGCGCCTAGTCCGATGCCGATCGTGACGTCGGCGCTGGCGCCGACATACGTGCCAGCCAGCGCACCGTGATGAAAGCCGTTGGTCGGCGCAAACACCGCCCATACCAGGCGCCCGCCGCCCTTGAAACCGATATCAAGACCCACGGTCGTGAAGTTGCCGTAATAGATTTCCGCAGGCCACGGTCCCTCCGGGGTGTACCGGCAAGACAGCTGCTGCTTCGACGCGATGATGAGACCGATCGTCGGCGCCAGATTGCAGGTCAGCGTTCCGACCTTGGCGCGCGCCTGCGCCGAAGCCTCGGTTGCAAAGCCAGCGGCGCCGAGCGCGGCGACGAGAGCCAGGATGCGAACGACTTTGCTGTCCATTATGTCCTCCCTCAGGTGCGCATACGCCGCACGCCGACCACAAAGGGCTGATGTCTATTCGCAGTCCGGACAGTGAGCAACCCTGAGGAACGCATGTTCGACGAAATGTCGCTGGAGCTTGTCTCACCGGAGTTAGGCAAATGATGCTGATTTCCGGTGGGCAATCCGGCGTCGACCGTGCCGTGCTGGATGCGGCGATCGAAAACGGTATTGATTACGGCGGCTGGTGCCCGAAAGGCGGCTGGGCCGAGGATTTTCCGCAGCCGCCCGGATTGCTGGCCAAATACCCTAATTTGAAAACGACGTCGGTCGCCGAGCCAGCACAGCGCACGGAATGGAATGTGCGCGACGCCAACGCCTGCATGATCCTGATCGATCCCGGCGGCCTCGACGCCTCTGCCGGGACGGCGCTGGCGCAGGACCTCGCACACCGTTATCGCAAGCCGCTGTTCGTCGCCGATCTGGCAAATCCGGATATCATCAAGCACGCGGTGTTATGGCTGCGGGTCCAGCACGGGCGGTACGGCGACGCATTGAAGCTCGCAATCGGCGGCCCGCGCGAAAGCGAAGCACCCGGGATTTACCGGCGCGCCGTCGACTTCGTCGGCGCGCTGATCGAAGCCGTTGAATGACGGCGACGAGCGCCGTCAGCCTGCCCGCACCCGGCCGGTAAAAGCGCTCGCGTCGCGGCTCAGCGCCACCGCCTGACGGTTCAATTCGGCCGCCGCCGCCAGCACCTGATCGGCGCCCTGCCCCGAGCGCTGCACCATTTCGCTTACGCCAGCGATGCTGTCGGCCACCTGCTCGGTGCGCGACGCCGTGCTTTCTACGGATTTGGCGATTTTGCGGGCGACAAAATTCTGCTGGTGAACAGCATCGGAAATCGCACCGGAAATCTCGCTCACCTGCACCATCGACTTCGCCATCATCGCCTCATTGGCATCGCGCACGATCGCGATCACCTGGCCGACCGACATGGTCTTGTGCTTGATCTCGGCCAAAGCCTTCGTGGTCTGCGCCGCCAGCGCCTTCACCTCCTGGGCGACGACGGCGAAGCCGCGCCCGGCCTCACCGGCATGGGCTGCTTCGATCGTGGCATTGAGCGCGAGCAGGTTAGTCTGACTTGCGATCGCCGTGATCAGCGTGGCGACCTGATCGATGTCTTTGACGGTCGTCACCAATGCAGATGTATTGGCGACCGCGAGATCGGTGCAGCGGCTTGCCTCGTCAACGATTCCAGATGCGTTGGCGACCTGCGCGCCGATGTCGCCGATCGAAGCCGAAAGCTCTTCAATGGCGGCGGCAACGTTCGCGGCGGTATCGGTCGTTTCGTCCGCCGTTACAGACGCGTTGCCGGCGTGGCGCTGCGACTCATCGAGCACCGCCGTCATCACGCGCGCGAAGGCTTCCAACTCGGTGGCCGAATGTCCGACCGCGGCGGCGATCGCGAGGATGTCGCTCTCAAACGCTGCGGCTACCGCTTCCAGCGCCGCGGATTTTTCCGCCGCCGCCCGCTCGCGCTCGACCGCCCGCGCGCGATCGGCACCGCGCAGGGCCAAAGCATTGTCGCGAAACACCACGACCGCTCGCGCCATGGCGCCGATTTCGTCGGTGCGGCGGCCGCCATGGATGGCAACGCCGAGATCGCCGTCGGCCATCTGCGTCATCGTCAATGCCATGCGCTGAAGCGGACGGGTGATGAAGAGTTGCGCGAGCAGAAAGGCACCGATCAGCGCCGCCGCGGTGCCGACGCTCAGCACGCCTACGGCGGTGCGATAAATTGAAGCGCTGCGCTCGGCTACTTCACTCTCGGTTTCGAGTGTCTTCGCACCGAGAATGTTGATCAGCCGATCCATTTTAAATGTGACGTCGTCGCGCGCTGGATCGAATTTCAAATCCACGATGAGTCTAGCCTCAGCCGTCTTGCCGGCCTTGAGCGCGGCTTTGAGATCGACGGCGACGGCATGAGCCTGTTCGAGCTTCTGGAAGATGCCCTGGACATCTTCGGCTGCGGCGGCATCGTAGCTCAGCACGTTGTTCAACGCGCTTTTGGCGGCATTGTATTCACCCTCGATCGCATCGGCGGATTCCCTCGCCTGATCGGGGTCGGACACCGAATATGCCTTATAGGTCGCGACGCCGAACGACTCGATGGCCGCTTTGGCCTCGGCCAGCGCCAGCCGCGCCGGCGCGAAATGCCGCGTCACCGCCGCGTTAAGCCGGTCAAGCGCGTCGAGCCGTTGCAGGCAGAACCAGTTGGCTGTGATCGAAAGAAAGCCCAACGCTGCGATGAGCAGAACGCCTTTTATCGCGATCGGCAGATGCAGCGAATTCCATTTGAGCATGGCAGCGCGCGCAAGCTTGGACGCAACTTTTTACGGAGCAATTGTTCCCATCCGCTTAACGGCCGGGCTGTGCTGCTGTAAGCTCGCTGTTACAAACTGCAACGACTGAGTCGCCGGGATTAAATGCGCCAATATCTCGATTTGATGGAGCGCGTGCTCAGCGAGGGCACCGAAAAGCGCGACCGTACCGGCGTCGGCACCCGCTCAATTTTTGGGCACCAGATGCGCTTCGATCTGACCCGCGGTTTTCCGCTCGTCACGACCAAGAAGCTGCATGTGAAATCCATCATCTACGAATTGCTGTGGTTTTTGCGCGGCGACACCAACGTCAAATATCTCGAGGAACACGGCGTCACCATCTGGGACGACTGGGCTGACGAGAACGGCGACCTCGGTCCGGTCTACGGCCGGCAATGGCGCTCGTGGCCCACGCCCGACGGCGGCAGCATCGATCAGATGGCGAATGTTCTGGCCGAGATCCGCCGCAATCCGGGCTCGCGGCGGCTGATCGTCACCGCCTGGAATCCGGCGGAGAACGATTTGATGGCGCTGTCGCCGTGCCACTGCCTGTTCCAGTTCAACGTCGCCGACGGCGCGCTGTCGTGCCACATTTATCAGCGCTCGGCCGATGTCTTTCTCGGCGTGCCGTTCAACATCGCCTCCTACGCACTGTTGACGCTGATGGTCGCCCAGGTGACGGGGTTGCAGCCCGGCGTGTTCGTGCACAGCTTCGGCGACGCGCATCTTTACCTCAATCATCTGGAACAGGCGCGGCTCCAGTTCACGCGCAACCCGCGCCCGTTGCCGACGCTGCGGATCAATCCGGCAGTGACAGATCTGTTCGCGTTCCGCTACGAGGATTTCACGCTCGAAGGCTACGAGCCGCATCCGCACATCAAGGCCGCCGTGGCGGTGTGAGAATGGACGTCGTTCTCGTCGCCGCGATTGCCGAGGATGGCGTGATCGGCCGCGGCAATTCCCTGCCGTGGCGGCTCAAGTCCGACATGGCGCATTTTCGTGCGCAGACGATGGGCAGGCCAGTCATCGTCGGGCGCAAGACCTATCTGTCGATGGGCAAGCCGCTTGCCGGCCGTACGACGATTGTCGTGAGCCGCGACCGCGCCTTTGCCGCGCCGGGTATCGTCGTTGCGCCGAGCCTCGATACGGCGCTGGCTACTGCGCATGGCGATGCGCTGCGGCGAGGCGTCGGCGCGATTGTCGTTGCCGGCGGGGCTGACATCTACACGCAGGTGATGCCGCGGGCGTCGCGTCTCGACATCACCTACGTGCACAAGCGGGTGGACGGCGATACGCGCTTCCCGGCCATCGATCCGGCCTTATGGCGCGAAACCGCCCGCAATGAACATGAGGCGGCGGCCGGGGACGATGCTTCCTTTGCCTTCGCCGTCTACGAGCGTCGTGCCGGGCTCGACGGCCGCCAAAGCGTCACTACGTAGAGCGCGTGACTGAACGGGTGAAAAGCGCGGCATAGCTGTGCGTTGTAAGGGGCGGAGCGTTCCCCTATAAACCCCCCAGCCAGCCGCCAGGACCAGGGCGGCGCCAGGAGAGATTTGATGCCGTGGAGCAATCAATCTGGCGGCGGGCCGTGGGGCTCGGGCTCGCGCGGCCCCTGGGGCTCCGGGCCGCAGCCTCCCGGCGGGTCGCGCCCGCCCGACCTGGAGGAATTCTTGCGCCGCAGCCAGGACCGGCTGCGCAGCGTATTGCCCGGCAATCTCGGCGGGCGCGGCATCGCGCTGATCGCGCTGGCGGCCATCGCCTTATGGGGATTTTCCGGCTTTTTTCGCGTCGAGCCCGATGAGTTGGGCGTCGTGCTGCGATTCGGCAAATTCGTGCGCGAAGTGCAGCCGGGATTGAATTACCACCTGCCCTACCCGATCGAGACCGCGCTTACGCCGCCGGCGCTGCGCGTCAACAAGACCGACGTCGGCATGCGCGCGGTCGAGGATCTGCGGCGCGGCACTTCGGTGCGCGAGTTGCCGGAGGAAAGCCTGATGCTCACCGGCGACGAGAACATCGTCGACGTGGATTTCTCGGTGTTGTGGCGCGTCAAGCCGAGCCAGGTCGGCAACTACCTCTTCAACGTGCAAAATCCCGAGGGCACCGTAAAGGCCGTGGCCGAGAGCGCCATGCGCGAAATAATCGGGCGTTCGAACATTCAACCGATCCTGACCGGAGCGCGCCAGACCATCGAAGTCGCGGTGCAGGACCTGATGCAAAAGACGCTCGACGAGTACGGCGCCGGCATTCTGATTCAGCAGGTGCAGTTGCAGAAGGTCGACCCGCCCACCCAGGTCATCGATTCATTCCGCGACGTGCAGGCGGCGCGTTCCGATCTCGAGCGCGCGCAGAATGAGGCGCAGACCTACGCCAACCGCGTCGTGCCCGAGGCGCGCGGCCGCGCTGCCAAGATCACCCAGGACGCGGAAGCCTATCGCGAGCAGACCGTCGCCGAAGCCAAGGGCGAAACCTCGCGCTTCCTGCAAATCTACGAGCAATACAAGAAAGCGCCCGCCGTGACCCGCGAGCGCATGTATCTGGAAACAATGGAGCGCATCCTCGGCGCCAATAGCAAGACCATCATCGATACCGGTCAGGCTGGGCCGGGGGTCGTGCCTTATCTGCCGCTCAACGATCTGGCGCCGCCGCGTCAGCCGCGGCCTTCCGGCACGACGGGAGGCACTCAATGAGGCTGAGCCTCGCCGGCGGCGTGATCGCCGTTGTGCTGATCGTCGTCATCATTGTCGGCTACAGCACCTTGTTTACCGTCAACCAGACGCAGCAGGCGCTGGTGGTGCGGCTCGGCAAGCCGGTGCGCGTCATCACCGACCCCGGCCTCAACGCCAAAGTGCCGTTCATCGACAGCGTCATCTACATCGACAAACGCATCCTCAACATCGAACAGCCGGCGCAAGAGGTCATTGCCTCGAGCGGCGACAATACGAGCGCCGGCGCCGGCCAGGCCGGCGAGCGGCTCGTGGTCGATGCGTTTGCGCGCTACCGGATCATTGATCCCCTGAAGTTCTATCAGACGGTCGGTCCTGCCGGCGCCGATTCGCAGCTCGCGATCCTGCTCAACTCGGCGCTGCGCCGCGTGCTTGGCGGCGCTACCCTCGCGGACGTAGTTCGCAACAAACGCGCAGAGCTCAGCGCGCTGATGCGCGATCAGCTCGATCATGATGCGCGGCCGTTCGGCATTCAAGTCGTCGACGTGCGCATCCGCCGCGCCGATCTGCCGGAGCAGAACAGCCAGGCGGTTTATCAGCGCATGCAGACTGAGCGTCAGCGCGAGGCGGCAGAATTTCGCGCCCAGGGCAGCCAGAAGAGCCAGGAGATTCGCGCCAAAGCCGACCGCGACGTGACCGTGCTGCTGGCGGAGGCAACCTCTCACGCCGAGCAGATACGCGGCGAAGGCGACAGCGAGAGGAACCGCATCTTTGCCGACGCTTATACCCGCGATCCGGACTTCTTTGCTTTCTATCGCTCCATGCAAGCCTATGATAAGAGCATGCAGCGCGGTGACACCCACATGGTGCTCAAGCCCGATTCGGATTTCTTCCGCTTTTTTTCCGATCCGTCCGGGCAATTGCCGCCGGACGCGCAACCCGCGCCTATTCCGTCGACCGCGCCCAAGCCGCCCGGATCAAAATAGCCGTTTATGTCCGACTTGCTTGCGGCGATCGGTCTCTGCTTCGCGATCGAGGGCATCCTTTTTGCGGCCATCCCGCTCGGCGTGAAGCGCGCCATGACCGCGGCTCTGCCTATTCCGGACGGCCGGCTCCGCCTCGCCGGCGTCGTTTCGGCGCTGGTCGGCGTCGGCATCGTCTGGCTGGTCCGCCGCTAGCTGCCGTTGTCATCTTGAGCTAACCCGGCGGAGTCGCTTTTCCGCCCCAATCGCGTCCCTAATTGCCGGCGCCGTTGTGGCCTTGCGTCCGGAGGCAGACGAGGCCACCTTTCCGTCTCCGATCCTCCAGGAACACAGGCCCCTCCCATGTCTCGCCCTCTCCCACGTTTCGTACGGCACGGCTCGGCGATCGTCGCGCTGGCGGCGGCGTTCATCCTTGCGCCGGCCTGGACTGCCGCGGCGCGTGGACCCGAAAATATTGCGGACGTCGCCGAACAGGTCATCGACGCCGTCGTCAACATTTCGACTTCGCAGAAAGTGGATACCAAGCTCGGCAATATGCCGGACCTGCCGCCCGGTTCGCCGATGGAGGAGTTTTTCGAAGAGTTCTTCAAGAACCGGCGCGGCCAGGGTGACCCGGATCACCAGTCCCATCGCGTCACTTCGCTCGGTTCCGGTTTCATCATCGATCCGTCCGGCCTCGTCGTTACGAACAACCACGTCATTGGCGACGCCGACGAGATCAGCGTAAAGCTCAACGACGGCACCGAACTTCCGGCCGAGCTGGTCGGCAGGGATTCGAAGATCGATCTGGCGTTGCTGCGGGTGCACTACGACAAGCCGCTAAAGGCCGTGAAGTTCGGCGATTCCGACAAGCTGCGGCTCGGCGAATGGGTGATCGCGATCGGCAACCCATTCAGCCTCGGCGGCACCGTAACGGCCGGCATTGTTTCGGCGCGCAACCGCGATATCAAATCGGGACCGTACGACAACTACATCCAGACCGACGCCGCCATCAATCGCGGCAACTCCGGCGGGCCGCTGTTCAACCTCAACGGCGAAGTCGTCGGCATCAACACCGCGATCATTTCGCCTTCGGGAGGCTCGATCGGCATCGGCTTTGCCTTGCCGTCGAATTCGGCAGTCGCCGTCATCGATCAGCTTCGCCAGTTCGGCGAGATGCGGCGCGGCTGGCTGGGCGTGCGCATCCAGGAAGTCACGCCTGACATCGCCGAGAGCTTGAGCATCAAGCCGCCGCGCGGCGCACTGGTCGCCGCCGTCGATGAGCGCGGGCCGGCGAAGCCTGCCGGCATCCAGCCGGGTGACGTAGTCGTCAAGTTCGACGGCCGCGATATCAAGGAAATGCACGATCTGCCGCGTGTTGTCGCCGACACGCCGGTCGGCAAGGAGGTTGAGGTCGTCGTCATCCGCAAGGGCAAGGAAGAAACGCATACGGTGAAAGTCGGCCGACTGGAGGATACGGATAAATTGGCGGCGGCCACTCCCGGCAAAGATGCCGCGCCGGCGCAGAAGCCGGTCGTGCAGAAAACGCTCGGGCTCGAACTGTCCACGCTGTCCGACGACCTGCGCAAGAAGTTCAAAGTGCGCGACAACGTCAAGGGCGTGCTTGTCACCGGCGTCGATCCGAGCGTGGCGCAGGCGGCCGCCGACAAGCGGCTGTCGCCCGGCGACGTCATCGTCGAAGTGCAGTATCAGAGCGTCGGCAACCCGGCCGATCTGCAGAGCCGGATCGATCAGCTCAAGACCCAGGGCAAGAAGGTGGCGATGCTGCTCGTTTCCAACGCCGACGGCGATACCCGCTTCGTCGCATTGAATCTGCAGTAGGCGGCTGGCAAGCGGGCGGCGGTGTCCGAGCGAATAGCTCCGATGCGCGAATGAGTGTAGCGCGCCCGCGCAAGCGGCGGCATAGTGCGCCGCTTCGAAAACGCACCAAAGGCTTTACGCAGTGAGTCAGGCAGTTATCGGCCGGCAAAAGGCCAGCACTATTTTGTTCATCATTCTTTGCGTCATCAGCCTTTGCCACTTCGTCAATGATCTGGCGCAGTCGCTGCTGCCCGCGATTTATCCGATCGTCAAAACCAAATTCAGTCTCGACTTCGGACAGATCGGCATGTTGACCCTTGTTTCCCAAGGCATCGCGTCGCTGCTGCAACCGGTTGTCGGGCTTTATACCGACCGCAAGCAGCAGCCTTATTCCTTGGCGTTCGGCATGGGTTGCACGCTGCTGGGACTGCTGGTGTTTGCTTTCGCGCCGAATTTTGCCGTCCTGCTCGTCGGCGCCGCAATTCTCGGTCTGGGCTCGGCAATCTTTCATCCCGAATCGTCGCGCCTGGCCCGCTTTGTTTCCGGCGGCGCCCACGGCTTCGCACAATCGCTCTTTCAGGTCGGCGGCAATTTTGGCGGCTCTTTTGGTCCGTTACTGGCGGCCTTTTTCATTCTGCCGCGCGGCCAGGAAAGCCTGGCCTGGTTTGCGCTGGTGGCGCTCGGCGGCATGAGCATCCTTACCGTCGTGGGGCGCTGGTACAAAAACAACTATCACGCCCATCAGGCGCCGCATCGGGCGTCGGCTGCACGCGCCGGCTTGCCGCCGAGGCAGGTCCGGCGCGCGCTTGCCGTTCTGATTGCGCTCATGTTCTCGAAGTTTTTTTATCTGGCCAGCATAACCAGCTACTACATTTTTTATCTGATGCACCGCTTCCAGCTACCGACCGAGCGGGCGCAGATTTATCTGTTTGTATTTCTGGCCGCGTCGGCCGCCGGGACTTTCTTTGGCGGTCCGATCGGCGACCGAATTGGCCGCAAGACCGTGATCTGGGTTTCCATCCTCGGCGTTCTGCCGTTCACGCTGGCGCTTCCCTATGTTGGATTAACGGCGACGATCGCACTCACAATCGTGATCGGGCTCGTCCTGTCCTCGGCATTTTCGGCGATGGTCGTCTACGCACAAGAATTGATGCCCGGCCGGGTCGGCATGGTTTCAGGCCTGTTTTTCGGGCTGGCATTCGGAATGGCGGCGATCGGCGCGGCGGTACTGGGCAAGGTGGCGGATTGGACCAGCATCGAGTTCGTCTATCACGTCTGTGCTTTCCTGCCGGCGATCGGCCTGCTGGCGGCGTTCCTGCCGAACGTGGAAGCGGAGCGCCTGCCGGGAACAATCGCCTGAGCCTACAATCGCTGTAGCCTGCCCGAGGCGGCTCTTTTTTCGTCAACCTTTTGCGCCTATATTCGGCGTGCCGGCGCAAGCCGGCTATGGTGATAAATGGCCGTCGTAATAAACCTTTCGGACCCGGGGGCGGTACCCGGCGACTCCACCAATGGGGTCGAAATAGGATCGACGAGGGCGTAAAGGGCGTGCTTTTTGCTCGGCATGGTTCCGCCGTTATCGGGCCAATTCATAGTTGCAAACGACAACTATGCTCCGGTTGCTCTGGCTGCGTAAGCAGTCCGAAAGACCGATCTAAAGTCCTGGCGTCTTAGCAGCGTCAGGCGGGGTTCGGAGGCACCTGGCAACAGAAGCCTCCACTTTTTCAGGGGACAGGTATCAGGAATCGGTAATCAGCGATCAGAGGTCCGCGCTAATCTGCACCACAGCGATTCACGCCTTATCTGTCTTCTGTTATCTGAAACCTGATTCCTGACATGGCCACCGATCACATTCGCTACGACATTCTCGCGCAGGCGGCCTTGCGCGGCGTTGTGCGCACCGTACTGGCGGATGCGGCCAGGAAAGGCTTGCCTGGCGAACATCATTTCAAGATCACGTTCAATACGACCGCGCCGGGCGTGCGGCTTTCGGACCGCATGCGCACGCGCTATCCGCAGGAAATGACCGTCGTGCTCCAGCATCAGTTCTGGGACCTCAAGGTCGCCGACGAGGCGTTCGAAGTAGGCCTATCGTTCGGCGGCATCGCCGAGCGGTTGGCGGTGCCCTTCGAGGCCGTGACCGCGTTCTACGATCCGGCAGTGCAATTCGGTTTTCAGTTTGAAACGATCGAAGGCGCCAGTGTGGGCGAGAAGTCGCCTGGCGCGTTGAACGGGCCCGCCGGCGAAGCGGGCAAGCCCGAGGCGCTGCCGTCGCCTGCCGCCGATCCGCCGCCGGCCGAGCCGCTCTCCGACAGCGGCGGCGGCGAAGTCGTGCGGCTCGACCGCTTCCGGAAGAAGTGAAGACGCGCAGCGAAACCGACACGTTCGGGCCCATCGATGTGGCGGCCGACCGCTATTGGGGTGCGCAGACCGAGCGCTCACGCAACAACTTTCGCATCGGCGACCAGCGCATGCCGCGGCCGATCATAACCGCGCTTGCCATCGTCAAGCAGGCGGCGGCGGAAACCAATCACCAGCTCGGGTTGCTTGATGCGCGGCGCGCCGACGCGATCGTCGCGACCGCAAAGGAGATCATTGAGGGCAAACTCGACGATCACTTTCCGCTGCTGGTTTGGCAGACCGGATCCGGCACGCAGACCAACATGAATGTCAACGAGGTGATCGCCAACCGCGCCAACGAACGCCTCGGCGGCAAGCTCGGCGCGAAGGAGCCAATCCATCCAAACGATCATGTGAATATGAGCCAGTCGTCGAACGACTGCTTTCCGACCGCCATGCACATCGCGGCCGGGCTGGAGATTTCCGGGCGACTCATTCCGGCGCTGACGCATTTGCAGAAGGCGCTGGACGCCAAGACCAAAGCATTTGCCTCGATTGTGAAGATTGGCCGCACCCACACCCAGGACGCCACCCCGCTCACGCTCGGGCAGGAATTTTCCGGCTACGCGGCGCAAGTGAAATCCGGCATCGCGCGATTGCGTGCCGGGTTGAAAGAGCTTTATCCGCTGGCGCAGGGCGGCACCGCCGTCGGCACTGGACTCAATTCCAAGCGCGCCTTCGGCAAGCTGTTCGCGAAGCGAGCCGCCGCTATCACTGGCTTGCCCTTCGTCACCGCGCCCAACAAATTCGAGGCGCTCGCCTCGCACGGTGCGCTGGTATTCGTGCACGGCGCGCTTAATGCGCTCGGCGCCGATCTGTTCAAGATCGCCAACGACATCCGCTTTCTCGGCTCCGGCCCGCGCTCCGGCTTCG